>Ga0160432_100174_pt1 | contig 57381 bp, 48 predicted proteins | sample HID1971M_E0MG_FD_108250 | JGI IMG/M metagenome (GOLD analysis project Ga0160432, IMG submission 108250) | Enriched millipede-associated microbial communities from UW Madison campus, WI, USA - HID1971M_E0 MG | ecosystem: Host-associated > Arthropoda: Insects > Digestive system > Unclassified ... | reverse complement strand
GCCGTCCGGCTTGCGCTCCAGCGTGGTGGTCTGGCCCAGCGCGTCGGTGACGGCGACCAGATGGTGGCGCTCGTCGAAGCGGTAGGAGGTGTTTTTACCCGAGCAATCCTGGAAGCGCTCGACTTGGGCCAGGGAGTTCCACCACAGGTATTTGGACTTGCCGGTTGCATCGATGATGGTGTGTGGCAGGCCGTCGTCGCCATTGAGGTATTCGGTGACATGCCCGAGGGCGTCTACTTCGGCGATGAGGTTGCCCATGTCGTCGTAGCGGGCTTGCCAGGTGCTGCCGTCGGGGTAGTCCACCTGCGTGACCAGCGGGGTCAGGTGGTGATAGCGGTATTTGATCGAGCGCCCGAGCGGGTCGGTCTCTTCGAGCAGGCGCGAGTATTCGTCGTACTTGAGGGTGATCCTGTTGCCGTCAGGTAACGTCAGGCCGGTCATGTTGCCCTTGTCATCGATGTCGATGACGTAGTGCTCGCCACCGAAGTCGCGACTGGCGATCACGCGGTGATCGGTGTTGTAGTGAATCTCGGCTTCGCGCCCGAGCACGTCGGTGACTCGTGTGGTGCGCGCCTTGATGTCGTAGCGGAAGTGGAAACGTTCGCCATCGCTGGTCCAGTGCTCCACTACCCGGTGCTGGCCGTCGATGGATTCCCAGCGGTAGTTGCAGGTCAGGCCCAGGGCGTTGCTGTGGCTGGCCATTACCCCGTCGATGTAGCTGAAGCGGCGCACGGAATCGCCGTTGCGGTTGATCACCTCGGCGAGTTGGCCATTGTCGTCATAGCGATACTGCACCAGGGTTTCAACGGCCTCGTTGTCGACCACGCGCCTGACGTCGGTCAGGCGGCCCAGCGGGTTGTCGTAATGCAGGTGCACGCGCACGCCACCGGTGGCGCTGATGTCGGTGAGCGAACCTTGGGCGGTGCGGGTGAAATGCAGGAAGTGGCCCAGGGCGTTTTCGATGCGTTGCAGCGGCACCGGGTTGTTGTCGTCCGCGACTTCGCCGAAGTAGAAAAAAGTATTGTCGAGGGTTTGCAGCAGGTAGTGGCCGCCCTCGGTGCAGACCAGGTACACCTGTTCATGGGGGTTGTAGATGCGTTCCCCCGGCTGCACGTCCACGAACGGAACGCTGCGCCCCTGATTGTCGGTGAGGTAAACGAAGGCGCCACTGCGACGCAGGCTTTGCTCCCAGGGCAGGACCCAGCCCTTGCCGAGCACGCTGTCGACGCTCAGGTCGCTGGCATAAAAGCGCGACCATTGGATCGGCATCAGGCCCGGCAAGCTGAAGTCGGTTTCGTCGGTTATGACCTTGCGGCCAGTGGTGGCGTCGACGGGGTTGCCGATCAGGCCACCCACCGCTCGCTCGATGGCCGGCCCCACGACATAACGCGAGGCCACCTCACCGGCGACAAACCCGGCGGTGAATTTCAGTGCACAAGGCATGATGGCTTTCATGCCGGCCTGGGTCCCGGCCTTGATCAATTGGGCGATACCACCCGCTGCGCCGGCGACCGCCATGAGGATGTCGACCGTGGTCCGCAACCAACCCGGGATCTCGTCGTCCACCGGCAGGTAGCGATGGGTACCACCACCGATGAAGACATTGTCCGAGCCGCTGGAGAGTGTCGCGCCGCAAGTCATCTTGTCGCCCTTGCGGGCGGCCGCCGTGCCGTTGATGAAGACGTTGGTCGAGCCTTCGGCGACCTTCACCGGGCCGGGATGCTTGTCGCAGGCTCCCGTGCTTTTTTCGACATGGGCGGCCTTGCGGCTATTGATGAACACGTTGGGCGACGCGGTGACGATGGTCCCCGCGGGTGAAGAAAACATACTGCCGATTTTCTCCCCGGCCGCGGTGAGCAGGCTACCTCCGACGCCTGCGACCAAACCCGCCAACAAAGCCACGCCAAACCCACAGGTGAACGTCGCGATCGCCACCGTGGCGACCAGCGCAATGCCGAGCGCTGCGCCGATGAGAAACCCACCCAGGGCGCTGGTGTGCGACAGTTCATCGCCAAACCTTGCGGCTTCAAACATGACCGTTACTCCTGTGTGCTGGAGTCGGTCTTGGTGCCGCCGGGCTGGCGAGGCTGAAAGCTGGCCAGCAGGTCATTCCAGTTCTGATTCTGCTCGCTGCTGAAATCAGCCTGGGCTGTGGTGGAAAAAATCAGCGCGCGTCCAGGCTCGATCAGGAACGCCGCCTGGCGCTGATAGAAAGGTCGGCCATCGGTCATGTAATACGCATCGATCTGCACGCCGTCGATCGGTGCCGAGGTCGACAGCGCAACGGCCTTCTTGCCCAACAGCGTATAGCCGCGCAGCTTGGACGCGAGCATCTTGACCTGACGCTCGACGTAGGCCTTGAGCGCCTCACCGGGCAGCAATGTGTCTCGGGAAACGGTGATGCTCAACGGTGCCGGAATGCTTGCCCCCAGCACGAACATGTTCACCGTGCGGTCCTGGAACCCTTGCGGCAGCGCGATGCTGCCTTCCTGCAACTCATAATCCATTCTGGGTAACTTCCTTGAATCAAAAAAATGTGGCGTTCAGCGCACGGCAAGGCCGTCGAGCATGCCGTCAAAATCAACCAGCCAGAGACTGAGCGCGGGCCGGGCCGGATCGATCTCGCAAGCGATACTCAGCCACTGCCCATCGTCACGCCCGGCGACGGGCACCAGCGCACCCACCAGGCGCGCATGTCGATCGGCATGACCGCACTTGAAATGCAGATCCACCGATTTCGCTGCATTGCCGGCCACGCTGACATCGCGCTGACGGATGATGCGCACGTCCGGATGCTCCCGGCGAAACGCCTGCACCGAGGCCTCGAAAAGCTGCTCCAGCGTCTGTCCCTGCTGCACATCACGACGCTTGATCGTCAGGCTGATCGGCTCACCCTGGTGCTCGAGGGTGGTCTGGACCTCACGGAAATCGAAGCCCGCCGGAAAAGCCAGGTTGAAACCCCCGAAGGAGAAACTGCTGGGCGTGTCTTGCAGCGCCAACACAGGCTCGGGCTCGAGTTCCGGCTCGGGCTCAGGCTGCACGAGGAGCGCGTTCTGTTGAGCCAGGCGTTCGGCTTCCTCCCGCGCAATACGCTTTTCGGAAATGCGATCGTAGAGACTGACCCTGGTCATGACACCGTTACCTCAGTCATTGACCCTGACCTCGGAACCGGTGATCTGGGTCGTGCCGGTGCTGGTGGTGGTGATCGCCTTGCCTTTGATCTCGATGCCGTCCGGCGTGAGGGTGATGCTGCTGTCCCCCACCTGGAGAATGATGTGCTGGTTGGCGCTGACCTGAATGAACTGGTTGTCGACCTGAATCGTCAGCGAGCCTTCCTGGATATTCATCACCGTGTCTTTCTTGATGGTTTCGGTGTGCGTGCCACCGACCGTGATCGTGCGGTTGCTGCCGACACTGTGGGTCTCGTCGACCTCGATCTCGGTGTCCATGTTGCGCTCGGCATGCATGATGATCTGCTCGGCGCCGGACTTGTCTTCGAAGCGGAAGAAGTTCGCCGTACCGCCGTCGCCCTTCATCGACCGCGTCAGGAACCCGCTCTGGGTCTTGTTTGCCGGCAACGACCACGGCGGTGTGTTCTGGCTGTTGTAGAGGCTGCCCATGACCAGCGGGCGGTCGGGGTTGCCGTCGAGGAACACCACCACGACTTCATCGCCCACACGGGGAATCTGGATGCTGCCGAAACCGCCGCTGGCACCGGACTGGGCGACACGGACCCAGCAGGAGCTCTTGTCGTTGTGCTGGCCCTTGCGGTCCCAGTGGAACTGCACCTTCACGCGGCCGAGTTCGTCGGTGAATATTTCCTCCCCCGGCGGGCCGACGATGATCGCGGTTTGCGGGCCGGAGATGGTCGGTCGCGGGGTGGTGAGCTGAGGGCGGAAGACGATCTTTTTGCGCACGCAGGAGAAGGTGTTGTAGTAGCTCGCCTGCTGCCCGCTGAGGTAGTTGTTGTGGCCTTCGCTCTCGACGCTCATCAGCAGGAACTGACGATCATCGGCGGGGCCTTGATCATGATCGTAATGCTGCAGCAGTTCGAAGGTGTAGCCGGGTTTCATCGCGCGGCAGTTGCTGGCGCCATGAAAACTCTTGCCCTTGAGCTCTAGCGCTTCGACCCGCAACCGTAGCAGCGCCTCGCCTTCGTCATAGGTACCGTGGGTGTATTGGCCGGGGAAGTCGTAGATTTCAAACTCGTCGACATCGCCCTGCTTGTTCAGGCTCTTCATGGCGACCGGCAAGCGATTGGACGGCTGTCGATAATCGAAGGTCTGGACCGCGATTTTCCCCGACTGCAACTGGCGGTTGCCGCTCCATTGGGTAATGGAGTCGGCGGTCTCGGTGACCGATGCCGTGTGGAAGCGGATCTGCGGTTGTTCAGGCAACGGCACCAGCGTGCTGGAGTCGTCGCAGATGATCATGGTGTGGCCTTCGGCGGTGTGCTCGAAGTAGTAGAACATCCCCTCTTCTTCCAGCAGGCGCTGGACAAAATTGAAGTCCGATTCGCGGTACTGGGTGATGTAGGTGTAATGCTTGAGCGGCTTGCTCAGACGGAATTCGTGCCGGGAAAACGCGGTGCACAGCGCAAACACCTGGGTGACGACATCCTCGACTGTGCAACCCTGGAAAATGCGCGTGTCGAAGCGGTTCTTCAGCATGGAGAACCAGGGGTTCAGCGTCGCCGTATAGCGGGCCATGCCGCCGTCGCTGCCGATGCTGGCAAACCGCGTCAGGTAGCCTGCCAGGTAGCGAGGCGTGGCGTCTGCCAGTTCGATTTCCAGGACCACGTGCTGGCCCATCATCGACTTCAACTCGACGCCGGAGTCCTGGCACACCAGCAGCAATTCAAAGTTGTACGCGCGGGACAGACCTTCGGTCCCCTTGAAGGACTCAAGCAACAATTGCTGTTCGGGGTTGGCGAAGTTCTTGAACTTGAACAGGCGCCGATTCTGCGGGGAAAGCATTGCGGCAAGGTCCATCAACATGTGTATCTCCTTGAAAACAGTGGAAAGCTACCGCCCTCTCTCAACCACTGCGCACGAATCAGATAAAAGGGTCAAAACCCTGTTTGCCGCAACTATGAATTCTTGATTTTCATCGATTTTTTTAAACACCGAATGAAATCCCTTACACACCATTGTGCGTCAGGAACTGCGACCGCAAGGCAGTATGAAAGTGCCATTACCCGGCGAAATAATTGAGAAATTTGTCACACTTTTACGAATATCACAGGTACTCGAACGCGGGAAGGAGACACGCATGTCATGCGCCCTGTCAAGTCGCAGGCAGTGCATGCGGGCGCTTCCACGCGCTTCGAACTCAGCTCCGGATAATCCTGAAAAATAATTATCGCCACGCTGGCCAACCAGAAACGCCGATATATCAAGGACAAACGGGAAGTTAAGCGCTGTCAATTAGCGGCTAATGCCTTATTGCCATCATTGCCGAATGTAACGCGAATAACAAAAAATGGGATCCATGTTGAAACTTTCAACTCGCCCCGCAGTCGGAAGTGCGGCCCATTGCCATCACTCAGGCAATGCTGTGAAGTCGGATAATCGACAGTTTCAATGCAGCAACAAGGAAGCGCCTTTCCCCCAAGGACAGTGATGAGTAAATGGATCTTTTAGCCAACGTGCCCAGCTGGGCCGATGTCGAACGCAACCTCGACCAGAAATTCAGCGAGCTGAACCAGGGCGTCAACGACGGCCTGCAGAGCGTTCACGACAACTGGAACGGCTTCACCCGGCGTGTCAGCAATGGCGCGAGCCAGGCCTATGGCTACATGGGCGGTCATCGCATCGATGCGGTGCATCAGGCGATGACCCTCTCCTACCCGATCATCCAGATGGACCTCAAGCGCAAGTGGGCCTCGATTGAAATCGAGCAGATCCTGCCGGTGCTGCTGCAACTGGTCAAAGAAGTCTCGATGATTCTCGGCGGCAGCGTGGCGATCGGCACCGTGGCCGGCGGCGCAGCGGGGGCCTTCGCATTTGGCGTCGGCGCTGGCCCTGGAGCAATGGTGGGTGGCGGAATCGGGTTACAAGTCGGCAACCTGATTCTCATGGCCCTGGGCCTGTCCGCCATCGCCGAATATTTTTACCAGGGCCTGCCCGCCTGCCTCTCGACCTTGCAGGAAGGCATCGCCACGGCCTGGCACGCCGAAGAAGGCCTCAAGCCGTCCGGCCTCGACCCCAGCGGCGGCTCCGCTGCACTGGTACAGGAGCGCGTCGAACGCGCGGCACGACAACTGGCTCGCGGGCAGGAGCAGCTTGTACTCCTGCTGCTCACCGCCATCGTCACCTACCTGACCCGGGGCCAGATGAAAGCCGGTGTGATGAACAGCATGGAAAGCATCGCGACCCGTAGCGCGAAGCTACAGGCGGAGATATCGAACAAGCAGTTGGCGGGTTGGCTGGCAAGGAATGAGCAGAAGTTGCTGGCTCGGGATGAGTTGCGGGTGAGGGAGCCGGCGCCTTTGGTCAAGGCTGAGCCAATAATGGATACTCCTTTTACCACTGCTCCAAAAACCAGCCAGATCCCTGAAAAAAAAGTCGATACATACCTCGGACAACTACGAAAATACTGGTCCAAGCCTCCCGTTGACTTTGAAGGCAACAAAGTGTTTCAGAGAGATGATCTGTTTGACCCAGATTTGATGACCACCTGGAGAGAGCGCGGAAAACTTGTGTCCGGTACCAATCTTGAGCGCATGGCAAGCGGACGAGCACCTATAGGCATCGATGGGAAATCAATCAACCTTCATCACATGATACAGACTCAAAACGGGGCAATAGCTGAGCTCACTCAAACATTCCATCAAAAATTTAGTTCTGTTATACATATAAACCCGAATACAATACCCTCTGGGATCGACAGATCTCTGTTTGATCGATGGAAAAGCGACTACTGGAACAATCGAGCACTAACCTACGCGAAAGGCAATTGAAAAACATGACACGCTCTCAGCTGGAAGACCTGATTAAAAAACATCCGGATATTGCTGCATTTGGATCCCCCGCTGACGCAGTGACTGATGATTGGTTAGTAAAGGCCGAGCAAAGAATCTGCCATAAACTACCTACGTCCTACAAATGGTTCCTTCAGAACTATGCAGGGGGAGAAGTCGGATCGGAGGAAATATATAGCATCTATGGAATGGACTTCGACGACATCAATGGTGGCGATATAGTTTTTCAGCACATTAATGGCCTCAAACATAAATCAACAACCGCAAAAAAAGTAGTTATCAGCGAAACCGACTTTGGCGAGGTTTTTTTCTTCGATTACGACACATATAACGGCGAGGAATGTCAGATCTTCGTTAGAATCCCTTCAGGGGAAAATTTATTGTACGCGAACAATTTTTACGAGTATCTCGCCAAGAGAATTAAAGCGCACTTGCCATAAGAGCACCTTTCTTCGGAGCGCTCCGCCAAGTGAAAAATTATCGAACTCAGTCAACACAAGCACAGCATGGAGCTAACAACGCCACTTGAGCATGTCGAAAAAACGATCATGCTCACAACTGATAGGCGTTAGATGCCCACAGCTCTCGGTCTATACAACATTACTCACCTGAGTGAGTTGAGTGTACAAAAGCGCATGACAAACTCAAACCTGACAGAACTGCTGATTACGTTCAAAGAAATCTTTCACAGTGAGAGCTGCTAGAACTTTGATTCAGGAATAAACACGATAATCCGCCTACTGTCCGTTGACCCTTTACCGGACAGTAATGAATGGGCACAAGCGACTTCAATGTATAGAACAATGGCAGGCAGTAAATCAGGTTTCTCCGACGTCTACATTGATCGAGGTACCGCGGAGCAGCGAATCGCAGCTAACGCAAGACTAGATACAATTCGACAGATGTTGTGGGACGCATTTGAACGAGTCTGAACTCAGATACATCGTGACAGATCATTGCCTGGTGCCAAGATGTTAAAAAACCTTATTGATCTCAGAAGCTCAAACGAAGCGCTCACCCAATACACCGAGCGTTACGACCACCTGCTCCCGCCGCCCTCTCCTCAACTACGTCAGCGCATGGATCCTATATTGCAGCCGGACGCACCCAGATTTCCGGTCAGGAAGCCAGAGTGGCTGACCTCAAGGCCTTGCACCGTCACTCAGGAGCAGGCGCTGGACCGCGCAAAGGGCTGCCTGCTGGGGCTCGCGATTGGCGACGCCGTGGGTACAACGCTCGAGTTTCTGCCCCGTGATCGTGAACATGTCAGTGACATGGTTGGCGGTGGCCCTTTCAAGCTGAAACCGGGAGAGTGGACTGACGATACGAGCATGGCACTGGCTCTCGCAGACACCTACGTGGCAAACAAGGAATTCGATTTCCGCGACTACACGCAGAGGCTTTGTCGCTGGTATAAAAATGGCGAAAACAGCCATAACGGAAAGTGCTTTGACATTGGCAACGCCACTCGTACCGCGCTTGAAGGTCGATTGGCGCAGGGCGTCGACTGGTACGGCAACGATCATCCATCCACAGCCGGCAACGGGTCGATCATCAGGCTGGCACCGACCGCCATTTACCGTCGCCACTCCTTGTCCGGTACCTGGCGGGAAAGCGCGGCACAAAGTCGTTGCACTCACAGGGCAGCAGAAGCCGTAAATTGCTGCGAACTGCTCGGCGCTCAACTGCACCTGGCCCTCAATGGCGCGGACAAGGAGGAAGCCTTGTCGTCAATGGTTCGCGCGTTATATCCCCGCCCCTTGATCATCAACGCTGGCGAATACAAACAAAAAACCCGCGATCAGATCCGCTCCTCCGGCTATGTTATCGATACGCTGGAAGCCGCTCTGTGGGCGGTCTGGAACACCGACAACTTCAAGGATGCAATCCTGTTGGCGGCCAATCTGGCGGACGACGCCGACAGCGTGGCAGCTACCGCCGGCCAGATAGCCGGGGCACTGTACGGGGTGACGGGCATGCCTGAAGAATGGGTCAAAACGGTCGCCTGGTCAGAACACATTCAAGACCTGGCGCAAAAGCTATTCGAAAGCGCCCCACTCCATGACGAGATGGACGTAGTGATTTATGGGAATCGTTGAAACGACACGGATAAATACCCCAGCCACCAGATCAAGGACACGATGAAATTCAGTGACGTATTCACGTGCCGTGAACACATGTTTGCCTTAGGCGTCGAGGAGACTACAGGTCGCCTTTACCTGTCGATTCCGGTCAGCAACGGCATGGTCGACTACGAGGAGTATTACCAAATTGACCGGGCACGCTTCGATCTTTTCCAAACGGATCTTGATACAGCCCTGGCGTTTGCCATGAGATGTCGCCGCAGAGAGCTGGATGATCTGCTGATTGTGCAACCGGGGGCCAATAGAGGAACGGCTATCTAAGGCAAGCTCGTCACTTCGTCCCCGTGGACCGCTGCCCTCAAAATCAAAACCCTTGAACGGCTACCCCCATGTCAAAACTACTGCATCGTTTGAAAACCCTTTTCGGACAAAAGACCGCTCCTCCACCCGCCTCCACCGAGCAGGTTGTCGATGCAGCCCCCCAGACCGAAGTGGACAAGCCACTTTCCCGAGTGGAAAGGAACCTGTCCTGGCTACCGATCAATCGTGAGCCAGAAGTGTTTGTCCCGCTGATGCCCCCGGCCTGCCCGGACCTGACGCTTGTGGATGCCCTCCTGTTGCAGCGTTATCGGGTTTTCGTCATAGCGAATGACCCGGCCGACCGGACATCAGAGACTACGATAAACCGCGATTACGCCAGCCAACTGGCGAGTGACTTGTACGGCAAAGCGACAGATCTTGGTTATTGTCGAGGCACTGAGTCCTCGTTCGAGATCTATTGGCTCACGCAATGTGCGGCGATTGTTTCGCTGCTGTCCCATGGACCAGAATCAGAACAATTCCTGACCTATAGAAAACGCGTTGGTTATGATCGAGGCTCTGCCCAGACCGGTGAGCAGGTTCGAATGTTTGATGAGTACGTAGCGTCGCGCAGCTATCAAACCGCTGGAGCCGGGAAGGACCGTCTTCTGAAAACGCCGACAACTGCCCTCGACTACATTGACAATGCGATCACCATCACCGCCCTGAGGTACAACGGCTGTCCAGAGTTCCAGATTTACTCAAGCTCGCTGATCCAATTGCAATTCATCAAAAACGTGTTGCTGGGCGTTGAAAAAGATAAAGCCCGGTTGCACCAATTGACCATCGGCGTTTGGGCCAGCAAAGAGTTTGAAGCCGACGATCCTGAACTTGCTGGCGTACTGGGGGATGCCTTCTACATAGGCATTCAGATCGCACGCGGCCTGAAGATTCAGCTGCCTAACGGGTTGCCACCGGAAAGTCTTCCTCGCACATGAAATTGCTGCGACTTCAGGGATAACGCTAGAGATAACGTCATGACCGAAACCTGGTACCACGTTGACAACGGCACCCTTTGGATAGCAGATCAATCCATTCACCTGCCTCACCCGGTCAAAGTCGCCTTGCAGCATGACGACAGGCTCGCGGTCCTGATCGAGTCCCCTTCAAATGTCATTTTCAACAAAAACATCCTTGCACTATCGAGGCATGGAAAGGTGGTTTGGTTCATCCAGGAAAGTCCCCACGGCACGCAAGCAGACAAGCCCTACATGAGTCTTCAGTGCGACAAAAACGGGGCGTTGATCGTTGGTAAATGGAATGGCCTCAGTTACTCGGTCGATTGGCACAATGGTTCCGTCAGCGTTGTGAACTTTGAGAAGTGATAAACCGAAAGCACGAAGGCTCAGGACTGTAGCCATGAAAGACCTCCACAATATCTCCTCGAACATCGCCCGAACGGCAGAACTGCTGAGGACATTCGGCCACCCGCAATGGGCGGACAGACTCGAGGAGTGCAGCCTTGCGCTGCCCCGGGATACGACGTACGCATTGTCTCGATTGATGTCGCTGTACGGCGGCATGGGCTCGATCAACGACGTTGTTCTGTATGAGAACGCAAAGCCCTTGCTGGACGAAAACAACGAACTGCAAGGGCTGCTATCAGATCTTCATCGGCTTTGCGCAGGGCGCCATTGAATCCGGCGCCCCACGCTTGCCAATGCTGAAAGCCTTCAGGCCTGCTCGAATCGCTGCTGCAGCAAGTGCCGCGCAGTGCCTGCATTCAGGTAGGTGCCAATCAGGTCCGCCAACTCCTGGTCCTTGAGTTTTTTGTCGTCGCGGCAGATTTGCAGCAAGTGCAGCTGGACCCAGCGCTTTTTCCTGTTGAGTTTCGCATCCGGCGAAAAGAACGAGCGCGAGGCCAACTCAGGCATCGGGGCGTCGTCTTCCAGCAACAGATTCAAGTGCACCCCCTGCCCCACTTGCAGACCAAAATCGGCGACATGCTGTATCGGCAATGGCGCCTTGAAGTTGGCGAAAACGAAGTGCTCGGGCGTCAGCAACAACGCGGTCTTGTTCGCCCGCGTGAGCATGCGCAAGGAGAGCGGCAGCAGGAACGCCATGCAGATCAAGAGCAGAATGCCAACCAACTTCATTGTGGCATTCGCATCCACGAAAACCTGCGGCAGCAGGTACGGCAGGATCAGCAGGCCCAGACCCAACAGCATGAAGAAAGAGAAGCAACCCAGGGTAATCCACCCGCGCAATCGTGCGCCTTCATGCAGTCGGACTTCCTCCGTGGCATTGCCGGCATGGCTACGCAACTCCTGCACAACCGCCGCGTCCTGCTCAACGTAGTGGCCGAGGAAGTCCTCGGTAATGCGCGCACGCAATGCCTGGGGGTCGGCGAAATAGTGATCCATCGCGGCGCAGGCTTGTGCCGCGTTGATCGGGCGGGTGCCGCGGCTGACGGCCTCTTCGACCGTGACTTGCAGGGACGCCAGCCGCTCAAGATTGGAGGGATGGGTGTCCGATGGATGCGGCAGGCTGGCTGCCATTTCCTCCTCGGGCAGGGTCAGCGGCTGCGCGGCCAATTCCTGCACGACGCTGATTGGCAAGTCGTGGGGCGGGACGTACCCGGCACCCGGGTTGGTCGCTTGCGACACACGGGTAAATACACACTGTTGCAACAACGGGTCGATGGCCGAAATACGCACCAGCGCCGAAGCGATGGCAATGTTCCCCGCCAACTGCGCGCCCGCCGCGTCCGCCGCCAGTTCCCGCACGCGGCTCCAATGGTTCACCGCGTGATCGAAACGCTCCATGAAATACTCACCGAGCATGAACGCCGGCCACAGCGTCGTGCGTTGCAGCACATCGCTTTGCAGCATGGTTTCGGCAATCACGCCGAGACTGCGGCCGATACCCTCGTAGATCGGTACGAAACGCAGGCTGTACTCGGTATCGGCACCGGCGAAGTGGGCCAGTTCGTGACCGATGACCGCGCCGGTTTCTGCCGAATCGAGCAAGCCCAGGTACATCATCGGTACGTGCAGGGTGCGGCCCTTGAGCGCGGTGCCTGACGGCAGCAGGTTGACGTCGCTGGAGGTGACGTAAAAGCCTTCGGTCATGCCCAACACGATGTACTCGGGTGCCAGCGCACCGAGTTGATCCGCCAGCTCGCGAACACGAGCCCACAGCGCAGGCGCCTGCTCCGGTGTGACAACTTGGCCGAGAACGCTCATCGGCGTGGACTGGAACATGTGCAGCATGACCGGCAGCTGTTTGCCCATCTGCCAGATCGAATACAGGAAACCGAGCATCAGCATCAGCACGACGAGCATCAGCTTGAATTCACCGGTGCTCATGTTCCCCATGTGCCACAGCCCCAGGCCTTCGAAACCGAGGATGGCCGCCACCGCTGCGCCCATGGCGACGATGTGCCCCACCAGCAGGTACGGCAACAGACGGCTCACCCGGCTGAAGGTGTGCAGCAATCGTTCACGGGAATGACTCGCGCGGGCGCCGGCCCAACGCAAACCCAGCAGCCCCAGCACGCCGACCAGCGAGGCCAGCAGGCCGAGGGCGATGGCGCCCTTGGCCAGGTTGTTCATCACGCCAGCCACCGGTTGCACGATGGTCAGTTCGTGTTCGGCCTGGGTAACCCGCGATAACGCCTCGTGGACACCCATGCGTTCGCCGTTGATATCGACCTTGGCCGAGCGTGAGAACGGCTTGGCAACCATCGCTTCGATTTCGACATGCATCTCGCTCAGTTCGGCCTTGATATCAGCGAACTCCTTGATGCTCTCGGTGCTGCGGTGTAACTCCCAGACACCAAACAAGCCAAGGAAAAGCGGCAGGAGAATCAGCACGGCAATGAGTTTCAACGTTCTCATGAGACAGGGCCTCAATAGTCGCGTCGCCTTGTATCCGTGGCGAGCATAAATTCCATTTAACGAAGGCCCGAAAGCCCTCACGCTAATGCACGGCCGACACATGAAAGTTGTGAGACGCAGTCGTACCTGGCGCGTTATACAGAAATAACGGCGATATGTAACTCCGTATTGCCCGAACACTCGTTCAACAGCGCAAGGTCGCCTTGTATATCCACGGATATCTCGGGATGCCATCACTTCGTGCCAGTAATATGACACTTATCCTTCAATTTTTTCCTTACCGGATAATCAAGCGGGCATTAGGTGAACCGGTTCACCTTTTTTCAATTTTTTTTAGTTAAAAATTGGATCCATTTTCTTACGGAAACCATTGAATCCATTGGGTTTCAGGCACTTGAACCATGGACATCCGGCAAATAGTGGCAAGCAGACATCATTGCGGCAGGTCACAAAAAAAAGAAAAAATCCGCGCCTCGTAGGAACTTTCCTACACATCCCGTTGCCATACACGACGTTACTGGCAACTCGATATCCATATGCCAGCATCGCACTCCCAATGATTCCTGGCAGTGTGATTTCTTGATGTCAAACATCAGCGATCACAACTGTGAACTGGTCGAGAAATTAGTCACTGCGCCCGTACTCCCCTGTATATCCGGGTAGTCGTCGCGAAGTGTTCAAGGACGAAGTTACCGATGACTCAGACGTTTTTTGATGTTGAAGCATTGATCAAGCTGCGAAGCCAGACCCGGGCCATTTCTGACGCGCTCAAGGCGCAGGCTTCGGACTACCTGGCGACCCTGGCTTTGCTGATTCGTCCGCAGACGTTTTTCGGTGAATACCTGCAAGGTGCGCAGCGCAGCAGCGGTCGTGAGACCCAGCACCATTTCAAGGAACTCAAGGCGCTCTACGACCGCATCGGCTCGGCCGCTCCGTTCCAGCTGGTCAACGAACTCGAAGTGCCCCTCAACCTGCTCAGTACCACCCCGCAACTGTTTGCGCTGGAGTACGACAAGGTGCTGTCCCAAAGCGGCCAGTCCATTCGCATCACCAGCCCCGTGCGCTGGGTGGTCGGGTTCAGTTCGTTCGACCTGGCCCGTTTTCGCACCGTCATCAACGACCCCAATCGCAGCAGCGCCGAGCTGTACCGCTTCGTGGTGCATTACCTGGTGCTGTTCTACTGCCTGAGCAAGTCCCCCGGCATCAGCCGCTTGCTTGAAGGCCTGCGTTTTCCCGTCACCTTCGAACGCTTGAAAGACTTCGGCGACCTGCCCTTCTGCGTCATCAGCTCGCCGGTGCGCTCGCAGTTGCCCGACGAGGCGGTGATCCGCAGCAGCACCCAGATCGCCGGCAACACCAGCTTCGAAGAATTGGTGGGACACGAAAACATCATGGAAATGAACGATGAAATTCGTCAGCGCCTGCTGCTGACGATCGAAGGAATGTAACGCGCTCGGCCACCCATTGAACCGACACGCAAACGACTTGCAGCGAATTGTTCGCACAGGAGATCACGATGGCGAAGAAGGAAAGTACCCAGCACAAACTCGACCGCGTTCGCGCGCCTCGGGTCCATATCACCTACGACGTGGACATCGGTGACGCTCAGGAAAAGAAAGAGCTGCCCTTTGTCGTCGGTGTGCTGGGCGATTTCTCCGGTAACCCGCTGGAGCCGCTGCCGAAGCTCAAGGACCGCAAGTTCATTTTCATCGATCGCGACAACTTCAACGGCGTGCTCAAGGGCATCAAGCCGCGCCTGACCTACCGCGTCGACAACACCCTGGCCAAGAACGGCACGCAGTTGGGTGTGGAGCTCAACTTCAACGCCCTCGAAGACTTCGAACCGCAGAACGTGGTCAAGCAGGTCGAACCGCTGCGCAAACTGCTGGAAGTGCGCAACAAGCTGGCGGACCTGCGCAACAAGATGGGCGGCAACGACAAGCTCGAAGAACTGCTGATGGACGTGCTGCAGAACACCGAGAAGTTGAAAACCCTGGGCAAGGAATTCGGCCGTGAAGCCGCCGTGCCAGCCACCGACGACAAAGCGTAGGAGCCTGACGATGAACGACAAGCAAACCGTGACTCAACAGGACAGCTCGCTGGTTGAAGTGGAAAGCTTCACCGCGCAATCCTCGTTGCTCGACAGCATCATTTCGCAAAGCCGCGTGGCCCGTTCCGAGACCGAACGGACCCGCACCCGCGACCTGATCGGTGAATTGGTCAACCAGATCCTGGAAGGCGAAATGACGCCGAGCAAGGACCTGATCGCCGTGCTCGATGCGCGCATCGCCGAGATCGACGCGATGCTCTCCGAGCAGATGAACGAGATCATGCACGCCAGTGAATTCCAGCAGCTGGAAGCGTCCTGGCGCGGCCTGAAGTATCAGGTCGACCAGACCGAGACCAGCACCACGCTGAAGATCCACCTGCTCAACGCGTCGAAGAAAGACCTGGTGCGCGACCTCAAGGCCGCTTCCGAATTCGACCAGAGCGCGCTGTTCAAGAAGATCTACGAAGAAGAATACGGCACCTTCGGTGGTGCACCGTTCGGCATGCTGCTGGGTGACTACGAGTTCAACCGCAGCCCGGAAGACATGTACCTGCTCGAAGAGATTTCCCACGTTGCTGCGGCTGCCCACGCTCCGTTCATTTCGGCGGCTTCGCCTGAGCTGTTCGGCTGGGATTCGTTCACCGACATGTCCGGCCCACGGGACCTGGCGAAGATTTTCGACACCGTCGAATACGCCAAGTGGAAGTCCTTCCGCGCCAGCGAAGACTCGCGTTACGTCGGCCTGACCCTGCCCCACGTGCTCGGTCGCCTGCCTTACGGCCCGGATACCACGCCGGTCGAGGAATTCAACTTCGTCGAAAGCGTCGATGGCCGCGACCACAACAAGTATCTGTGGATGAACGCCGCCTACGCGCTGGGCACCCGGGTCACCGATGCGTTTTCCCGCTACGGCTGGTGCGTGGCGATCCGTGGCGTCGAGGGTGGCGGTCTGGTGGAAGGCCTGCCAACGCATACGTTCAAGACCGATGACGGTGAAATCGCCCTCAAGTGCCCGACTGAAATCGCCATCACCGATCGCCGCGAGAAGGAGCTGTCGGACCTGGGCTTCATTCCGCTGGTGCACTGCAAAGGCACCGACTACGCGGCGTTCTTCGGCACCCAGTCGACGCAGAAGCAGAAGCAGTACAACACCGACATTGCCAACGCCAACGCCCGGCTTTCCGCGCAGTTGCAGTACATCTTCGCCACCTCGCGCATCGCCCACTACATGAAGGCGATCATGCGCGACAAGATCGGCAGCTTCGCCTCGCGTAAGGACGTCGAGCTGTTCCTCAACAAGTGGCTGTCGAGCTACGTGTTGCTGGACGACACCGCCAGCCAGGAAGCCAAGGCCAAGTTCCCGTTGCGCGAAGCCCGCGCCGAAGTGTTCGAAGTGCCGGGCAAGCCGGGGGTGTACAAGGCCGTGACCTACCTGCGCCCGCACTACCAACTGGACGAACTGACCGCTTCGTTGCGCCTGGTTGCCGAACTGCCGCAATCGACTCGCGCCTGATCGCCAACTTTGCCAGGGAGGCAACATGACCAGTCAACACAAGCTGTTGCCATCGCTGCTGGACCGATTGCTGGACGATCGTCCGCATCAGTCCATCGAAGCGTCATCGCAGCGCTTGTGTTCGCTGGCCGATTACAAGGCCAGCATCGTTCGCGACCTGGAAGTGCTGGTAAACACCCGCCAGTCCCTGATCGCCAACGAGCTGGAGGGTTTCGCCAACCTGAACGGCAGCATCCTCGACTATGGCATGCCGGACTTCACCAGTCGCAGCGTGCTTGATCCCAAGGATCGCCTGCTGATCCAGCGGCAATTGGAGAAGGCCATCACGGTCGGCGACCGGCGCTTTCGCAGCGTCAAGGTGCAACTGCTCGCCCAACAGACCGGCCAACGCATGCTGACCTTTCGCGTGGACGCGGTCCTGCGCCTGCAAGACGTCACCCGCCAGGTGTCCTTCGACGCGGTGCTGCAGGTCAACACCCAGGAATACAAAGTGCAGAACCTCAACTGATGCTCGACGATCTGCTGCCCTATTACGAAAAGGAACTGTCGCACCTGCGCTTTTTGGGCCAGGAATTCGCCAGCCAGTATCCGAAAATCGCTTCGCGGTTGCTCATCGAGGGCGATAACTGCGAAGACCCGCATACCGAGCGCCTGATCGAAGCGTTCTCGTTCCTCTCTGCACGCGTACACAAAAAACTCGACGACGAGCTGCCGGAAATCGTCGAGTCGTTTCTCGAGGTGCTGTACCCGCATTACCTGCGCCCTACCCCGTCGATGTCGATCGTCGAGTTCAACCTGGGCAAGCAGGAAAAAGTCACCGAAGCGTTCCGTGTGCCCCGGCATACCGAACTCAGTGCCAACCCGATCGATGGCGTGGTGTGTAAATTCCGCACCTGCTACCCGGTCGAGCTGTGGCCGGTGGCGGTGCAACAGGCCTCGTTCATCGAGATGGAACGCTCGGCATTCAACGGCCACAGCGCCGACCTGGTCGCACGCTTGCGCATCGGCCTGGTGGCGACCTCCGACGTGAAGTTCGGCAAGCTGGAACTGGACAGCCTGCGGTTCTTCCTCGACGGCGAAAGCACGTTGATGCTGCAACTGTACGAGCTGCTGTTCAACAACCTGGCCAAGGCCACGCTGACCTTCGACGATCAGGGGCGCAGCCGTGAGGTCGTGTTGCCGGCCAACGCGTTGAAAGCCGTCGGCTACAGCCTGGATGAAGGCCTGGTGGACTACTCCGAGCGCTCGTTCCTCGGCTATCGCCTGCTGCACGAATACTTCACCTTCCCCGACAAGTTCATGTTCTTCGACCTGTCGGGCTTTGCACGGATTCTGGCGGGCAAGGAGATCGAGAAAGTCGAGGTCAACTTCTACTTTTCCGACTACGACCTGAGCGACCGCCTCGCGCGCCTGACGCAGAACATCGGGCGCAATAACTTCAAGCTCAACTGCACGCCGATCATCAACCTGTTCCGCCAGCAGGCCGAGCCGATCAAGTTGACCCACGCCCAGCACGAGTACGCGGTGACGCCGGATGTGCGCCTGCAAGGCTCGGCCGAGGTGGTGTCCATCGACCGCGTACGACGGGTTCGCAAGGTCGGCGGTATCGATCAGGTCGGCACCTGTCATCCGTTTTTCGAACCCCGTGGCGATCAGGGCCCGGGGCAAAGTTTCTGGATGGCCCGGCGCCGTGCGGTACAGGGCGGCCAGCGCGATGGCTCGAACGTGTTTATCCGAATCGTGGATCGCGAGCTGGGCCTGATGGAGGCCAACAACGACGCGTTGAGCATCCGCCTGACCTGCAGCAACCGTGACCTGCCCCTGCTGTTGCCGTTCGGTGGTGAGCGCGGCGATTTCAATATCCCGGGCAACTCGGTGATCAAGGACATCCGCTGCCTGCGCAAGCCCACTGCCACCGCGCGCGTGCCCTTGGGCAACGGCGTGATCTGGCGGCTGATTTCGCATCTGTCGCTCAATCACATGTCGCTGGTGTCCCGTGGCCGCGAGGTGCTGCTGGAGCTGTTGTCGCTCTACAACTACCGCAATGTGTCGGCGATCCGCAAACAGATCAACGGCATCGTCTCGGTGAGCAGCGAGCCTGTGGTCGCGCGCATAGGCCACCCGCGCCCGAACTTCGTCCGTGGTGTTGGCATCACCCTCAACTTCGATGAAAGCCAATACACCGGCAGCGGTGTGTTTCTGTTCGGCATGGTGCTCGATCACTTCTTTGGTCAGTACTGCTCCATGAACAGCTTTACCCAATTAACCCTTCGCACCTTGCAGCGCGAAAAGAGAGTCGTCCAATGGCCACCGCGAACCGGCGATCAACCCCTGGTCTGATCGACCAGGCAAGGGCTGAGCCGCACCGATTCGAGTTTTTCCAGTTGGTGCGCTTGCTTCGCCTGCATTACAGCAGGACCGGGCGCATGGACCTGCAGACCCGACCGCACGAAGACCCTTTGCGTTTTCGCTCGCAGCTGTCGCTCAACTTCCCGGCCAGTGAAGTCAGCGATCTGCAGTTCGAGCGTGAAGGCAAGGTGTCCGTGGCCGGCCTGCCGCTGTCCGAGATGCAGGTGACCTTCATGGGGCTGGTCGGGCCGTCGGGCGTATTGCCGCGCCCGTACACCGAGCTGTTGATCGAGCGGCACATCCAGTACCGGGATGACGCGGCCCACGCGTTCCTCGACATCTTTTCGCACCGCATGACCACGCTGTTCTACGAGGCCTGGCAAAAGTACAAGTTCTACATCGAGTACGAACGCAACGGCACCTCGGATTTCGATCGTTACCTGCTCAACCTGGTGGGTTTCGGTCCCGAGGCGCAGAAGCAGAAATTCGACAGACAAGGCTCGCCCCTGCGCCGGGAATTGTTCAGCTATTTCTCCGGACTGTTCGCGCAGAAACCGCGCAACGCGTTGAACCTGGAAGCGATGCTGTCGTTCTATTTTTCGCTGCCGTTCAAGGTCAAGCCGTTTGCCGGTCGCTGGCTGAAACTCGACGCCAGCCAGTGCACGCAGCTGGGGCGCAAAAACGCCGTGCTCGGGCAAAGCGCTGTCGCCGGCAACCGGGTCTGGGACTACCAGTCGTGCGTGCGCATCGAGTTGGGCCCACTGGAGCTGGCCGACTATCAACGCTTCCAGCCAGGCACCGAGGATTACCAAAAACTGGTGGAACTGGTGCGTTTCTATGTCGGTGCGGAACTCGACTTCCAGTTGGCACCCAAGCTCAAACCCAAGGCCGTACCGCTCGCCCGCCTGGGCACCGTTTCCCTGGGCCGGCTCGGCTGGCTCAAGCGACCGGGCGTCGATGTTGAACCTTCCCGCTGCGCCCTCTTCCACATTCCTTTTGATGGGGTCTCCCTGTGAACCTGAAGTCCCTGTTTGCCAAGCTCAACGACACCAGCCGTGCCGCCACCGAAAGCGCTGCGGCCCTGTGCCTGTCGGAACACCACTACGATGTCGAGATCGAGCACCTGTTGTTGCAGTTGCTCGACAGCCACGACAACGACCTGCCGGCCATCCTGCGTCATTACGACGTGGTGCCTGAGCGCTTGCAGGCGCAACTGGTCACGGCACTGGGGACGTTCAAGAAAGGCAATACGCGCACCCCGGCGCTGTCGCCGCACCTGACCCGCCTGATCGAACAGGCGTGGGTCCTGGCCTCCATCGAGTTCGGCCAGGCGCAGATCCGCACCGGCCATCTGTTGCAGGCCTTGCTCGATGACGACGAACTGCGCCGGGTGGTGATCGCGGATGCGGCTGAGCTTGAGAAAATCAACGCCGACGATCTGCGCGTGAACCTCAACGCGTTGGTGGAAGGCAGCGCCGAATCGGCCCTGGCCAAACCGCCGAGTGATGTCGCCAGCACGGTCAAGGGCAATGGCAAGACCCTGGCCCTCGATCAATACACCATCAACCTCACGCAAAGCGCTCGCGAAGGCCGGATCGACCCGGTGCTCGGTCGCGAGTTCGAAGTGCGGCAGATGGTCGACATCCTCACCCGCCGCCGCCAGAACAACCCGATCCTCACCGGTGAAGCCGGCGTCGGCAAGACCGCCGTGGTCGAAGGCCTGGCCCTGCGCATCATCCAGGGTGACGTGCCGTCGGTGCTCAAGGGCGTCGCCATCCACACCCTCGACCTGGGCTTGTTGCAGGCCGGTGCCGGGGTGAAGGGCGAGTTCGAAAACCGCCTCAAGTCGGTGATCGAAGAAACCAAGCGCAGCCTGCACCCGATCATCCTGTTCATCGACGAAGCGCACACCCTGATCGGTTCGGGCGGCCAGGCCGGGCAGAACGATGCCGCCAACCTGCTCAAGCCAGCCTTGGCCCGGGGCGAGCTGCGCACCATCGCGGCAACCACCTGGGCCGAGTACAAGAAATACTTCGAGAAGGATGCCGCCCTGGCCCGCCGCTTCCAGGTGGTGAAGGTCGAAGAGCCAGACGAAGACAAGGCGATCCACATGCTGCGCGGCTTGCTGGCCAAGATGCAGGAGCACCACAAGGTCACGGTGATGGACGAAGCGCTGGTGCAGGCCGTGCGCCTGTCCAATCGTTACATCACCGGGCGCCAACTGCCGGACAAGGCCGTCAGCGTACTGGACACCGCCTGCGCCCGGGTCGCCCTGGGGCAATCGGCGCAGCCGGGGCCGCTGGAAGACTGCAAGCGCCATATCGACAACCTGCAGGCGGAAATCTCGGTACTGCAGCAGGAAGCCGCCAAAGGCAGCGACCATGCCCGTCGCCTGGCCACCCTGAACGCCGAGTTGCTGACCGAACAGCAGACCCGCGATGCCCTCGAACAACAGTGGCAACGCGAGCTGCAACTGGTGGAACAGCTCGGCGCCCTCAGCCTCCCGGACAATCAGGCACCGGATGCACAAGAAATTGCCGCAGTGCGCGCCGAACTGGCCAGCGTCCAGGGTGAGCAACCCCTGGTGCATGCCCTGGTGGATGGCGGCACCATCGGCGAAGTGATTTCCGGCTGGACCGGCATCCCCCTGGGCAAGATGCTGCGCGACGAAATCGACACGGTGCAGCGCCTGCCGGCACTGCTGGGCGAGCGGGTGCTCGGCCAGGACCACGCGCTGCAGGAAATCGGCAAGCGCATCAAGATTTCTCGCGCCCGCATGGAAGACCCGAACAAGCCCATCGGCGTGTTCCTGTTGCTCGGCCCGAGCGGCGTCGGCAAGACCGAAACCGCACTGGCCCTGGCCGACACCCTGTATGGCGGCGAGCGAAACCTGATCACCATCAACATGTCCGAGTACCAGGAAGCCCATACCGTCTCCAGCCTCAAGGGTTCGCCACCGGGTTACGTCGGTTATGGCGAGGGCGGCGTGCTGACCGAAGCCGTGCGACGCAAGCCCTACAGCGTGGTGCTGCTCGATGAAGTGGAAAAGGCCCACCCGGACGTGCTTGAACTGTTTTTCCAGGTATTCGACAAAGGCGTGCTGGACGACGGTGAAGGTCGCGAGATCAACTTCCGCAACACCGTGATCATCCTCACGTCCAACACCGGGACCGAGCGCATCATGCAGTGGTGCCTGAACGCCCAGCCGCAACCGCAGCCCGAAGAAATCGTTGAAGGCTTGCGTGACGAGCTGAACCAGGTGTTCAAGCCGGCCTTCCTCGGCCGCCTGACCATCGTCCCCTACTACCCGGTCCAGGACGCGATCCTGGAGCGCATCGTTTCGCTCAAGCTTGCGCGCATTCGCCAGCGTTTCGAGCGCAATCATCAGGCCGTCCTCGGTTATGACGAGGCGCTGGTAAAAGCCATTGCCTCGCGCTGCACCGAGGTCGACAGCGGCGCTCGCAACATCGACAACATTTTGTCCAAGACCCTGATGCCGGAACTGGCGCAGCGGGTCCTTGAGCGCATGGCGCAGGACAAACCGATCCAGAGTCTGAACATCGAGTTGGGCAGCGACGGCGATTTCGCCTATCGCCTGTGCTGACCGGGCATCTACAGGTAGTGGTCATGGACAAGAAAAATTCAGGGAAGCGTCTCGAAAAGACGGCGTTGGCCAAATGCCTGACGGCGGTGGCGATGATGGCGGTATTGAGCGCCTGCGGCGTCACCGACCGGGTCGGCAAACGTGTCGACGACACCTGGGCGGGCGACATGCTGTTCGACGACCAGGAGAAGGTCATCCTCACCTCCGACGGCGGCAACCAGCTCAATCCCGACGCGTCCGGCCAACCGCTTTCGGTGGTGCTGCGCGTGTACCAGCTGACCTCACTGGAGCGCTTTGCGTCGGTCGACGCCGACACACTGTGGGACGACCCGCAAAAAGCCCTCGGCAATACCCTGATCGAGAACCGCGAAATCACCCTGCTGCCGGGCATGGGCCAGGTCGACAAGTGGCCGCTGAACAAGGCCACCGGCTATGTTGGCGTCGCCGCGTTTTTCCGCACCGACGAGAACAGCCGCTGGAAGGTCGCGTTTGACGCCAACTCCCTGCGCAAGGACGGCATCTGGTTCTCCTCCGACGGCCTGCGGGTGCTGGTGGACAACAACAAGGTGTCCGCCGTCAGTGGTGTCGACGTCCTGGACAAACCAAAGACCCAGGAGCAACTGGCCAAAGCCGCCGCCCTACCCGACCAGCCGGCCGAGCCGACGCTGACCGAGCGCGTGCAGGACGTCGTGGTGCAGAAGGCCCAGGACCAGGCCAGTGCCTCCGCGCAAAAAGCCGTGGACTCGAAATTGAATTCATTTTTGGAAGGCGCTCAATGAGTAAGCAAAGCCGGGTGATGTGGTCCGAAGGCATGTTCCTTTTGCCACAACATTTCCAGTATCAGGATGAGTTCCACCAGCATCAGCTGGCGCAGGCGACGCTGCGCAATACGCCCTTTCACTGGGGCGTGCAGCTGCTGGAAGTGGACGAAGAAGCCCTCGCCACCGGCTCCCTGCAGCTCAAGCGGCTAAAGCTGGTGTTTCCCGACGGCAGCCTGTTCGACGCGCCGCAGCACGATCCGCTGCCGGCCGCCCGCGACTTGAAAGACCTGCTCAAGGGTAATTACCTGAAGGTCTACGCCGCGCTGAAACTGCCGGAGCCCTTCGGCCTGAACTACGTCGAAGACGGCCAGGAACAGAAGACCGGGCGGCGCTACCGCAAGCAGTTCGACACCTTGCCGGACCTCAACGAAGGCGATCTGGAAAACGAAATCACCAGCCTGCGCCTGAACGTGGTGATGCTGATCGACGGCGACAACCTCGATGGCTACACCTGGTGCCCGATCGCCCGGTTGTCACGCAACAACATCGGCGGCTTCAACCTCGACGGGCACTTCGTGCACCCGACGCTGCACCTGGGCACCCATGACACCCTGATCGGGCTGGGCAAGCGTTTGCTCGGTGCCCTGCAATCCAAGAGCAAGGCGCTGTCGGGTCGGCGTCGCGAGCGCGCCGACCAGATCGCTGAGTTTGGCTCGAGCGACGTGACCCTGTTCTGGCTGTTGAACACGGTGAACCGTGCCCACCCGGCCCTGGCGCACCTGCTCGCGCACCCGCGCCTGCACCCCGAGCGCCTGTATCTGTTCCTGGCTGAACTCGCCGGCGGCTTGCTGACGTTCTCGCTGGACACCCAGCTCAACGACATTCCCGAGTACGACCACCACGACCCGGCGGCGTCGCTGGTCAGGCTCGACGAAATGATTCGCGTGCTGCTCGACAACGTGGTGCCGAACCAGTGTGTGGTGATCAACCTGACCCAGACCAAACCCTCCTACTGGCAAGGGCAACTGCACGATCCACGGCTGGCGGAGGCGGATTTCTACATTTCCGTGCACGCCGACATGCCGGGCGCGAGCCTGCTGGAACTGGTGCCACGGGCGTTCAAGGTCGGCTCGCCGGAAGACATCGAAGTGGTGGTCAACAGCGCCATGCCGGGCGTCACCCTCAATCATTCGACCCGCCTGCCCAATGCGATTCCGGTGCGACTGGACAATCACTACTTCTCCATCGAGCCCCATGGCCGGGTGTATGAGCGAATGATGAGTGCCCAGGCCATCTCTTTCTATGCGCCCAGCGCGTTCACCAACCTCAAGCTTGAACTGATGGCGGTACTCAAATGACCGAAGCCGTAATGCAAGGCGCCGTTGCCGCCGCCCGTGAAAAACCGACGCTCAAGGACCTGGTGCAGGACTTCATCAGCATGGCGCTGATCGTGCGCAAGGGTCGCCAGGTGACGTCGGTCAGCGCCTTCGAGGCGAGCGTCGACAGCTTCTTCAAGGCGCTGGAGCTCGATGCCCGTGGCGCCAACTACAGCGTGGAACAGGTCAAGGACACCCAGTACGCCCTGTGTGCGTTCCTCGATGAAAGCGTGTTGCGCTCCGGGGACAACGAACTGCGGCGGCACTTTGAACTGCAACCCTTGCAGTTCCGCTATTTCGGCGTGCACCTGGCCGGTGAAGGCTTCTTCGAAAAGATCGATGCGCTGCGTGGTGACGTGAAACAGAACCTCGATGTGCTCGAGGTCTACCACCTGTGCCTGGCCCTGGGTTTCGAAGGCAAGTTCAGCCTCGGGCAAAAGGACCAGCTGCGTTACCTGGCCAATACCCTGGGCCAGGACATCGCCCGTTTTCGCAAGACCCCGAAGGCCCTCTCGCCTGACTGGGCGTTGCCCGACCAGGTCTCGCAGATGCTGCGCCATGAAGTTCCCCTGTGGCTCTACCTGGCGCTGATTGCGCTGCTCTGCGCGGGTGTCTACCTGACGCTGGACTGGCTGCTGGGCAAAGACGTAGCCGCGTTGTCCGAACAAATCAGCCAGCTGTTCAGTGCCTGAGCACAGGTCAGGTAACCGAGTCAGGAAGACATGAAGACATTATTGCGTTCGTTGAAAAGTTTTTGGTTCCTCGTCCCCGTCCTGTGGCTGGCGAGCCTGGCGGTTTGCTGGTTCGTGGCCCCGCACGTGAGTTGGCTGCGCGGTTATGCGCTGGAGGCGATGGCGCTGATCAGCGCCTTCTACCTGCTGGTCATTGTGCTGCGTCAGTACAAGCGCATCCGCGCCGAGCACAACCTTGAGAACCTGGTGCAGATCGAAGTCGATCGTTCGCTCAAATCCTCGGGTGAGTTCCGCGACCAGCACGTGCTGCGCGAACGCCTCAAGCACGCCATCGCGATGTTGCGCACCGACCGCTCGGCCGGTGGCGGCGGCTCGTCGGCGCTTTACGATCTGCCGTGGTACCTGGTCATCGGCATGTCCGCGGCCGGCAAGACTTCGTTGCTGACCCGCTCGGGCCTGTCCGCCAGCATTGCCAGCAGCGCCAACGACACCGAAAGCGGCACCCAGCATTGCGATTGGTATTTCAGCCCCGAGGCCGTGATGATCGACACGGCCGGCCGTTACCTGCGAGACGACCCGTCGGCCAGTGAGTTCGCCGCCTTCCTGCGGCTGCTGAAAAAGCAGCGCAGCAAGGCCGCGGTCAACGGCCTGGTGCTGGTGGTGAGCCTGCCTGAACTGCTGGCGTGCACCACGGCCGAGCGCAACGAACTCGCCGCACAACTGGTGTCGCGCATCGAGGAATACAACGATTGCCTGGACGCCAATCCACCGATCTATCTGATGCTGAGCAAGACCGATCAACTGCCCGGCTTCAGCCAGGCCTTTGAAGGCCTGGATTTGAACGAACGGCAGCAACCGCTGGGCATGACCTTCGGTTTGTCCGAGATCCGCAACCAGGGCCTGCGCCCGGTGCTGGATGCGAAGCTGGCCAACCTCCACGGTCATATCCGTCGCCACGTCGACGCCCAGATGATTGCCCTGGGTGCCGATGCCGACAGCGCACTGCTGAACTTCCCGAACTATTTCGCCGAGCTGTCGGGGGTGCTGGAGCAGTTCCTCCAGCACTTCGCTGAAACCCGTCGCAGCGGTGCGCCACTGTTGCTGCGCGGGCTGTATTTCACCAGCGCCCTGCAGACCGACCAGCAACTGAGCCAGGTGTATGAAGACGACTTGGCCGAGTCGTTCGCCCTGCAAGCGGAGCCTGAGCAACCGCAGCAAAGCAGCGGCAGGAAAATCAGCGACCGCAGCTACTTCATCACTGACACGTTCCGTCGGGTGGTCTTCCCCGATCGCGACCTGACCCTCTATCAGTCGCGCCTGGGCAAGAACAACTCCGCCAGCCCTGCCCTGCTGGGCCTGGCGGTATTGGCCGGGGTTGCGTTCATTGGCTGGCAAGCCCTGTCGTTCCAGAACAACCGTCAGTGGCTGGCTGCATTGCGCGAGCAACTGACCGAACTGCAACAGTCCCCGGACCGCGCCGGGTTGCTCGCCTCGGGCCAGGGCCTGGAGCTGCTGCGCGAGCAACTCACAGCCATCGAAAAGCACCGTGCCAACGGCGTGCCGCTGCAGTTGAGCGCCGGTCTCTATCGTGGTGACGACATCTACCTCGTTGCGCAGACCGCTTACTTGCAGCAACTGCGCACCCAGGCGCTGGAACCCGTCACCTTGCAATTGCAATTGCAGATGCGTGCCTTCAATGAGTTCGCCCGGACCATGGATGCGCAAAACAGCTTTGCGCCCGCGCCAAACAAGGCCGACTCAACCAAAGCCCGCGCGGGCCAGAAACTGCCGACCCGCTTGAACAACCTGCCGCGCAGTAGCGCTGATGTCGCCAGTCGCCTGACCGGTGCCGCCAAAGGTGCCGCCAACAAGGCACGGGGCGAAGCGCTGACGGCACTGCGCAACCCTGCCACCGCGAGCGATGCCGCGGATCTGTCGGCTACCACCGGCGGGCTGTCGTTGTCCGAAGAAATGCTCGGCCGTCTGGATGAGCGCCAAGTCGCCTCCATCATCGAGTCCTATAACGCGCTGAAGCTCTACCTGATGCTCACGCAACCGGGCACCCACCCGGACCCTGAATTCGTCGGCGCTGCATTGCCGGTGGCCTGGGCCAATACCGCCAGTGCCGACCATCCTGTCAGCATTGAGGTGATTGAGGACAACTCGCCGGTCTACGTGCAGTTGCTCAAGAATGGCCAGGCACCCGCCTTGTCGCGTAACGAGCAGCTCATCAGCGAAACCCGCAACAGCCTGAAGTCCTTCATGATTTCCAGCTCGCTGGTGGACCGCGAATACCTGCGCCTGCAACTGGAATCCAGCCGCCAGTTCCCGGCCATCGGCCTGAGCGACCTGGTGCCGCTGCCTGGCCGTCAGTTGCTGTATGGCAGCGAAGCGGTCCCGGCGATCTTCACCCGCCAGGGCTGGGAACAGTTCGTCAAGCCTGAGCTGATCAAGCTGGTGTCGGGCAACCTGCAAAACGAAACGGACTGGGTGCTCGATGGCGAAGGCGGCGACAGCATCGTGCAGAAAGCCAACTTCATCCGCGAGTTCATGACGCGCTACAAGCGCGACTACACCCAGGCCTGGTACGGCTTTGTCGACAGCGTTGGCGTGCGTCACTTCACCGACATGGCCAATGCCACCCAGCAACTGTCGCTGCTCAGCGACGTGCAGAACTCGCCGGTGAAAACCCTCCTGGTGGCGGTCAACGACAACACCCAATGGGACGTCCCTGCCCCCCGCGAAACCCTGCCAGCAGGCAGCAAGCCCGATGACGGGTTCTGGAGCAGCGTCAGCGGGATCTTCGATGGCAAGAACACGGCACCAGGTGCGCTGGTATCGCCTCTGCCGGCGGTCGACGACGGCAGCCTGGCAAAGCGCTTCGAACCGGTATCGCGGGTGTTCGCCGTGCAAAACGCCGAGGGCGCCGACAGCACGATCATGGACCGCTACCTCGCGGCCCTGCGCAAACTCAAGGTGCGGATGAACAACATCCAGCGCTCCCAGGACGTTGGCAAGAGCAGCAAGCAGCTGATCAGTGAAACCCTCGAAGGCCAGCCGAGCGAAGTGACCAGCGTGCGCAACTACGTCGAGACCACCGTCGACACCAGCCAGGGCAGCCTGTCCGATTCGCTGCAGGGCCTGTTCAGCCTGCCGATCCAGTTTGCCTGGGAAACCCTGCGCGACCCGGCCGGCCAACAGATTGCCAAAGCCTGGGCGCAGCAGATCGCCAAGCCCTGGGAGCAGGTCATGGCGCACCGTTATCCGATCGCGCCAGGTAGCCGCAATGAAGCCTCGGTCAAGGATCTGCAGCGTTTCGTCGACCCGGAATCCGGGCTGCTGCCGAACTTCAAGCGCAACGAGATCGGCAATCTGTCCGGTGGCGAAGGCCTGGGGATGAGCAGCAACAGCAAGGCCACGCCGCTGGTCAACCCGAACATGGTCAACAGCATCGACAAGGCCAGTTCGTTGGGCCAGGTGATCGCCAGCCTGTCGGACCGCGAGAACGGCTTCGAGATCATGCTCGAACCTTCCGCCAACCTGACCGACATCATCTTCACCCTCGACGGCCAGGAGCAGCACTACCGTAATGGCAGGACCAGCTGGAGCCGTTTCTCGTGGCCGGGCACCACTAACACGCCGGGCGCACGCCTGGATGTGGTGACCCTGAGCGGCGAGCGCATCACGGTGTTCGACTACCCGGGCCGTTGGGGCCTGCTGCGCATGAACGACAGCGCCCGGGTCAGCGACTTGGACGGTATCCAGCAACGCTTCAGCTGGAACACCGGCAGTGGCCCGGTCAGCCTCGCCGTGCGCAACTACGGCGGCGTCAAGCTGACCGATCTGGCGAACGTCAAGGCGCTGAGCGCGCTCAATGGCGCAGAGGCTCGCCCGCTGTGAGCCGCCAGAACCTGAACCCGGGAAGCGGCCAATGATCGGCTGCTTCGGCAAGGTCCCCGCGAGCCCGGACTTCGTCAGCCTGCAAGGTGCGGGCGACGACGTCTGCGAGTTCGACGGCTGGCTGCAAGGCGCACTGGCCGCCCTGCAGCATCGCGAAGACTGGCGCGAGCTGTTCGACGCCTTGCCGCTGTGCTTTTTCAGCTACCGCGCACGCAGCGGCAACTGGTTGCTGGGCGGGCTGATCAGCTCCCGGGATTCGAGTGGGCGACGCTATCCGTTTTTCATTTTCCAGACCCTCAAGGCCAGCGAAGCCGAGCCGCTGGTCAATCCGTTCACCCTGGGCGAATTGTTCAGCGGGCAGATCAGGCCGCTGCTGCACATGGCCGTCCAGGGCGAAAGCACTTCGGCGCTGTTCGAGCGCATCAAGGCCCTGCGCCCGCTGCAAGGCCAGGACTTCGAGTTGTTCCGGCGCGTGCATGACAAGTTCCTGGTGAACTTCAACCTGCGCGATATCAGTACCGCGCTGGAAGGCGCCTACCCGGAGTTCGTCACCAACGCCGTGCTGACCCGGCTGCTGGCCCTGAAAAAGCACCTCGACCAGGCAACGCCGATCGGCATCGCACTGCCCTTGCCGGCGGAAAGGGGCTTGAAAAACCCCACCGCCGACCTGTGGGTCACCTGGCTGACGCACATGACCCCGGAGCGCGCCGTGCCGCAAATCAGCCTGTTGGCGGACGATTTCATGCGCCCCCGGCTGATCTGTTTTGCCTCACGCAGTACCTGCGATGCCTATCGCCTGCTGACCGGTATCGGTGACCGCTCGCAGAGCTATGACGTGCTGGCGTCTTTCGATGCCTTTGACGAGCACCACCGCCAACACACATTTGCCGAAATCGACCGCCCGTTGGGTGACGTTATCGACCGTTTTGTCGATGCCCTGGATTCGAAGCCCGTATGAACAAGATCAAGTATTACTTCTTGCGCTATCAACCCTACTTCCTGGGGGTGTGCTTTTTCCTCACGATCTTCGTGGTGTGGGGCATCGGGCGTGCGTTCGACTTCAGTTCACTCAACAGCCTGCTGACCGGCATCGGCGTGTTCCTGCTGCTGTCCGCCGGTTATGTGCTGCTGCTCTATCGGGGCGTGTCCCGGCATCACAACCTCGAAGGGCTGCTGCGCGAGGATGCCGACCAGGCCGTGTTGAACGCGAGCCCGGCGGATCGCGAGGAAGTCAGCCTGTTGCGCGAGCGGTTGTTGCAGAGCATCGAGCGCTTGCACAGCAACAAGCCAAGGGGCAGCAATCCAAAGGATGCGCTGTATGCCCTGCCCTGGTACCTGGTGGTCGGCCAGCCGGCGGCAGGCAAGAGCACCATGCTTTACCAGTCGGGCCTCAATTTCCCTTACGCCGAGCGCGAAGGTGTGCGAGTCGCAGGCCTGGGTGGCACGCGCAATTGCGACTGGTTCTTCAGCTCCGAGGCCGTCCTGCTGGACACCGCCGGGCGCTACATGAACAACCAGGAAGAGGCCGGCAAATGGCGCGCGTTCCTGCAGCTGCTGCGCCAGCACCGTCAGCGCCGGCCACTCAACGGCCTGATCGTCACCGTCAGCATCCACGACATCCTGCAGACCTCGCTGGAAGATCAGGAGCGCATCGCCAAGCGCCTGCGCGAACGCATCCAGGAAACCCATGCCCTGCTGGAAGTGCGCCTGCCGGTCTACCTGGTGTTCACCAAGTGCGACCTGGTGCCGGGTTTCACCCCCTTCTATCGCCAACTGGACGAAACCGCCCGCGGCGAAGTAATGGGCAAGACCTTCTCCCACAAAGGTTACGAGCAAGCCGACTGGGGCCAGCGCTTTGGCGCGGCGATGGATGAACTGGTCAGCTATTGGCAACAGGTGGCGAGCCAGCAACTGGTCACGCAGGACATCCAGATTACCCGGCAGGATTCGGCGGTGTATCGCTTCCCGCTGGAACTGGCGGCCCTCAAACCACGGCTTCAATTGTTCGTCGATGCCCTGTTGCGCGCCAACCCTTATCAGAATGCGGAACTGCTGCGCGGTTTCTATTTCACCAGTGCCCTCGATGCCGACCAGCCGGAATCGGGCGGGCACGCGCGGCAGGTGACCGAACGCTTCTCGCTGGAAGGTGAGCGGGAGTTCGCCAACGGCAACGCACAACCGCGCCCGCTGTTCATCAACAGCCTGTTCCGCAAAGTCATCATTCCAGACCAGCACCTGGTGGCGCTGTACACCACCAACCACCGCGAACGTCGGCGCAAAGCGACCTGGATCGGCGCTGCCGCACTGGTCGCGGTGCTGCTGTGCAGCCTGTTGGGCTGGTCGTATGTGAACAACCGGAACACCTTGCACAGCCTCTCGGCCGAACTGACCCGGGCGGCCGCCGATGACCGCTCCGCCACCGGGCAATACACCGCCTGGCAAACCCTCGATCGCCTGCGTTTCTGGACCGCGCATTACTACGCCCAGCACCACGACGAAGGTGTGCCACTGCGCATGCGCCTGGGGCTTTATCAAGGCCACAAGGTAGAACCACTGGTGCGCAGCCGCTACTTCGACCGGCTGGAAAGCGTGATGCTCAAGCCCACGGCCGACAACCTGACCCGCTCGTTGTACTTGCTGACCACCCTCAAGGTCTATCAGCGCAATGCCAAGGAATTGATGCCGGTGACCGGCGTGGACAGCGTCGAACCCAAGGCGCTGCCCAATGACAACCGGGCGCAGTCCATTGCGCAGTTCGGCAAGGCGACACTGGACACCTACGTCATGCTCTCGCGTGCCCAGCGTGAAAAGGCCGACCCTGCATTCCTGAAAGCGAAGATCCCGGACTACTGGTACCCGGCGATTGCCCGCCAGGTCGGCAACGCCGGTGTCGCCGCCGCGGACTATGAGTTCGCCAGCCGCCAGATCAATTTCTACAGCGACCAGATTCACGAGCCCGACGTGCCGCGAATCCTCGACAACGCGTTCCTGATCTCCAGCTCGCGCAACTACATCAACAGCCTGCTGACCCAGTCGCTGCGCTCGATCGAAACCATCACGCTGGAGTCGGACACCTTGTTCGCCTTTGGCCGAGCCGACTTCCAGAGCCTGAAGAATGAAGGTCAAGGCCAGCTCAGTGCGATCGCCGGCAAGCTGCTGAGCACCCCCAACGTCGGGAAAATCATCATCGCCGGGCACGCCGATCAACTCGGCGATCCCCAGGGCAACCTGCAGGTTTCCCGGCAGCGGGCACAAACCATCAAGACCTATCTGGTGGGCAAAGGCGTACCGGGCGAACTGGTCGAGGCCGTCGGCGAAGGCAGCACCCGGCCCCTGGTCAAGTGCGACATGCAACAGCCAAGAGCCCAGCTGATCCGCTGCCTGGAGCCTAACCGACGGGTAGAAATCGAAGTGCGGGCACTCAACTGAAACGCCGCACTCAATGAAGAAATACCGCTGCCCGGGTCGAAACCGGGTTGGCGCAACAAGCCTCTGTTGATCGATTCAAAGAGGTTAAAGCGAAGGGCTGTGATCTGTTTGCAGGTGACATCCTTTTTAATGAAGGTAAGGAGAAAGTAAAAATGGCATTTGACGCATACATCCAGATCGACGGCATTCCAGGCGAAGTACTGGACGACAAGCACAAGGATTGGATCGAGGTGCTGGGCTACGAGTACGGCGCCACCCAGGCGACCTCCGCGACTGCCAGCTCTTCGGGCGGTGCTTCGTCGGAGCGTGTGGCATTGAGCGACTTCAGCATCCGCAAAGCCGTGGACAAGGCTTCCGCCAAGCTGTTCGAAGCCTGCTGCAAAGGCACGCACATCGCCAAGATCCAGTTGAACGTCAACCGCGCCGGTGGCGACAAGGTGACCTACCTGACCATCAACCTGGAAGAAGTCGTGGTGTCGTCCGTGAAAGCGGTCGCTGGCGGCAGCCAGAACGGCGAAGACAAAGCGGTGGGCGACCTGCCGATCGAAGAAATCAGCTTCAACTTCGCTCGCATCAAGACCACCTACACCCAGCAGAGCCGTGCCGACGGCCAGGGCGGCGGTAACGTCACCGGTGGTTGGGATCGCACTGCCAACAAGGTTTTCGCGTAAACCCTGGGCAATAACGGACCGCGAGAGCGGTCCGGTTTCAGCACTGCGCCCGCGAAAGCGGGCACGGTGTTCTTTCATTCCGATCCGAGTTGCCTATGTCTGAATTTCTCAACGACCTTTCGCTGGCCGAACTGACAGCGCCCATCAACGGCGGGAGCGGCGAAGACCTGAGCTTTTCCACCCTGTTCGATCAGGTGAAAGAAGCGCGGCGAGCAGACCCCGATTATCTGACCCAGGGTGACTGGCAAACCGACCTCAAGTCTTCGGACTGGGACCTGACCCTCACCCTGGCTGCCCAGGGCCTGGCTCGACAGAGCAAGGACCTGATGCTCGTCGCCTGGCTCAGCGAAGCCCTGGCGCACAAGCACCATTTTACCGGCATCACCTTTGGCCTGACCCTGGCCGAACGCCTGCTGGACAATTTCTGGACCGGCCTCTTCCCTTCCCTCGAGGATGGGGTCGATGAACGCGCGGCCCGCCTGGCGTGGATGAAAACCACCCTGGCGGATGTGGTGGGTGGGCTGCCCATCACCCAGGGCCAAGCGTACGGCCTGCTGCGCTATGACGAATCCCGGCACGTCGAAAACCTCGCGTTGCAGAACCCCCAGGCCATGCGTGCAGCCCTTGATGAAGGCAAGATCAACGCCGAGGTGTTCCAGCGTTCGGTGGTGCTGACCGACTCCGACCACCTGCGCCACAAAGCCGCTGAAATCGCCGCCAGCCTCAATGCCTGCGAGCAACTGCAGAGCACCGCCGACAGGCTGTTCGGCCAGGATGCGCCGAGTTTTGCCGGGCTCCACGACGTGTTGTCCCGCGCCGGCCAACTGGCCGAGAAACTGCTCAAGGATCGCGGTATCGACCTACACCCGGCCCCTGTCGCGCCCACACCGGTCGTCGGCGATAGCGCTGGCGCACAATCTGAAGGTGCAGCAATGACCCAGACCCAGCAAGACATTCCCGTCACGCCGCTGCGCACCACACCGCAAACCCGCGACGAGGCATTCACCCTGTTGGCAGGTATCGCGCAGTACTTCAAGCAGACCGAGCCCCAGAGCCCTGTCCCCTACCTGATCGAACGCGCGATCAAATGGGGCAACATGCCGCTGGAGGGCTGGCTGAGCGATGTGATCAAGGACAGCAATGTGGTGGACAACATCCGCGATGTGCTGGGGACGAAGTCTTGATGACAGGCCGGAAAAACTGCAGGCAAAAAAAATCCCGGGCAGCTGATGGACGCCCGGGACTTAAAAATGCATAAACCGTGGTGGTGAACGCGGGGCGCATATTACGCAATGTTTCGCCCTGTAACAAGATATTTTCGTTAACCGGTCAGTTACTAAACTCTCTAAGCCGTTATATATCCTGATATTTTTTACGGTTAACCTCGAAACAACCTTAACTACAGGAACCAGCGGTACTCGCGGGCACTGATGTCATTCAGGAATGCCAGGTGGTCCTGGCGCTTATTCTCGCAATACACATGGACGAATTCCGCGCCCAAACCTTCACGCAATTTTTGATGGCTTTGCATGGACTGCACCGCTTCGAGCATTTCCAGCGGGAAGTCGATCCCACTGTTGCGATCTTCGTTGAGCGGGGCGATCGGTTCGCGAGCTTGTTCGAGGCCTTGTTCCATTCCCACCAGGATCGCGGCGAGCACCAGATACGGGTTGGCGTCGGCGCCAGCGAGGCGATGTTCGACCCGCAGGTTTCTCGCGTCCGACTCCGGCACCCGCAGGCACGCGTCCCGATCCTCGAAACCCCAACTGGCGCGCGAAGCGACGTTCACCGTGGCGCTCAAGCGTCGCATTGCGTTGTGGTTCGGCGCGAAGATCGGCATGCAGTGCGGCAACACATCCAGGCAACCGGCTACCGCATGGCGCAACGCTTGTTGCCCGTTCGCCGCCAGCAGGTTGGTGCCCGCCTCGTCGTACAGGCTCACGTGCACATGCATGCCGCTGCCGGGGTGCTGCAGGTAAGGTTTGGCCATGAAACTGGCGCGGTAGTCGTGCTTGAGGGCCACGCCGCGCGTGCTGCGGCAGAACAAGGCGGCCCAGTCGGCGGCGCGCAGGCCATCGTCGAGATGACCGAAATTGATTTCGAACTGACCGGGGCCCAATTCGGCGGTGATCACCGTGGCATCGATGCCTTGGGCGCGCGCGGTCTCGACCATTTCATCGAGCACCGGGGCAAAGCGCGATAGGCGTTCGATGTGCATGTTCGGCTGGTCATCGGCATCGCCGGTCAGCGGGTCGCGGGCAAACTGCGGCAGGCCATCGCGCAACTGGCTGTCGAACAGATAGAACTCCAGCTCGAACGCCACCACCGGAAAGATCCCTTTGCGAGCGAGCCGTTGAAGGACCTGCGCCAGCACTTCGCGCGGCTCGAAGACGATCGGTTTTTCCGTGCCGTCGGAGGTGATCAGCATCTGCCCCAAGGGTTGCTTCTCCCAGCTCACCAGCTTGAGCGTGCCCGGCACCAGGCGCCGCAGCGCATCCGGATCGCCGTCGTTGAAGCAGTAGTCGCCGATCTTGAACAGCCCGCCCTGGGTGCCGAGCAGCACGCAGTTCTGCGGCAACTTGAGGGCACTGCCGGCGGCGACTTTTTCGAGCATTTCGATCGGGTAGCGCTTGCCGTAGAAATGCCCGGGAATGTCCAGGGAAATCAGGTCGACGTAGCGCACCTCGGGGTAGCGCTGACGAAACCCACGCACTTCGGCCAGCAGATCAGAGCACACAGCATCCATCGTTTTGTTCCTTGCTTGTTTTTATCAGGTGTAGACCCAGAGCACGCGGGTCAGTTGGGCCGAGAGGTTGCCGTAGCGGCAGTGGGCATGGCTGGCCAGTTGAAAGCTGTCGCCGGTGCGTAGGGTCACCGGGTCGTTGTCATCCAGCCACAGCGTCAGCTCGCCTTCGAGGACGTAACCGCCCTGCTCCGAGCTGTCCTTCATGTGCCGGTCGCCGCTGCTCGCACCGGGTTCCAGCTGGCTTTCAAGCATGGAAAAGGACGCGCGCATTTTTGGCGAGACCAGGATGTCGGTGATGCCATCGGCGTAGTACAGGGTGCGGCGCTCATCCGGCCGGGTCACCCAGGGCAGCGCCATGGGTTTGGGCAGGCTGTAGAAATAGGTGGTCGGCACGCCGAGCGTCTCGCTGATGGCGGTCAAGTCCGCCACCGTCGGGCGGGACAAGCCGCGCTCGACCTGGGATAGAAACCCCACGGAGCGGCCGATCTTGTCGGCCAGGTCCTTCAAGGTGTACTTCTTGTGCTTGCGCAGGTCCTGGATCAGGATCGCCAGCGCCGAAATCTCTTCTTGCATGTCCATCTAAAGGCTTCCAGAAGTGGCCGATTCAAATGCTGTCGCGCAGCCGGTACCAGGCTTTGCCGATGGCCTCCAGCGGCGCTGCCATGTATTTTCCGCCGGGAAAGCTGCCGTTGCTCAAACCCTGGTACAACGCCAACTCATCCGGCTGGCCGAGAATGGCGTCGGAAACCGCCCGGGCTCCGGCAAGGGTCGGCAGCACGCCGTGCCCGGAGTAGCCCTGCAACCAGTACAGCTCGCCGCGTCGACCGATGTCGGGCGTGCGCTTGAGCGTCAGGTCAATGTGCCCACCCCAGGCGAACTCCAGTTCAATGCCCTTCAATTGGGGGAACACCCTTTCCAGGCACGGCCGGGTGGCACCGGCAATGTCCTTGGGCATGCCCCCCAGATAGGTGCAGCCGCCGCCGAACAGCAGCCGGTTGTCCGGCGTGCGGCGGAAATAATCGAGCACGAACTGGTTGTCGGTGACGCAGACATTGCCCGGTAGCAGCGCGGTGGCCTGGGCCTCGGACATCGGCGCCGTGGCCACCTGATAGGTGCCCACGGGCAATACGCAACTCGCTAGCTGCGGGTCGAGTCGGTCCAGGTAGGCATTGCAGGCCAATACCAGGACATCGGCGCGGATGCGACCGCGGTCGGTGGTGACCACGTAGCCGTTTTCGTCCTCGCGATAATTCAACGCCTTGCTTTGTTCATGAATCACGCCGCCCGCCTTCTCGATCGCGGCGGCCAGCCCCAATGCCAGCTTCAAGGGGTTGAGGTGCCCGCCTTCGGGGTCGTACAAGCCGGCCTGATAGCGCTCGCTGGCCACCCACTCGGGCAACTGGGCGCGCTCGATGAAGCGCAAACCGTCATGCCCCCATTTGTGGCTGGCTTCGTGTTGCCATTCGGTCAAGAGGCTGACCCGGCGTGGCATCACGGAAGTCCATAGATGGCCGGGGCGGTAGTCGCAATCGAAGCCATGGCGTACGGGTAATTGGCGCAACTCTTTTGCTGCCCAGCGCATGCCGTCCCACAAGCGCCGTGCGCGTTCATGTCCCAGCGCGGCTTCCAGCGGTGGCATGTCACAGGACCATCCGAGAATGGCCTGGCCGCCGTTACGTCCGGATGCGGCCCAGGCGACGCGGCTGGCTTCCAGCAAGGTCACGCGTTTGCCGGCCAGGGCCAGGCGTAGCGCCGTGTGCAAGCCACTGAAGCCGGCGCCGATGATCAGCACGTCGGTGTTTTGTTCGCCTTCCAATGCCGTTCGATTGACCAGGCGATCAGCGCAGGTGTGGGCGTAGTAGCTGGCGACATGCTGGGTGGATTGCTGAAACATTACCGGCTCCATGAAATTTTATAGTTTTAATTTCATGAAAAAATACAGGTTTAATTTCATGCGTGCAAGGTTGGTATCCTTAAGGGCTGACTTGGAGGCCTGACAGATGCCCCCTCTCCCACGGCCGCCCCCGATCCACTGTAGGAGCTGGCTTGCCAGCGATGGTCGTCAACGATGACGCGGGGAGCCTGATACCCCGCGTCATCGTTGACCTCCATCGCGAGCAAGCTTGCTCCTACAGGTAAGGGTGAAACCATAGTTGGCCGTTACCGCAGGAATGGATATGTACACAGTCAATAAAATCCAGATGGGCTGTCAGGCCGCCATCGTCAGCAAGCCGGCTCCTACAAGTTGCGCCTACAGGCATTTCAACGCGACGTTTTTCAACCCATAAATTTCCCACCAGTTAAAAAACTTTCACAAAAACCTCTGGACGCGCCCCCAGCATTCCCCTTATAAAGCCACCAACAGGAATATTTTATTCCCACCAAGAAAATGCGCTCAAGGAATGAGCCTCGCTGTCCTCTGACATTTTTTCGCTATGCGATGAGCTGCCGCCATCATCCCGAGGACGTGTCATGCAACACGAGAAAAACCATTTCATCATCAAGATCACCTGTCCCGCGGTGTCCGGCATTGTCGCGGCCGTCACCACTTACCTCGCGGACAACGGTTGCTACATCGGGGAGATGGCGCAATTCGACGACGATTTCAGCGGCCGCTTTTTCATGCGCGCGGTGTTCCGTTTCAACGATGGTCACGCCGGGGATATCCAGCAGATAAAGGACGGTTTCAGCGACGTCGCCCAGGCCTTCGACATGGACTGGGAACTGCACGACACCCGCGAGCCCATGCGCGTGCTGCTGATGGTCAGCAAGTTCGACCATTGCCTGACCGACCTGCTCTACCGTTACCACAAGGGCGAGATGGACATGACCATCACCGCCATCGTCTCCAACCACCTCGACCTGCGGCCAATGGCCGAGCGCGAGGGCATTCGTTTCATCTACCTGCCGGTGACCAAGGACACCAAGGCGCGCCAGGAAGCCGAGCTGATGAAGGTGGTCGACGACACCGGCACCGAGCTGGTGGTGCTGGCGCGCTACATGCAAATCCTCTCCGACGACCTGTGCAAGCAACTCTCCGGGCGGGCGATCAACATTCACCATTCGTTCCTGCCCGGCTTCAAGGGTGCCAAGCCCTATCACCAGGCTTATCAACGCGGCGTGAAGTTGATCGGCGCCACCGCCCACTACGTCACCAGCGATCTCGATGAGGGGCCGATCATCGAGCAGGAGGTGCAGCGGGTCGATCACGTCTATTTGCCGGACGACCTGGTGGCCACCGGCCGTGACACCGAGACCGTGGCCCTGTCCAAGGCGGTCAAGTACCACCTGGAACACCGGGTTTTCCTCAACCAGGACCGAACGGTGATCTTCCGGTGAACAGCCCTCGACTGATTGACGGCAAAGCCGCCGCCGCCCGGGTGTTGATCGAGGTCCGCAAGGACGTCGACGGTCTGCGCGCGAGAGACATCCAGCCAGCCCTGGCGGTGATCCTGGTCGGCAGCGACCCGGCCAGCCAGGTCTATGTGCGCAACAAGATCCTGCGCGCCGAAGAGGTCGGCATTCGCTCCCTGGAACATCGCCTGCCCGCCGACACCAGCACCGAACAACTGCTCGACCTGATCGCCCGCTTGAATGCGGATCACGGGATCCACGGCATTCTCCTGCAACTGCCCTTGCCTGCCCATGTCGATGAACTGCGGGCACTGCAAGCCATCGATCCAGGCAAGGACGTCGACGGTTTTCACAGTGAAAACGTCGGTGGCCTCAGCCAGGGCCGTCCGGTGCTCGCGCCCTGCACGCCCAGCGGCTGCCTGTACCTGCTGGAACAGACCTGCGGCGATCTGCGCGGCAAGCACGCGGTGGTAATCGGCCGTTCGAACATCGTCGGCAAGCCCATGGTCGCGCTGTTGCTCAAGGCCGACTGCTCGGTGACCGTGCTCCACTCGCGCAGCCCGGACCCACAAGCCCTCTGCCGCCAGGCCGACATCGTCATCGCCGCGGTGGGTCGTCCGCGCCTGATCGACGCCAGTTGGCTCAAGCCTGGCGCGGTGGTGATCGACGTCGGCATCAATCGCATCGACGACGCCGGTCGCAGCCGCCTGGTCGGCGATGTCGACTTCGACAGTGCCCTGCTCCAGGTCGCGGCCATCACCCCGGTACCCGGGGGTGTCGGGCCGATGACCATTGCCTTCCTGATGAAAAACACCGTGACCGCGACCCTTATGCAACACCACAGCCAATCGGAGGCCGTATGCCCTTCAATCTCTTGAAGTACGGGTTGAGTTCGGAATACCCGGTGGACGTGGATTTGCCGCCACCAAAGGAACTGAAATCAAGCTACGACGTGGTGATCATCGGCGCCGGCGGCCATGGCCTGGCCACCGCTTATTACCTGTCCAGGTACCACGGCATCAACAACATCGCGGTGCTGGAAAAGTCCTATCTGGGCGGTGGCAATACCGCGCGCAACACGGCGGTGATCCGCTCCAACTACCTGACCAGCGAAGGCGTGCGTTTCTATGCCGAGTCGGTGCGGATGTTCCAGGGCCTTTCCAACGAATTCGATTTCAACATCATGTACTCCGAGCGCGGCCAGCTGACCCTGGCCCACACCGATGCCACCGTGCGTTCGTTCCGCCAGCGCGCAGAGGTCAACAAGCACTTCGGCGGGCGCACTGAAATGATCGACCGCCAGCAGATCCGCGAACTGGTGCCCAGCCTCAACCTCGACCCCGGCCACCTGCCGGTGATCGCCGGCCTCTGGCACATCGACGGCGCCACCGCGCGCCACGACGCCGTGGCCTGGGGCTACGCCAAGCAGGCAGCCAAGCGTGGCGTGGAGATCCACCAGCTCACCGAAGTGCAGGACCTGATCATCGAGAACGGTGCAATCACCGCCGTGAAGACCAACCGCGGCACCATCAAGTGCGGCTGTGCGGTGCAGGCGATCGCCGGGCACAGCTCCTTGCTGATGGCCAAGGCCGGGATTCGTTCGCCGATCCAGACCTTCCCGCTGCAAGCCATGGTCACCCAGCCGTTCAAGCCGTTTCTCGATCCGCTGGTGAGCTCCTCGGCGCTGCACTGCTACGTGCAACAGACCAGCCGCGGCGAAGTGGTGTTCGGCGGTGGCTCCGATCCCTACCCGCTGTTCAACACCCGTTCGACGCTGGACCTCAAGGAAAGCCTGCTGGCCCACGCCATCGAGATGTTCCCGTTCCTGGCCAACGCCAAGCTGATGCGCCAGTGGGCCGGGATCACCGACATGACCCCGGACTACAGCCCGATCATGGGCCTGTCGCCGGTGAAAAATTACTACCTGGACGCCGGTTGGGGCACCTGGGGTTTCAAGGCCACGCCCATCTGCGGCAAGACCATGGCCGAACTGGTGGCCAGCGGCGGCAAGGTCCCGGAGCTGATCAAGCCCTTCGGCCTGGAGCGCTTCTCGACCTTCCGGCAAGTCAACGAAATGGGTGCCACGGCGGCCAGTCACTGAGGGAGAGCGGACCATGAAAATCATCAATTGCCCGCTCAACGGGCCACGCAATATCAGCGAGTTCACCTATGGCGGTGAATTCAAACCCATGCCGGATCCAGTGACCTGCAGCGATGCCGAGTGGGCCGACTACGTGTTCAACACCGACAACCTCGCCGGTGTGGTGCGCGAATGGTGGATGCACACGCCATCGAGCTACTGGTTTCTCGCGGAACGTCACACCGTGACCGACGAAATCCTGCGCACTTTCGACCCTAAAGAACTTTTCACCGCCCGCGTCGACTTCAACGCCGCCCAGGAGATCGCCGGATGAACCGCCTACCCGCCCCGATGGGCCTGCTGATCGACCGTGACCAGCCGCTCGATTTCAGCTTCGATGGCCAACCCTACCAGGGCCTGCAAGGCGACAGCATCGCCAGCGCCCTGCTCGCCAACGGCCGCTTCCTGATTTCCCGCTCGTTCAAATACCATCGCCCGCGTGGCCCGCTGACCATGGCCGGGCAGGACGCCAACAGCCTGGTGCAACTGCCCCAGGAACCCAACGTCCTGGCCGATGCCCACGCGCTGGAGGCCGGTTTGCAGGTGACGGCGCAGAACGTCAACGGCTCGCTGGACAACGACCGCGATGCGTACCTGGGCAAGTTCTCGAAATTCATGCCGGTGGGCTTCTACTACCGCTCGTTCTACAAGCCCAAGGGCATGTGGAAAGTCTGGGAACCGATCATTCGCAAGAAGGCCGGCCTGGGCGTACTGGACCTGAAGTTCCAGCCCGAATACTACGACAAGGCCTATCTGTTCACGGACGTTGCGGTGATCGGCGCCGGTCCCGCCGGGCTGCACGCCGCACTGACCGCGGCCAATGCCGGGGCCAAGGTGCTGCTCATCGAGCAACAGCCGGTGCTCGGCGGTTCGCTGACCTATGCGCGCTTCGACATCGCGGGTACACGCGCCGACGCCTTGCGCTGCGAACTGCTGACGGCGGTGCAGCAGCACGCCAATATCCGCATCCTCACCGAGGCGACCTGCAACGCCTGGTTCACCGACAACTATCTGCCGGTGATCCAGGGTAAACGGATGTACAAGGTGCGCGCCCGCCAGTGCCTGGTGTGCAGCGGTGCGTTCGACCAGCCGGTGGTGTTTCGCAACAACGACTTGCCCGGGGTGATGCTGACCAGCGCCGCACAGCGCCTGATGAAGCTCTACGCGGTCAAGCCGGGCAAGCGCGCCGTGGTGCTGACGGGCAACGATGACGGTTACCTCGCCGCCCTGGATTTGTTCGATCAGGGCGTGGAAGTCGCCGCAGTGGTCGACCTGCGCCATGGCCCGAGCGATGAAGCCCTACTTGGCGCGCTGGCGCAACGCAAGATCCCCTGCCTGCGCAACAGCACCGTGTATGAAGCCCTGCACGAAAAAGGCCTGCGCCATGTCAACGGCGTCGACGTGCGCCAGATCACCGCCCAGGGCCAGGTCGCCGAGAGCGGGCAGCGCCTGGCCTGCGACTTGCTGTGCATGTCCGCCGGCTACATGCCGGTTTATCAACTGCTGTGCCAGGCCGGTGGCAAGCTGGCCTACGACGATCAGCGCGCCGAATTCACCCTCAGCGGGCTGCCGCAGAACCTCGCGGTCGCAGGCTCGGTGAATGGCCGTCACCGCCTCGACAACGTGATCGCCGACGGTGTCAATGCCGGTGCCGACGCCGCCGCTGCGCTGGGACTTGCGGTCGGTGTGCACCGGACGCCCCTGGGCAGCGAGGTGCGGGTCAACTTCAACTGGCCGATCTTCCCGCACCCCAAGGGCAAGGACTTCGTCGATTTCGACGAGGACCTGCAAGTGGCGGACATCGTCAATGCCACGCGCATCGGCTATCGCGACGTGCAACTGGTCAAGCGTTATTCCACCGTTGGCATGGGTCCCTCGCAAGGCCGTCACTCGGCGCTGCCGACCGCGCGCCTGGTCGCCTGGGCGACCCAGCGCAACATCAGCGAAACCGGGGTGACCACCGCGCGCCCCCCCTTTGTCGCGGAAAAACTGGCCCACGTCGCCGGTCGCGCGTTCGATCCGTATCGGCAAACCCCGATGCATGCCCGGCACCTGCAAGCCGGGGCGAAGATGATGCCGGCAGGCATCTGGCAGCGCCCGGCCTACTACGGCCATGCCAAGGACCGCGAGGCGTGCATGCAGGCCGAAGCGCTGCATGTGCGCAACAAGGTCGGCATCATCGACGTCTCGACCCTGGGCGGCCTGGATGTGCGCGGCCCGGACGCCGCCGAGCTGCTCAACCGCATGTACACCTTTGCCTTCCTCAAGCAGCCGATCGGTCGATCCCGTTACGCGCTGATGACCAATGAACACGGGGTGGTGATCGACGACGGCGTCTGCGCGCGGTTCGCCGAAAACCACTTCTATGTCACCGCCACCACCAGCGGTGTGGATCGCATCTACCAGCAGATGCTCAAGTGGAACGCGCAATGGCGACTGGACGTGGACGTCGCCAACGTCACGGCGGCGATTTGCGCAGTCAATGTGGCCGGTCCCGACTCGCGCAAAGTGCTGGAAAAAGTTTGCACAGACCTCAACCTGAGCGCTGCGGCGTTCCCCTACCTCGGCGTGCGCCAGGGCACCGTGGCCGGCATCAAGGCGCGGTTGTTGCGCGTCGGTTTTGTCGGCGAACTGGGTTATGAAATCCACGTACCGGCGCGCCATGGGCTCAAGCTGTGGGACGCGCTGATGGAGGCCGGCAAGGCCCATGACATCCGCCCTTTCGGCGTGGAGACCCAGCGTCTGCTGCGCCTGGAAAAAGGCCACGTGATCATCAGCCAGGACACCGATGGCATGACCCATCCGGGGGAAATCGACATGGGCTGGGCCGTCAGTCGCAACAAGCCGTTCTTCGTCGGACGGCGCTCGGTGGACATCCTTGAAGCCCAGCCGCAAACCCGCAAACTTGTGGGTTTCACCTTGCCCAGGGACAGCGCGCAACCACTGGAAGGTCACCTGGTGCTCAACGGCCCGGACATCAGCGGCAACGTCACGTCCTGCGAGTACTCGGCGAGCCTGGGCAAGATCATCGGCCTGGCCTACGCCGGCATCGACCAGAGCACACCCGGGCAACGCATCCCGATCCGCGTCGAAGGTGGCCGCGTGGTGCAGGCCGAAGTCGTGTCGCTACCCTTTTTCGATCCCGCCAACCTGCGCCAGGAGCTTTGAGCCATGACCAGCCTGACACAACAACACAGCGCCGGTCAGCCGGCCCTCGCCCTCCTGTCCAGCTGTGCGCTGACCGACCTTACCGACCTGCCCCGGGTCGGCTTTCGCGGCGCCGGCAGCGCGCACTATTTGCAGAGTCGGGACTTCGTGCTGCCGGAAGCGCCCAACCGTGCTGTCAACCAGGTTGATGGCAGCTGGGTGGTGCGTCTGTCCCAGACCGAATACCTGCTGCTGGGCAGCGCCCAGGACCTGGGTGAACGCATTGCCGACGAAGAAGCCAGGTGGGAGTTGGACCATCAAGCCAACTACCTGCTGCCGCGCCAGGACAGCCATGCCTGGTTCCAGCTCAGTGGCGAGTATTTGTCCGAGGTCATGGCCAAACTTTGCGGCGTGGATCTGAGCGCGCAGGTGTTCGGGCCCGGTGCCGTGGCGCAGACTTCGGCTGCGCGGATCAATGTGATCGTGATCAACGCCACGTCTGCGCAACAGCCGAGGTTTTATATCCTCTGTGACCGGGCATCGATGGCTTATTTTCAGGAGGCGTTGCTGGATGCGATGCAGGAGTTTTCGGGCATGGCATAAAAGATTAATACATACGCTCACGATCAGGCCGGCCGGGCGGCGGGCCCCTGTGGAAGCGAGCCTGCTCGCGAAAAACCTGAGAGCACCGCGGGGGGTCAGGCTTCACGCGTCAGCGTTGACCTCCATCGCTGGCAAGCCAGCTCCTACAGTGTGATTGGGGCCGTACGCAGCTTTCGTGTGCGATGCGGAACCTGTAGGAGCTGGCTTGCCAGCGAAGAGGCCGGCGCATCCAACAGCTCTGGTGACTGACACACCGCCTTCGCTGGCAAGCCAGCTCCTACAAGGGATTTGTGGCCATACGCAGCTTTCCTGTGCGGTGCGGACCTGTAGGAGCTGGCTTGCCAGCGAAGAGGCCGGCGCATCCAACAGCTCTGGTGACTGACACACCGCCTTCGCTGGCAAGCCAGCTCCTACAAGGGATTTGTGGCCATACGCAGCTTTCGTGTGCGCTGTGGAACCTGTAGGAGCTGGCTTGCCAGCGAAGAGGCCGGCACATCCAACAGCTCTGGTGACTGACACACCGCCTTCGCTGGCAAGCCAGCTCCTACAAGGGATTTGTGGCCATACACAGCTTTCCTGTGCGCTGTGGAACCTGTAGGAGCTGGCTTGCCAGCGAAGAGGCCGGCACATCCAGCATCACGGGTGACTGACACACCGCTACAAGAGATTTGTGGCCATACGCAGCTTTCGTGTGCGCCGTGGAACCTGTAGGAGCTGGCTTGCCAGCGAAGAGGCCGGCACATCCAACAGCTCTGGTGACTGACACACCGCCTTCGCTGCGATGCGGCGATCCGACAAGCCAGCTCCTACAGTGGATCGGGCGTTGCCGCGGGAGCGCGGCTACCTGAAGAAATGACTCGGGGTCTTGCCGAACTGTTTCTTGAACATGCTGGTGAACGCACTGGGGCTGTCGTAGCCCAGCTCCCCGGCAATGTCGATGATCTTCTCGCCGACAGCAATGCGCTCCAGGGCCAGCAGCAGGCGCGCCTGCTGACGCCATTGGCCGAAGGTCATCCCGGTTTCCTTGCGGAACAGGCGCTGGATGGTTTTTTCATCGAGGTCCAGGTGTACGCTCCAGTGCGCCAGGGTCGAGCCATCGCCGGGATCGCGCTGCAACGCCGAGCACACCACCTTGAGCCGTGGGTCCGTGGGCTGAGGCAGGTGCAGAGGCAAGGTCGGCAGGATCCGCAGTTCATCGAGGATCAGGCGCATGACCCGGCCCTCGCGCGAGTCCGCCTCGTAGGGTCCGCTGATCTCCACCGAGACCTTGATCAACTCACTGAGCAACGCCGAAATACTCACCGCTCGAGGTTCCGCTGGCATATCCGCAGCCGCCTCGGGGCGCACGAACAGGCTGCGCATTTTCAACGGGCCGACACAGCGAATCGAATGAATATGCCGGCTCGGCATCCAGATCCCGCGGCTGGACGGCACCGTCCACTGGCTCAATCCAGAGTGCACCACCATCACGCCTTCGATGGCGTAGATCAGTTGGTGGGCCTGATGGGAGTGCGCTTCGATCACCCAGTTCTCCGGGTAGTCGGTGGCGCTGCTGCTCACGGCGCAGGCGCGGCCGTCGATCTCCCTGAGGAATTCATCCAGCGACTTGATCATGATGCCCTTTTTGCGATAGTCGACTCCCGAATTGCGCGAGACAGGCAATCGGACGCCCCCTAGGATAGCGCTGAACCCTGAAATGGCCAGCGCTTTTACCCTGCGCCGGCCGCGCTTTTCTCTGGAAGGATCCCATGTCCATCAGTACAACCGCCTCCGCCACTACCTCGAAGAAGGCCACCGCCTCGGTGGCCAGCCAGGCCAGCCCGCTGGTGATGCGCGTCATCGGCGCCTGTGCCCTGGCGCACCTGATCAACGACCTGATCCAGGCCGTGCTGCCGTCGATCTACCCGATGCTCAAGGCCACCTATGGCCTGACTTTCACCCAGGTCGGCCTGATCACCCTGACCTTTCAACTGACCGCTTCGCTGCTGCAACCCTGGGTCGGCTACTACACCGACCGCCACCCCAAGCCGTGGCTGTTGCCGGCGGGCATGGTCTGCACCCTGATCGGCATTTTGATGCTGTCGATGGTCGGCAGCTTCGGGGCGATCCTGGTGGCTTCGGCACTGGTGGGCATTGGCTCTTCGACCTTCCACCCGGAGACTTCCCGCGTCGCGCGCCTGGCCTCGGGCGGACGCTACGGCCTGGCCCAGTCGACCTTCCAGGTCGGCGGCAACGCCGGCAGCGCCTTCGGTCCGCTGCTGGCGGCGGCCATCGTCATCCCATACGGCCAGGGTAACGTCGCCTGGTTCGGCCTGTTCGCAGTCTTCGCCATCCTCGTGCAATACGGCCTGAGCCGCTGGTACCGCAACCACCTGAACCTGTTCAAGCTCAAGCAAGGCACCAAGGCCACCCATGGCCTGTCCAGGCAACGGGTGACTTTCGCCTTGGTGGTCCTGGCCTTGCTGGTGTTCTCCAAGTATTTCTACATGGCCAGCTTCACCAGTTACTTCACTTTCTACCTGATCGAGAAGTTCGACTTATCGGTAGCCAGCTCGCAGCTGTACCTGTTCCTGTTCCTCGGCGCCGTGGCAGCCGGCACTTTCTTCGGCGGGCCGATCGGTGACCGGATCGGGCGCAAGCAGGTGATCTGGTTCTCGATCCTCGGCGCCGCACCCTTCACCCTCGCCCTGCCCTACGTCGACCTGTTCTGGACCGGCGTGCTGAGCATGATCATCGGCTTCATCCTCGCCTCGGCCTTCTCGGCCATCGTGGTCTTCGCCCAGGAATTGGTGCCCGGCAACGTCGGCATGATCGCCGGGGTGTTCTTCGGCCTGATGTTCGGTTTTGGCGGCATCGGCGCCGCGCTGCTCGGGCACCTGGCGGATATCCACGGCATCGAGTACGTGTATACGCTGTGCTCGTTCCTGCCGCTGCTGGGCATCCTGACGATCCTGTTGCCGTCTACCAAAGGCGTTTAGCGGCCAGGTTTTGCGCCAGCGTCAAGGCATTGCCCAGTGCCGCGCCGCTGGCGGTGTTGTCGAAGATGCACCAGGTGGACGACCCGTCGGCCGTAGCTGCATGCATCTCGCCCGCCAGGCGTTCCAGCCGCTGCTCGTCATAGGGGCTGTAATAGATGCGTGGCGAGCCATGCAGCCGCCAGTATTTGAGCCCCGGCCATCCCCGTGGAGTCGAGTCGGTGCTGATGCGCGAAGGATCCACCGCAGCCTGCGCAATGCGATAGTGCACCAACAGGGCCTCGGCCTCCGTCCAGGATTCGTGTCGGGGTTCAAGCACCACATCCCCTGCAAAACACCGCCTGAGACTGACGAAAAAAGCCTCGGCAATCGGCTCGACAAATTCCAGAGACGGCGGCAATTGCACCAGCAGGCAGCCCAAGCGATCGCCCAAGCCGGAACATTGCTGCACAAACTCATCGAGCGCCTGGTCACAGTCCTGCAGTCGCTGCACGTGTGTGATCTGCTTGGGCACCTTGACGCTGAAGCGAAAGCCGGCCGGCACGCAGGCGCCCCAGCGCTGGTAGGTTTGGACGCGATGCGGGCGATAAAACGAGCTGTTGATCTCAACGCAGTTCAGTCGCGCCGCATAACGCTGCAAGTGGGTGCCCTTTGCCGTGAAGTCGGCCGAATATTCCCGGCCCAGGCTCCATCCGGCGCACCCTGTAAAAATTGACTGAACATTCACATCCATCTACCTCCCCCCTGCTTATGTCTAAGGGCACAAAGCGGCTGCGGCGGTTCCTTTTTTCGTTCACGACAGTGGATCAATGGTCGAGCGCCATAAGTGATCGCCTTCGCGTGAAAACAGTTGCAACCAATGGTCATCAACCCCGGTCGACATCGAAAAGCCAGCCATGGGGATTTGCAGATGATAGGAGTGATTGTGCCGGTGCATAACGAGGAACAGCGCCTTGAAGAATGCATCGAGTCGCTGCTGGCGGCGTCTTTCCACCGAGATCTGGACGATGAGGAAGTCAGGATCCTGATCGTCCTGGACGACTGCACGGACGCTTCCCTCGACATCGCCCAGGCCTATGACGTGTGGACGCTGAGCTGCAACCACCGCAACGTTGGCAAGACCCGGGCCCAAGGCGCCGAACACCTGCTGGCGAAGGATGCACGCTGGCTGGCCTTCACCGACGCCGACAGCGTCGTTCCCGATACCTGGCTGGCAGAGCAGATCAGCTTCAACGCGGATGCGGTTTGCGGCCTGGTGGAAGTCGCCGACTGGTCCGAACATCCGGAACGGGTGCGCGAGCGCTATCACGCCAGTTACAACCGCGTTGACGGTCACCGGCATATCCATGGCGCCAACCTCGGCGTCTCTTCGGCGGCTTACCGCAAGGCGGGCGGATTCCAAGCCCTGCCCGCCCACGAGGACGTGCAGCTGGTGGCCGATCTGGAGCGCAGCGGCGCGCGCATCATGTGGACGGCGAGGAACCGGGTCACCACCAGCGCCCGCCAGCACTGCCGGTGCCGGGAAGGTTTTGGCGACTACCTGAAGTCGTTGGCCTTTTGACTATTGGCAGGTCTCGGCAAGGTCGATCGAGGTCGCGTCACGGCTCCAGTATTCAAGGAGGAAATCCGCTTCTTCATGACGCATCAGACGATGCAGATTCAGACGCTCGGCAAGCGCTGCGTGAACGTCGCGGCCGTCCTGGGAACAGCCTTTGATCGGATGCAACCAGTGGCAGGCCAGCACGCTGCCCGCCGGGCCCAGGCTGCGCAAGGTCTGCTCGATGACCTGATGCCATTCGCCTGCATCGAGGAAGTAGCCCACTTCGCTCAGCACGATGAGGTCAAACTCGCCGTCCGGCCAATCCCGTGGAATACGGGCCTGCTCGACGCGGACATGTTGCAGGCCACTCAAGCGCTGGCGCGCCAGTGCCACCGCCTTCGCGTTGATGTCCTGGCACAGCAACGCGTCGCTGCGCTCGGCCAGCTGCGCACTGAGTTCACCGTTGGCGCAGGCCGGCTCGAAAACCCGTTGATAACGTTGACGCGGCAAGCTGGCCAACGTCAGCTCGCGCTTGCGCTTTTCGTACCAGCGGGTACGAAAGGACCAGGGGTCATCGCTGGCCCTGAACATTTGCTCGAAGTAGTCGGGCGGCAGGCTCATAGAAACACCAGTTCAAAAGGTTGCATCAGGCGTTCGAGGGTTTCTCGACTCAACACCGCCGGTGGGCTGACCTGCGAGACATGGGCGGCAATGGCCTGGCGCTTTTGCGCCAACACCTGGGGATCCAGCAGGTATTTGTGCGCCCGTGCCCAAGGGATTCGGGCATCGTCCGGCCGCGCCCAATGCCACGCCCAGACCGGCGCTTCGATCAGACAGGCCCTTTGCCGGGCGACCGCGCTGGCGGTCGCCCGGCCAGTCGCCTCGTGATCGCAATGGCCGTCGAAGCGCCAGGTGGTGATCACCCGATCCTGCGGGCGAATCAAGGCCGCCAGCCGTTCGATCAATAACCCCTCCTGGCCCGCTACGCCGCTGTCGGGCAGACCCAGGCGCTGCCAGTCCAGGGCAGTGACATCGAGCCCCATGCGGGCGAGCGCGCGTGTACTTTCCAGTGGGCGCTCGCGGCGCAGACGCGTCGGGGTCCAGTGGTGCGACTGCGGATGACTGGCTTCGCCATCAGTGACTGCGATCATCAGGACGTCGGTCTCCCTGCCCTTCATCCCGGCCAGGATGCCGGCGCAACCGAGCACTTCATCGTCAGGATGCGGGGCGACCACCACCAGGCGCTGCCCCGCAGGCACCAGCTGGTGGTGGGTGATGGTGGGCACCCGCGCCAGCCAGTCACTGGCCTGCCATTGGGCCAACGATGTGCCGGGACCCTGGATGAGATTCTCCCCTTGAGATACCGACTCGGCGATCACAGCTCCCAGCCCTCAAGCGGTTGCGCGGCGACCTGCTGTCCAAGCTGCGCCAGGTCCTTTTCGGCATGGCTCTGGCGCACGAATACCGGCAGGTCGGCGGCGAGCCTGGCGAAGTGACTGTCACGACAGAACGGCGTGGCCCCCAACCCGCGCCCGACATGGGCCAGCACGCTGTCGACCGCGACTTCGACCTGGGCGCGCAGGCGCCGGACCGGAAGTTGCGGTGAGCTTTGGGGGTTGTCATCGATCCAGCGAGCCGTTTCCCGCAGCGCCGCCCTGGCCATGCACAACGCCGTATCGACAGCCCCCAGATGCGCCTCGGCATGGGCGTCGTGATACGGCTGCGTGCAGTGCTGGCGAAGGTAACCGGCGAGCGCGCAAGCGGCGCCGTACCAGCACGCGGCTATTCCACCCCCGCCCTGCCAGAAGCCGGGTCGGTCGACATACTGTCCGGGCAACCCGACACAACGGCCAAGGGCACCTTCGAACAGCAGGTCGATGCTGGCCGTACTGCCCATGCCGACCGCCTGCCAGCCATCCTCGAGTAGCCTGATCGTGGGCTGGCGCAACGTGAGCGCCACCAACTGCGGCCGCTGCTGTTCATCCCACGCCGTCACGAGCGCCTGATCGAGCATGGCGGCGCCGGAACACCAGGCCTTGCGACCCTGCAGGTAAACATTGCCTGCATGGCGATCGACAATCTCGAGCCGGGCAAAGGGCGGCTCGGCCGCCCAGGTTCCCCAACTGCCCGCGGCCGCAGGCGAGTCGGGCTCGAGCTCGGCCATGATTGCCAGCGCGTCGGTATGGCCTTCGAACAACTTGGCCAGCCGCAGGTCGCTGGCGGAGACGGCGGCCAGGGTGCGCCAGCGTTCCAGCGTACGGCCCTGCCCGGGCAATGGCAGATCAGCAAATCCAGCCCTGATCAATTGCTGCATCAGCAGTTGCAGCGCAGCGTCCGCGGTGCTTATCGCCGGTCGGCAGGCAAACGGCTGCAGCAGACTTTCGAGAGTTGCCGCATTGCTCATGGCCCATTCTCCCTTCTGAGTGCTCTTGAAACTCATGACTTGAAGTTGAGAGGCAGGCAGCCTGCAGGAGTTCATTGCATCTGTACGTGTATCGCTGAGCCCGTTTTTAGAACCACCCGGGCCAAGGCAATGTCTCTGCTCTATAGACACCCTTCACAATGGAGGAGAGCTCGAATGAGCAACTCACAAGCGCATGCTCCAGCGCAAAAACTGATGTTCGAACGCAATGGCTGGGTGCCGAACAACCCGCGCCTGCCGGTGCTGATCTATCCCAAGGCCATCGCTGTCCAAGGCAACGATCCAGCGGCGCTGTTCGAGCAGACCTTCAGTGCCAACGGCTGGCCGCCGCAATGGCGCTATGGGGTATATGACTATCACCACTACCACACCGAAGGCCATGAAGTGCTTGGGGTGGTCAGCGGGCATGCACGCCTGATGCTGGGCGGGCCCGATGGCCTGGTGCTGGAAGTCGGTGCCGGGGATGTGCTGCTGTTGCCGGCCGGCACCGGTCACTGCAACCTGGAATCGAGCGACGACTTCCTGGTGGTCGGCGCCTACCCGCCGGGCCAGCACGCCGACATTTGCCGTGAAGCGCCGAGCGCTGCGCAACAGCAAAGCATCGACACCCTGCCGTTTCCCGACCAGGACCCGGTGCAGGGTTCCCATGGCGCGGTGAGCGAACATTGGTCAAAAGGTCAGCCGAGAAAAATCTAGAACTCGTAGCCCGGGCTTCGATCCAATGTATACCCACTGGAGGCCAGCGCCATGAACAACGATGACCGCATCACCCCTGCCGACACGCCGACCGAGGAGGATGAAAGCCTCGAACCTTCGCCCCCCGAAACCACCGAGGAGCAAGCCGAAGACCTGCGGCGCAAAGTTGACGAGATACAACGCAAGGTGGCGGACGGCAACTGATCCGGCGCTGCATCAATGCCGCCGGGTCACGGTCAACGCCACCACGGCGATGCGCTCCACCCGTTCATAACCGGGTTTGAGCAGTTCCTCGCCGAACACGTCGGGGTCCAGCTCTCGATAGGTCCAATCGTACTTGTCGTCACTCAGCAGCGGCTGTACGGACTCCAGGAAGGGGTCCGTCCCGGCGACCATCGCCACCCCGGTGTACAACACCAGGCTGCCGGCCTTTTCCAGGCGCGGCAGCGATTCGCGGACGATGCGCACAGACAAGGCTTCACCCAGCGCGCCACCGCCATGGCGATAGGCGCGTTGCTGGCTGTCATTCATGTAGGGCGGGTTGGCGATGATCAGGTCGAACTGCCCTTCGACACTGCCCAGCACATCGCAGTGGTAGGCGCTGACATTACTGGCCTGGGCCAGCTCGGCATTCACCGCCGACAGGCGCAGCGCCCGTGGATTGATATCCACCGCCAGCACTTCGGCCTCCGGCCGGGCAAGGGCGATAACCAGCGCGCCAATGCCGGACCCGCAGCCTATGTCCACCGCTCGCCGCACGGGTTCCGCGCGCTGCTGCAGATGGGCTTCGATCAATTGCGCAAAACGATAGCTGTCGGGTCCGAAGAACACCGAGTCGCTCTGCGTGGTCGGATACGCCGAATGGGCAATCAGCAAGCGCCCAAGGCTTGACCAGCGCACCGTAGCGCGCCAAAGCGATCCCTCCTTTTCGACGATGCCCGCCTGTTCCAATTCAGCCAGCTGCTGCGGTGAAAACAGCCCGTGCTCGAAAGGCATCGACCAGCCGAACACATCACGCAGGTCCTTGGCCAAGAGCGGCACAAAGCGCTGGCACACCCGTTCGTGGGTCAAGGGCGTCGGGGTGATGAAACGGTAGTCCTCGGCAGCCAGAAGCCTGCCTAGCTCCAGCAATGTGCGATCGGCTATCTGTTGTCCTGACATGCATGACTCTCCTGAAATCAGCGCAAACGGGCCACGCATTCAATGAAAAGTCGCGTGGCGTAAAGTCCGGCGGGTCGACAATGGCGCTGGGCCGAAAGCCACGGGATCAGCAATTGCAGTTGTTGCCGCGGTGACTGGTCGCGCAGGGAATCCTGCAACGCCTTGAGCTCAGGGTCGTTCGCAAAGGCTTCATCGGCGAAGGCATCGTCGGATGGCGCCCGGCGTGGCACAGGCTGGCGTTGCGGGTCTTGCCAGTCACCGGCGATCCAGTCGTGCAGCAGTTGTTTTTCATAGCCACTGAACACGCCGAACATGGCCGCCGTATCGCCCTCGATCAATTGCCAGAATCGGCTCTCCTTGGGCGGGCCATGGCGTTTGATCCAGCCCTTGCGTTGCAGCGCGCCGAGAAACTCTTCGATCTGGCCCGGAGTCGCCAGCCACTGATTGACGGTCTGGCCTTCGACCTTGCAGTAATCGGAATGCATGTGCTGGCCGAAGCTGCGTTTGCGTTCGAGCATGGCGATCACTTCCTGCTGCAGGTCGAAGCCTGCAATCACCGCCGTCGAGCCCGGCCCCAGGTCATTGAGTCGATAGCCGATGGCGACACGCCGATAGAACTCCTCCCGTCCCTGCTCCATCGGCATCAGGTCGAGCAGCGCTTCAATCGCCTTGCGTCCGTGCCCGCTGCTGACGTTGTCGATGGTCACGTGCAGGGTGAAATAGTACGGATCGATCCCCAGCTCACGCAGTTCATAGGCGCTGATCAGCAGGTGCAGCGGCAATTGCTCGTAGCCGAGGTTGTAGCCGATCACCTCGGGCATGAACCTCTCGCTGCACTGCCCCAATGCGAGTTGAATCGCGCCTTGGCGAAAGTGTTCGTCGAGCAGTCCCTGTCGGTCGCCACAGTCGTGCGCAGCCAGCAGCTTGCGGTAGATCACCACGTGATTCTGCCGCGGATCGCCGTTGCCCAACTCTTCCAGATAGGTGCTCAGCAACCCGTCATAACGCAGGTCCTGCCAGTGCTCGAGCACACCGGCCAGCCAGGCGCCGTCGACCTCCTTGGTGGGCGCTACCCGTTGCAGGAAAAACAGGGCATGGGCCTTGTTCGAGAAATACCGAGGTGGCCCGCCTTGCTTGCGTTCCTCGAGGTAGAGGGCATAGTCGCGCGCGACGTCGGCGCAATGATGTTCTGACCATGCCGCCAGCTGTCCTGGCGCTTCGGGCAGATCACAGGGCAGTTCAGCGGCCTCGGCCAGTTGCTCGCGCAGGAACTGCTCGCCCAGCGCTGCTGCTTGTGGGTCGTTGCTGTACAGCAGATCGTAGAGTTCGCGGTACTGGCCGCCGGCGTCGGCATCCGCAAGCGTCGAAGGCGAACCTGTCAAGGGCGTGAATAGGGTCATTGGCTGTTCTCCTGGGCAGTACTTCGATCTATCACCGGGCGCTTTTCCTAGCGCCTGTCGTCGGACAAAGGTGTTTGCTCATCTGCCTCAGGCAGCTTCCTGTCGCGCTCGTTCCATTCCTGCTCGCCCTCTTCATCGTCGAGGTCGGCCTGTTTCAGGGGATCGTATTTGCCCGGATCATCCGACGTGGGTAGCGTCTTGTCCGGGTCTTGTTTGTTGTCCTGGAAAGTCGACTCGCTGGACATGTCTCACCTCACAAACTGTGCCCGGGTTTTCCGGGTCGTACAGCTTTGAAGGTGTCCAGGGGATTGCGTGCGTTCGAGTAGACGAGCGGCATACACCCTTGCAGGAGATCGACATGCCAGCGAAGGCGCCCTCCAGTCAACCTGTCCCCCACGGCTGTCCCCGATCTACTGTAGGAGCCGGCTTGCCGGCGAAGGCGCCCTCCCAGTCAACCACTCTCTCGCGACTGTACCCGACCTACTGTAGGAGCCGGCTTGCCGGCGAAGGCGCCCTCCCAGTCAACCACTCTCTCGCGGCTGTACCCGACCTACTGTAGGAGCCGGCTTGCCGGCGAAGGCGCCCTCACAGTCAACCACTCTCTCGCGGCTGTACCCGACCTACTGTGGGAGCCGGCCTGCCGGCGATGACGTCCTCCCAGTCAACCTGTCTCTCGCGGCTGTACCCGACCTACTGTGGGAGCCGGCCTGCCGGCGATGACGTCCTCCCAGTCAACCTGTCTCTCGCGGCTGTACCCGATCTATTGTGGGGCCTGCCGACGATGGCGGCCTGACAGCCGACCTGTTCCCAAGTGAACGCATCCCCCTGTAGGAGCTGCCGAAGGCTGCGATCTTTTGATCTTCTATTCAGCCCGATCAATCCGATCCAACACCCGACTCACCGCCAGCTCGCCGAGCACCGCTTCAACCTTGGCCGGGCTACTAAACCCGATCACTGACCATCAGTGACACGAATCAAGTTACCGAGCAGCCCCAAGGCGCACAAGCCGGCGGATTCTGGCGTAATCGTAGGAGACGACGCACGGCGCTGTGGCTTTCGGGAAGTAACCTGATGGGCTTTTAAACACTCTGCAAACTGCTCGAAAAAACGCTGCCAATAGAGGCGGAACAACCCTCGCTCCAAACGCTTGAATGCCGTGGGATTACCGCCGCGTCCCTCCCTTCGTCAACCCCGCAAAAAATCCTACAGATCCGGCACGCAACCATCTCGGACGCATCCTACGCGCTCATCGGAAGCGTCCGATCCCATCCTTTATTAGATTCCTGAAAGCTCTCGTGTGCTTGAACGAGGGTGGAAAACCAAGCCTCCCCGTATGCCGATCCAGCCCAGGGAGGACTGATTTTGTCCAACACACCGCGCATTTTCTTTGACCACACTCGCCACAAGTTCACCATCTACCGATTCGACGCTGTCTTCGACGTCCTGGCCTTCGAAGGCCAGGAGCACCTCAGCCAGCCCTTCACCTATCGCATCGAATTCACCTGCACCAATCAGGACCTCAGCGCCGAGCAGATGCTCAACAAGGACGCTCGTTTCAGCCTGTACCCCTCGCCGCCAAAGCCACCT
>Ga0160432_100170_pt1 | contig 59840 bp, 56 predicted proteins | sample HID1971M_E0MG_FD_108250 | JGI IMG/M metagenome (GOLD analysis project Ga0160432, IMG submission 108250) | Enriched millipede-associated microbial communities from UW Madison campus, WI, USA - HID1971M_E0 MG | ecosystem: Host-associated > Arthropoda: Insects > Digestive system > Unclassified ... | reverse complement strand
CCACCCCCTGGCTGCACCAGCGCGTGGACGTCGACTACAACGGGTGGTGGATGTCCCTGATCCCGGTCGAGGCGCTGCGCACGGTGGGCCTCTCGCTGCCCGTGTTCATCAAGTGGGACGACGCCGAGTACAGCCTGCGCGCCGCCGACAAGGGCATCCCGACCGTCTCCCTGCCGGGTGCGGCGGTCTGGCACGTGCCGTGGGTCGACAAGGACGACGCGATCGACTGGCAGGCGTACTACCACCAGCGCAACCGATGGCTCGCGGCCATGCTGCACTCGCCCTACCGCCAGGGTGGCGAGCTGCCGCGTGCGAGCCTCACGGGCGATATCAAGCACCTGCTCCAGCTGCAGTACTCGGCCGTCGAGCTGCGGCTCAAGGCGCTCGAGGACCTGCTGCAGGGTCCCGACCATCTGCACGCGACGATCGGCAGGACGCTGCCCGAGGTGCGGGCGCTGCGGGCGAAGTTCTCCGATGCCGTGGTGGAGCGGACGCCCGGCGCGTTCCCCCTCACCAGGCACCACCGACCCGCGCCCAAGGGCAAGGTGCCGTCGGCGCCGGCAGGGATGAGCCGCGCGCTCGCCTCGGCGCTGACCGGGATGGCGAAGCAGCTGCGCCCGGTGCGCCCCGAGGCCCTCGAGGTGCCGGAGGAGAGGATCTCGACGTCCGCCGCCAAGTGGTGGCGCCTGTCGCACCTCGACTCCGCCGTCGTCACCTCGGCCGACGGCACCGGCGCCTCGATGTACGTGCGGGACCCGAAGAAGTTCCGCGCCTACCTGAGGCGCAGCGTCCGCCTCCACCGGCAGCTGCGCACCCAGTGGGGGCCGCTGAGCCGGCAGTACCGACAGGCCATGCCGTCGTTCACCTCGGTCGAGGTCTGGGGAACGACCTTCGGAGCGAACGCCGTCCGCGAGGACGCCTGAGTCGCTCCGGTCCACACACCAACAGAGTTTTCGCTGATTCTTGAGTAGGCAGGGACAGAGCGCATGACCGATCCGAAGAAGTCGTACGACGTCGCGATCCTGGGGTGGTGGTACGGCAAGAACTACGGTTCGATCCTGACGTACTACGGCCTCAACCGTGCCGTCGAGAGCCTCGGCCACTCGGTCCTCATGGTGCACGAGCCGCTCGGCTACAACGGCTACCGGGTGCAGTGGCCCACCGACATCGTCTCGATGGACTTCGCTCGGCGCGTCGGGTACGAGCACACCGAGCAGGAGCACTTCTCCAGGCTGCCCCGCCTGAACGACGTCGCCCGCACCTTCGTCGTCGGCAGCGACCAGCTGTGGAACCCGCTGATCGGTCGCGTCAACGACGACCTGTTCCTGGACTTCGTCGCCCCCGAGAACGACCGCGTGGCGTACGGCACGTCGTTCGGAAACCGCGGGACCGACAAGTTCAAGCTGCCGTTCGTCGCGAAGCACGCCCCCCACCTGCAGCAGTTCAAGGCGATCTCCGTGCGGGAGGAGTACGCCATCGACACGGCGCGGGACGTGTTCGGCGCCAAGGCGTCGCTGGTGGTGGACCCGGTGTTCCTGCTGCCGAAGGAGCACTACGACACCCTCGCTGACAAGGCGACCGTGGCCACCGACGGGGACTACCTGGCGGTCTTCTTCCTCGATCCGAACCCGCAGAAGAAGGCCGTCGCGCAGGCGATCGCCGACAAGCTCGGGTTCGAGAAGATCCTGGTCGTCCCGAACCCCGACGAGGGGCGCGAGTCGGTGACGGCCCTGTTCGCGGACGAGCCCCGCGCCGAGATCGTGGCCGAGGACGCCCCGGAGAACTTCCTGCGCGCCTACCGCGACTCGGGCTACGTGATCACCGACAGCTTCCACGGCTCGGCCTTCGCGTCGATCTTCGAGAAGCCGTTCTCCTCGATCTACAACACGAAGCGTGGAGCCGACCGCTTCAAGAACCTGCTGGCCTCGCTGGGCTTCGGAGACCAGCGTCGCGTGCTCGAGACCGACACCACGAAGACGATCGCCGAGAACGTGTACGTCACGCGGGAGATCGACTTCACGAAGGCCCGCGACTACGTCGAGACCGGCCGCGCGTCGTCGCTGGCATGGCTGAAGACCGCGCTCGACCCCGACGCGAAGGGCTCCGCCGCGATCCGCCCCTTCCAGCGGTTCACCGTGCGCAACCCCGAGTTCGTGGCCGGCAGCAAGGCCTGGCGCGTCTCGCGGAAGCGGGAGAGCACCCGGCTGAAGGTGGCGCGCGGCGGTTCGGCGCTCGGCAACCTCGTCTGGACCGATCTGCCCGAGCCGCTCACCAAGGGCGCGTCGTACCAGCTGACGATCGACTGGACGCCCCAGACCGACGACCCGGCCGTCAACCTTCACCTCCGCAACCCCGAGACCGGGACGTTCCGCGTCGTCGGCAAGGTGAACGTCGGGCAGGAGCCGGGGAAGGCGCGCCAGGACGCGGTCACGTTCCACGTCTCCGACCCGGGCTACAGCCAGGTCATGCTGGGCGCCGTGCACTTCTCCGGTCGTCACGCGGGTGCCGAGGTCCGCAGCATCACGGTCCAGGAGATCCCCGCCGGAGTCGCGGCCGCGGCACGACGCAAGGCGTCGGGCAAGGCGCCGGCCCAAGGGTTCGCCAAGCAGGCGATGGCGCTGGCGGTCGCGGATCAGGAACGGCAGGTGCGTTCCTTCCAGCGAGCGCAGCAGGGCAGCAAGGTCTCCGGGGCCCGGGCGCGGATGATCTTCCACGCCCACGCGATCGAGAAGGGCCTGAGCCGCAGCAACTTCCGCGCGGGGTTCGGCAGGATCGCGGTCCCCGGGCTCGCCAAGGAGATGAACGCTTGGCTGGCCGACGGGCACAGCACGGAGGACCCGTACCTGCAGACCTCCGCCGCCGTGATGAAGAGCTACTTCGAGCGGCACACGGCCCTGAAGGCCGACGTCTCCGACTTCCGCCGGCTCTTCTCGGGCGCGTCGCAGGACTTCATCGACAACTGCCCGCACCAGGAGGGCGGCGTCGTGCCCGCCGGGCGGACCCGCGAGATCGTCCAGGAGACGGAGGACGGTCAGCGCAGCTTCCTCGACGTCGTCTACGGGCGGCGCAGCGTCCGCGAGTTCACGAGCGAGCCCGTCACCGACGCCGAGGTCGGCAGGGCCGTCCAGATCGCGTTGCAGTCACCGTCGGTGTGCAACCGCCAGGCCGCCCGGGTGCACCAGTTCGAGGACCCGGACGTCATCAAGGCGGTGCTGGACATCCAAGGGGGGTTCAGCGGCTACGCGATGCCCCCGCGGCTGCTGCTGGTCACGGCCGATCTCGACGCCTTCCTCTTCGCGCCCGAGCGCAACCAGCCGTTCGTCGACGGGGGGCTGTTCATGATGACGCTGCTCCTCGGCCTGACCGAGGTGGGCCTCGGGTCGTGCTCCCTCAACACCGCGATGGGGAGCGCGAAGGACGCCGCGATCCGCAAGATCATCGACGTGCCCGACAACGAGGTGTTCATCTCGTTCGTCGCCGTCGGCCACTACGACGAGCAGGTCCTGGTGCCCCGGTCGAAGCGGACCTTCGTCGACGACGTGCTCGTCCGGCACAGCCACGGCTGACCCCCGCGGTGCCGGGCGTGCGACCGCACGCCCGGCACCGGCGGGGTCGGCGGTGGGGTCATGAGGCGGCGGCCGGCGTCTGCGCCTGCTCGCGCCGGTGCACGCGCCACCACACGAAGAAGCCGGTCAGCGTGAACGCCCCGTAGAACACGTACATCAGCGCCGTCGCGTAGTACTCCGCCGACCAGAGGAGCGGGACGCCGACGACGTCCACCGCGACCCACACGAGCCAGAACTCGACCCAGCCCCTGGCCATGCCGTACGTGGCGACGAGCGAACCCATGAAGATCCACGCGTCCGACCACACCGGCTCGTACGAGCCGAGGGCGCGGAACAGCGGGGTGAGGAGCAGGGTGCCGCCCACCATCACCACCACGATGCCGACCCGCTGGGGCCACGTCGCCCAGTGCGGGTGCACCGCCGAGCCGCCCTCGGCCGGGATCTTGCCGTCGGCGCGCACCTCGAGGTCCGCGCGCTGCGTCCGCCGCCACTGCACCCAGCCGTAGATCGACACGATCAGGAACATCACCTGGCGACCGGCCTGGCCGAGCATGTCCGCGCGGCTGGTGTCGCCGAACCAGGAACCCATGAACACCGTGAACAGCAACAGGTTCCCGACGATGCCGACCGGCCACGCCCACACCTTGCGGCGCATGCCGCCGAGCGCGGACGCCAGCCCGAAGCCGTTGCCGACGATCTCGCGCCACGACATGTGCTGGTCGCCGATGGTCAGCGTGGCGTTGAAGAACGCGTCGATCGCGTCCATCGTTCACTCTCCCGGTCCGAGGTGCGGCGTCCGGGGTGAAGGGTCGGCGCTCGCCGCGTCGGGCCCCGCGGGGCCGTCGTCGGCGACACGACGCCCGGCGGCACCCACCCTGTCGGGCGCGTGCCGCACGTGCTTCCTCCCATCCGGACTTTGACCGTCGGCCCTGGAATCTCACCAGGTCAGCCGGTCTCCTCTGCCTGCGGAAGAGGAGACCGGGTCGCGGGCTGTCACCGCCGGCTCGGAATTTCACCGACCCCGGAGCACGTACGTGCGTGTCTTGCCACCACCGGGGGTCCCGGCGGCGTCCTGCACAACTCAGGATGCCACAGCGGCATTCCCGCCGGCGGCGTCGCGTCCGGCCGTCTCGACCGTCGGTCAGGCCAGCGCGTCGCGGACGGCGCGCGCGACGTCGTCCGGTCCCGCCCCGGGCTCCAGCACCGTGACCACGACGCGCTTCCCGTCGCCGCCCGTCGCGACCGTCCGGGCCTCTCCGGAGGGGCCGGCGGTGTCGGTGGTGTCGGTGGCGGGGGAGGCGGACGACGCTGCGGGCCCGTCGTCGGGGTGCCCGAAGGGGGCGACGGCGGCACGACGGAGGTCGAGGAACGCCTCCTCCAGCTCCGGGCGCAGGTCGAGGTGCGGGTGGCGCAGCCAGCGACGCAGGATCGCGTTGTGCACCGCGACGACGGACGCCGCGAACGCGATCGACATCGTCGTGGTGGACCGGTCCGGCGGCAGCGTGTCGCGCAGGTAGGCGGTGAACGCGCGCTCGTAGCGGTGCGTCGTGACCAGCTCGCGGTCGCGCAGCGCGGGCACCTGCTGCAGCAGCTGGTGCCGGGCGATCGACGTCTCGCGCTGGCCCACGTGGTGGTCGAAGACGAGCCGTGCGGCCCGGCAGACCTCGAGGTACGGGTCGGTGGTCGGGTCCCACGCCCGCTCGGGCGCACGACCGGACTCCTCGCTCGCCCGGGCCTCGGGGCGGGTCTCCGCGAGCATCACCACGACCTCCTCCAGGAGCAGCTCGTGGTCGGCGAAGACCACGTCCTCCTTGGAGCGGAAGCGGCGGAAGAACGTCGCACGGCTGACGCGGGCGGCGTCCGCGATCTCCTCGACGGTGGTCTGCTCGTAGCCCTGCCGGGAGAAGAGGTCGATCGCGGCGTCGACGGCCTGGGCGTGGGTGTGCGTCCGGACGGCAGTCATGCCTGGGAGATTACTCCGGCGCCGCCGGTCATCCTCGCGGTGTCCGCTGGTCCGCGGACCCCAGCAGCAGCCGGTAGAACCGGAAGAAGCCGAAGTCGTCGACCGGCAGCACCTCGACGCCGGCGTAGCCCGCCGCACGCGCGTAGCGCCGCAGCGTGGCCGGGCGCATCACGGTGCCCGTGCCGGCCGACGGGCTCGTGGACAGGCCGTCCGGCAGGCACACGAACAGGCTGTAGCCGTACATGATCCGGTCGACGTCGTCGGCCGGGGCGCGGAACTCGTCGGCGACGGCCTCGTCCATGACGACCACCACGCCGTCCGGCCGCATCGCGCGGCGCACCCCCTCGAGGACGGCGACCGGGCGCGGCAGGTCGTGCACGCACTCGAAGGCGAACGCGGCGTCGTACGGCTGGGCGACGGCGAGCTCGGCGGCGTCCGCGAGGTGGAAGAAGGCCCGCCGTTCGAGCCCCGCGGCCGCCGCGGCCGCCCGTGCGGCGGCCACGGACGGACGGTCGACGTCGATGCCGTGCACCTCGGCGAGCGGGTACGCCTCGGCGAGGGCGAGCGTCGACCAGCCGAAGCCGCAGCCGACGTCGACCACCCGGGCCCCGGGCCGGGAGAGCACCTCGTGCACGGCGGGCAGCGCCGCGAGCGTCGGTGCCAGGCGGCGCTCGAACCACGGCCGGTTGACGTCGGACTGGGCCTCGCGGGCGTCGTCGCCGAGCTGGTCCCACGACACCCCGCCGCCGTCCCGGTACGACTCGAGCAGACGGGGCAGCTGCGGCCCGATCGCGCCGACGAACCGGGCCAGCGGCGCCAGGTACGCCAGCGAGGACGTGTCGGTCAGCACCTCCGCGTGCGCGGCGGGCAGCGCGTAGACGCGGGACCGGGCGACCTCCTGCGGGTCGGCGTCGGGCGCGGGCGCCGCCCCGGCGTCCTCCGCGACGAGGACACCGGAGGCCGCCTGCTGCTCCAGCCACTCGCGCGCGTACCGCTCGGCCGTGCCGGTGGCCTCCGCGAGCCCCGTGGACGTCAGGGGGCCGGACGACGCGAGCGCCCGGTACCAGCCGAGCCGGTCGCCCACGTGCACGGCCAGGACGTCGATGGCGCCGAGCGTGGCGGCGAACAGCCGGTCGGCGAACGCGTCGACGGTGTCGGTCGGGTCGGTCGGGTCGGTCGGGTCGCTCATGGCGGGACCTCCGTGCCGTGGCCCGGACGCGCGGGCCCCCGGGCGTCGTCGGGAGGCGGCACCCGTCTCGACGCTAGCCCGCAGGAGTCCGTCGCGTCGACGGCCCGGGCGGGTGATCCGTGTCAGCGGCGACGCCGCCCACCGCCGTCGTCCGGCTCACCACGGCGGCGCTCGTCGAACCCGGCGTCGGCGGGCCGGCGGGCGCGCTGCAGGTACCGGATCTCGCGCACCGCGACCCCGGCGGCGATGAAGAACGGGATCCACGCCCAGACCCTGCCGCGCAGCACGACCCACAGCATCGCGAGCGCGACGGCGCACGCCCCGACCACGGTCCACACGCTCGCCCACCGCACCTTGCGCACGGGCCGAGGCTACCGCTGCCCCTCCTGCGGAACACGTGCCCGCGGCATGGGTAGGGTGGCGGTCGTGACTTCCGGGACCACCACCGCGCCTGAGACCACGACCGCCCCCACCACGACCGTCCCCGTCGTGGACGTGTACGTCGACCCGCTGTGTCCGTTCGCGTGGATCACGTCGCGCTGGGCGCTCGAGGTCGCGGCGCACCGGGACGTGGAGCTCACGTTCCGCCTGATGAGCCTGTACCTGCTGAACTCCGGCCGGGACATCCCGGCCGACTACCGGGCGAAGATCGAGGCGTCGCGCGGCATCGGCCGTGTCGCCGCCGCGGTGCAGACCGAGCACGGGCCCGAGGCGTTCAGCGCCTTCTACACCGCCGCCGGCACGCGCATCCACGCCGGCGGCCGCCGGGACGACCTCGACGCCGTCGCCGCGGAGGCCCTGGCGGAGGCCGGCCTGCCCGCCTCGCTGGCCGACGCCGCGACGTCCGACGCCTACGACGCCGCCCTCGCCGTCTCGCACGAGGCGGGCATGAAGCCGGTGGGCGAGGACGTCGGCACGCCGACGATCCACGTCGACGGCGTCGCGTTCTTCGGACCGGTCCTCACGCGCATCCCGCGCGGCGAGGACGCGGTGCGGATCTTCGACGGCGCCGTCGCGCTCGCGTCGTTCCCGGACTTCTTCGAGCTCAAGCGGTCGCGCACCGGCTCGCCCACCTTCGACTGACCTTCTCGCTCCACCTTCCCTGCACCACCGAGAGGCGAACCATGACCCTCGACCTGCGTGTCTTCACCGAGCCCCAGCAGGGTGCGTCGTACGACGACCTGCTCGCCGTCGCGAAGGCGACCGAGGACCTCGGCTTCAGCGCGTTCTTCCGCTCCGACCACTACCTGACGATGGGCGGCGACGGCCTGCCGGGCCCCACCGACGCGTGGACGACGCTGGCCGGCCTGGCCCGCGACACGTCGACCGTGCGGCTCGGCACCCTCGTCACGTCGGCCACCTTCCGGCACCCCGGCGTGCTGGCGATCCAGGTGGCGCAGGTGGACCAGATGTCCGGCGGCCGCGTCGAGATCGGGCTCGGCGCCGGCTGGTTCGCGCGCGAGCACGAGGCGTACGGCATCCCGTTCCCGGCCAAGCGGTTCGGGCTCCTCGAGGAGCAGCTCGAGATCCTCACCGGCCTGTGGGGCACGCCCGTCGGCGGGTCGTACTCGTTCGCCGGCGAGCACTACACGCTGACGGACTCCCCGGCGCTGCCCAAGCCGGCGCAGGCGAAGATCCCGGTCATCGTGGGCGGCGGCGGCCCGCGGCGCACCCCGGCCCTCGCCGCGCGGTTCGGCGACGAGTACAACCAGGCGTTCCCCGAGCTGGACGCGGTCGCGCCGCGTATCGGCGTGATCAACGAGGCGCTCGCGGCGGCGGGCCGCACGCCGGACTCGATCGTGCAGTCCGTCGCCCTGGTGCTCGCGGTCGGCAGGGACGAGGCGGAGTTCACGCGGCGCGCCGCGGCGATCGGCCGCGAGCCCGCCGAGCTGCGCGAGCACGGCGTCGCCGGCACGGTCTCCGAGGCCGTCGACCTGCTCGGGTCCCTGCGCGACCAGGGGATCCAGCGCGTGTACCTGCAGGCGCTCGACCTGCACGACCTCGACCACCTGGACCTGGTGGCGCGGGAGGTCGCGACGCAGCTCTGAATCGGCGCGCAAGGCTGTGACCTGCGGCGACAGTCTCCCCAGGACACTGTCTCGCCAGGTGAACTCATCCGCGCGGGACCCGTGACAGGAGGTCCCGCCGGGTCTAGATTCGCGACAGACGACGAGGTGGCCCGCTCCGACGAGCGGGTCACCTCGGTTCGTTCCGGGGCCGACGTCGCGCCCGCTGCAGGACCGTCACGACGCCGCCGTCGCACGGACGACGGCCGTCCACGATCCCCGTTGCACGACCGCGCCCGCCCGGAGGACTGCCATGTCCGTCTCCGAGTTCGACCGTCTCGTCGTCACCCCCCGCCGCACCGAGCACGTGCGCTCCCGTCCGCACGGCCGGCTCGCGGAAGCACCGCGCCCCACCGCCCCGCCACGGGACGAGAACGCGGCAGCGCGCTCGCCGTCCCTGGCGCTGATCATGCTGCTCGCCACGCTCGGCGTCGTGGCGTACGCCGTCTTCCTCCTCAACCCCGCCAACCGCGGTGACGCCCTGCCGTACGTCATGGTCATCACGGCCGAGACGGTGCTGGTCGCGCAGGCGCTCCTGGCCATGTGGACCGTGCTGTCCAGCGGCCACGACCCGCGGGGATTCTCCTTCCACCACGCCCAGGACCGGCTGTTCGACCTGCCGGAGATCGTCCGCGACGAGGCCGAGGACGACCCCACCCGGTGGAACCTGTACCTGCACGACCGGCCCGTCACCGTGGACGTCTTCATCACCACCTACGGCGAGAGCCTCGACACGATCGCCCGCACCGTGCGGGCCGCGGTCGCGGTGCGCGGCCGGCACCGCACCTGGGTGCTCGACGACGGCTGGTCCGACGACGTGCGCGACCTCGCCGCCACGCTCGGTGCCCGCTACGTGCGCCGCCTGTCCAGCCACGGCGCGAAGGCGGGCAACGTCAACCACGCCCTCACGATCGCGAAGGGCGAGCTCTTCGTCATCCTCGACGCCGACTTCGTGGTGAAGCCCGAATTCCTCGTGGAGACGGTGCCGTTCTTCGTGTCCGACGACGTCGCGTTCGTCCAGACGCCGCAGACGTACGGCAACCTGGACAACCTCATCTCGCGCGGCGCGGGGTACATGCAGGCGGTGTTCTACCGCTTCGTGCAGCCCGGCCGGAACAGGTTCAACGCGGCGTTCTGCGTGGGCACCAACGTGATCTTCCGGCGGGCCGCGGTGGACGACGTCGGCGGCATGTACACCGACTCGAAGTCCGAGGACGTGTGGACGTCGCTCCTGCTGCACGAACGGGGCTGGCGCACCGTGTACATCCCCACGGCGCTCGCGGTCGGCGACACCCCCGAGACGGTCGAGGCGTACACCAAGCAGCAGCTGCGGTGGGCCACCGGCGGCTTCGAGATCATGCTGCAGCACAACCCGCTCAGCCCGCGGCGCCACCTCACCCTCGACCAGCGGCTGCAGTACACGGTCACGGCCACGCACTACCTGTCCGGCATCGCACCGCTCGTCCTGCTGCTGGTGCCGCCGCTGCAGGTCTACCTCGACCTCACGCCGATGGACCTCACCATCTCGCCCGGTACCTGGCTGCTCTACTACCTCGGCTTCTACGGCATGCAAATCGCCATCGCGTTCTTCACGCTCGGCTCGTTCCGCTGGGAGGTGCTGATGCTCGCGTCGGTGTCGTTCCCGATCTACACCAGGGCGCTGTGGAACGCCGTGACGGGCCAGGAGCAGGCCTGGCACGTCACCGGTCGTGCCGGCCGCGCGTCGTCGCCCTTCAACTTCATGCTCCCGCAAGTGCTCTGCTTCGCGTTCCTGCTGCTCACGTCCGTCGTCGGCGTCTGGAAGGAGTGGGGCGGCGACCCGCTGCCCAGCCTCGCCCTCGCCTGGAACCTCACGAACACGCTCATCCTCGGCGCGTTCGTCGCCACCGCGGCGCGCGAGTCACGCCGCGCGCGCCGCGTCGTCCCGGCCCACGGAGGTGCGTCATGACCTGGTCCAACCGCCTGCGACTCGTCGCCGGGCTGCTCGCCGTCGTACTCGTGTGCGCCGCCCTCACGCTCGTCCTGAACCGCCGCGAAGGACAGGCCAGGTCGTCGACGGCCACGATCTCCGCCGAGATGCTCGACGTCGGCACCGACTACGCGGGAACCGTCACCGAGACGTTCGTCGAGGAGGGGGACGAGGTGCACGCCGGCGACCCCCTCATGGTGCTGCGCAGCCTCACGCTGCAGCACGACCTCGCGGTGGGGCTGGTCGGCCAGGACGCGTCTGCGTACCGGGTCGACCGGGACGGCACGATGACCGTCGTGGCACCGGACGGCGGGGTCGTCACCGACCTGGCCGTGGGCCGCGGGGGGTTCGCCCAGGCGGGCGAGGTGCTCGCCACCGTGGAGCGCCAGGGCTCGCTGTTCGTCGACGCCCGGCTCGTGCTCGATCCGGCCGACTTCGCCCGCGTCCGGGACGGCGCCCTCGTCACCGTGGTGCTCCCCGACCAGTCCGAGGTGGACGGGTCCGTGGAGTCCGTGTCCGTGCAGAACACCCGGAACGAGGCGGAGGCGACGGTGCGGGTGCGCAGCGCCGGACTGGTGCGGGGCGGGGAGAACGGGCTCGTCATGGCCGGCACCCCCGTCACCGCGGTCATCGAGCTGCACGACGACGGCCCGCTCGCCGGGGTCGACGCGTCGTTCGGCGAGTTCCTGCGCCGGGTGGGGCTGTGAGGGCCCGCGCGTGGGCCGGCGTCCTGGCCGTGACCCTGACGCTCGGCGGCTGCGGTGTGCTCGACGGCGCCGGCCCCGACAGGGCGCCGGCCGTCCGAGCGGACGACGCACCGGCGCCGCGGGAGGATCTCGTCGCCCCCGACGTCGACGTGTCGAGCCTGCCCGCCGAGCAGGTCGCGGCGACGCCCGCGACGCGTCTCGCGGACGGGCTGGCACCGCCCACCAACCGCTGGTTCTCCAGCCTCGCGCTCGGGGACGCGGCCCAGCCCGTGTTCCCGGTGCCGCTGGCGGTGGCGCTCAGCGGCGGCGGGTTCGGGTACGCGCTGCCGCAGGTGCAGGTCACGGAGACGTCGGTCGTCGGCCCGTTCGACCAGCAGGTCGGGGTGGACGTCGGGGCGTCGTCGGCCGTGGTGTCCGACTACGACGTCGCGTCGGTGACGGTCGAGCTGCGGGACGACGCGGGCGCGGCGCGGGGGCACCTGCAGGTCGTGGAGGGGTCGCCGCTGCTGCGGTACACCGCTGCGACGGACCAGGACGTCGCGATGACGTCCTCGTTCTCCGTGGACGGCGGTCGCGCCTCGACCGAGGTGCTGGACCGCGAGCACGTGCTCGTCGGGCCGGGTGGCGCCGACGACCCGGGCGCGGGGCTGTCCGGCGACGGCCGCGTCCTCACGCTCGCGGCGGGCGAGTCCGCCGCGTGGTTCCCGGTGCCCGACGGCGCGTCCGCGGACGCCGTCGCCACTCTCGTCGACGCCGCGACGCGCCCGGTCGCCGGCGTGACCACGGCGTACGGCGCCGACGCCGACGGGGTGAGCACCGCCCTCACGTACGCGACGGCGGACGGCGGGCCGACCGCGGTCGTGCGCATGCCGCACCAGCGCGACTCCACCGGGGCGGCCTGCGGCCTCGGCACCTACGCCACCGTGCACGGCACGGTCGACGTGTGCACGGCGACGACGTTCGGCTGGGCGAGCGCGGCGGTGGAACCGGCGGGGTCGCTCGACCTGCGTGGGCTGTCCGGCGACGAACGGTCCGAGCTCGCCGACCAGGTGCGGACCGACGCCGCCGCGCGGGCGGCCGGTGCGCTGGAGGCGCCGTCGGACACCTACTTCGGGGGCAAGGCGCTCGCCCGCGACGCCAACCTCCTGGGCCTGGCCGAGCAGCTCGGGCTCGACGACGTCGCGGGGCCGCTGCGCGACGACCTCGGGAGCCGGCTGCGGGAGTGGGCCGAGCCCGACGGGTGCGCGCGGCGCGACGCGCGGTGCTTCGTGTACGACCCGGTGCTGCAGACGGTCGTCGGGAAGGCGCCCGGATTCGGGTCCGAGGAGGCGAACGACCACCACTTCCACTACGGGTACTTCCTGTACGCGGCGGGGGTCGTCGCCGCGAAGGACCCGGCGCTCGCCGCCGACCTCGCGCCCGTGATGGATCTCCTCGCGGCGGACGTCGCCGCGGGCGCCCCCGTCGACGGGCTGCCGGCGCTGCGGGTGCTCGACGTGTACAAGGGGCACTCCTGGGCCTCCGGGTACGCGCCGTTCGCCGACGGCAACAACCAGGAGTCGGCCTCCGAGGCGGTGTCCGCGTGGAACGGGCTGGCCCTCTGGGCGCGGGCCGGCGGGGACGCCGCGCTCGAGGAGCAGGCGCGGTGGATGCTCGGGCTCGAGGCGGCCTCGGCCCGCGCCTACTGGACCGACTTCGACCGGGACGACCCCGCCGTCGAGGGCTTCACGCACTCCGTGACCTCGCTCGTGTGGGGCGGCAAGCGGGACTGGGCGACCTGGTTCAGCGCGGAGCCCAGCGCCATGCTGGGCATCCTCGTGCTGCCCGCCCAGCCCGTGGCGGAGTATCTGGCCGGAGACCCCGCGCGGATCCGGGCCAACCTCGACGAGGCGCTCGCGGGCCCGGGCGAGGATGCCGCGTCCTGGGACGTGATGTTCGGCGACCAGCTGCTCATGTACGCCGCGCTCGCCGGGCCCGAGGACGCCGCCGCGGCCCTCGACGTCGCCCGCGACCTGCCCGACGAGCGCATCGACGACGGCAGCACGCGGTCGTACCTGCTGGCCTGGCTCATGGCGCGTGCGTCCCGACCGCCGAGGTAGTCCGGGCCCCCGCGAGGTAGTCCCGAATCCGCCGAGGTAGTTCACGTTCCGGCGAGGTAGTTCCATCCTGCGTGAGGTAGTCCCGATCGCGGACCACCTCACGGGCAGATCGAACTACCTCGCCGGAACGTGAACTACCTCGCCGCTCCCGGTACTACCTCGGCAGATTCGGTACTACCTCGCCGCTCCCGGTACTACCTCGCCACCCCCGGAACTACCTCGCGGGGTTCCGGACCGCCTCGGCGGCACTGTTGACGACGGGGACCCGGAGCCCTACGGTGAATCCATTCAACCGCGGAAAGCCTTTACCGCGGCGGGTCGTCGACGACCCGGCGGACGGACACGAGCGGCGTCGCTCGTGCATCGATGAAGATGGGAGCGGGGCCGATGACGGTCGTGGAACCGGTGCGTGCGGACGAGCACCGCGGTGCGTCCGGGGCCGCGCGCGTCGAGCGGTGGTTCGGGTGGGTCGACACGCTCGCCTTCCTGGGACTGCTCAACCTCCTGGTCCTTGCGGGCACCCTGGCCGGGGGCTTGGTGCTCGGCGTCGCGCCCGCGCTCTCCGCGGCGGCGACCGTGAGCCGTACCCGGCTGCGGGGCGACGCCCAGCGCGCCGCGCGCGTCTTCGTCCGCACCTGGGCCTCCGGCTTCGGCCGCGCCAACCTCGTGGCGGCGCCGGGCCTGCTGGCACTCGCCCTCACCGGGACGAGCCTGCTCGTGCTCGACGGCGCGCCCACGGCGCTGCGCGTCGCGCTCGCCGTCGTCGCCGGCCTCGGCGTGGTGCACCTGCTGCTCGCGCTGACGATGGACGCCCACTACGACCTGCGCCGCGGCGACGTGCCGCGCCTGGCCTGGGCGTTCCTGCTGCGCGCCCCGGGGGCGCCCCTCCTGCTCGCGGCGACGACGGCGCTGGTCGGCGTCGTCACCGCGTTCGTGCCCGGACTCCTGCCCGTCGTCTCGATCGGCGCGTGGGCGTACCTGTGCACGGCCCTCTGCCTGTCCTTCTATGCCGCCAACGACCGCCGCCTCGGCGACCGGCCGGCGGCCACCGACCCCCTCGACGAGTGAACGACGACGTGCACTCCGACGAAAGGAAGACCATGCGCACACGACGGCTGGCCCCCCTGGCCCTGCTCGCGGTGGGGAGCCTCGCGCTCGCCGCCTGCGGCAGCGGCGGCTCCGGCGACGGCGACGGCGGAGGCGGCGAGGCGCTCGACTCGCTGTCGATCATGGCGCCGTACTTCTCGACGACGCCCCCGGAGGACGACGACCCGGTGGGCGCGAAGCTCTCCGAGCTGGCGGGCCTGGACCTCGACATGCAGTGGGTGCCGAACGCCGAGTACGGCGACCGCACCAACGTGGTGCTCGCCGGCGACGAGATCCCCGACGTCATGGTGATCCAGCAGAAGAGCCAGGGCTTCGTGCAGACGGCCGAGGCCGGCGGCTTCTGGGACCTCACGGACCACCTGGCCTCGGGCGACTACCCGAACCTCGTGACGGAGAACCCGGAGGTGCAGGAGGCGTCCAGCGTCAACGGCAAGGTCTACGGCGTCTACCGGGCCCGCGACGTCGTGCGCACCTCCATCACGATCCGCAAGGACTGGCTGAAGAACCTCGGCCTGGAGGAGCCGACGAACACCGACGAGCTCATGGCGGTCGCGAAGGCGTTCAGCGAGGACGACCCCGACGGCAACGGCAAGGACGACACCTACGGGATGATCGTCCCCGCCTGGGGGGCGTCCATCGGCACGGGCAGCCCCTACGACGCGATCGAGACGTGGTTCGGCGCCGGCAACGTGTGGAAGGACGACGGCGGCGAGCTGATCCCGTCGTTCACCACGCCCGAGTGGAAGCAGGCCCTGGACTACGAGAAGCAGCTCATCGAGAACGGCTACGTCAACAAGGACTACGCCACGCTGGACGGCTCCACGGGGTGGAACGAGCCCTTCCTCAACGGCAAGGGCGGCATCATCATCGACGTCCAGTCGCGGGCGTCCCAGCTCTCGGAGCTCTTCAAGGAGCAGGACCCGAAGACCTACGACCAGAAGGTCGCGCTGGTCGGCAACATCGCCGGCCCGAACGGCGACTTCGCGCTCCCGACTCCGGGCTACAGCGGCTTCCTCGCGGTCCCCAAGGCCTCGGTGCAGACCGAGGACCAGCTGAAGCAGGTGCTCACCGCGCTCGACAAGCTGGCCGCCAAGGACGCGCAGATCCTCGAGAACAACGGCATCGAGGGCGACAACTTCACGGTCGACGGCGACTTCGCCGTCTTCGACAAGTCGAAGCAGGACTACACGGACCTCGTGTCGGGGTCGTGGGCGCAGATCGGCACCAACGTCGCCGGCTTCGAGGCGTACAAGCCCAAGCCGGAGACGGAGTACGACGCCGAGCTCGAGCAGGAGCGTCTCGACCTGCAGGCGAAGGACCTGGAGAAGGCCGTGTTCAACCCGGGCGCGGCCCTGGTCTCCGAGACGTACATGTCCAACGGCGTGCAGCTCGACCAGGTCATCGCCGACGCCCGCATCCAGTACATCAGCGGGCAGATCGACGAGGCGGGCCTCGACGCCGCGATCGCGCAGTGGAAGTCCAGCGGCGGTGACGCGGTCACGGCCGAGATGAACGAGCTCTACGGCCAGCTCGGCTGAATCCTTCCGGCACGGGGCCGGGCCTGACGGCCCTGTCCGCACGGACCTCTGGTCCGGCCCCGTGCCCCGTCCGAGATGGAGGCTGCGATGACTGCTGTCGTCGACGTCGAGCAGGCCGGCGCCCCCGCCCCGGCCGCCCCGCCCGCGACCCGGCGCCCGCGCCGGGGCTGGGCGCGCGTGGTGCGGTTCCGGTGGCTGCTGGTGATGATGCTGCCGGGCATCCTGTACTTCCTGCTGTTCCGCATCTGGCCGATGTGGGGCGCGCAGATCGCGTTCAAGAACTACGTGCCGTTCCTCGGCATCCAGGGCAGCGAGTGGGTGGGCTGGCACCACTTCCAGGAGTTCTTCTCCAACCCCGACTTCCCGCGGCTGCTGGGCAACACGCTGATCCTGGCCGCGCTGAGCCTGTTCGTCGCGTTCCCGCTGACGATCGTGCTGGCGCTGCTGCTCAACGAGGTGCGGCTGTCGGTGCTCAAGCGCACCGTGCAGACCCTGGTCTACATCCCGCACTTCCTGTCGTGGACCGTGGTGGTGTCGCTGACCGCGCTGCTGTTCGCGATCGGCACGGGCCCGCTGTCGTCCTTCCTGGACGGGCTCACCGGCACCGAGACGAACTACCTCGCCGACCCGGACTGGTTCCGACCGCTGATCCTGCTGCAGACCATCTGGAAGTCCACCGGGTGGGGCACGATCATCTTCCTCGCCGCGCTGGCCAGCGTGGACCAGGAGCAGTACGAGGCCGCCGTCATCGACGGCGCGGGCCGCTGGCAGCGCACCTGGCACATCACGCTGCCCGCGATCCGCCCCACGATCATCGTGATGCTCATCCTGCAGACCGGGGAGATCCTCAACACCGGCTTCGAGCAGATCTACCTGATGTCCAACGCGCTGAACCGCACGGTCGCGGACGTGTTCGACACCTACGTCTACTTCACCGGCATCCAGCAGGGCGCGTACTCCTACTCCACCGCGGTGGGCCTGTCGAAGGCGATCGTCGGGCTGGTGCTGATCTTCGGCACCAACTGGCTCGCCAAGCGCTTCAACCAGCAGGGGATCTTCTGATGGCCACGACCGAGACCGTTGTCCCCACGCCCGCGCCGACGCCGCGCGCCAGGCGGGCCTCGAAGCCGTCCACCCAGCACCAGCGGTTCAACACCCGCGCCGGGCGGGCGTTCGACGTCGTGAACGTCGTGCTGCTCGTGGCCGTCGGGCTGCTCGCGCTGCTGCCGTTCCTGTACGTGCTCGCGGGGTCGTTCGCCACCGAGCTGGAGATCACCACGCGGCCGTTCTTCCTGTGGCCGCACGAGTTCACCACCGCCTCCTACGCGTCGATCCTGTCGTCGACGGCGTTCGTGCGGGCGTTCGTCACGACCGTCGTCGTGACGCTGGTCGGCACCCTGATCCAGCTCGCCCTCACGGCACTGATGGCCTACCCGCTGTCGAAGGTCGACCTGCCCGGGCGGCGCACCATCATGACCGTCGTGGTGTTCACGATGGTGTTCTCCGCGGGCATGATCCCGACGTTCCTGGTGGTCAAGCAGCTCGGCCTGCTCGACTCGTACTGGGCGCTGATCCTGCCGATGGCGATCAACCCGTTCAGCCTCATCATCATCAAGAACTTCTTCCAGCAGCTGCCGCAGGAGCTGGAGGAGTCCGCCAAGATCGACGGCGCGCACGAGCTGCAGATCCTGCGGCACGTCGTCATCCCGCTGTCCAAGCCGGTGCTGGCGACGTTCGCGCTGTTCTACGCCGTCGGCATCTGGAACGACTACATGTCCCCGCTGCTGTACCTCGGCGACCAGGACATGTGGACGCTGCAGATGTTCCTGCGCCAGGTCACGGCGTCCGCGTCGATGTCCGCGCAGGACATGGGCACCGAGCTGCCCCCGCCCGCGCAGGGCATCAAGTTCGCCGTGGTCATCGTGGCCACCATCCCCGTGCTGCTGGCCTACCCGTTCCTCCAGAAGCACTTCGCCAAGGGAATGCTGATCGGGAGCGTGAAGGGCTGACATGACCATCCACCTCGCGGGCGACTCGACCGTCGCCCCCACCGACGAGGGCCGCACCTCCGGGCACGCCACGATCCCGCTCCTCGGCTGGGGCGACGAGCTCGCCGCCTTCGCCGACGACGTCGTGCGCAACCACGCGATCGGCGGCGCCACCACGGCGTCGTTCCGTGCCGAGGGGCGCTGGGAGAAGCTGCTCGCCGAGCTGCGGCACGGCGACACGGTGGTGATCCAGTTCGGGCACAACGACCAGAAGGAGCCCGACGAGCTCGCCGCCGAGGGCGGGTACACCGACCGGCTCGCGGAGTTCGTCGCGGAGGCCAGGGCGAACGGGGCGCGCCCCGTGCTGGCCACGAGCGTCGAGCGCCGCCTGTTCGACGACGACGGCACGCTGCGCTGGTCGCACGGCCCGTACCCGGCGGCGGTCCGGGCCCTCGGGCACGAGCTCGACGTGCCGGTCCTCGACCTCACGGCGTTCACGCGCTGGCTGTACGGGTGGCTGGGGCGCGACGCCTCGGCGGCCCTGTTCCCCCACGGCGCGGCCGCGGAGGCGGGGCTCCCGGTGGACGCCGCGCTCGCCAAGGACAACACCCACTTCACGACGGCGGGAGCCCGTGCCGTCGCGCGCTATGTCGGCGAGGCGCTGGCGTCGCTCGACGGCGTGCACGACGCCGAGGCGCCGCTCGGGGCGTGGGTGATGCAGCCGTGACGGCGGTCCCTACCGTGACGACCGCCTACCGCAACCCGTTGGCGTCGCCCGCGGACCTCGACGGCTGGATCGCGGAGGGACCGGTCGGCGTCCGGCACGAGGACGGCGGCGCGGTGCTGCGCAGCACGGCCGACGAGGCCGCGCTCGTGGCCGACGGCCGCGGCGACCACGCGCACTTCACCTACTGGTGCCCGGAGGTCTTCGGGCCGGACGTCGAGATCTCCTGGGACTTCCGGCCCGTCGCCGGCGACGGGCTGGCCATGCTGTTCTTCGCCGCGACCGGCACGGAGGGCCGCGACCTCTTCGACCCGGCCCTGGCCGAGCGCACCGGGTTCTACCCGCAGTACCACTCGGGCGACGTGTCGACGCTCCACGTGTCCTACCTGCGCCGCAAGTGGGCGTCCGAGAAGCGGTTCCGCACCTGCAACCTGCGCAAGAGCCCCGGCTTCCGCCTCGTCGCGCAGGGGGCCGACCCGCTGCCCGGGCCCGACGACGCGGACGGCCACTACCGGGTGCGCGTCACCAAGCGCGGCGCGGACGTCGCCTTCGCGATCGACGACCTCACCCTCTTCACGTTCCACGACGACGCGCCGCTCGGCGCCGGCCGGATCGGGTTCCGGCAGATGGCCCCGCTCGTCGCCCACTACCGCAACCTCGAGGTGACCCACCTGTCATGACCACCGCCCCCGCCGACACCCCGGTCGTCGCCCCCACCGACACTCCCGCCGACGACCCGGAGACGGTCGACGTCCCGCTGCGCTGGCTCGACGACGTCGCGCCGGACCTCACGGTCGGCGGCGTCACCTGCGGCGTCCCGTTCCGCCCGGGCGTGGTGCGCGACGCGGCGTCGCTCGCCGTCGTGGACGCCTGGGGCCGCGCCGTCCCGGCGCAGACGTGGCCGCTCGCGACGTGGCCCGACGGCACCGTGAAGTGGTCCGGCGTCGCGCTCGGCGCGGCGACGCCGCCCAGCGCGTCGTACCGCGTGGTCGCCGCCCCGTCGGGTGCGCCGGACGCCTCCGGGCCCGTGGTGACGGTGACGGAGCACGCGGACGAGGTGGTCGTGGACACGGGCGCGTGCACGGTGGTCGTGGGGCGTTCCGGGTCCGAGGTCGTGCGGTCGGTGCGGGTGGGCGACGTGGAGGTGGCGCGCGCGGGCCGGCTGGTGTCCAGCCGCCAAGACCGCCCCGAGCCCGACCACCGGGGACGGCGCGAGTCGGTGGGCGTGGTCCGCGACGTCGTCGTGGAGCAGGCCGGGCCGGTGCGTGCCGTGCTGCGGGTGACGGGCGCGCACCGCGACGTCGACCGCGCCCACGAGGACGGCGCGCCCGCCTGGCTGCCGTTCACGCTGCGCCTGGTGCTCGCGGCCGGGGCGCCGACGTTCCGGCTGGTGCACTCGTTCGTGTGGGACGGCGACGCCGAGCGCGACTTCCTGTCGTCGCTCGGCCTGCGCTTCGACGTCCCGCTGCGCGCCGCGCCCTTCGACCGGCACGTGCGCCTCGCCGGAGCCGACGGCGGCCTGGTGCGCGAGGCGGTGCAGGGCGTGACCGGGCTGCGCCGGGACCCGGGCGAGGAGGTGCGCTCGGCCCAGGTGGCGGGCCGTGCGACGCCGCCGCTGGAGGAGTGGGACGAGCGCGTCTCCGGCCGGCTGCGGTGGGTGCCGACGTGGGAGGCGTGGTCGCTGCGACAGCTCTCCGCGAACGGCTTCACCGTGCACAAGCGCACGGCCCCCGACCGGCCGTGGATCGACGTCGCGCAGGGCACGCGGTCCGAGGGCCTGGGCTATCTGGGGGACACGGGCGGCGGGCTCGCCGTCGGGCTGACCGGGTTCTGGCAGTCCCACCCGACGGGGATCGACGTCGAGCGCGCGACGTCCGACGTCGGGTCCCTCACGACCTGGCTGTGGTCGCCCGACGCCGCGCCGATGGACCTGCGGTTCTACCACGACGGCCTCGGCCAGGACACGTACGACGACCAGCTCGACGCCCTCGAGATCACGTACGAGGACTACGAGCCGGGGTTCGGGAACGCGCACGGCATCGGCCGCACGCACGAGATCACCGTCACCGCGTTCGCCGCCACGCCCGACGCCGACACGCTCGCCCGCCTCGCCGCGGGCACCGCCGTCCGGCCCCAGCTCGTGCCCGCTCCCGAGGCGCTGCACGCCGCGCGCGTGCTCGGCGACTGGGACCTCGTGGACCGGAGCACCCCCGAGCGGGCGGCGCTCGAGGACCGGCTCGCCACGATGCTCGACTTCTACGTCGGCCAGGTGGACCAGCGTTCCTGGTACGGGTTCTGGAGCTACGGCGACGTCATGCACGCCTACGACCCCGACCGGCACGTGTGGCGCTACGACGTGGGCGGCTACGCCTGGGACAACTCCGAGCTCTCCCCGGACCTGTGGCTGTGGACGTCGTTCCTGCGCACCGGTCGGGCCGACGTCTTCCGCCTCGCCGAGCGCATGACCCGGCACACGGGGGACGTGGACGTCTACCACGCCGGCCCGTGGCAGGGCCTGGGCAGCCGGCACAACGTGCAGCACTGGGGGTGCAGCGCCAAGCAGGTACGCATCTCGACGCCTGCCTACCGGCGGCCGCACTACTTCCTCACCGGCGACGAGCACACGCGCGACCTCATGCTCGAGCTGCGCGACTCCGACCGGAACTTCCTCGGCCTCGACCCGACGCGCAAGGTGCGGCCCGACGCCGCCACCTACCGCCCGCGGCCGGAGGCGCTCGCGGTCGGGCTCGGCACGGACTGGAGCGCCCTGGCGGCCACGTGGCTCGCGGACTGGGAGGCGACGGGGAACGAGCGGTCGCGCGACCGCCTGGTCGGCACCATGACCGACATCGGCGCGCTGAAGCACGGCTTCTTCACCGGCGAGGCGCTGTACGACCTGGCCACCGGCCGGTTCGCCACCGACCGCGACCGGGTGACGGTGTCGCACCTGTCCGCCGTCTTCGGGCTGGTGGAGATCTGCTCGGAGCTCGTGGCGCTGGTCGACGCGGGCCTCGTCGATGCCCCGGGCTTCAAGGACGCGTGGCTGCAGTACTGCCGCCTCTACCTCGCGACGCCGGCGGAGCAGGAGGCGGAGCTCGGCCTGGCGCCGTCGGGCACGAACCTGGAGCAGGCGCACTCGCGCCTCGCCGCGTACGCCGCGGCGCGGCTCGGCGACGACGGCCTGGCCGACGTCGCGTGGCGCGCCTACTTCCGGGGCGGGGAGTTCATGGGGGAGGAGGCCTTCCACCCCGTGCCGGTGCTGCCGCCCGAGACCCTCGTGCGGATCGACGAGGCGCGGACGCTGTCCACGAACGACGCCGCCCAGTGCAGCCTCGCCACGATCCAGAACCTCGCGCTGGTCGGCCACCGCCTCCCGCCGAGATAGAGAAGCGAATCCGCCGAGATAGAGAAGCCGGGCGAGGCCGCATTGGCTGCGGCCTCGCCCGGCTTCTCTATCTCGGCGGATTCGCTTCTCTATCTCGGCGGACCGATACGCTGTGCGGCGGCAATCTTCACCGGACGTTCACGGGCGAGCGACAGCGGTGAGCACGGCGGCCCGCACGCGGGCCCGACGGACGGAGCACCATGAGCCTCGGCTGGACCAAGCACGGTGACGGCAGGCACGTCGCCCCCGGCGACGTCGTCGCCCCCGACGAGCGGCTGAGCTGGCCGCGCACCATCGGCATCGGCATGCAGCACGTGGTGGCGATGTTCGGTTCGACGTTCATCGTGCCGCTGATCACCGGGTTCTCGCCCGCGACGACGCTGTTCTTCTCGGCGATCGGCACGGCGCTGTTCCTGCTGATCACGCGCAACCGGCTGCCCAGCTACCTGGGGTCGAGCTTCGCCTTCATCGCCCCGATCACGGCCGCGACGGCGTCGCACGGGGAGTCCGTGGCCGTGGGCGGCATCCTCGTGACCGGCCTCGTGCTCGCCGCGATCGGCGCGCTGGTGCACTTCGCCGGCGCCCGGTGGATCGACGTCGTCATGCCGCCGGTCGTGACGGGCACGATCGTCGCGCTCATCGGCCTCAACCTGGCGCCGGCGGCCTGGGGCACGTGCACGGAGTCCGTCGTCGACGGCGAGATCGTGCAGGCCTGCACCAGCGGGTTCCGCGCCGCGCCGCTCACGGCGACCATCACGCTGGCGGCGATCATCCTCGTCACCGTGCTGTTCAAGGGCATCATCGGCCGCCTGTCGATCCTGGTCGGCGTGCTGGTCGGCTACGTCGCCGCGCTGCTCCAGGGCCAGGTCGACTTCGCTGCCGTCGAGAAGGCGGGCTGGTTCGGCTTCCCGCACTTCGTCACCCCGTCGTTCGACCCGGCGGTGCTGGGCCTCTTCGTCCCGGTGGTGCTGGTGCTCATCGCGGAGAACGTGGGTCATGTGAAGTCGGTGGCCGCGATGACCGGCAAGAACCTCGACGACGTCGCGGGCCGGGCGCTGTTCGCCGACGGCCTCGCGACCACGTTCGCGGGCGTCGGCGGCGGCTCCGGCACCACGACCTACGCGGAGAACATCGGCGTCATGGCCGCGACCCGCGTGTACTCGACGGCGGCGTACTGGGTGGCCGCCGCGACGGCCCTGCTGCTGTCGATGTCGCCCAAGTTCGGGGCGCTCGTCGCCACCATCCCGGCGGGCGTGCTCGGCGGGGCGACGACGATGCTCTACGGCATGATCGGCATCCTCGGCGCGCGCATCTGGGTGCAGGGCAAGGTGGACTTCGGCAACCCGGTCAACCTCACCACCGCCGCCGTCCCGCTGATCATCGGCATCGCGAACTTCACGTTCTCCGCCGGTGACCTCACCTTCGAGGGCATCGCGATCGGCACCGCGTCCGCGCTCGTGATCTACCACGGCATGCGCGCGATCGCCCGATGGCGCGGCACCGGTCAGGAGCCGGCCTCGCCGGCCTCGGCTCCCGCGGCCGCCGAGGCGACGGACTGACACCCGCCCGGGTGGCCCGGCCCTAGTTCTTGGGCAGGGTCACCTGGGCGACCGGCGTGATCTCGTCGGCGGGCACGCACCCCTCGACGTCCTTCATCGGGGTCTCGGTGTCCAGCAGCACGCTGTCCTCGCTGAGCGGCGGGCTGTACTCGTCCCCGACGAGCAGGTCGACCGTGCCGCCCTTGCGGTCGTCGAGCACGAGGCGGACGTCGGGGTACTGGGCGGCCAGGGTGTAGGCGCGCGTGATGCCCTTGGTGCCGAACCGCACCTCCGACTGCCCCAGCTTCTCCACCCAGTTGCCGGTGTCGACGATGGTGAAGCCGCGCTCGCTGAGCACGTCCTCGTTCGCGCCGGCGAGCGGCTCGCTCCCGTCGGCGGCGTTGTAGACGCGCACCTTGACGTCGGCGTACGGCACGGGCAGGGCGCCGTCGGGCTGGCCCTTGACCTGCGGCAGGCACGGCTCGGGCTGCACCGCCTCGGCGGCGGGCGTGTAGACGGGCCGCGAGAACGGCGAGCTGAACGCGCCGGAGTACATCGCGGCGGCCGCCAGGCCCGCGAGCAGCAGGAACGCGATGAGGAGCCCGAAGACCACGGCCTGCCGCTCGTGCTCGCGCTTGCGGCGCGTCTCGCGGACCGGGTCAGGGGCAGGTGATGTCACGCGAAGAAACTACCCGAGTTCGGGGGATCGTTCGCGGGAGCGCCGCCGGTCGTGGCGGGAGTCACCGGAGCACGAGGACCCGGGCGTGCAGCACGGGCCGCTGCTGGAGGGCGGCCCGCACGGCGCGGTGCAGCCCGTCCTCGAGGTACAGCACGCCCTGGTACTCGACGACGTGGGCGAAGAGGTCGCCGAAGAACGTCGAGTCCTCCGCGAGCAGGTGGTCGAGGTCCAGGTTGCGCTTGGTCGTGACGAGCTCGTCGAGACGCACCTGGCGCGGGGGCACGTCCACCCAGTCCTTGGCGGTGACGTGCCCGTGGTCGGGGTAGGGACGGCTGTCCCCCACGGCCTTGAAGATCATGGCTGCCATCGTAGGGGCGGGCCTGTGCCCGGCCGTCTCGTTGCCTCGCGATACGGACACGATCCCGTCACGATCCCGTCACGGGTGCCCGGTGCGGTCACGAGACGGGCCGACCCTGGCCCCGGCCGGGACGCTGTGGGACCCTGGACCCACCTCAGTGTGGGAGCGCTCTCATCGTGCGGGCGCCGATCAAAGGAGATCGCCGTGGTCCTCGGTTCCTCTCGTCTTCCCTCCGCCGCGACGACGGTCCGGTCGGTCGTCGTCCTCGCCGCGGCCGCGGGCCTCGCGCTGGGCGGGCTCTCGGCGTCGGCGGCGCCGCCACCGCCGTCGGACCCGCAGCTGTGGGTGGACCCGGACAGCTCGACGATCGGCCACGTCGAGGAGCTGGGCCTGACCGGCGACGCGCGCGACGACGCGCTCGCGCTCGCGGGCGTCCCCTCGGCGACCTGGTTCACCGGAGGCACCCCGCGCGAGGTCAAGCAGGACGTCAAGGACGTCGTCGTGCACGCGCACGCCGACCGGGCGGTCCCCGTGCTGGTCGCCTACAACCTCCCGTTCCGCGACTGCGCGCAGTACTCCGCCGGCGGCGCCACGTCGCTCGCGGAGTACACCGCGTGGATCGACGGCTTCGCCCGCGGGATCGGGAACAAGCAGGCGGTCGTGATCCTCGAGCCGGACGGGCTCGGCATCATCCCCTGGTACACGACCGTCGAGGGGAACCAGGAGTGGTGCCAGCCCGAGGAGGCGGACCCGGCGACGGCCGCGGCGGAACGGTTCGCCATGCTGAACCACGCCGTCGACGCCCTCGGCGCGCTGCCGGGCACGAAGGTCTACCTCGACGCCGGCAACAGCAAGTGGCTCAACGTGGGCGACAACGCCGACCGCCTCCTGAAGGCGGGCGTCGAGCGCGCGGACGGGTTCTTCCTCAACGCCTCGAACTATCAGTACACCGAGAACTCGGTGGCGTACGGGCGGTGGATCTCGTCCTGCATCGCACTCGTCACGCAGGCGGGCGGGGCGGTCGGGGACTGCGGGAACCAGTACTGGAACGGCGGCCCCGCGAACGGCTGGTCGGGCGTGGAGATGTCGCCGTACGGACGCTGGTCGGCGGACGCCGCCGACCAGGCGCTCAGCACCGCCGGCGTGGACTCGCGGTACGCCGAGCAGCTCGGCGACGTGCGGGCCACGACGCCGTTCGTCGTCGACACCTCGCGCAACGGGCAGGGGCCGTGGGACCCGGCGACGTCCGAGAACGTGTACTCCGACGCCGAGGACTGGTGCAACCCGCCCGGGCGCGGCCTGGGGCTGCGGCCCACGCTGGACACGGGCGAGCCGCTGGTCGACGCCTACCTGTGGATCAAGGTGCCCGGCGAGTCCGACGGCCAGTGCTTCCGCGGTACCGGCGGTCCGCTCGACCCGGAGCGCGGCATGGTCGACCCGCCCGCCGGGCAGTGGTTCGTGGAGCAGGCGGACGAGCTGGTCGAGCTCGCGGTGCCCGCCCTCACGTGAGCCGCCGGCCCGGGGCCGACGGGCCCCGGGCTACCGGCGCAGCTCCACCAGGTGCCGGGCCGAGTGCGCGACGAACGGGCCGTCGGCCACGATCCGTTCGTGCAGGTCGCGCAGCTCCGTCAGATAGGCGTCGACGGTGAAGCCCGGCACCATCCACACCACCTTCCGCAGGAACCAGACGACGGCGCCGACGTCGTGGAACTCGATCCGCAGGCGTTCCGCCCGCAGGTCGACGAGCTCGAGCCCGGCCGCGCGGGCGGCGGCCACCTCGTCCTCCGGGTCGCGGCCGCGTCGGACGTCCTCGGGCTGGGGGCCGAGGAAGAACTCGACGAGCTCGAAGACGCTCGCCGGCCCGACGTGCTGCGCCAGGTACGTCCCGCCGGGCCGCAGCACGCGCGCGATCTCCGCCCAGCGAGGGACGACCGGGTGCCGGCTGGTGACGAGGTCGAACGCGCCGTCCGCGAAGGGCAGGGGCGGGGAGCCCGGCCCGCCGTCGTCGTGCGCGACGACGGCGACACCGCGCGGGTGCAGCAGCCGCGCCGCGGCCGTGATGTTGGGCGGCCAGCCCTCGGTGGCGACCAGCAGGCGGGGGAGCGTCGGTGCGGCGGCGAGCACCTCGCCCCCGCCGGTCTGCAGGTCGAGCGCGGCGTCGACCGAGCCCAGCCGCTCGTGCAGCAGCCGGGAGTAGCGCCAGCTCGGCCGCTCCTCGGTGGCGCGCCCCTCCAGCCAGGAGAAGTCCCAGCCGGACATCGGTGCGGCGTCGGCCTCGGCGACGAGCTCGTCGAACGTGCGGTCCATGGGGCTCATCCTGCACACCCGCGAACCGCACGGGCACGGCATTTGGGCCGCGGGCCGTCGTCGCCCCGTTCAGGCCCGCGCGGCGGCCGGAGCCGGCGCGTCGTCGACCCTCTGGTCGTAGCGGGTGCGTGCCACGGCGATCTCCCGCTGGTGCTCCTCCGTCCAGGTGACGAGAGCCTTGATCGTGGAGTGCAGGCTCGCGCCCAGCGGGGTCAGGTCGTAGTCCACCCGGGGCGGCACGACGGGGTACACGGTGCGCCGCACGAGCCCGTCCCGCTCCAGGTGCCGCAGCGTCTGGGTGAGCATGCGCTGGCTGATGCCGTCGATCTCCCGCTTGAGCTCGGTGAACCGCAGGCTGCGGCGTTCGAGCAGCGCGATGACGAGGAGCGACCACTTGTCGGCGACCCGGTCGAGGATCTGCCGGACGTCGCAGTCCTCGCGGGAGTCCCAGTTCATGACGTCGAACTCGCCGTCGGTTCCCTCGCAGGAACCGGGTGCGGGAAAAGTGCCTTCTTCCATACCCGTTGATGCTGCCTCAAGGTGGGGTCAGTTACAAGAGGGAACCGACAGGTCGAACAGGAACCGAACCCTCGGACAGAACGGAGCCGCCCCATGTCACGACCCGCCACGGCCGCCGCGAGCCGTCCGGCGTCAGCCGCGGTCGCCCGCCCACCGGACCGACCCTCCGCCCGCGAGCTCGCGGTCCTGGTGGTCGTCAGCGGCGCGATCTTCCTCGAGGGGACCGACATCGGCATGCTCAACGTCGCCCTGCCGGCGATCCGCGCCGACCTCGGCCTGTCCACGGCGACCCTCAGCGGCATCGTCAGCGCGTACGTGCTCGGCTACGGCGGGTTCATGCTCCTCGGCGGGCGCGCCGCCGACCTGCTCGGCCGCCGCCGGATGTTCGTCGTGTGGCTCGGCGTCTTCCTCGTGTTCTCGGGGCTGGGTGGGTTCGCGGACGACGGCGGCGTGCTGCTGCTCGCCCGGTTCGTCACGGGCGTCGCTGCGGCGTTCCTCACCCCCGCGGGGCTGTCGATCCTCACGACCACCTTCCCCGAGGGTCCCCGGCGCGACCGGGCGGTGCTCGTCTACTCCGGGATCGCGGCGGGCGGGTTCTCGCTCGGGGTCGTCGCCGGCGGGCTGCTCGCGACGGTCGGGTGGCGGTGGGTGTTCTTCGCTCCCGTGGTGTTCGCGGCCGTGCTGCTCGTCGCGGCCGTCCGGGTCCTGCCCCGCGACCCCGCGCGCACCGCGACGCGGTCCGGCTTCGACCTGGTCGGTGCCGTGACGATCACGGCAGGCATGCTGCTCGTCGTCTACGGCGTCGTCCGACTGGAGCACCCGGGCGACGGCGTGCTCACGACGGCCGGCGTCTTCGTCGGCGGCGCCGCACTGCTGGCGGCGTTCGTCGCCGTCGAGCGCCGGTCGGCGGCGCCGCTGGTGCGGCTGGGGATCCTGCGCACGTCGTCCCTGGTCCGTGCGAACCTCGGCGCGGCGCTGCTGACGGCGTCGTTCTTCGGCTTCCAGTTCGTCGTGACGCTCTACCTGCAGGAGCTGCGCGGCTGGAGCAGCCTGGAGACCGGCCTCGCCTTCCTGGTCCTCGGTGCGGACGTCGTCCTGGCCCCGCTGCTCACCCCGGTGCTGGTGCGGAGGTTCGGCAACGTCCGCGTCGTGGTGGGTGGGTTCGTCCTCGCCACGGTCGCGTTCGCGATCTTCCTGGGCGTCGGGGCCGACTGGCCGTACGCGGCCATGCTCCCGAGCTTCGCGCTGATCGCCGTGGCCATCGGGCTCACCTACGGCCCGTTGGTCAGCGCGGCGACGGACGGTGTCCGCGCCGAGGAGCAGGGGCTGGCGGGCGGGCTCGTGAACACGTCGTTCCAGCTGGGCGCCGCGCTCGGCATCTCCGGCGTGACGGCGGTGCAGGTGGCCGCGCTCGACGCGGCCACGTCGTCGGCGGCACTCCTGGCGTCGTACCAGGCCGCGCTCGTCGTGCCGGCGGTCGCCGCGGCACTCGGCGTCGTCGTCGCCGTGGTGGGGGCCCGGGCGGCGAGGGCACGATGACGCGCGTCGTGACGGACTTCGCGGAGGTCCGGCCGGAGTTCGAGGCCTACGTCGGCGACGTCGTCTACGCGACGATGAGCACCGTCGACGCGAAGGGGCGCCCTCGCACCCGGGTGCTCATCCCGGTGTGGGAGGGGCTCGACGGGAGCCCGTCCGGCTGGCTCGCCACGTACCGGACCCCCGTGAAGGAGGCGCACCTGGCGCAGAACCCGCACACGACGTTCTCCTACTGGTCGCCGCGCCAGAACCAGGTCGCGGTGGATGCCGTGGCGCGGTGGACGGACGACGCGGACGAGCGCCGGCACGTGTGGGACCTCTACCGCGCCGGGAGCCCGCCGGGGGCGGGGTACGACCTCGGGCGGTTCTGGTCCGGGCCGGCCGACCCGACGCTGCGCGTGCTCCGGATCGAGCCCTGGCGCATCCAGGTGGTGCGGGGGCGTGACCTGCGCAGCACCATCTGGAAGCCGTCGCGGGGCGAGCGGGCGGTCGGCAACGGCGCGTGACGCGCCTCGTCGGGCGCAGACGACGACGGGGCCCGCACCGTGTGGTGCGGGCCCCGTCGGCCGGCGGAGGATGGGGGATTCGAACCCCCGAGGGCGTGAACCCAACACGCTTTCCAAGCGTGCGCCATAGGCCGCTAGGCGAATCCTCCTGGAGCGCGACCCGCATCCTGCGCGGGCAGCCCCAGAAGAATAGCCGACACCCCGCCGTGGCTCCGAATCCTGCGGGAGTGGCGGCGGTCTCTGCCCTGTCCCTGCCCTGTCCCTGTCGACGTGCAGCGCAGGTTGCACGGACACGCCCGCTGCGCCTTGCGCGAACCCGGGCGCGCCGCGAGTGGCGTGCAAAGTAGGTTGCATCGCTTCTGGTCGGCGCCCACGAGCGCCTGAGAGTTCTCGAAATGACCAGGCGCGCAGAGCAGCTGATCATCAAAGGGACACCCTTGGGCACAGCAACCAACCCTTGTCCGTGTCGCTCAGCTGGTCCGGCCCTTCTTGACCGCACCCAGGATGACCTTGATCCCCAGCCCGAGGACGACGAGGTCGATAAGGACCTGCACCGCGACCAGCAGCCGCACGCCCTGGGCCGTGGGAGCAACGTCCCCGAGCCCGACGGTGGCGAACGTGGTGATGGTGAAGTAGAGCGCGTCGGACCGGCTCAGTGGCTCGCTGAACGATCCTGGGTCCTGGAACGAGAGCATGAAGTACGTCGTCGCGAACACGAGCAGGAAGAGCGGAACGACGGTAGCCAGGGCCTGGGTCGCCCGGATGCCGGGATAGCTGGACCCGACGATCGCGCGCACCTGCCAGACCGTCGTCGCGAGGAGCGCCACGAGGCTGAGGGCGAGGACGAGCACGAGGGACGAGACCGAAGCGCGATCAAGGGGCAGGAGGTAGTAGAGCGCGACCAGGAGGACCGCCGTCGCGCCCGCGCGAAGCAGCCCGAGCGTGATCATCGCCCGCCGGCGCCTGGCTGTGAGGGCTCGCAGGGGCGGAGCGCCGTCCGCGTCGGAACCGCCGTCGTCGCCCTTGTCGTGTGGTTCGCCGGCTAGCACGTCCGCCCCCTCCCAGGTGAGCGACCCTGCCGCGTCGTCGTTGGACGCCGGTCAGTCGGCGTCCCCGGCCATCGGCGCTACGGCCTCGTCCTGGTCCTCGGTGTCGAGGAGAGCACCCGCGATCTCGATCTCGAGGGACTCCGCGATGGCGTCCACCGCGGAGAGGACGCGAGGCGTGCCGACGATGGGCGCGATCGCCGTGAGCACGCCCGCGACCTGGTCGGCGTCGATTCCGGATGCCGCCGCCGCCTCGAGGTTCGTCAGGTAGGACACCGTTGGGGCGTCGACCGCGACAAGCGCGGCGAGTCGGACGAGCATCAGCGTGCGGGTGTCCAGGCTCGATGCGTCGACCGAGTCGGCCGTCAACTGCGTCAGCAGGTCGAGCACGGGAGTGTCCTCGGTGGGTTCGCTCATGATGGTCGTCCTTCCGCGTTCAGCGATTCGTTGATGACGCCGTGGGACGGGCCCCGGCCGGATGCCTGCGCCGTCGTGTGGAGCGTCCAGATCCATTGGACTGTCGCCGTGAGCGAGCGCGCCTCACCCAAATCAGGTGAACGCCCGACCGGGAACCGCGAGGTGAGGTGACGTCGTCGACGGCACATCCGTCAGGTCGAAGCGACGGCAGGCCACAGGGGCACCACATCTTTGGGGGGTCAAGAGCTCGCCATGTTGCATGGAGGCGGGTTTGTGCAATCTAGGTTGCAGCTCGACAGTCCCTGCCGCCGGTTTCGGTGCGGGGCGGGGTCTCGGTTAGGCTGTCGGGCAGACCCCTCGTGCGGCACCATCTCGCCGAACTCCCCCAGGGCCGGAAGGCAGCAAGGGTAAGTGAGCTCTGGTGGGTGTGCGGGGGGTCCTTCACGTCCGACCCGGGCCCTCGCAGCGTCGCGAGAGTGCCGCGGGTCACAGAATCCATGATGCGGATAGGAAATCGTCCACTGCGTGAGATTTCCTCGGTGCCGGCTTGGTGAACCAGGCCGCGGGTGGTCACTCTGATGGCATGCCCCGCATCGCCTCCGCAGCCACCTCGACCGCGCGCACCCGCCGTCGCGGCGAGATGTGCCGCCCCGCGACGACGACGGGCCGCCTGACCATCCGCCGAATGTGCGAGCTCGGCTGACGCCCTCACCGGCATCGCCCGACGACGTCGTCGTCGCCCCTCCCCGGCCCGCCGGGGAACACCCGCTTCCCGCCGCCTCGAGCTGATGGCCGTGGCCGCCGCACCCCACCCTGCTCATCGGCGCCGTACCCGGCGCCTGCCCGGAAGGACCACCATGTCCCGGAACAGCACCCGCACCCGCCTTCTCGCCGTGACCGCGATCGCGGCGGCCACCACCCTCACCCTGTCCGCCTGCGGCGGCGGCTCCGGCAACGCCGAGGGCGACGGCACGCTCCGCATCGGCGTCGTCGGCGCCTCCGACGACAAGTGGGCGGTCTTCCAGGAGCAGGCCGAGGCCGAGGGCCTCACGATCGAGCTGGTCGACCTGCAGGACTACACGCAGGCCAACCCCTCCCTCTCGCAGGGCGAGCTGGACGCGAACCAGTTCCAGCACCTGCAGTTCCTTGCCGGCTACAACGTCGACGCCGACGACGACCTGACGCCGATCGGCGCCACCGCCGTCTACCCGCTGGGCCTGTACTCGGAGAAGCACACCTCCGTCGAGGAGATCCCCGCCGGCGGCGAGGTCGCCGTGCCGAACGACCCGACCAACCTGGCCCGCGCGCTCCTCGTGCTGCAGGAGGCCGGCCTCATCGAGCTCAAGGACGGCGGCAGCGCCGTCTCCACCGAGGCCGACGTGCTGCCCAGCTCCAAGGTCACCGTGACCCCGGTCGCCGCCGAGCAGACGCCCATCCAGCTGAAGTCCGTGGACGCGTCGATCGTCAACAACGACTTCCTCAAGGACTCCGGCCTCGACCCCGACTCCGCGCTGTTCCAGGACGACCCCGACTCCGACGCCGCCGCGCCCTACATCAACGTCTGGGTGGCGCGCGCCGAGGACAAGGACGACCCGGACCTGAAGAAGCTGGTCGAGATCTCCCACTCCGACGAGGTCGTCGCGGCCGAGCAGGAGGCCTCGGGCGACACCGCCGTCATCAAGGACAACTCGCCCGAGGAGCTGCAGGAGATCCTGTCCGGCCTCGAGGACGACATCCGCAACGCCTCCTGACCCGACGACGGCCGGGGAACGCGGGCCAGCCCGCGCGCCCCGGCCGTCGTGCTGGGCACGATGGACAGCAGACCGGTCGGGCGGATGACGGGCAGACCAGTGAGCGCAGACCAGTGAGCGCAGACCAGTGAGGACGAACAGGTGAGCGAGAACACGGCCGGACCGGCCCCCGGGACGCCGGCGATCGAGCTGCGCGGGGTGTCGAAGACGTTCGGCGAGGGCGACCGCGCCGTGCACGCCGTCGACGACGTGTCCCTCACGGTCCGCGCGGGCGAGATCTTCGGCGTCATCGGCTACTCCGGCGCGGGCAAGTCCACGCTGGTGCGCCTCGTCAACGCCCTGGAGACCGTGACCTCCGGGTCCGTGCTCGTCGAGGGGACCGACCTCACCGGGCTGCCGGAGCGCAAGATCCGCGGGATCCGCGCGCGCATCGGCATGATCTTCCAGCAGTTCAACCTGCTCAGCTCGCGCACCGTGGCGGGCAACGTCGCCTACCCGCTCAAGGTGGCGCGCTGGCCGAAGGAGGAGCGCGCGGCCCGCGTGGCCGAGCTGCTCGAGTTCGTCGGGCTGTCCGACAAGGCGCGGGCATATCCTCGCCAGCTCTCCGGCGGGCAGAAGCAGCGCGTCGGCATCGCCCGCGCCCTCGCGACGTCGCCCACCATCCTGCTGGCCGACGAGGCGACGTCCGCCCTCGACCCCGAGACCACCCGCGACGTGCTGGCGCTGCTGCGCCGCGTCAACGCGGAGCTCGGCCTCACCATCGTCGTCATCACGCACGAGATGGACGTCGTGCGCTCCCTGTGCGACCGCGTCGCCGTCATGGAGCACGGCAAGGTGGTCGAGGTCGGCGACGTGTACGACGTCTTCTCCGCCCCCAGCGCCGACGCCGCCCAGCGGTTCGTCGGCACGTCCATGCACGACCGGCCCTCGCCCGACGCGCTCGCCCGCCTGCGCGAGCGCCACCCCGGCCGCCTCGTCACCGTCGGCGTGCGGGAGGGCGCGAGCTCCGGCACCGAGCTCTTCCGCCTGCTGCGCGAGCACGAGGTGGACGGCTCGGTCGTCTTCGGCGGCATCAGCGAGGTCGGCCAGCGGCCGTTCGGCTCGCTCACCGTCGAGCTCGTCGCGCCCGACGACCGCATCGCGGCGTTCCTCGCCGCGCTGCGCGAGCGCGCCGACGTCGTCGACCTCGGCACCGCCGAGCGGCCGGTCGACGACCCGCGCGCCGTCCGGGCGGAGCGCGACCCACGCGGCGAACGTCCCGACCCGGTTGACGACCTCGGCGACCCGTACGGCGCCGCCCGCGACGACGTCATCCGTGGCAACCTGCGCAACTTCGGAGGCGCCTGATGAACCGCGACTGGTCCACCCTGTGGCCGCTGCTGTGGGAGGCGTTCGGCCAGACCCTGCAGATGGTCACCATCGCCCTGCTCACCGGCGGCATCGCTGGCCTGGCGCTGGGGCTCGCGCTCTACGTGACCCGGCCGGGCAACCTGCTGGCGAACAAGGCCGTGTTCGGCGTCCTCAACGTCGTCGTCAACATCGTGCGCCCGATCCCGTTCATCATCTTCGTGACCCTGCTGGGGCCCGTGACGCTGCAGGTCGTCGGCACGACGCTCGGCACGGAGGCGTTCATCTTCCCGCTGTCGGTCATGACGGCGTTCGGGACCTCGCGCATCGTGGAGCAGAACCTCGTCGGGATCGACCCCGGCGTGGTGGAGGCGGCCCGCGCGATGGGGGCGTCGTCGTGGCGCATCATCACGACCGTCCTGGTGCCCGAGGCCCTCGCCCCCCTGATCCTCGGCTACACGTTCCTGTTCATCGCGGTGCTCGACATGTCCGCGATCGCCGGACTCATCGGCGGCGGCGGTCTCGGTGACTTCGCCCTGCGGTACGGCTACCAGCGCTACAACTGGATGGTCGTGCTGGTCACCGTCGCGGTGATCATCGTCATCGTGCAGGTCGTGCAGTGGGTGGGGAACCGCCTGGCGCGCAAGGTGCTGCACCGCTGACGCCCTCGACGTAGTACCTGGGGATGGCTCGTCGTCCGGAACCGTCACCAGGTACTACGTCGAGGGCAGATGGCGCCGTCACACGTCGGTGAGGCGCCGCCACTGGACGACGACGAGGGCCGCGCCGACCGGCGCGACGGCCGCGGTGATCGCCAGCGCCGCCCCGCCGACGTCGGCCGCGGCCTCTGGCCCGCCCGTGCCGGTCCACAGCGAAGGGACGGCGTAGGGGAACCACGCGCCGGCGCCGACCAGCACCACGACCTGGGTCAGCGCGACGACGCCGATCAGCGCACCGACGGTGGCGAGCGGGCTGCGCGTGGCCGTGGCGACGGCGGCGAACGGCAGCGCGAGGCCCGCGGCGAGCAGGCCGGCCACGAGGGCACGCCCCGCGGCGGCCCACGCCGTCGGGCCGAACGGGGTCGACGCCGTCGCGGCGACCGCCGCCGACGCCCCGACGGTCAGCGCCACGGCCGCGACCACGCACGCGGCGACCCAGCCGAGGAGGACGAGCCCACGGGCGAGCGCCAGCGTGCCGCGGGGCGTCGCGAGGCCGAAGTACGCGCCCGCGCGGCCGTCCGCGAGCGGCTGGCCGAACGTCGCGGCGACGGCGAAGCCGCCCGCGATGAGGACGGCGACGGAGAGGACCTGGCCCGCGAGGACGAGGTGGGTGGTCGCGAGGTCGCCGGTGGCGTAGTCCGCGAGCTTGGCGGCGCCGGCCCCGCCGACGGCGCCCGACCGGGCGAGCGCGGTCAGCCCAACCGACGCGAGCGGCACCAGCAGGACGAGCAGCGGCGTCGCGAGGTGCTGCACGGTCGAGCGGCGCCAGGCCATCGCCTCGACGCGCAGAGCGATGCGCAGGCCGGTCACGCCACCCTCCCCGTGGGCATGCTCGCGGCGCCGGGGGAGCGCGCCCCTGCCGTGTCGGCCGCGAGGACCAGGTCGAAGAAGTTCCGCTCCAGCGCGGCGCCGCCCGGGTCGAGCGATCCCACGACCCGCCCGCCGTGCACGGCCAGCACGCGGTCGGCGACCCGCGCCACCTCGTCGAGGTGGTGGCTCGAGACCAGCACGGCCGCGCCGGCGGCCGCGCGCTCCCGCACGAGCTCGCGCACGAGGACGACCCCGCGCGGGTCGAGCGCGGACGTGGGCTCGTCGAGGACGAGCGCCGCGGGGGAGTGCACGACCGCGCACGCGACCCCGAGCCGCTGGGCGTTGCCGAGGGACAGCGCACGGGCGCGCGTGTGCGCCCAGGGCAGGAGGTCGAGCCGCTCGATGACGGCGGACGTCGCCCCGCCGGCCGCGGCACCCGCGACGCCGTGCAGCTCGGCCGCCACGCGCAGGTTCTCGGTGACCGTGAGCGCCGGGTCCACCAGGGCCGCGCCGACCACGTGGCCGAACCGCCGGGCGGCTCCCACCGGGAGCCGTGCCGGGTCGTTCCCCAGCACCCGCGCGGAGCCCGCCGTGGGACGTAGTCGTCCGGTGAGCACGCGCAGTGCCGTCGTCTTGCCCGTGCCGTTGAGGCCGATCATCGCGACCACCTCGCCGGGCGCCACCGCCAGGGACAACCCGGACAAAGCCGGGCGGGCACCCCGACGGTGGCCGCCGAAGACGTGGTGGACGTCGTCGAGCAGCAGGGCGCTATCCACGGAGCACCTCCAGCGCGCGGGTGACGGTGTCGGCGAGCGACGACGACGCGTCGGTGCGTGCCAGCAGGGCGGCGGTGCAGGCGCCGAGGCACGCGGCGGCGGCGACGGTCGCGTCGAAGCGGGGCACGCCGTCGGAGACCAGGCGGTCCGCGACGGCGCGCTCGGTCGCGGCGGTCGCGGTGACGACGGCGGCGCGCAGCCGCGGGTTCGCGGCGACCAGGGCGACCCTGCGGTGGGCCGTGGCGTCCTCGGTGGGGGTGACGTCGCCGAGCGCGGCGAGCATGCCTCTCCGCACGCGCTCCAGGGGTGCGAGGTCGCGGGGCAGGGCGCCGACAGCCTCCGCGATCAGCGGGTCGTACGGGTCGCTGACGAGCACGGCGTCCTTCGTGGGGAAGTGGCGGAAGAACGTCATCTGCGTGACGCCGGCGGCCTCGGCGACCTGGGCGACCGTCGTCGCGTCGTAGCCGCGCGACTCGAAGAGGTCGAGCGCCGCGTCGAGGATGCGGGCCCTCGTGCGCAGCGCGCGGGGCGAGGTGAGGGTGGCCACGCAGTCAGCGTAGACCCAAATGTGAGTCACTCACTTTCTGGTCGACGACCGGGCTCTGGCGACGCGCCCGACCGACGGGGAGCGGGTCGCCGAGGACCACGTGAACCGGATCGTCGAAGGCCTGGCCGACGACGTCAACGACCTGCGCGACCCGACCGGAGCCACGATCGACCCCGAGCAGATCGCGGCCTGGATCCCCGACCATGCGCGACTGCCCGGCGACGTGCGCGACGCGGAGTACGTCGTCGCGCCGTTCGGGTGGGGCCGCGACCCGGCGTCCGTCGACGTCCTGGTCCGTGCGGACGTCCCCGAGGAGCCCACCACCATGTTCGGGAGGTCTCGCTCGGCGGGGTCGTCGGAATCCTGCTGGCGCCTGACCGTGCGCGTCGACCTGCGGCTCGCCGACCGGGAGCAGCTCGAGTGCGGCGAGCCGACGCTGTCCGCCGGGCCGGTCCCGGTGCCGTCGCTCGGCCCGTACGCAGAGGGCACGGTGCTGTCGGTGCTGGGCGCGCTGGGGGACGGGGCGTCCGCGGCCGACGCCGAGACGGCGCTGCGCGAGCACTTCTCGGAGCCGCTCACCGTGCGGTCGGAGCGCGAAGGGCGTGACCTGGTCGTCGCCGTCGGCGCTCCCGACACCCGCGACTGCGTCGTGGGGGTGCGGCCGGACGGCGCACCGCCGTGGCGGTTCTCGGACTTCGACCGGATTCTGCTCGAGCCGGGCGAGCTCGGCTGCGTGCCCAGCCTCTACACCAGCCCCGTGACGACCCACTGACGCGCGTCGTCCACCGCCCGAGCAGCGGCCTCGTCGGTGTCGGCTGCGGCGTCTAGGGTTGGGCGGGTGACGACAGCCCTGTACCGCCGCTACCGGCCCGAGACGTTCGCCGAGGTGATCGGCCAGGAGCACGTCACCGCACCGCTCATGCAGGCCCTGTGCAGCGGGCGCGTCAACCACGCCTACCTGTTCTCCGGCCCGCGCGGCTGCGGCAAGACGACGTCCGCTCGCATCCTCGCGCGCACCTTGAACTGCGCGCGCAACACCCCCGAGACCCCGCTCGACACCCCGTGCGGCGAGTGCCCGTCGTGCGTCGAGCTGGCGCGCGGCGGCCCCGGCTCGCTGGACGTCGTCGAGATCGACGCGGCCAGCCACAACGGCGTCGACGACGCCCGCGACCTGCGCGAGCGCGCCACGTTCGCGCCCGCCCGCGACCGGTACAAGATCTTCATCCTCGACGAGGCGCACATGGTGACGCCGCAGGGCTTCAACGCCCTGCTCAAGATCGTCGAGGAGCCGCCGCCGCACGTGAAGTTCGTCTTCGCGACGACGGAGCCCGACAAGGTGATCGGCACCATCCGGTCGCGCACCCACCACTACCCGTTCCGCCTCGTGCCGCCGGACGTGCTCGGCCCGTACCTCGAGCAGCTCACCGCCGCGGAGAAGATCGAGCTGGGCGGCGGCGTCGTGCCGCTCGTGACCCGCGCGGGCGGCGGCTCCGTGCGCGACAGCCTCTCCGTGCTCGACCAGCTCATCGCGGGCGCCACCGACGGGGTCGTCGCGTACGACACGGCGGTCGGGCTGCTCGGCTTCACGCACGCCACGCTGCTCGACGACGTCGTCGACGCCCTCGCCGCCGGCGACGGCGCGTCGATCTTCCGCGTCGTCGACCAGGTGATCTCCACCGGGCACGAGCCGCGCCGGTTCGTCGAGGACGTCCTGGAGCGCCTCCGCGACCTCATCGTCATCGCGGTCTCCGGCGACGCGGCCGAGGCCGTGCTGCGCGGCCTGCCCGCCGACCAGCTCGAGCGGATGCGCGCCCAGGCCGGTCGTCTCGGCGTGTCCGAGCTGTCGCGCGCGGCCGACCTCGTCAACGCCGCGCTCACCGAGATGACCGGTGCCACGTCGCCGCGGCTGCACCTGGAGCTGCTCTGCGCGCGCCTGCTCCTCCCCGGAGCCGACAACGGTACGGAGGGGCTCGCCGCCCGCATCGAGCGGCTCGAGCGGGGCCGGATCGCTGCTGGTGGCGCGCCCGCGCCGGCCGAGGCGCACGCTGGCGGAGACGCCGCTGCGGCGCCCGCTCCGCCGTCGCCCGCGGGCGGGGGTGGAGGGCTCAGCGGTGCCGCCGCCGCACGGGCCGCCCTGCAGGCGAGCCGGCGTCCGGTCGCAGAGCCCGAGCCCGAGAACGCCGCGGAGCCCGAGCCCGGCGAGCCCGTCCCGCCCGTCGAGCCTGAGCCTGCGGTCGAGTCCGGCGAGATCGCCCCGTCGGTCGAGCCTGAGCCTGCGGCGGTCGAGCCTGAGCCTGCGGCGGTCGAGCCTGAGCCTGCGGCGGTCGAGCCGGAGCCCGCGGCGGTCGAGACTGAGCCCACGGCGGTCGAGCCCGGCGAGCCTGCCCCGCCCGTCGAGCCTGAGCCTTCGGTGGTCGAGCCCGGCGAGGTCGCCCCTCCCGCGGAGCCGGGGCCCGATCCCGCGCCGTCCGCCCCCGTGAGCGCGGTCACCACCGAGGTGGTCCGGCGGCGCTGGCGCGAGGTCCTGGGCGCCATCCAGAGCCCGCAGGCCGCCGCGTTCCTCGGCGAGAACGCTCAGGTGCTGACCCTCGAGGGCGACGTGCTGCGCCTCGGGTTCGCGCCGGCCGTCGTCGGGCTGGCGCGCCGCGGACGACCGGAGACCATCTCGGACGCCGTCTACCAGGCGCTCGGTATCGCCGTGCAGGTGGAGATCGTCGAGAACGAGGCCGGCGCACGTCCTCGGGAGGCCGGCAGCCCCGCGGCCCCGTCCGACCCGGGCGGAGACGCTCCCGAGGAGCCCGACGACTCCGCGTGGCCCGACGTCCCCCCGCCCGGCGAGGGGCGCTCCGGCGGCGGGGGCGCCACCGGCGACCGGGGAGCAGGTCCCCGCCCTTCCGCCACCACGGTCGCGGCGAGCGAGCCGCGCGCGCACACCGCCGTCGCCGTCGTCGAGCCGCCCGCTCCGCGCGCACCGCAGGACGCCCCGCAGCCGCAGCAGGCGAGGCAGACCGCCTCGGTCGACGAGGCCGACGCCGCCTGGCTTGCCGGCGTCTCCCTGCACGAGCCCCCGCCCGACGAGTTCCCCGAGCCGCCGCTGGACGAGCCGGCCGCGGCTCCGGTCGGCCGGCCCGTCGCGGCGCCGCGACCCGAGCCCGAGGCGACGCCGGGCGCGCCGCCCGCGAGCGCGCCCGCGTCCGCCCCGGCGGCTCCGTCCGCGTCCGCCCCGCCCGCGCGCGAGACGCCGCGGCAGGCCGCCGAGCGCCGGGTGCGCGAGGCGCAGCAGTCGGAGGGCCGGTCGTCCTGGGCGCCCGCGTCCGACGGGAGCCCCGCGGACGACGAGCCCTCCGCCGACGACCCCGACATCACGTCCACCGGGCTGATGGGCGTGCCGCTCGTCGTGCAGGTGCTGGACGGCAAGGTCATCGACGAGATCGCGGAGCAGCCCTGACATGACCGGCCACCCCACCACCGACAGCACCGCCGGAGCCCCCGCCGGCGTCACCACGCTGCACATCGTCGCGGCCGTCATCGTGCGCGACGACGGCCGCGCGCTGCTCGTGCGCAAGCGCGGCACGACGGCGTTCATGCAGGTGGGCGGCAAGATCGAGCCTGGCGAGGAGCCGGTCGCCGCGCTCGTGCGCGAGTGTGCCGAGGAGATCGGGCTGGTCGTCGACCCGGTCGCGGTCCGCCCGCTCGGGCGCCGCACCGCCGTCGCGGCCAACGAGCCGGACCACGTGGTCGACGCGCACGTCTACGAGGTCGCGCTGCCCACCGGGTTCGCCGTCGAGACGCGCGCCGAGCTCGAGGAGCACGTCTGGGTCGACCCCGCGGCGCCGGATGCGCCGCACCCGCTCGCGCCGCTGTCCGCGGACCTCATGGCGGGCGTCGCCGCCGGGCGATGACGGACCTTCCGCCCCGGGGCACGATCCACCACGTCGAGCTGTGGGTTCCGGATCTCCAGCGCGCCGAGCGCTCGTGGGGATGGCTGCTCGGAGAGCTGGGCTACCGGCCGCACCAGTCGTGGGACCACGGGCGGTCGTGGCTGCTCGGCGGAGCGTACGTCGTGGTCGAGCAGAGCCCGGCGCTGAGCACCGCCACTCACGACCGCCGCCGTCCGGGGCTCAACCACCTCGCTCTGCACGCCGGCACCCGCCGGCAGCTCGACGGGCTCGTCGATGCCGCGCCCGCGCACGGCTGGACGCTCCTCTTCGCCGACCGGCACCCGTTCGCCGGCGGCCCGGAGCACTACGCCGCCTACCTCGAGGACGCAGACGGCTTCGAGGCCGAGCTCGTCGCCGCCTGACGACCCTGGCTCGAACTACCTCGGCAAGGCTCGAACTACCTCGGCAGGACCTGGACTACCTCGGCACGGCCCGAACTACCTCGGCGGGGAGGCGCGCAGGTCGTCGAGCCAGCCGGCGAGGTTCGCCACCGAGTCGGGCATGAAGGGCAGCTCGTCGATCATCGCGAGCAGGCGGGCGGGCGCCACCCACGCGCCCCAGGCGACCTCCTCCGGCTGCCACGTGACGGGCCCGTCGTAGGTGCACTCGTAGAGGAACTCGCGCATCCGGGTGCGGTCGTCGGCGTAGTCGGTGACGCCGAGCGGCACCAGCTCCACGCCGGTCACGCCGAGCTCCTCCGCGAGCTCCCGGCGCGCGGAGTCGAGCGGCTCCTCGCCGGCGCGCAGCACGCCGCCCGCGCAGAAGTCGTACCGGCCGGGGTACAGGTCCTTCGTGTCGGTGCGGCGGTGCACGTAGACGCCGCCGGCGGCGTTGCGCACCACGACGGCGGTGGCCGCGTGCCGCAGGTTCTCCGCGCGCACCCGCGACCGCGGCGCCGTCCCGCACGGGCGCCCCGCCTCGTCGTACAGCGCCACGACCTCGGCCCCCGCGACATCGCCCATGCGAGCATCCTGCCGCAGCCGACGACGGGCATGACAGATGTCATGGCGCTCCCGTGCGCACGTCACGGAACCCGGTGACGGGCGGCACTACCTGCGGCGAGGTCCCGCCGCGAGGGTGGAGGCATGACTTCGGAACCCATCGTCCACGTCCGCGGGGCACGCCGCCGGTACGGCACGTTCGAGGCCGTCCGCGGGGTCGACCTCGACGTCCGGCGCGGGGAGCTCGTCGCCCTGCTCGGCACCAACGGGGCGGGCAGGACGTCGTTCGTCGAGCTCGTCGAGGGGCTCGCGCCGTCCGACGGCGGCACGGTCCGTGTGCTGGGCCGCGACCCCTATCGTCAGCGACGGGAGATCGTCGCGTCGCTCGGCATCATGCTGCAGTCCGCAGGCTTCTCGGGCGACCTCACCGTCGCCGAGACCGCACGCACGTGGGCCGGGACGCTGACCCGACCGCGCGCCGTCGACGAGGTGCTCGCCGCCGTCGACCTCTCGCACCGCGCCGACGTGCGCGTCGCGAGCCTGTCGGGCGGGGAGAAGCGCCGCCTCGACCTGGCCCTGGCGATCATGGGCGACCCCGAGGTGCTGTTCCTCGACGAGCCCACCACGGGACTCGACCCCGAGAGCCGCCGCGCCACGTGGCGGCTGGTGCAGGGCATGCTCGCGCGGGGCACCACCGTGCTGCTCACCACGCACTACCTCGAGGAGGCGGAGGAGCTCGCCGACCGCATCGCCATCCTGCAGGGGGGCCGCATCGTGCGGACCGGGTCGGTGGCCGACATCGTCGCCGCCGAGCCCGCCCGCCTGGAGTTCGTGGTGCGCAACCGGGGTGGGCGCGAGGTCGTCCCGACGGTGGACGACCTGCCGTCGCTCGAGGGCGTCGTGGACGTCCCCGAGATCGACCGCACCGGCCGCGTGCGCCTGCGCACCACGACCCTGCAGGACGACCTGTTCACCCTGCTGCAGTGGGCGGACGCCCGGCAGCTGCGGCTCGACGACCTGGACGCCCGCTCCGCGTCGCTGGAGCAGGCGTTCCTCGCGATGGACGACGACCGCAACGACACCCGGAACGACGACACGGAGGTGGCGGCATGACCACCACGATCTCGAACGCACGCCGCTCGGCCACGCCGACGGCGACGATCAGCCCTCGCCGCGTCGCGGTCCTCGCCCGCGCCGAGCTGCGGCTGCTGGTGCGCAACCGCACCGCGCTGTTCAACGCCCTCCTGCTGCCGGCCGCGACCGTGGGGCTGTTCAGCACCATGGGCGGCCTCGGCGACGAAGCCGCCGGCGTCGTCGGCCCGATGCTGCTGAACATCCTGACGATCATGGCCCTCGCGCTGGTCGTCTACTACAACCTCACCGTCGCGTACGTGGCACGGCGCGAGGAGCTGGTGCTCAAGCGCTACCTCGTGGGCGAGGCCTCCAGGGCGGAGATCCTGGCGGGGGCCGCCGCACCCGCGTTCGCCGTGGCGCTGGCGCAGACCGTGCTGGGCGTGGTCGCGGTGTCGGTGTTCCTGGAGCCGCCCGCGTTCGTGAACCCGCTGCTGATGATCGTGGCCGTGGTGGGCGGGGCGGTGATGCTCACGACGCTCGCCGCGGCGACGTCGGGCCTGTCGCGCACCGTCGAGTCCGCGCAGCTCACCACGCTGCCGCTGCTGATCGTCGCGCTGCCGTTCGCCGGCCTGTTCGGCGGGCCAGGAGCCTCGTCGGGCGGGGTGCTCGACACCATCGGCACGTTCACCCCGTTGCGGCCGATCACCGACCTCATGCTGCTCGGCGCGGGCGGGCTCGACGGCGACGGTCAGGTGCTGACCCTCGCCGAGACCTTCGCCGCGGCCCGGCTGCCCGTGGCGGTGCTGATCGCCTGGACGATCCTCGGCCAGTTCGCCGCGCGGCGCTGGATGCGCTGGGAGCCGCGCCGGTGACGGCGCCGCGGACGACGCCGCGGCCGTGTGTCGTGGCAGGCTGACGACGTGAGCACACGTCGTCGGCCGTCCGCGTCCCTGGCCGGCGGCGCGCGGGGCGTCGAGGTGTACACCCGCGTCAGCCTGTACCTCATCGTCCTGGTGGAGCCGTTCCTCTACCTGTCCGCCACCTCGACCCTGGCCGGCGTCGACACCGACCTGCCGGGCACCGGCTCGCTCCTCGCCCTCGTGGTCGCCGCGCTGCTCCACACCCTGGCCTGCCTGGCCTTCGTGCACGTCGGCTTCACCCGCCCGTCGGAGCCGCCGGCACGGCCCGTCGTCTGGGCCCTGGCGGGCACGACCGTCGCAGTCGTGGCCCTGTCCGTCGCGGTCCTGCCCCCGTCCGGCGGGGACGCGACGCTGGTCGCGCCGCGGACGGCCACGACGATGGTCTGCGCGGCGGCGACGACCGGTGCGCTCGCCGTGGTGTTCCGGGCCCGTCGGCTGGCTGTCGCGGGCGTCGCCGTCGCGGTGGTGACCGCGACCGTCCAGGCCTCGTCGGGCAGCGGTGGGCTGGTCTGGTCGGCCCTGTTCGGCTTCGCCCTCGCGATGTTCTGGGCGTCGTCCGTGCGGCTGTCGATGTGGATCGTCGAGGTGGTGCGCCGGCTCGACGAGGCCCAGGCGGTCTCCGCCCGGCTCGCCGTCGCGGAGGAGCGGCTGCGCATCGCCCGCGACATGCACGACGTCGTCGGGCGGGCGCTGTCCGCCGTCGCCGTGAAGTCCGAGCTCGCCGCCGCACTGGCCCGCCGGGGCGACGTGCGGGCGGCGGACGAGATGGACGACGTGCGCACGCTCGCGCAGGACTCGCTGCGGGAGGTGCGCGGCGTCGTCGCCGGCTACCGTGCCGCCGACCTCGCGACCGAGCTGGACGGCGCCCGGTCGGTGCTGCAGGCGGCGGGCGTCGCGGTGCGGGTGGTGGGGGAGGTGCCCCGGCTGCCGGGGCCGCAGGCCGAGGCCCTCGCCTGGGTGACCCGCGAGGCCGTGACGAACATCGTGCGGCACTCCGCCGCGCGCGTGTGCCGGATCGAGCTGACCGAGTCGTGGGGACGGGCTGCCGGCGGGGACGAGACCGAGACGGGGGAGACCGTGCTGAGGGTGAGCAACGACGGGGTCGCGCAGGCCGGGGCGCGGGTCGCCGGGCTGGAGGGCGGCACGGGCCTCGTCGGCCTGCGCGAGCGGCTCGCCTCCGTGGGCGGCGGGCTCGACGTGACCACCGAGGGCGACCGGTTCGTCCTCACCGCCCGCGTGCCCGTGCGGGCCGACGCGCAGGGGGCTCTCGCATGATCCGGGTGGTGCTTGCCGACGACGAGACCCTCATCCGCGACGCCGTCGCCCGGCTCCTCGACCTCGAGGACGACCTGGAGGTGGTGGCGGTGGCGGGCACGGGCCCGGAGGCGGTCGCGGCGATCGAACGGCACCAGCCCGACGTCGCCGTCCTCGACCTGCAGATGCCCCGCGCGGACGGGATCGAGGTCGCCGAGGCCGTGCGCGGCACCGTGCCCGGCTGCGGCGTGGTGATCGTGACGAGCCACGGGCGGCCCGGCCACCTGAAGAAGGCGCTCGCGGCGGGCGTGCGCGGCTTTCTGCCCAAGTCGGTGTCGGCGGCGGTGCTGGCCGGGGCGGTGCGGCAGGTGGCGGGCGGCGGGCGGTACGTGGACCCGGAGCTGGCCGCCGACGCCATCTCCGCGGGCGACTCGCCCCTGACCGCCCGGGAGGCGGACGTGCTCGAGCTCGCGGCGGACGGTGCGCCGGTCGAGGAGATCGCCGCGCGGGCCGCGCTCGCCCCCGGCACCGTGCGCAACTACCTCTCGTCGGCGGTGGCGAAGCTGGGCGTGACCAACCGGCACGAGGCCGTGCGGCTCGCCCGCGCGAGGGGATGGGTCTGAGCGGCCGGAGCGTCCCCGGCAGCCCGTAGGCTGGACCCTTGTGTACGAGGGCGCAGTCCAGGACCTGATCGACGAGCTCGGCCGCCTCCCCGGCGTCGGGCCCAAGAGCGCGCAGCGCATCGCGTTCCACCTGCTCGCGGCGGACGCGGCCGACGTGCGCCGGCTCGCCGACGCGCTCACCGAGGTGAAGGCGCGCGTGCAGTTCTGCGAGACGTGCGGCAACGTCGCGGAGTCCCCGACCTGCCGCATCTGCGCCGACCCGCGCCGCAGCGACGACGTGATCTGCGTGGTCGAGGAGCCCAAGGACGTCGTCGCGATCGAGCGCACCCGCGAGTTCCGGGGCAGGTACCACGTGCTCGGCGGCGCCATCAACCCGATCGAGAACGTCGGCCCCGACGACCTGCGCATCAGCCAGCTCATGACGCGCCTGGCCGACGGCTCGGTCACCGAGGTCATCCTGGCCACCGACCCGAATATCGAGGGCGAGGCCACGGCCACGTACCTGTCACGTCTCATCGCGCCGATGGGCGTCACCGTCTCCCGCCTCGCGTCGGGTCTGCCCGTCGGGGGAGACTTGGAGTACGCGGACGAGGTGACCCTCGGTCGCGCGTTCGAGGGCCGGCGGGTCGTCGGCGGCTGACCAGCCGAGACGCCCGCGACGGGCACCGACCAGCAGCACCGACGCCGTCACCGCGGCGGGAGGGGGCAGGACCGTGGGGGAGATCGAGGCGGGATCCGAGTTCCGCGACGTCGCCGAGCAGATGTCCGCTCAGGCACGCGTGTTCCTCTCGACGACGACGCAGGTCGCGTCCGGCGCGGCGCCGGGGGCCGAGATCTCCCTGCTCATCCTCGCCACGTCGGACCTGCTCGCCGCGGGGGCGCGTCTGGCCGCGATCGTCGACGTCGTCCCCAAGGAGCGGTTCGAGCCGGACGCCGGGCCGGAGACCGACGTCGACCCGTTGCGCGACGCGCTCGCGAAGATGTTCGACGGCTTCGACGACTACGTCGAGGTGTCCGACCCGGCGCTGAGCGCCGACGTCGCCCCCGCGACGCTGTCCGGCGACCTGGCGTGCGTGGCCGAGGAGATCGCCAAGGGCCTGCAGCACTTCGACGACGGCCACGAGCTCGAGGGCCTGTGGTGGTGGCAGTTCAGCTACCTCTCGTCGTGGGGCGAGCGTGCGTCGTCGGCGCTGCGCGTGCTGCAGGGCGTGCTCGCTCACCTGAGGCTCGACGTCGCGGACGACGTCGCCGCGGAGGCGGAGTACGACGCCCTGCACTCCTGACCACCGCCCAGGGGGCCGTCAGGCCTGCGCCTGCGCCCGGGCGTAGTGGTCCTGCAGCGCGGGGTAGTAGGCGTCCCACGCCACGGACCCGGCGTCCCGTCCGCCGCGCACGGCCTCGAGGCGCGCGAGGTAGAACTCCCACCCCGGGCCCACCGACGAGGCCGGGGAACCCTCGTCGAGCCGCTGGCGGAAGCGCAACGTCGTGGCGCCGTCCGCCTCGTCGAGGCGGAGGCCGAGGTGCCACTCGTCGTCGCCGGTCGACGTGACGAGGTCCAGGCGGTGCGGTGGGTCGCAGCGGACGATGCGGCACTCCTCCGGGCCGGCGTCCGGGTCCTCCGCGGTCATGAAGAACTGCACGCGCCCCGCCGTCGGGTCGCCCTCCCACCGGCCCACCCAGCGCTCCAGCCGGGCGGAGACGGTGAGGTCCGCCCAGAGATCGGCGGCGAGGGCGTCGAACGTGCGCGTCACGACGAGCCACGGCCCGTCGGCCTCGCGCTCCACCGTGCCGGACGGTCGGGCCTGGCCTCGCTGCTCGTCGGTCATGGTCCCAGCGTGCCACCCGCCGGGCGGCGCCGCGTGGGAGGATTCCGCCCGTGCCCGACCTCGACACCCTCACCATCGTGCTGCTCGTCCTCGCCGGCCTCACGGCCGGCTGGGTCGACGCCGTCGTGGGCGGCGGCGGCCTGATCCAGCTCCCCGCGCTGCTGCTGGTGCCCGGGATCTCGCCGGTGCAGGCGCTGGCGACGAACAAGCTCGGCTCGATCATGGGCACGTCCACCAGCGCCGTCACGTACTACCGCCGGGTGGGCCCGGACCTCACGACGGCGGGCCCGATGGCGGTCGCCGCGCTGGTCGGGGCGTTCGGCGGCGCCGCGCTGGCGAGCCGCATCCCGGCGGAGCTGTTCAAGCCGATCATTCTCGTCGTGCTGATCGCCGTGGCCACGTACACGGTGCTCAAGCCGAAGCTGGGGGCGCACGACAACCTGCGCTGGGAGGGCAACCGGCACCGCTGGACGGCCGCGGGCATCGGCCTCGTCATCGGCGCCTACGACGGCCTGCTCGGCCCCGGCACGGGGACGTTCCTCGTCATCGCGCTGGTGAGCGTGCTCGGCTACGCCTTCCTGCCGGCGTCCGCGCTGGCCAAGATCGTCAACTTCGCCACGAACCTCGGCGCGCTGCTGTTCTTCGTGCCGCACGGCGCCGTGCTGTGGGGGCTGGGGCTGATGATCGGCGCGGCCAACCTCGTCGGCGCGTACGTCGGGGCGCGGATGGCCGTGGCGAAGGGCAGCGCCTTCGTGCGCGTCATCTTCGTCGTCGTGGTGGGCGCGCTGATCGTGAAGCTGGGATACGACGTCATCACCGGGACGTAGCGGTACTCCTAGCGGTGCGAGGGGCCCGCGGGGAACTCGTTCAGCAGCGCCGAGGTGACCTTCACGTCCCGCAGCTCGGTCCAGCCGACCTCGCGGGTGAGCCGCCACCAGGCGGCCCTGGTGGTGACATGCTCCCTCCGGCCGTCGCGGATCCGGTAGAGGTAACCCGTGTGCTCGGACCTGCCGAAGTACGAGATGGACTCGATGTCGAAGGCGTTCTTGGCCCGGTCGGGGATCCGGGGGTCGCTGCAGTCGCCACCCCAGTGACGCACGGTGCTGCACGCCGTCGCCCACATGAGATCGCCGTTGCCGTCGAGCATGACGTAGCGGCCGGACGGCACCCGGGCCCAGCGGGAGTCGAAGTCGGTGCCCCGCTTCAGGCTCGTCAGGAAGGTGTAGCTCGCGTACGAGGCCCGGCCGAGCCGCTTCGCCAACGCCCCGCGGGCCGCGGTGCTGGTGATGAGGTGACGGGTGCCGCCGGAGACGAACCAGACCTGGCCGCGCGAGACGTGGGGCCGGTACTCGATGAGGTAGCCGGTGCTCTTGTTCCAGAGGTGCTTCCACCTGGCCTGGCCGCTGGCGACCTTGCTGCGGATCTCGGTCATGCGCTGGTAGATCGAGATGCCGGGGCAGGCGGTGCTGGCGACGTCGCGGTGCCCGGAGATCCGGGCCTCGCGCGAGCCGTCGAGGGTGGTGTAGCCGCGGGCCGGCACGCCGTGCAGGGCGAGCTTCCACGCCAGCAGGTCGATGACGCCGCGGACGGCCGCGTGGGTGACGGTGGCCTGCTGGTAGTTGCCGAGGACCGACACGCCGACGGTCTCGTCGTTCACCCCCAGGGCGTGCGCCCCGACGATCTCGAGCTCGACGCCGCCCGCGCGTCCCTCCCAGATGCGGCCCCACTTGTCGACGAGGAAGTTGTAGCCGATGTCGCCCCAGCCGCGGGTCTTCGCGTGGTACGTGTAGATGCCGCGGATGATCGAGGGCACCTGCGAGGACGTGTAGCTGTTGGTCCCGGCGGTGTGGTGGATGACCGCGCCCTTGACCTGCCCCTGCCGAGGGGTCCAGGTCATGAGGGACTCGTCGGCGCCCCAGGCGGCGCGGGAGCGGATGGCGGGGCCGTCGTGCTGGTCCCCGGTCGCCACGGCGCTCGGGAGCCGCACGACGCCGCCGGCACCCTTCCCGAAGGGGGTGAAGGCGTCGTCGGCCGCCCCGTCCGAGGCGGCGCGGTCCACCGCACCCTCGCCGGGGTCGATCACGACCAGCTCCACGTCCCGGACGTCCTCGGCGGCCACGCCCTCGACCGTCACCTCGACCCGGTCCACGTCTCCGACGACGAGGGGGGCAGACCCGCCCGAGGTCGCCTCGGTGTCGAGCGCCTCGACCTCCATCGGGTTCCGGGCCGACCAGGTGGCTCCGCCGTCGTCGGAGGTGCGGGCCGTGATGTCCAGGTCGGCGTCGGAGGGGCCGGTCCAGGTGACTCCGACGGTCGCGAACCCCCTGACGTCGGAGGTGGCGGTGACCACGTCGTCATCGGTCATGGCCTGCGCCGGACCCGAGCGAGAGGTCGGGGCGGTGGTGGCGTCGGGGGCGCCGGCCCGCGTCGTCTCGATGGTCGCCTCGACGGCGGACGGGTCGTCGCTCGTGGTGCTGCCGGTGGTCGTCGTGGCGGGCGGCGTCGGGGGGTGCTGCGAGGCCAGGGCCGCGGGGGCTCCGGTGGCGGCGAGCGCAAGGCTCACGGCGGTGGCGGCAGCAGCTCTCCAGCGGTGTGCTGTCATGGGTCGGTCTCCTGGCACGGATGGCAGGTGGACCACGCCAACATAGACCGGCTCGCGCCGTCGCGCGGCTCGGAGCGCGCGCAGACCGGCCCGGCCGCCCGGTGCCGGTGCTCCCTCGGGCCACGATGCGAGACGGCGGCGGTGGGCCCGCCGGGACGGCACGTACCATCGACGGGCAAGCACAAGCCCCGGCGGACCGTTGAGAGAGACGGAGGCCGGCCAGCAGAAGGTTGTGACATGGCACTAGTCGTGCAGAAATATGGTGGGTCGTCCGTCTCCGACGCCCACAGCATCAAGCGGGTCGCGAAGCGGATCGCCGCGACCAAGCGAGCGGGGAACGACGTCGTCGTCGTGGTGAGCGCCATGGGCGACACCACGGACGAGCTCCTCGACCTCGCCGGGCAGATCACCCCCCTCCCCCCGCAGCGCGAGCTGGACATCCTCCTCACCTCCGGTGAGCGCATCTCGATGTCGCTGCTCGCGATGGCGATCACGAACCTCGGGGTCAAGGCGAAGTCCTTCACCGGCCAGCAGGCCGGCCTCATGACCGACGCGGTGCACGGCCGCGCGCGGCTCGTGGACGTGGTGCCGCACCGCATCCGCGAGACGGTGGAGAAGGGGCAGGTCGCGATCGTCGCGGGCTTCCAGGGGGTCAGCTCCACCAACGACGTGACGACGCTCGGCCGCGGCGGATCGGACACGACGGCGGTCGCTCTCGCGGCCGGCCTCGACGCCGACGTCTGCGAGATCTACACCGACGTCGACGGCGTGTTCACCGCCGACCCGCGCATCGTCCCGAGCGCCCGCAAGATCGACCGCGTCACCTACGAGGAGATGCTCGAGCTCGCGGCGTCCGGCGCGAAGGTCCTGGCCCTGCGTGCCGTGGAGTACGCGCGCCGCTACGACGTGCCCGTGCACGTGCGCAGCTCGTTCAGCAGCACCACCGGCACCCTCGTCACCGGCACCCACGGCGACGCGATCGACCCGAACGCCCCGGCGGCCGAGCAGGAGGAAACCCAGATGGAAGCCCCGATCATCTCCGGCGTCGCGCACGACCGCAGCGAGGCCAAGATCACCGTCGTCGGCGTGCCGGACAAGCCCGGCACCGCCGCCCGCATCTTCGAGGTCGTGGCCGGTACGGGCGCGAACATCGACATGATCGTGCAGAACGTCTCGGCCGCCCACACCGGGCTCACGGACATCTCCTTCACGCTGCCGCACGCGGACAGCCCCAGCACCCTCGCCGCGCTCAACGCGCTGCAGGAGGAGCTCGGCTTCGCGTCGCTCCAGTACGACGACCAGATCGGCAAGCTGTCGCTGGTCGGAGCGGGGATGAAGTCGCACCCTGGCGTCTCGGCGCGCCTGTTCGGCGCCCTGCGCGACGCGGGCATCAACATCGAGATGATCTCCACCTCGGAGATCCGCATCTCGGTGGTCACCCGGGAGGACGCCCTGGACGACGCCGTGCGCGCCATCCACACCGCGTTCGACCTGGACTCCGCCGACGGCGAGGCCGTCGTCTACGCCGGCTCGGGGCGGTGACGCGCTGATGGCACAGATCAACGAGTCCGGGATCAACGTCGCCGTCGTCGGCGCCACCGGTCAGGTCGGCGGCGTGCTGCGTCGCCTGCTCGCGGAGCGCGCCTTCCCGGTCAAGGAGCTGCGGTTCTTCGCCTCGGCGCGCTCGGCGGGCAGCACGCTGCCGTTCGAGGGCGTCGACGTCGTCGTCGAGGACGTCGCGGCCACGGCCACCGACGACCTCGCGGACGTGGACGTCGCGATCTTCTCGGCGGGCGGCGGCACGTCGCGCGAGCACGCGCCCCGGTTCGCCGAGGCGGGTGCCGTCGTCATCGACAACTCGTCCGCGTGGCGGCTCGACCCCGAGGTGCCGCTGGTCGTCTCCGAGGTGAACCCGGAGGCGATCGCCGACGCCGCCAAGGGCATCGTCGCCAACCCGAACTGCACCACGATGGCCGCGATGCCGGTGCTCAAGCCGCTGGCCGACGAGGCCGGGCTGGAGCGGCTGCGCGTCGCGACCTACCAGGCGGTGTCGGGCTCGGGGCTCGGCGGGGTCAAGGAGCTCGCCGACCAGGCGCGCGCCGCCGTTGCCGGCGACCTCGAGGGGCTGGCGCACTCCGGCGCGGCGGTCGACTTCCCCCAGCCGGACAAGTACGTCGCGCCCATCGCGTTCGACGTGCTGCCGCTGGCCGGCAAGCTCGTGGACGACGGCTCGGGCGAGACGGACGAGGAGCAGAAGCTCCGCAACGAGTCCCGCAAGATCCTCGGTCTGCCGGACCTGGCCGTCGCGGGGACCTGCGTGCGCGTGCCGGTGTTCACCGGGCACTCGCTGGCGATCCACGCCGAGTTCGGTGCCGCGATCACGCCCGAGCGGGCGCGCGAGCTGCTCGCCGCCGCGCCGGGCGTGGAGCTCGCGGACGTCCCGACGCCGCTGGCCGCGGCGGGCGCCGACCCGTCGTTCGTCGGTCGGATCCGCACCGACCAGTCCGTGCCCGGCGGGCGCGGCCTCGTGCTGTTCGTCTCGAACGACAACCTGCGCAAGGGCGCGGCGCTCAACGCCGTGCAGATCGCGGAGATCGTCGCCGCGGACCTGGCCGAGCTCGACGCCCTCGACGACGTCGACGCGGCGGAGGTCGCCCCCGCCTGACGTCGGAGGACGACCGCCCCGGGGCCCGGTGACGAGCGATCGTCGCCGGGCCCCGGCTCGTCAGGGGGCCGTCAGGTGGCGCCGTCGAGGATCAGCCGGCTGACGCCGCCCGGGTCCTCGAGCATGGCCACGTGCCCGACGTTGGCCAGGTACTCGACACGGGCGCCGGGCACGGCCTCGTACCGGCGTGCGGACGCCGGGTCCCAGCGCGGGTCGGCGTCGCCGAAGATCACCAGCGGCGCGGTCCCGGCCGCGGCGAGCCGGTCGGGCAGCGGCCGTTCGGCGAGGTAGGCCGCGTAGCCGTCCATGATCTGCCGGAAGTCCCGGTACCGGGTGCGGCGCACGTCGGCGAGGAAGCCGTCGGGCACGACGACCGGGCGCGCCGTCACCGAGCGGATCCCGCGGCGCAGCATCCCCGCCGTGCGCAGCGGCCAGAGCAGCGGGCCGAACGGTCGCCCCATGAGGACCCGCACGACGCCCGCCTCCGGGAGCATCGCGTCCGGGGCGGGCCCGGTGCTCAGCAGGACCAGCGCCCCGACCAGGTCCGGACGCCGCCCGGCGAGCGCCGTCGCGACGTACCCGCCGCTGGAGTGGCCCACCACGGTCGCGGCGGCCGCGCCGAGCCCGTCGAGGAGCGCCGCGACCCGGTCCGCCTGCGCGGGGACGTCGTACGGGGGCGCGGGTGCCGAGCGGCCGCAGCCGGGCAGGTCGATCGCGAGGACGCGGTGCGACGCGGCCAGGGCCGGGAGCACCGGCGACCAGCTGGCCGCCGTCGCGCCCGACCCGTGGACCAGCAGCAGCGGCGGCGCGTCGGGCGGACCGTCGACGACGACGTGGATGCCAGCCCTGACCACGTCGCGGCGGGAGCCGGTGGTGGGATCGCTCACGGTCCCCAGCATCGCCGGTCCCGCCCCGCGTCGCCGGACGGGCTACGGGGCGCGCTCGGTACCGTCCAGGACGGCGGCGAGGTCGGCACCCGCCCTCAGTAGGGCCACGGACCGCGCCGCGATCCGCTCCAGCCGCTCCCGCAGCGCGGGCTCGGCGCCGGCGGCGTCCCCGAGTCCTCGTAGCGCGGCGACGACATCGCGCAGCGCGGGGATGCCGTACCCCGCGGACCGGAGGGCGGCGACGACGCGAGCGGTCGCGGTGGCCGGCACGTCGTAGACGCGCGCGCCGAGGGAGCCCACCCGCTCGGGCGACAGCAGGTCCTCGGACTCCCAGTGCCGCAGCGTGGAGGTGCGCACGCCGAGCGCGTCGGCCAGCTCCGTGATCGTGAGGACGCTGCCGGGGGAGGGGGCCGCGGGCTCGGCCCGGATCGCGTCGAGCGCGGAGAGCGCCTGGAGGGTCTGGGCCCGCTCGGCGGCGAGTTGCGCGTGCAGGTCGTCGACCGCGGCGGCGGCGTCGGCCAGGGGCGCCTCCTGGAGGGCGGCCATCGTGCGCCGCGCGACGACCGGCCCGACGGCGTCGGCGAGCCCCCGGTAGGCGCGGACGGCCAGGACGTGGCGTGGGCCGTAGGCGCGGTACCCGTTCGGTTCGCGGCTCGCGGGAGGCAGGACGCCGAGCCGTTCGAGGTCGCGGACCTGCTGCACCGAGTAGCCGGTGGCGCGCGCGACGTCGAGGGTCCGCAGCGGTCGATCCATCTCCACCCCACAGAAGCACTTCAAGGTCACGCTTGAACCATGACGATACCGAGGAGCATGGACCAGATCATCGCGGCCGTGCGGGAGCTCGACGGGGTGCTCGTCCTCGAGCCCCGCGCCGGCGACGGCACGCCTGAGATCGCGTGGGGCGACGCGTTCTTCTACTACGCCCCGGACGGGCAGGTGCCGACCACCGTGCAGCCGTACGGCACGGTCGTCACGAAGAACTACCCCGACGACACCTCCTGCGACCTCGACCGGCCGGACCGGTGGCGGGTCAACGTGCACGTGGGCCGCGACCGGCTGCGGTCGCTCGTCGGGGGCCGCGGTCCGGGGGACGTCGTCGTGCCCGACGTCCTCCTGCCGCACCCGCTGTACGGAGACCTGGGGTGGGTGTGCGTCGTGAACCCGGCCGAGCGGACGACGGCCCTGCTCCTGGACCTGCTGCGGCAAGCGCACGACGCCGCCCGACGGCGGTACGAGCGCCGCCGACGGCTCTCCTGAGCGTCGGACGGCGAGGGAGCCGCAGGTCTTCTTGACTGGGGAGATGCCGTGGTCCGCGGACACCTGGTCGAGCCTCGCGTTCGTCGTCGCCGGCGCCTGGATCCTCACGACGGTGCGCCGGAGCGGCGCGGGGGCCTCGTCGCGCGCCGTGCTCGGCGTCCTCGCGATCCTGATCGGCGTCGGCTCGGTCGTGCAGCACGGCCCCGCGCCGCCGTGGAACCCGGTCGTGCACGACCCGCCGTTGCTGGGTGCGTACGCGCTCGTCGCCGCGGACGCCGTCGCCGACCTCACTGGCCGGCGTCTGCGGGCCTGGTGGTGGCTCGTCCCGACGCCGGCCGACGTCGTGCTGGCGGCCCTTTGGCCCGGGGCGTCGGTCGTCGCGCAGGGTGCGGCCGCGGCTGCCGCCGTCGTGGCGGTGCTGCTGCGCGCCCGGGCCCGGCCGCGCCTGAGGGCAAGGCTGCTCCTGGCGCTGGCCGTGCTCGGCGTCGGCACTCTCGCCGGGCAGCTCTCGCACCCCGCCTGGCACGTGCTCGCGGCGACCGCGATCGCGGTGGTCGCGCCCGCGGTCGGACGGCGCGCGCCACCGTGAGGGGTACTACCTCGCGGGATTCGGGACTACCTCGTCGAGATCCGAACTACCTCGCCGAGATCCGTACTACCTCGCCCGGGCCGGGACTACCTCGCCGAAAGGGTTGCGCGCCGACGCGGGTCTATGGTTCATTAGTCGAGTAATGAACCCCAGAACCACTGAACCTGCCGTGAGGAGGCCCGCGTGTTCGACGGTCCCGAACCCATCTACGTGCAGATCGCCCAGATGATCCGCGCGCAGGTGCTCGCCGGTGAGCTCGCGGAGGAGGAGCAGGTCATGTCGACCACTCAGTTCGCCACGACGTTCCGCATCAACCCCGCCACCGCCGCCAAGGCCTTCACCGGCCTGGTGGACGAGGGCGTCCTGTACAAGCGCCGCGGGCTGGGCATGTTCGTCGCCCCCGGGGCGCGCGAGCGGCTGCTGGACCAGCACCGCAAGGCGTACTTCGACGACGTGCTCGGCCCGGCGCTCGCCCAGGCCGACCTGCTCGGCATCCCGACCGACGACCTCGTCGCGTACGTCCTCGGCACCGGCCGCCGCAAGCCCGGCGGCCCCACGACCACCACGGAGGAGTCATGACCCCCGCACCCTTCGGCGCTCGTCTCGACGACGTCGTCGTCCGGTTCGGAGCGCAGCGTCGCCTGACCATGGACGGCGCCGCCGTCAAGGACGAGGCGGGCACCGCGCTCGACGGCGTCACGCTGGACCTGCGGCCCGGCGTCATCACCGGCGTCCTCGGCCGCAACGGCGCCGGCAAGTCCACGCTCCTCACCCTGCTGGCCGCCTTCAACCGGCCCACCGAGGGCACCGTCCGCGTCGGCACGGGCGAGCTCCTGGAGGACCCGTGGGAGAACCCGTGGGTCACCGCCAACGTGCAGCTCGTGCGCGAGAGCGGCGACCTCATGGACGACGAGCGGGTCTCCGAGACGCTCAAGTACTACGCCGACCTGCGCCCCTGCTGGGACGCGGACCTGGCCGCCCGGCTGCTCGACACGTTCGAGGTGAACCCCCGCAAGAAGCCGACCGCGCTCTCGCGCGGCAAGCGGTCCGCCGTCGGCGCCACCATCGGCCTCGCGGCGCGCGCCCCGCTGACGATCCTCGACGAGGTCTACCTCGGCATGGACGCCCCCACGCGCTACGCGTTCTACGACGAGATCCTCGCCGACTACGCCGAGCACCCGCGCACCATCCTGCTGTCCAGCCACCTGGTGGAGGAGGTCGAGCGCCTCTTCGAGGACGTCGTCGTGCTGCACCGCGGCAAGGTGCTGCTCGCCGAGACCGCCGAGGAGATGCAGGCCCGCGGGTTCAGCCTCACCGGGCCCGTGGCCGCGGTCGAGGAGCTCGCCCGCGGCCGGCGCGAGCTGCACCGGCAGCGCCTGGGCGCCACGGTGCAGGTCACGCTCGAGGGCGCGCCCGACGACGGCACGGCGGCCGCGGCGCGCGCGGCCGGCGTCGAGCTCGGGTCCCTGCCTCTGCAGGACCTGTTCGTGCGGCTCACGCAGCCGCAGGACGGCGACCGGGCGGGGGAGCGGCGATGAGCGCCGTCGTCGTCACGCGCGCGGACCGCGACGCGTTCGCCGCCCGGGTGCAGGCCCGGGCGACCCGGCGTGTCGCGCTGTCCGTCGGCCAGGCGTCGCTCGTCATCGGGGGCGTGTTCTGGGCGATCTTCCTCGTCGCGACCGTCGGCGTGCCGCTGGTCGTGCACCAGGCCGGCGGCGTCATGGGCGGGGGCGTGATGACGGGCGCCGAGTACGCGGCCCCGTGGTTCGCGCTCTCTCTCGGCATGATCGCGCTCGCGTCGCTCGTCGTCCCGCACCTGGCGGCCGGCGGCACCCGTCGGTCGCTGGCCGTGGGAGGGGTGACCGCGTCCCTGGTGACCGGGGTCGCCTACGGCGTGGCCTACGCGCTGATGCTGCTCGTCGAGCGGAGCCTGTTCGGCGCGCTCGGCTGGGAGTGGGAGCAGCTCGGCAGCGGGCTCGACGCCGGTGGCGCGTGGCTCGTGGTCACCGGCGTCGGCGAGGCGATCACCGTCGTCGTGTACATGCTGGTCGGGATGGCCGCCCAGGCCGCCTACCGGACGTTCGGCGTGTGGCGCGGCACGGCGCTCCTGCTGCCGGGCCTGGCACTGCTGTTCCTCGTCGACCACGCCACCCGCAACGGGGCGTTCGCGGACGCCCTCGGCGGCCTCGGCCTGGGCGGGGACCACGCGCCCGCCGCGCTCGGGCTCCTTCAGGCGGTCGTCGTGCTGGCGCTCGCCGTCGCCTGGATGTGGTGGCAGGTGCGCTCCCTCCGACTGCGGCCGACGAGGTGAACCCGATGACGACCACCACCTCCACCCAGGGGGCCGCCCTCGTGACGGCGTCCGCCCGCGCCCACCATCGCGCGGCGACCCGCGCCGCCCGCCGCCGGTTTCTGCGCGCGATCTTCGTGGCCGGGATCTGGTTCTGGGCCGCCTGGGCCCTGCTCGTGCTCAGCCTCCCGCTGATCGTCGAACGGTGGGGCGGCGAGGCGGACGGCCTCACCTACGACGCCGCCGGTGGGCCGGTGCGCTGGGTGGCCTTCGCCGTCGGCGCCGTCGTGACGGCGGGCACGCTCACCGTGCACGTCGCCGCCGGGGGCACCCGCCGGTCGTTCGTCGACGGCGCGCTGCGGGCCGCGGCGGTCGCCGGACCGGTGCTCGGTGCCCTCGTCGTGGTCCTCACCCTCGCCGAGCGCGGGGTGTACGCCGCGCTCGACCGGTACTGGCAGGGGCCGTCCGCCCCGCTCGGCGTCGACACCCCGACCGGCGTCGTCGTCCAGGTGGTGGGGGAGGCGCTGGTCGTCGTCACCTACCTGCTCGTCGGGGTGGCGGTCGTCGCCGGCTACCGCCGCCTCGGCGCGTGGCGAGGCACCCTGCTCGTCGTGCCGCTCCTCGTCCCGTGCGCCCTCGCGGACCTCGCCACCCGCACCGGCGTGTTCGGCATCCCGCTGCGCGGCGGGTACGACGACGTCGTGCTCGGCGTCGTCGGCACCGTCGGCGGCACGCTCGTCGCCGCCGCCCTGGCCGCCGCCGTCGCGCGCCGCATGCTCCACACCGTCCCGTTCCGCCCCTGAAGCACCCCCCGCAGCAGTTCCGCAGCAGTACCGAGAAGCGAAGGAGACCGAGATGGCAGAGCCCATCGTGGAGGTCCGCAACCTCCGCAAGACGTACGGACCGAAGGTCGCGGTGGACGACGTGTCGTTCGCCGTCCAGCCCGGCGAGATCTTCGGCATCCTCGGCCCCAACGGGGCCGGCAAGACGACGACCGTCGAGACGCTCGCCGGCCTGCGCACCGCCGACGGCGGCACCGTGCGGGTGCGGGGCGTCGACACCCAGCGCCACCCCTCCGCCGTCCGCGACATCCTGGGCGTGCAGCTCCAGGAGGCGGCGCTGCACGACAAGATCACCGTGGGGGAGGCGCTGAACCTGTTCGCCGGGTTCTACCCGGACCCCGCGGACCCGGGCGAGCTCCTGGAGATGCTCGACCTGACGCCGCACGCCGACCGCCGGTTCGCCAAGCTGTCCGGGGGGCAGAAGCAGCGCCTGTCGATCGCGCTCGCGCTGATCGGCAACCCCGAGGTCGCCATCCTCGACGAGCTCACCACCGGCCTCGACCCGCAGGCCCGGCGCAACACCTGGGAGCTCGTGGAGCGGGTGCGGGCCACGGGCGTCACCGTCCTGCTGGTCACGCACTTCATGGAGGAGGCCGAGCGTCTCTGCGACCGGCTCGTCATCATCGACGCCGGGAACGTCGTCGCCGAGGGCACGCCCCAGGATCTGATCGACGGCCTCGAGGGTGGGCGCACCGTCGTCGTGCGGTTCGCGCCGCAGGACGTCGAGCGCGGGCGCCGCGAGCTCGCCGTCCTCGCCGACCGGGACGCCGAGGTCGAGGGCGTGGCACCGGTCGACGGCTCCGACACGGAGATCGCCGTCACGGGCACGCGCCGGGTGCTGTTCTCGCTGGTCCCGGCGCTCGCCGCCGCCGACCTCGTGCCCGACGACGTCCGCACCGTCACCCGCTCGCTCGAGGACGTGTTCCTCGCCCACACGGGGCGGGCCTACGCCACCGGGACCGACGACGCCGT
>Ga0160432_100168_pt1 | contig 59961 bp, 54 predicted proteins | sample HID1971M_E0MG_FD_108250 | JGI IMG/M metagenome (GOLD analysis project Ga0160432, IMG submission 108250) | Enriched millipede-associated microbial communities from UW Madison campus, WI, USA - HID1971M_E0 MG | ecosystem: Host-associated > Arthropoda: Insects > Digestive system > Unclassified ... | reverse complement strand
GAAGTCCGCGAGATAGAGAGGGCACGGACCGCGCCGGCGCGGTCCGTGCCCTCTCTATCTCGCGGACTTCCCTTCTCTATCTCGCCGGAGACGGGGCGAACTGGTCCTGGAGCGTGCGCTTGAGGATCTTGCCGCTGGGGCCGATCGGCAGGCGGTCCACGACGTGCACCACGCGCGGGTACTTGAACGCCGCGACGCGCTCGCGCACGTGCTCCCGCAGCGCGTCGGCGTCCACCGCGCGACCGTCCTTCGCGACGACGGCGGCGTGGATCTCCTGGCCGTGCACGGCATCGTCGAGGCCGAAGACGGCGGCCAGTGCGACGTCGGGGTGGTCCATCAGGACCGACTCCACCTCCGTCGGGTACACGTTGTAGCCGTTGCGGATGATCATGTCCTTCTTGCGGTCGACGATCGTGATGATGCCCTCGGCGTCGATCGTGCCGAGGTCGCCGGTGCGGAACCAGCCGTCGGTCATGACGGTCGCCGACGCGTCCGGGCGCCCGAGATACCCCTTCATGAGGTTGTGCCCGCGCACGACGATCTCGCCCAGCGTCCCCGGCGCGCCGAGCAGCTCGACGCGGCCCTCCTCCAGCGGGTCGGCCACGGCCACGTCCACGCCCCACATCGGGCGACCCACGGTGCCGGGCCGGATCGGCTCGCCCACCACGTTGAACGACACGGACGGCGAGGTCTCGGTGAGGCCGTAGCCCTCGTGCACCTCGGCGCCGTATGCGTCGGAGAACGCCTCGAGGACCGCGGTCGGCAGCGCCGCCCCGCCGGAGACGGCGTACCGCAGGGGCGGCCGGTCGGCGCTGCGCCCGGCGGCCTCGATCATGCCGACGAACATCGTGGGCACCGCCGTGAACACCGTGGCGCCGTGCGCCACGAGCAGGCCCAGCGCGGCGTCGGGGTCGAACTGGGGCAGCAGCACGATCGAGGCGCCCACCCGGAAGGCCATGTTCATCACGGCCATCTGGCCGAACGCGTGGAACAGCGGCAGCCCGCCGAAGACGACGTCGTCGGCCCGCAGGTCGAAGGAGTCGATGAGAGAGCAGTGCACCTGCTCGACGGCGGCCAGGTGCGAGCCGACGGCGCCCTTCGGGGTCCCGGTGGTGCCGGAGGTGTACAGGATCGTCGCGGCGTCGCTCGGATGCACGGGTACGTGCCGCGCCACCGGTTCGGCGGCCGCCGCCTCGTCCTCCAGGCGGGGCAGGTCGGGGCCGCCGGCGGAGGCGGGCGGCGCCAGGACGGTGAGCAGCGGCACCCCGGCCGCCCGCGCGGCCGGCAGCCCCTCGCCGAGCATCGGGGCCGCGACGAGCACGAGGTCCGCGCCGCTGTCGCGCAGCACGAACTCGATCTCGCGCGCCTTGAACAGCAGGTGCACCGGCACGACGACGGCGCCGAGCGCCTGGGCGGCGTAGAACACGCGGGGGAAGTCGGGCACGTTGGGCACGACGACCGCGACCCGGTCGCCGCGGCCGATGCCGCGGGCCGCGAGCGCCCCGGCGTACGCGCGGGTCTGGTCCCACAGCTCTCCGTACCGGGTCGTGGTGCCCGCGAAGTGCAGGGCGGGACGCTCGGGGAAGCGCCGCGCGGTCTCCGCCAGGATGCTGGCCAGGGACAGGGTCCCGAAGCCGGGGCCGTCGACGGCCTCGTCTCTCGGGTGGCCGCTGCGATGGGTCATGATCCGGTCCTCTCGTCGTCGTCGATCGTGGACTCGTGCTGCGGGTGCGGCTGGGGCTGCCGCAGGGGCGTCAGGGCTGGAGCTCCGTGCGGCCGAGGGCGCGCAGGTGCACCTCGTCGGGGCCGTCGGCGAGCCGCAGCGCCCGCGCGGCGGCGAACATCTCGGCCAGCGGCTGGTCGCCGGACAGCCCGGTGGCACCGAAGATCTGCATCGCACGGTCGAGGACCGACTGCACCGCGCGCGGCACGGCGATCTTGATCGCCTGGATCTCCCGCATCGCCCGGCGGTTGCCGACGGTGTCCATGAGCCAGGCGGTCTTGAGCACGAGCAGGCGCAGCGCCTCGATCTCGACCCGGGAGGTGGCGACCCACTCGCGGACCACGCCCTGCTCTGCCAGGGGGCGGCCGAACGCCACGCGTGTGCGGGCGCGGTCTCCCGCGAGCTCCAGAGCCCGCTCGGCCATGCCGAGGGCGCGCATGCAGTGGTGGATGCGGCCCGGCCCGAGGCGCGCCTGCGCCATCGCGAAGCCGTCGCCCTCGCCGCCCAGCAGGTTCGCGGCGGGCACGCGGACGTCGTCGAAGGCGATCTCGGCGTGCCCGCCGTGGTCGCGGTCGTCGTAGCCGAACACGGTCAGGGGGCGCACGACCGTCACGCCGGGGGCGTCGCGCGGCACGAGCACCATCGACTGCTGCCGGCGGGGCGGCGCGTCCGGGTCGGTCTTGCCCATGACGACGAGCAGCGCGGCGCCCGGGTTCATCGCGCCGGTGGACCACCACTTGCGGCCGGTGATCACGAGCTCGTCGCCGTCGCGGCGGATGCGGGTGCCGATCTGCGACGCGTCGCTCGACGCCACCCCCGGCTCGGTCATGCAGAAGGCCGACCGGATGCGCGCGTCGAGCAGCGGGTCGAGCCACTCGCGCTGCTGGCCGGGCGTGCCGAAGTGGGCGAGGAGCTCCATGTTGCCGGTGTCCGGGGCGGCGCAGTTGAACGCGGCCGGGGCCAGCCGGGGGCTCCAGCCGGTGAGCTCGGCGAGCGGCGCGTACTGCAGGTTCGTGAGGCCGGCGCCGCGGTCCCCCGCGGGCCCGTCGCCGGGGAGGAACAGGTTCCACAGGCCCTGCTCGCGGGCGGCGGCCCGCAGCTCGCGCACCACCGGCGGCGGGGACCAGTCGTCCGGCGCGGCCGCGAGCTGCGCGTCGAGCACGGGCTCCGCCGGCAGCACGCGCTCGTCGAGGAACGCGCGGACCCGGTCGGTGAGCTCGACCGTGCGGGCGTCGGGGGCGAAGTCCATGTCAGGCCCTCCTCGTCGGCGGTGCCGGTGCCGGTGCCGCGGTCGCGTGCGCCAGACCGTCCTCGGCCAGCGGGTCCACCAGGGCGCCGATCCGGTCGAAGCCCTCGCCGACCGTCTCGCCCGCCCGGAAGCGGTAGTGGATGCCCTCGAGGATCACCGCGAGCTTGTACGCGGCGAACGCGCGGTACCAGGACAGGTCCGGCGGCGCGGTGCCCGATCGCGCGGCGTAGGCGTCGACGAGCTCACCGAACGCCGGGTAGCCGGCGCCCGGGACGACGGCGCTCAGCGCGCCGTCGTCGGCGGCGCTCCCCGAGTCGCCCCCCGAGTCGCCCCCCGTGCCGCCGCTCGCGGTGAGGCCGCGGATGTCCCAGTAGAGGCCGAGCATGCCGAGGTCGACGAGGGGGTCGCCGAGCGTCGCCATCTCCCAGTCGAGGACGGCGTCGACGCGCGGCGCGTCGGGCGGCCCGGCGACGATCGCGTTGTCGAGGCGGTAGTCGCCGTGCACGATGCCGGCCCGCCCGCCCGAGTCGGGGACGCTCGCGGCGAGCCGGTCCTGCAGGGCGTCCAGCCGCGGCTGGGGGCGGCTGCGGGAGGCGTCGTACTGGCGCCGCCAGGTGGCGAGCTGCCGGTCGAGGTAGCCGTCGGGGCGGCCGAAGTCCGCGAGGCCGACCCCTGCCGGGTCCACGGCGTGCAGGTCGGCGAGCACCTCGGCGAGCTCGAGGCCGAGGGCGTGCAGGCCGCCCGCCGTGAACGCGGAGTTCTGCCCCGGGCGGGACAGCACCGTGCCGGAGACGTGCTCCATGACGAAGAAGACGGTGCCGGTGACCTCGCCGCGGTCGGTGTCGTCGACGACGTCCACGGTTCGGGGCACCGGGACGGGGCTGCCCGCGAGGGCGGTGACGACGCGGTGCTCGCGGCGCATGTCGTGCGCGGTGGACAGCACGTGGCCCAGCGGCGGGCGCCGTACGACGAGCGGCAGGCGGGCCCCGTCGACGCGGTACGTGAGGTTGCTGCGGCCGCCGGCGATCACGCTCGCGGTGAGCTCCCCACCCCGGCCGGCGTCGGCGAGCTCGGGGTGCTCCCGCTCCAGCCACGCCCGCAGCCCTGCGGCGTCCAGTCCGGGCACGTCGGTCATCGATGACCACCTTCCGTCGACCCGGACCGTCCCGGGGCTCGAGCGAGCATACCGCGCAGTCGGTATGTAGTGCGACCAGGTCGTCCACGGATCGTGCGGGGGAGCGCCGTCAGTCCTGCAGCGTGGCGACCGCGCGCCGGACGCCGTCCGGCACGGGCACCGGCCGCCGGGACGGCTCGTCGACGAAGACGTGCGTGAACCGCCCGACCGCGATCGGCTCGTCGCCGCCGGCGCGGAGCACGTGCAGGTCCCAGGTGAGGCTGGTGCGCCCCAGGCGCTGCACCCCGATCCCGACCTCGAGCTCCTCGGGGTAGGACGCCGGGGCCCGGAACTCGCACGACGACGCGACGCACAGCCCGATCACGTCGCCCCGCGGGTCCAGCCCGCCGTGGGAGATCATCCACGCGTTCACGGCGGTGTCCATCGCGGCGTAGTAGACGGTGTTGTTGACGTGGCCGTACTGGTCGTTGTCGTTCCAGCGCAGCGGGAACGGGTGGCGGGCGCGGGGCATCGGGGCTCCTGGAGGTCAGGGGTGGGCGTCAGGGGACGGGGGTCAGGCGGGGGCCGACGGGACCCGCAGCAGGTGCCGGAACGCGACGGCGGCACGGTCGGCCTCGGGCGTCTCGCCCGTGATCAGGTCCGCGTAGGTGAACGACTCGGAGACGCGCACCAGCAGGTAGGCGAGCGACGCCGGGTCGATGCCGCTCCCGCTCCCGCCGTCGCCGTCGAACGGCGTGTCGCCGAGATGGGTGCGCACCAGCCACTCGCAGGTGGCGAGGAAGCGGTGCTGGATGGGGCTGGCCTTGGTGGTGAGCAGCCGCAGGGCGCGAGCGGGCTCGCGGGTGAGGAAGTCCCGGAAGTAGGGGGCGGCGATGAGGTCGCCCGCGAAGTGCGTGAGGAGGTCGGCGACCCGCTCCGCCCCGGTCTCGGAGACCGTCGCGCGCTCGGCCTGGACCAGCGTCGGGACGGCGAGCGACCACAGCACCTCGGTGAGCAGGGTGTCGCGGTTGCCGACCCACCGGAACACGGACGTCCGGTCGACGCCGAGGCTCGCGGCCAGGGGGCCCATGTCGAGGCGTCGGCCCGCGACGAACGTCTCGCGCGCGAGGTCGAACGCCCGTCGGGCGTCGGCGTGGGCGCCGGGCGCCAGGCGCAGGGACAGCGGCGTGGGCGCGGCGTCGAGGCCGACCGTCGCGATCGGCGCGTCGGCGTGCGCGGCGTCGTCGTGCGGGGCGGTCGAGGTGCTCGTGGCGCTGTCCGGCATGACCGCAGCCTAGTGTCGCGCGGCGAGGTGGGTGCAACATCTTGGAAAATGATGCAGGCGGGTGCACACTGGTCGCGTTCGACGACGATCGGAGCAACGATGACGTTCACCTCCCCGGCCACCAGGAGTGCCGGCACCAGCGCGACCGTGCCCGAGACGGGCACCGACACCGGGGCCGAGACCCGGAACGATGCCTCACCGGTCCTGGACGCCGACTTCTACGGCTTCCAGGACCTGCTGACGGCCGACGAGCAGCAGCGGATCCTCGCGGTCCGCGAGTTCATGGAGCGCGAGGTGCGGCCCCTCGCGGACGACTACTGGGAGCGCTCGGAGTGCCCGGTGCACCTGTTCAAGCCGTTCGCCGAGCTCGGCACGGTGGGCGCGGCATGGTCGGAGACCGCCGGGTTCGCCAGCTCCGCCGTGTTCCGCGGCTGGGTCGGGATGGAGCTCGCCCGGGTGGACTCCTCGTTCTGCACGTTCATCGGCGTCTCCAGCGGCCTGGCGATGAGCTCGATCGGCCTGGGCGGCTCGGCGCAGCAGCGCGAGCAGTGGCTGCCGCCGATGGCGCGCGGGGACGTCATCGGCGCGTTCGGCCTCACGGAGCCGCTCTCCGGCTCCGACACCGCCAAGGGGCTGCGCACCACCGCGACCCGGCACGGCGACACCTGGGTGCTGAACGGCGCCAAGCGGTGGATCGGGAACGCGACGTTCGCCGACGTCGTCGTCATCTGGGCCAAGGACACCGCGGACCAGCAGATGAAGGGCTTCCTCGTCCGCAAGGGCACGCCCGGGTTCACCGCCACGAAGATCGAGCGCAAGCAGTCGCTGCGCATCGTGCAGAACGCCGACATCGTGCTCGACGGCGTCGAGGTCGCCGAGGCCGACCGCCTCCAGGGCATCGACAGCTTCAAGGACGTCGCGAAGGTGCTCCGCGTGACGCGGGACGGCGTCGCCTGGCAGTCGCTGGGCACGATGATCGGCGCGTACGAGGCCGCGGTGGCGTACACGAAGCAGCGCGAGCAGTTCGGCCACCCGATCGCGACCTACCAGCTGATCCAGGACAAGCTCGCCACCTGCCTGGCCAACATCACCGCGAGCCTCGCGGTGTGCGTGCGCGTGTCCCAGCTGCAGGACTCCGGCACCCAGACCGACGCGCAGGCCGCCCTGGCGAAGGCGTTCGTCACCACCCGGATGCGCGAGACCGTCGCGCTGTGCCGCGAGTCGCTCGGCGGCAACGGCATCCAGCTCGACCACGGCGTGGCCCGGTACTTCGCCGACGCCGAGGCGGTGTACACGTTCGAGGGCACCCGGGACATGAACAACCTCATCGTCGGCCGCGAGATCACCGGCCACGCGGCGTTCGTCTGAGCGGCCCGCGACCCCGCCACCTCGCACCACCGGGCCGCACCGACCCCCACCGACCCGCACCGCCCCCCACCGACCCCAAGGAGACACGACATGACCGAGGCGTACATCGTCGCCACCGCGCGCTCGCCGATCGGCCGCGCGCACAAGGGCTCGCTCAGGGACGTCCGCGCCGACGACCTCGCCGCGCGGATGGTCGAGGCCGCCGTCGCGCAGGTGCCCGGGCTCGACCCGGCGCGCATCGACGACCTGCTGCTGGGCTGCGGTCTGCCCGGCGGGCGGCAGGGCATGAACATGGCCCGCGTCGTGGCCGTGCTGAACGGCTGGGACTCGGTGCCCGGCACCACCGTGACCCGCTACTGCTCCTCCAGCCTCCAGACCACCCGCATGGCGTTCCACGCGATCAAGGCGGGGGAGGGCGACGTCTTCGTCTCCGCCGGCGTCGAGTCGGTGAGCGGGATGGCCGTCGGGTCGAGCGACGAGATCCCCGGCGTCGACCTCACCAACCCCCGCTTCGCCGACGCGCTGGAGCGCACGGCGAAGCGCGCCGTCGGCGGCGCCGCGGCCTGGACCGACCCGCGCGTCGACGGCGCCCTGCCGGACGCGTACGTCGCCATGGGGCAGACGGCGGAGAACGTCGCGGACCTGCGCGGCATCTCGCGCCGCGACCAGGACGAGTTCGCCGCGCGCAGCCAGCAGCGTGCCGAGGCGGCGATCGCCGACGGCTTCTGGGCGCGGGACATCACCCCGGTCACGCTCGACGACGGCACGGTGGTGTCCGCGGACGACGGGCCGCGCCCCGGCACCACCGTGGAGAGGCTGGCGACCCTCGAGCCGGTGTTCCGTCCCGACGGCACGGTCACCGCGGGCAACGCGTGCCCGCTCAACGACGGCGCCGCCGCCGTCGTCGTGGTCTCCGACCGCGTCGTCGACGAGCTGGGCCTGACCCCGCTGGCGCGCATCGTGTCGACCGGCGTCACCGGCTTGTCGCCCGAGATCATGGGCCTGGGCCCGGTCGAGGCCAGCCGCCAGGCGCTCGCCCGCGCGGGGCTCGGGGTCGACGACATGGATCTCGTCGAGATCAACGAGGCGTTCGCGGCGCAGGTCATCGCGTCGGCCCTCGAGCTGGGCATCGAGGACGAGCGGCTCAACGTCCACGGCGGCGCCATCGCCGTCGGGCACCCGTTCGGCATGACCGGCGCCCGCATCACGTCCACGCTGATCAACGGTCTCGACGTGTCGGGCGGTCGGTACGGCCTGGAGACCATGTGCGTCGGCGGCGGGCAGGGCATGGCGATGGTGCTGGAGCGCGTCGGGTAGGGCTCGTCGCCCCCTCGACGTCGTGATCACTGATACTTCCGGGCTGTGACAACGATGGAAGTGCGACGTCGAGGCGGGCGCCGGATCGCTCAGAGCCACTCGCCGTCGCGCATGAGGGTGCGGCCGGCGATCTCGTCCACCTCCCGCCACGCCTGGACGCGCCGGGGCCGCAGCACGAGGTAGACGTCGTGCTCGCCGCCCGGACGCGGGTCCCAGTCCGCCTGCGCGGCGTAGCCCTCGCCGAGCTCCGGCGGCGCCTCGGCGACCCGGACCGCGCGCTCAAGGACGGCGTCGATCATGACGACGTCGCGCGTCGCGCCGAGCGAGAGCCGCGCGGTGCCGGTGGCGATCAGGTTGCGTCCCGTGCGCGACGTCGCCTCGAGCGCCAGGACGACCCGCTCATCGATCCACGCCAGCGACAGCGGCACCAGGTAGGGCACGGGGGCGCCGTCGGGCGTCGTCGACGCCGTGGCGACCCACACGTCTTGGACGGGGGAGCTCAGCATCGTCAGCGTGTCGGCGAGGCGCTGCTCGCGCGGGCGGGGACCGGGGGCGACCTGCGGGTTCGTCGTCATGGCGTCATCCTGCCCGACCGTACGGCCGGGCAGGACGCGCCGGTCACCGCTCGGGCACGTACAGCGCCAGCGACTGCGCGACGAGCGCCGGCTTGTCGACCCCCTCGATCTCGACGGTCACCGTCGAGGCCAGCCGCACGCCCTGGGCGACGGTCTCGGCGCCGGTGAGCTCCGTCGTCGCGCGGACGCGCGAGCCCGCGGGCACGGGGTGCAGGAACCGCACCTTGTCCAGGCCGTAGTTCATCGCCATCGCGACGCCGCCCACCTCGACCAGCGACGACGCCAGCCGGGGCAGCAGCGACAGGGTGAGGAACCCGTGCGCGATCGTCGTGCCGAACGGGCCGTCGGCGGCGCGCCACGGGTCGACGTGGATCCACTGGAGGTCCTCGGTGGCGTCGGCGAACGCGTCGATGCGCTCCTGCGTGATCGTGAACCACTCGCCCGTGGCCTGCTGCCCGACGGCGTCGGCCAGCGCGGCGGGGGAGGCGACCTTGATGGTCGTGCTCACGACTTGCTCCTCTCCCTTCACGCCTTCGGCCCGCCTGCCACGTAGAGCACCTGGCCGGAGACGAACGACGCCTCCTCGGAGCAGAAGAACGCCACGGCCGCGGCGATGTCCTCCGGCTGCCCGACCCGCCCGACGGGCACGTCCTTGGCGGCCTCGGCGTGGAACTGCTCGGGCGTCATGCCGATGCGCTCGGCGGTCTCGGCGATCATGTCGGTCGCGATGACGCCGGGCGCCACGGCGTTGGCGGTGACGCCGAACTTGCCCAGCTCGATCGCGAGCGTCTTGGTGAACCCCTGCATGCCCGCCTTCGCGGCCGAGTAGTTCGCCTGCCCGCGGTTGCCCAGCGCGGACGTGCTGGACAGGTTGACCACGCGGCCCCAGCCGGCGGCGACCATGTGCGACTGCACGGCCCGGGTCACGACGAACGCGCCGCGCAGGTGCACGCGCAGCACGGCGTCCCAGTCGTCCTCGGACATCTTGAACAGCAGGTTGTCGCGCAGGATGCCGGCGTTGTTCACGACGATCGTCGGCGCGCCGAGCTCGTCGGTCACGCGCGCGACGGCGGCCTCGACGGCTGCGGCGTCGGCGACGTCCACGCCGATCCCGATCGCTCGCCCGCCGGCCGCGACGATGTCGGCGGCGGTCGCGGCGGCCTGCTCCTCCAGGAGATCGAGGACGGCGACGGCGTGGCCGTCGGCGGCCAGGCGGCGGGCGGTCGCGGCGCCGATGCCGCGGGCGGCCCCGGTGACGACGGCGACCCTGGGGGTGTCGAGGTGGGTGGTGCCCGGTCCGGTGGAAGGAGCGGCGGTCATGCGGTGATCCTCTCGTCGAAGGTGATGAGCTGGCGCAGCTCGGCGCCGGCGGCGAGCCGGTCCAGGGCGGCCGGCAGGTCCTCGAGCCCGATGCGGGCCGAGACGAGTGATTCGAGCGGTAGGCGGCCCGCCCGCCAGAGGTCCACGTACCGCGGGATGTCGCGGCTCGGCACGGACGACCCGAGGTAGGAGCCCACGACCGTGCGGGCCTCGGCCGTCAGGGTCAGCGGCGCGACGGACGCGCGGGCGTCGGGGCCGGGCAGCCCGGCCGTCACGGTGGTGCCGCCCGGGGCGGTGAGCGCGAGCGCGGTCTCGAACGCGCGCGCCGACCCGGCGGCCTCGACGACCACGGGCGCCCGCTCGCCGGCGTCGAGCGCCATGTCGAGCGCGTCGGCAGGGGTGGCGGCCGTGGCGCCGAAGCCGCGCGCCAGCTCGAGCTTGGCGGGCACCGGGTCGACGCCGAGCACCTCGTGCCCCAGGGCGAGCGCGACGAGCAGCGCGGCCATCCCGACCCCGCCCAGCCCGACGACGGCCACGCGGTCGCCGGGCGCCGGGCGGCCGGCGTTGATCACGGCGCCGCCGCCCGTGAGGACCGCGCAGCCCAGCAGGGCGGCGACGTCGGCGGGCACGTCGTCGTCCACCGGGACCACGGAGGTGCGGTGCACGACGGCGTGGGTGGCGAAGGCGCTGACGCCCAGATGGTGGTGGACCGGGGCGGAGCCGTGGCGCAGCCGCACCGCGCCGCCGACGAGGGTCCCGGCGGTGTTGGCGGCGCTGCCGACCGTGCAGGGCAGCCGGCCGTCGGTGGCGCAGGCCGCGCAGGCCCCGCACCGCGGCAGGAACGTCAGGACGACGCGGCGGCCCGGGGCGATGCCGTCCGTGCCGCTGCCCGTGCCGTCGTGCGCCTCGTCGCCGACCGCCTCCACGATCCCGGCGGCCTCGTGGCCGAGGAGCAGGGGGACGGGCCGCTCGCGGTTGCCGTCCACCACGCTCAGGTCGGAGTGGCACAGCCCCGCGGCCTCGATGCGGACCAGGAGCTCGCCGGGCCCGGGCGGGTCGAGGTCGAGCGTGGTGGTGCGCAGCGCCCCGGAGCCGGCGTACGGCGGGGGTGCTCCGATGCGGTCCAGCACGGCGCCCACGATCTGCACGGTCGACCTCCTCGTCGATGAGGGCCCCAGTCTGCTCCCGGGAGCCCGTCCACTCACATACCGACTGCGCGGTATGTCGGGAGCAGCGTACATGAACCGGCCGTCCGCGCGGCCGACCTGCGCGGTTGACAGCGGTCGCCGCCGCGACGTCTACTGGCAGTGTTCGAACAAGCGTTCGAATCCGGCGACCGCCGTCGTGCTGTCGTCGTTGCCGGTCGTTCTGCTGGTCGTTCTGCTGGTCGTTGCTGGTCGTGGTCCGCCGGGCGCTCGCCCGGCGTCGGGCTCGGGGGGAGGTCGCGTGACGGTCGTCGCCCCGCCGCGTACCGCGGCCCGCTCCCTGCCCGACCGCCCGGTCGACCGGGCCGCCGTCGCGCGGGCCGCGCTGCGCGCGGCGGAGCAGCGCACGGGCCAGCGCGCCGCCCAGCACCCCGCCCCCCGCACGGGTCAGCGTCCCGGCGGGGGCCGCACGGCAGAGCCGAGCCGCCGGCTGCTGCCGGTGCACCCGGGACTGACGGCCCTCCTGCCCGAGGGCGGGCTGGCTGCGGGCACGGTGCTCGCCGTCCGCGGCTCGACGACGCTCCTGCTCGCGCTGCTGGCCGAGGCGTCGCGGTCGGGGGCCTGGGTCGCGCTCGTCGGGGCGCCGGCCGTCGGGATGCTGGCCGCCGTGGACGCCGGGATCGCGCTCGGGCGGACCGTGCTCGTCCCCTCTCCGGGCCCGGACGCGCCGGCGGCCCTCGCCGCGCTGCTCGACGGGATGGACGTGGTGGTCGTCGGCCCGGCCGCCACCCTGCTCGACGGCGACCGGCGCCGCCTGGCCGCGCGCGCCCGGGAGCGGGGCGCGGTGCTGGTGGCGCAGGCGGCGTGGCCCGGCGCGCACGTCACCCTCGACGCGCGCGGCGGCACCTGGTCCGGCGTCGACCACGGGGCGGGCTGGCTGCGCCGCCGCACCCTGCGCGTACGGCGCGCCGGTCGCGGGGCCGCTGCCCGGCCCGTCGAGATCGAGGTGGACGTGCCGCTACGGGTCGAGCGGGTCGTCGGCGGCCCCGCCGCGGGCGCCGTCCCGGGCATCGAGCAGCGCGCCGAGCACCCCGCCGTCGAGCACGCCGGCGAGGACGGCCGGCGGACCGCCCGGCTGCGGGTGGCGTGATGACGGGCGGGAAGGGTGCGTCCGGGGCGATCTCGCGGACGGCCGTGCTGTGGGTCCCGGACTGGCCGGTGGTGGCGGCGCTGGCGGGTGCCGGGCTGGACGCGCACGTCCCCGCGGCGGTGCTCGGCGCCCGGTCGGGCGGCGGGGCGGGCGCGGGGCACACCGTCGTGGCCGTCTCCGCCGTCGCCCGCGCCCAGGGGGTGCGGCGCGGGATGCGGCGCCGGCAGGCGCAGGAGCGGTGCCCCGAGGTGGCGCTGCTGGCGGCCGACGACGCCCGCGACGCGCGGGAGTTCGAGCCGGTGGCGCTCGCGGCCGAGACGGTGGTGGCGGGCCTGGAGGTGGCCCGCCCGGGGCTGCTCCTGCTGCCGGCGGGCGGCGCCGCGCGTTACCACGGCTCCGAGCTCGCGCTGGCACAGGCCCTGGTGGGCGCCGTCGCCGCGCGCACCGGGCACGAGAGCCAGGTGGGCGTCGCCGACGGGCTGCTCGCGGCGGTGCTCGCCGCGCGCGAGGACGCCGTCGTGCCCCCGGGAGGGTCCGCGGCGTTCCTCGCCGACCGCCCCGTGGGGGAGCTGGTGCACGCCGTCTGCGACCCCGCCGGGGTGGCCGCCGTCCGGGAGGCGGCCGGGCTGTGGTGGCGGCTCGGCCTGCGCACCCTCGGCGACCTAGCAGCCCTGCCCGCCGCGAGCGTGCAGGCGCGCTTCGGCGACCTCGGCGTCTGGGCGCAGCGGCTGGCCCGCGGCGAGGACCTGCGCCCGCCGGCGCGGCGTCGCATCGAGGAGGACCTGGCCGTCGCGGAGGAGCTCGACCCGCCCGCCCTGCGGGTCGACGTCGCGACCTTCGCCGCGCGCCGCCTGGCGACCGCGCTGCACGACCTGCTCGCGTCGCGCGGGCTGGCCTGCGGGCGGCTGCGGATCACCGCGCGCACGGCGGGGGTCGACCTGGGCGGGGACGACGTCGGCGGGGAGGCGGGCGAGGGGGCCGTGCTGGAGCGCGTGTGGCGCACGGACGACGCCGCGGCCGGCGGGATGAGCGCGGCACGGATCACGGACCGCGTGCGGTGGCAGCTCGAGGGCTGGCTGACCGCGGCGTCCGCCCGGCGCGGGGGTGAGTCCGACCCGGTCGTCGCGCCGATCGCGTACCTGGCGCTGGCGGCGGAGGACGTCGTCCCGGCGACCACCCACCAGCCCGGCCTGTGGGGCGCGGACGCGGGCGAGGGCGAGCGCGCCCGGCGCGCGCTCGGGCGGGTGCAGGGCCTGCTCGGCGGGCACGCCGTGCTCACGGTGGAGCTGCAGGGCGGTCGCGGGCCCCGCGACCGGGTGCGGCTCGTGCCCTTCGGCACGGAGGGCGGCGCGGGCCGCGACCCCGGGCTGCCCTGGCCGGGCGCCCTGCCCAGCCCCGCGCCCGCCGGGCTGCCGGACGAGCCGGTGCCCGCGCGGGTGCTCGACGCGGCGGGGCGCGACGTCGTCGTGGACGCCCGGCTCGCGATGAGCGGCGAGCCCGCCGCCGTCGCGTGCGGGGAGGCGGGCGGCGGTCGGGACGGAGCCGGGGACGACGTGGCCGCGGTGACGGGGTGGGCGGGGCCCTGGCCGCTCGCCGAGCGCTGGTGGTCGGCGGGCGGAGGAGCGCGCCGCGTCTCCCTGCAGGCGGTGCTCGACGACGGGCGGGCGCTGCTGCTGGCGCAGACCGCCGGCGTGTGGCAGGTGGAGGCTTTCTATGACTGAGGCGGAGCGGGGCAGCGGCTACGCCGAGCTGCACGCCCACTCGGCGTTCAGCTTCCTCGACGGCGCGTCCCACCCGGAGGAGCTGGCGGCCGAGGGCGCGCGCCTCGGGCTGGAGGCGCTGGCCCTGACCGACCACGACGGGCTGTACGGGGTGGTGCGGTTCGCGGAGGCCGCGCGGAGGGTGGGGCTGCCCACGGTCTTCGGCGCCGAGCTGCACCTGCCCGCCACGGTGACGCCCGGGGCGGCGCCGGGCACGGCCGGGAGCCGGCCGGTGCTCGACCCGCCCACCGGCGTCCCCGACCCGCGCGCCACCCACCTGCTGGTGCTGGCGCGCGGCGACCAGGGCTACCGCAACCTGTCCCGCGCCGTCGCGACCGCCCACCTGGACGCGGGGGTCAAGGGCAAGGCCCGGTACGACGTCGAGCATCTCGGGGCCGAGGCGGGCGGCGAGTGGCTCGTGCTCACCGGGTGCCGCAAGGGCGCCGTCCGGCGCGCGCTCACCGCCCCGGCGGGCGGCGTCGCCGCGGCCCGCCGCGAGCTCGACCTGCTGGTCGCCACGTTCGGCCGCGACAACGTGGCGGTCGAGCTCACCGCCACGGGCGACCCGCGGGACGCCGACCTGCACGACGCGCTCGCCGCCCTGGCCCACGACGCGCGCCTGCCGCTCGTCGCGACCACGAACGCGCACTACGCCCGCCCGCGCGACGCGGACCTGGCGGGCGCGCTCGCCGCCGTGCGGGCGCGCTCCTCGCTGGACGGCCTGGACGGCTGGCTGCCCGGCGCGCCGGTCGCGCACCTGCGCTCGGCCGCCGAGATGCGGGCGCTGCACCGGCGCCACCCGCGGGCCGTCTCCGCGGCGGCGGCGCTCGCGGCCGAGTGCGCCTTCGACCTGCGCCTGGTGGCGCCGAACCTGCCGCCCTACGCGGTGCCGGACGGCCACGACGAAGCCAGCTGGCTGCGCGAGCTGGTGCGGCGGGGCGCCACGGACCGGTACGGGCCGCGCCCGGCCCCCGGCGTCCCCGGCGACGAGCGCGCCTGGGCGCAGATCGACCACGAGCTGCGCGTCATCGAGGACCTGACGTTCCCCGGCTACTTCCTCGTCGTCTACGACCTCGTGGAGTTCTGCCGCCAGGAGGGCATCCTGTGCCAGGGCCGGGGGAGCGCCGCCAACTCGGCGGTCTGCTACGCGCTCGGCATCACCGCGGTCGACGCCGTGAAGCACGGCCTGCTGTTCGAGCGCTTCCTCGCGCCCGAGCGGGACGGGCCGCCGGACATCGACATCGACATCGAGTCCGGGCGGCGCGAGGAGGTCATCCAGCACGTCTACGCCAAGTTCGGGCGGACGCACGCGGCGCAGGTCGCGAACGTCATCTCCTACCGGCCGCGGTCCGCGGTGCGCGACGCCGCGCGCGCCCTCGGGTACGACGTCGGGCAGCAGGACGCGTGGAGCAAGTCCATCGAGCGCTGGGGGTCGCTGCGCGGGCCGGACCCGGTCAGCCCGGCGGCCGACGCCGCGGCCGGGGCCGCGCGGGCGACGGACGGCGCCCCACCCACCCGGCGCGCCGCCAAGGAGGCGCACGTCGCGGCGCTGTGGGGGAACCGCTCCATGGAGCACGTCGTCGACCCGCTCGCGACGGACGAGGGAGAGGCGCGCCGCGCCGACGACGCCCACGACGTCGTGCCCGCGCAGCGCCCGCCGTCGGCCGAGGAGGAGGGGCAGATCCCCGGCCCGGTGCTCGACCTGGCCGAGCGCATGCTGCGCCTGCCGCGACACCTGGGCATCCACTCCGGCGGGATGGTCATGTGCGACCGACCGGTGATCGAGGTCTGCCCCGTGGAGTGGGCGCGGATGGAGGGGCGCACGGTGCTGCAGTGGGACAAGGAGGACTGCGCCGACGCAGGGCTGGTGAAGTTCGACCTGCTCGGCCTGGGCATGCTCACCGCCATCCGGTACGCGTTCGACTCGATCGCCGAGCAGACGGGGGAGCGGCTGACGCTGCACGGCCTGCCCGACGACGACCCGGCGGTGTACGACCTGCTGTGCGCCGCCGACACGGTCGGCGTGTTCCAGGTGGAGTCGCGCGCCCAGATGGCGACGCTCCCGCGGCTGCAGCCACGTGAGTTCTACGACATCGTCATCGAGGTCGCGCTCATCCGGCCAGGGCCCATCCAGGGTGGGTCGGTGCACCCGTACATCGAGCGGGCGCGGGGGCGGGAGAAGGTGACGTTCCTGCACCCGCTGCTGGAGAGCTCCCTCGGCAAGACCAAGGGCGTGCCGCTGTTCCAGGAGCAGCTCATGCAGATGGCGATCGACGTCGCGGGGTTCAGCGCCGCGGAGTCCGACCAGCTGCGCCGGGCGATGGGCTCCAAGCGGTCGGTGGAGCGGATGGAGGCACTGCGCGGGCGGCTCATGGAAGGGATGCGCGCGAAGGGGGTCGATGACGCGGGCGTGCGCGAGGAGATCTACGACAAGCTCAAGGCGTTCGCCGACTTCGGCTTCCCCGAGTCGCACGCCTACTCGTTCGCCTACCTCGTGTACGCGAGCTCGTGGCTCAAGGTGCATCACCCGGCCGCGTTCTACGCGGGCCTGCTGGCCGCGCAGCCGATGGGGTTCTACTCGCCGCAGTCGCTGGCCGCCGACGCGCGCCGCCACGGCGTGCAGGTGCTGCGGCCGGACGTCAACGCCTCGCGGGCGCTCGCGGGCGTCGAGCGGCTGCCTGCCCCGCCGGTCGAGCCCGTCGCGACCCAGGGCTCGACCGGTGCGGACCAGGGCTTCGGCCCGCCACCGGACCCGGCGCTCGCGGTGCGACTGGGGCTGTCCGCGGTGCGCGGCATCGGGGACGACCTCGCCGAGCGGATGGTCGCCGAGCGGGAGGAGGGCGGCCCGTTCCGCGACCTGCGCGACCTGGCCCGCCGGGTGGGGCTCAGCACCGCCCAGCTCGAGGGGCTCGCGACCGCGGGCGCCACGGAGGGCCTGGGCGCCGGACGGCGCGAGGCGCTGTGGGCGGCGGGGGCGCTCGGCCAGGAAGGGCCGGGCACCCTGCCGGGCGTGTCCGTCGGGGTCGACGCCCCGACGCTGCCGGGCATGACCCCGGTCGAGACGGACGTCGCCGACGCCTGGGCCACCGGCATCACGCCCGGCTCGACGTCGCCGCTGGAGCACGTGCGCGAGGGCCTGGAGAAGGCGGGGGTGCTCACCGTCGCGGGGGTGTGCGCCACGGAGCCCGGCCGACGGGTGGCGGTGGGCGGCGTCGTGACGCACCGGCAGCGCCCGGGCACGGCGGGCGGAGTGACGTTCCTGTCGCTCGAGGACGAGACGGGGCTGCTCAACGTCATCTGCACGGCGGGGCTCTGGCGCCGCTTCCGGACCGTGGCGCGCGGCGCCCCCGCGATGGTGGTCCGGGGCCGGGTCGAGAAGGCCGACGGCGCGGTCAACCTGCTCGCGGAGCACCTCGCGCCGCTGCGGCTGCCCGTGGCCACCCGGTCGCGGGACTTCCGGTGACGCCCTCGGCACCGCCGGCCCCCCGGCGAGTTCACCGGCCCGTCGGCGACACGCCGTCGCGGGGTCACCCGGGGGTCACCGCGGGCGCGCAGGCTCGGCGCATGCGCACCCGTCGACCCGTCGTCGTCCTCGCCAGCGCCCTCGCCAGCGCCCTCGCCGGTGCCGCACTCCTGGCCCCGGGCGCCGCGCCCGCGGTCGCGGGTCCGGGGCACGGCAACCCGCGCGCCTTCGACCTGCAGGCGCACCGCGGCGGGGTGGCGATGACGGTCGAGAACACGCTGCCCGCGTTCGCGAACGCCCTCGAGCTGGGGGTGAGCACCCTCGAGCTGGACGTGCAGATCACCGCCGACGGGTACGCCGTGGTGACCCACGACCGCGACCTCAGCCCCGCGAAGTGCGTCGACACCGCGCCCGCGTTCCCCGGCGACCCGCAGTACCCGTACGTGCCCGGCACGACGTACGTCAAGGACCTCACGCTCGCCCAGGTCCGCACGATCGACTGCGGCTCCCTGCGCCAGCCGCAGTTCCCCGGCCAGGAGCTGCACCCCGGCGAGCGCATCCCGCTGCTGTCGGAGGTCTTCGCGCTGGTGAACGACTACCGGGCTCGCCAGGTCACCCTGAACGTCGAGACCAAGGTCGAGGCCGGCGCCCCCGAGCAGACCGCGCCGCGCGAGCAGTTCGTGCAGGTCGTGGCGCGGGAGGTGCGCCGTGCGCGGCTGGTCGACCAGGTGACGGTCCAGAGCTTCGACTGGGGTTCGCTGATGCGGATGCGCGAGGTCGAGCCGCGCCTGCCGCTCGTGGCCCTCACCAACGGCCAGCAGTTCCTGCAGCAGGGGCAGCCGGGGGCCTCCCCGTGGCTCGGCGGCCTCGACATCGACGACTTCGGCGGCTCGCTCCAGGAGCGGTTCGTCGCCGCGGCCGCGTCGTTCGGCGCGGACGCCGTCTCGCCCGTGCACGGTGACCCGCAGGGCGGCGGGGTCGAGGACCCGGGGTACGTGCCGTTCACCACGGCGGAGCTGGTCGACGCCGCCCACGACGCGGGGATGCGGGTGGTCCCCTGGACCGTGGACGACCCCGCGACGATCGAGTCCCTGCTCGACCTGGGGGTGGACGGTCTCATCACGGACGCCCCGGACGTGCTGCGCCGCATCATGGCCGAGCGCCACCTCACGCTGCCCCGGGCCTACCACGAGCCGCGCCACCGGGCGGCGTCCTGGGCCGCCGGGCCGGCCGGGGCCGCGAGCGCCTGACCGGGCGGCCGTCAGCCGGCGGCGCTCGCGGCGTCCTCGGAGCCGGTCCCGCGACGCCGCGCGCGACGGCCGCGGGCGACCTCGGTCTCGAGGGCGTCGAGCGGTTGAGCGAACGGGTCGCCGAAGCGCGCCAGCCACAGCCGCACGACGTCGAGCCCCGCGGCGTCGACGGCATAGAGCCGGCGCGTGCCCTCGGCGCGCGCGGTGACGAGCCGCGCGTCCCGCAGCACCCGCAGGTGCTGCGAGACGGCCGGCTGGGAGATGCGGGCCTCCGCCCGCAGCGCGTCCACGAGCGCGCCCGCGGGCTGCTCGCCCGCCGCGAGCAGCTCGAGCAGGCGCCGCCGCACGGGGTCGCCCAGGGCCTCGAAGGGGCCCCGCGGCGCAGGTGGTTCGCCCCCCGGGGCCTCGGCGGCCCTGCCACGGGCCATCAGGCCTCCGGCATCGTGGTGTAGAAGGCGACGATGCGCTCGGCCGCGGCGTGGGCCGCGTCCGGGTCGTCGCCGGCGGCGACCGCGGCGCCGGCCCAGCCCGCGGCGGCGAGGCGCGCGAACGCGACGCCGTCGGGGGAGAGGGTCCACTCCTGTGCCGCCGCCGGGTCGACGGCGGAGGCCGGGTGCGCGACGTGCAGCCCCAGCCCCATGAGCGCCAGGTCCCAGCCGACGCCGGTGGCGCCGGGGCCGTACTGGTCCCAGAGCTCCTGGGGGACGACGGCCTCGTGCACGAGCTCCAGGACGGTGCCGTCGCCGTCCTCCGTCAGGGCGACGGTCAGCCACGAGACCGAGCCGCCGAACTCCCAGGTGACGGCGAAGCTCGCGGGGGCGTCGCAGCGCTCGACCGTGCCCCCGGCGTTCCCCTCGAGCTGGTAGCGACCGCCGACGGCCAGGTCGCCGCTGACGGGCAGGAACCAGCGGGGGAGGCGTGCGGCGGAGGTGACGGCGTCCCACAGGTCGGCGCGGTCCGTGGCGTAGGCGCGACGGGCGACGGCGATCTTCGTGGGCGTCCCGTCCCGCTCGCCGGCGCGGATCTCCCGCGTCACGAGCCCCGCGGTGGCGACCGGGTCGATGGTGATGGTCATGGCGATCCTCCGAAACATAAGTGGATGCTTATATATAACCACGCGCGGGCGCCCGGGGGAAGAGGCCGGGGAGTCAGTCCAGGGGAGCGACGACGCAGACCTCGAAGGTCCCGCGTCCGCGCCGCAGGAGGTAGCGGCACCTCTCGCTGACGATCTCGGCGGCGAGCTCGTCCCGGTGGGACCAGCGGACCTCGATCCAGAGCAGGGCCCAGCCGACCTCCTCGATGGCGACCAGCTCGGGCAGCACCCCGACGGCCTCGCGCGCCCGCGGGGCGGCCGGGCGCTGCCTCGACAGGTCGAGCACGTCCTCGGGGGACGCGAGGACGGTCGAGCCCTCCTGGCCGACGAGCAGGGCGGGCAGGTCGTAGCGGTCGGTGACGGCCTCGAGGTCCTCCGCGCCGAGCACCATGCCCAGGTCCGCGAGGAAGGCGGCGAGCGCCTCGCCGTCGTACGAGCCCGTCGGATCCGCCATCCGATCACGGTAGCCCCGGGACGCTCACCAGGCCTGCGCGAAGACGTCCGCGAACAGCTCGTCGGGGTCGACGTCGAGGCCGCGGGACGCGAACCAGGTGCACACGTTGCGGCAGTCGCGGTGCAGCAGCTCCGCGCCGAACGGGTTGGCCACGAGGTCCACGACCTGGGGCAGGTCGATGATCACGAGGCGGCCGCCGTCGTCGGGCGTGCCGTCCTCCTCGATGCCGTCGACCAGGATGTTGTACGGCGACAGGTCCCCGTGCGCCCAGCCGAGCCGTGCGATGACAGCCATCCCGTGCCGCAGCTGCTCGAACCAGTCCGCGAGGAGCGACGGGTCGGGCCGGGTGCGGGCGAGGCGCGGCGCGGCCTCGACCGTGCCGTCCGCCGACTCCCGGCCGACGAACTCGAGCAGCAGCTCGGTGCCGTCGATCTGCACGGGGTAGGGCACGGGGGCGCCGGCGTCCCACAGGCGGGACAGGGCGAGGAACTCGGCGTCCGCCCACTGGGTCGCGGCGACGGCCTTGCCCCACGAGGACTTGCGGTCCTCGATGGCGCGCTGGTCGCGGGTGCGGCGCACGCGCCGCCCGTCGGTGTACTCGCCGTCGCGGTGGAACTGGCGGTGGTCGCGGCCGCGGTACCGCTTGGCGGCCAGCAGGCTGCGACGGGTCGGGTCGTCGGGCACGGCGCGCTCGACGAGGAAGACGTCCGCCTCCTTGCCGGTCTTGAGCACGCCGAGCTCGGTGTCGAGCGCGGCGTCGGCGGTGACGACCCAGTCGGGGCGGGGCTCGGGGCCGCGCTGGCCCTTGGTGACGGAGGTCCAGGTGGACCACCGCTGGTCGGGGCCGGGCTCCACGGGGAGGTCGGCGCCCGCGTCGACGGTGAAGGCGGTGAAGGAGGACGAAGAGGAAAGAAAAGGGGAAGGGGTGTGCTGGTGCACGCGAGACTCCTGCTCAGGTCGAGGAGCTCGGTCTCGGGCCCCTCAGGATCGGGTGATGTCCGCCCGCCGGAACGTCTCCGGGAGGGCGCGCGCGACGACGTCGTCCATCGGTCTGCCCTCCTTCGCGTGCGGGCCCGCGCCGATCGCGTGCCGCCTGCGGGGAGCATGGCAGGGGTCGGCCGCGGTGGTCCACGTCTTTTCGGTCCGTAGGGTGCGGGGATGGGGTTCGTGCCGGTGGTCACGGGGTCGCGCGGGGTCGAGGACGTCCTGGTCCGCACCGCGCGACGGCTGCGCACCACGACCACCCTGGTGCTCGCTCCCGAAGACGGGTCCGTCGGCGGCGGCCGTCCTGCGCTCCTGGTCGACCCGGCGTGGGAGCCCGACGAGCTCGCGGCGATCGCCGAGGAGGTGGACGCCCGGGGCGGACGGCTCGTCGCCGGGTACGCGACGCACGCCCACCACGACCACCTGCTGTGGCACCCGCGCCTCGGCCTCGACGTGCCGCGGTGGGCGACGGAGCGGGCGGCGCAGGTCGCGCGCCGGGAGCGCCCGCGGCTGCTGGCGGAGGCGCGCGCCGACGCCGCGCGGTACGGGGGAGCAGGGCACCCGGCCGAGGTGCTCGACCTGCTCGGGCGCGTCGCCCCGGTCCCGGCGTCCGCGCGCGGCGTCCCCGACCCGGGCGGCGTCCTGCCGCCCACCGAGCTCGTGGTCCACGACGGTCATGCCCCCGGGCACGGAGCGCTCTGGCTGCCGCGCAGCGGGGTCCTCGTGGCGGGGGACGTGCTGAGCGACGCCGAGCTCCCGCTGCCGCTCGACGAGATCACGGGCGGGCACGACGCAGCGCGCGGCGTCGAGGCCTGTCTCGCCGGGCTGGACCGGCTCGCGCCGTACGCGACCCGGTGCGCCGTCGTCGTGCCGGGGCACGGGACGCCGACGGCGGGCGCGATGGCCCGGCTCGACGCCGACCGGCGCTACCTCGACGCCGTGCTGGCCGGGCGCGTCGTCGACGACCCGCGCCTGGCGCTCCCGGGCGTCGCGGCGGAGGACCGCCGGCTGCGCGCCGCGCTGGCGCGCTGACGCCCGGGTCGTGTCGTCAGCCGCCGACCGCGCCCGCCCAGGCGGTGACCTGCTCCCACACCGGCTGGGTGTCGAAGCCCATCTGTCCCAGGGCGGCCCAGGCCACGCCGACGACGGCATACAGGCTGACCGGCGTCATGACGAGCCACTCCCGCCACGACCCGGCGTCGCCGAGGATCGGCAGCGAGAGGTTGCCGCCGTCGCGCCACACGTCGTCGAAGGGCAGCACCCGGTAGCGGCGTACCCAGTAGGGGGAGCGGAACTTCAGCGGCCACAGGAGCGGGACGCCCGCGGTGGTGACGAGGTCGCCGAGCACGTGCACCGCGCACCCGAGGGCGACGGCCAGCGGCATCCAGTTCCACTCCTCGGGCGCGAAGACGGCCACGCAGGCGGCGAGGAGTAGGGACAGCGTCCAGGTCCACCAGCGGCGCCCGCCGGTGACCTTCCAGGCGCGCAGCGCGAACGCGATGAGCAGGACCGCCATGATGCCGGGGCCGACGAGCACCTCGCCGAAGGCCTCCGTGCGGATCGAGAGCATCCCCATCACCCAGGCGATCGCGGTGAAGACGGCGATGCCGAGGATGGAGTGGGTGCCGTTGCGGTGCCCGCCGGAGACGGTCGCGACGAGCTTGGTGACGCCCTCGGACACCGGGGGCAGCGAGTGCGCGATGGTGCCGCTGTGGTGGTCGGCGTCGGGCAGCAGCGCGGCGCCCGCGCAGACCAGCGCGCCGGTCATCACCCCGACCTCGGAGATCGGGTGCCAGCCGAACGCGAACGGCGCCGTCGACGTGACTGCGACCCAGGCGGCCGCTCCCGACGCGGCGTGGTGCCCACCCATCATGACCTGCGGCGCTCCCGTCCTCGGCGGTCGGTTCGCCGCCGGTCGTCCCGTTCCTCACCCTTGACCGGTTGGTCCGGGCCGGGCAGGACGCTACACGTCGGCACCGACGCGCGTGCCCAGCGCTCAGACCTGCGCGGACGGTCCCCGCGGGTACGGGCCCGACGGCGGCCCGCGCCCCGGCGCCCAGGACCGCGCCGGTGAGCTCGGCGAGCTCCTCGGCGACGAGGCGGTAGCGCAGGCGCAGCCGGTCGTCGGGGAGCGCCGCGGTTTGCGGGAGACCTCCCCGGCCGTGCTATGTTTTTCCCCGCACCGAGACGGCGCCGAGGCGCTGTCGAGGTCCACTCGTCCGGGTGGCGGAATGGCAGACGCGCTAGCTTGAGGTGCTAGTGCCCTTTATCGGGCGTGGGGGTTCAAGTCCCCCTCCGGACACTCGTTGAGACAGCGACGAACAAACCCCCGGGGTCCACAACCCGGGGGTTTTTTCGTGCCCGGGGGCCGTTCGTCACAGCGTCTCGGTGCGTGCGGCGAACGCGGCGAGCGCCGTCCGGGTCTTGGTCTCCTGGGGGGCGCCGAGGTCGACGCCCCGGCTCGCGAGGAACGCCTTCGTCTCCGCCGCCGCCTGGAACGCCGCGGCGGGCGTCGCCTTGGTCGACAGCTCGAGCACGCGGTCGCCGTCGGGCAGGAACCACAGCTCGGCCGTCATGCGCCGGGGCAGCCCCGCGGGTGCGAACCGGGCCTTGAGCAGCGTCGTCGGGCCCAGCGCGCGCAGGTCGTCGAGCGCGACGCCGGCCGGGAGGCGCGGCTCGAGCAGCGATCGTTGTGTCCGGTCGAGCAGGCCGGGCAGGCGGCCGACGTCCTCCAGCAGGGTGCGGACGTCGCCGTCGGGGAGCCGCCGCATCGAGGAGCACGAGCAGGTGAACCCGGCAGGTGAGGCGTCCACCTCGACCTTGAAGCCGCCCGACCGCCGCGCGCGGTCGGGGGCGTCCGCCGGCAGCATCGGTCGCACCTTCACGGTGAGGTCGCCGTCCTTGCGCTGCGTGCGCCGGGCGCGGACGACGAGCCCGGCGGCGGACAGGTCGAGCGCGGGTGTGTCGAAGAACACGACCTGACGGATCGTCGCGTCGAGCGCGTCGATTCCCAGCCGGTCGAGCACCCTGCGGTGGTCAGCCCCGGGCACGGTGAGCTTCAGCTCGACGGCGTCGACGTCGGGCAGGACGGCGAGGACGGCTGCGAGCGTCTCGGCGTCGTACGCGGGCACCAGCGAGGACACCGGCGGCGGCGCGGAGGGCGCCGCCGACGTTCCCGGAGTGCTGTGGGGCTGCGGGGACGTCACGGTCATGGTGGGCTCCTCCTGTCGCCGGGCGACGTGCGTCCATCGTCCGGCGGCGGCGCCCGTCGCGCACCGGCCCACCGGCCGGTCGGGAGGAATTCACCAAGGAATTCACCCCGGCGGGCGGCGCGCGTCGTCCTCCCACGGAGGGCGGGGGACGTGCGGCAGACTGGGCGGACGATCGGCGAGAGGAGCGCACGGGTGGCGAAGCGCGCGAGCGAGAACGTCCCGGCCTGGCTGCGGACGTCGGCCGGCTGGTCGTGGCGGCTCATCGCCCTGACCGCGGCGGTCGCGCTCGTGTTCTGGGCGACGGTCCAGGTGCAGCTGGTCTTCGTGGCCGTCTTCCTCGGGCTGGTGTTCGCGTCGGTGCTCAACCCCGTCGCGGACTTCTACGCCAAGGTCATGCCGCGCCCGCTGGCCACGGCGCTCGCGATCCTCAGCGCGTTCCTGGTCCTGGGCGGTCTCCTCACGTACGTGGTCGCGTCGGTGGCGGGGCAGTGGGAGCAGCTCGCCGGCCAGTTCGACACGGGCGTGCAGCAGATCCTCCAGTACCTCGAGAGCGGGCCGTTCGGCCTGTCGGTCACCGTCGACCAGATCAACGAGTGGATCGACCAGGGTCGGCAGTGGCTCACCGACAACGCCGACTCGCTCGTCAGCCAGGCCGCGCAGAGCGCGGGCTCCGTGTTCGAGGGCTTCGCCGTCTTCGCCCTCTCGATCTTCTGCACGGTCTTCTTCGTCGCGTCCGGCGGCAAGATGTGGCACTGGTTCCTCGGCCAGATCCCGGAGACGCACCGCACCCGGTGGCAGGCCGCGGCGGGTGCCGGCTGGTACAGCTTCTCCGGCTACGCGCGCGGCACCGTGATCATCGCCTTCGTCGACGGCGTCCTGGCGTTCGTCCTGCTGACCATCCTCGGGGTGCCGCTCGCGGCCCCTCTGGCCGTGCTGGTGTTCATCGGTGCGTTCATCCCGCTGATCGGTGCTCCCCTCGCGATGATCATCGCGGCCGTCGTGGCGCTCGCGGCCAACGGGATCGTCACGGCGCTCATCGTCACGATCGGCATCGCGCTCATCGGGCAGCTCGAGGGGCACGTGCTCCAGCCGCTCATCATGGGCAAGCAGGTGGCCCTGCACCCGCTGATCATCGGTCTCGGCGTCACGGCCGGCACCGTGCTGGCCGGGATCCTCGGCGCGATCATCGCCGTCCCGCTCATGGCGGTCGCGTGGACGGTCTTCTCCACGCTGCGGGGCGACCGGCCGCACCCCGAGCTCGACGACGAGTCGCCCGAGCGTGGCGAGGGGCAGCTCGCGGTGGCCCCGATCGTCGCACCGCCGGATTCCGACGCCGCCCCGGACGACCGCGGGACCGCCGACGGGCCCGGGGAGCCGTCGGACAAATAGCCATGGGCCTCGCGCGGGGTGCGTGCCACGATGCCCCGATGGAGCCGTTCGTCCTCGCCACCGACCACGTCCGCCTGTCCGTCCCGACCGCCGCCGACGTCGACCGCATCGCCGAGATCTGCGCCGACCCCGCCATCGCGCGGTGGACCACCGTGCCCTCGCCGTACGCACGCGCCGACGCCGAGGGGTTCGTCACCGGGATGGTGGCCGACGGCTGGGCCCAGGAGTCGAGCTTCACCTGGGCGGTCCGCGACCCGGGTGACGCCGACGGACCGGTGCGGGGCATGGTGGGGATGACCTGCGAGGGCGTGCCGGGCACGGACCGGATGGGGGAGCTCGGCTACTGGTGCGCCCCGGACGCGCGGGGTCGCGGGCTGACGACGGAGGCGGCGCGCCTCGTCGTGGACTGGGCGCTCGACCCGGAGGGACTCGGCCTCGCGCGGGCGCACTGGCTCGCGTACGTGGGCAACTGGCCGTCGCGCCGCGTCGCCTGGAAGCTCGGGTTCCGGTACGAGGGCACGCTGCGCCGGTTCGGCCTGCAGCGGGGCAGGCGGCACGACTCGTGGGTGGGCTCGCTGCTCCCGGACGACCCGCGCGAGCCCGGCGAGCCCTGGCCGTCCGAGGCCCCGGCGGCGGCCTGACGTGCTCCTTCGCCCCACCCGGACCTTCGTGGGGCGATCTCGGGTTGCCCCGGTGCCCGCCGACGTGGCATCGTCGACGCCGTCCCCGCGGCCTCCGCCGCGCGTGAGAGGGGACGGCTCCAGGACGAAGGGCGCAGCACAGCGATGACGGGCATCCGGACGACCGCCTAGCGCGTCGACCCCGAGGCTCCCCGCCGGCGACCCGGCCCGGGTGAGCGGCGTCGACGCACCCGCCGTCCGCCGTCCCCGTACCGCTGGAGTCCTTCGTGCCTTCCACCCATCCTTCCGTCGTCCTCCAGGACGTCACGTTCTCCTGGCCCGACGGGGCCACCCCGATCGCCGGCGTGTCCGGCGCCTTCTCGCGCGGCCGCACCGGCCTCGTCGGCCTCAACGGGGCGGGGAAGTCCACCCTGCTGCGTCTCGTCGCGGGCCGGCTGCGTCCGACGTCCGGGACGATCAGCGTGTCCGGCGTCGCGGACTACCTGCCGCAGCGCCTCACCCTCGACACGGACGCCACGGTCGCGGACCTGCTCGGCGTGCGCGACGTCGTCGACGCGGTGCGCGCCATCACCGAGGGCACCGAGGGCGACCTGCCCGAGGACCGGCTCGCCGCGCTCTTCGACGTCGTCGGCGACGGCTGGGACGTCGAGGAGCGCGCCCACGCCGAGCTCGCCGGCACGGGGCTGCCCTCCGGCGACGGCGTGCTCGACCGCCCGGTCGGCACGCTCTCGGGCGGCGAGGCGATGCTCGTCGCCGTCACGGGCGTGCGGCTGCGCGGCGCGGACGTCGCGCTCCTGGACGAGCCGACCAACAACCTCGACGGCGACGCCCGCGAGCGGCTGCACGAGATCGTGCGCACGTGGCGCGGCGCCCTCGTCGTCGTCTCGCACGACCGGGAGCTGCTCGAGCTGGTCGACGAGACCGCGGAGCTCCGCACCGGCTCCCTCACCACCTACGGCGGCACGTACGCCCAGTACGAGGAGCACCTGGCCGCGCAGCAGGAGGCGGCGCGAGCCGCCCTGCGCGACGCCGAGCAGGTCCTGCGCCGCGAGAAGCGGGAGCGGATCAAGGCGGAGGAGCGCATCGCGCACTCCGAGCGCCGCGGCCGCAAGGACGTCGTCGAGCGCCGCTACGTCAAGGCGGCGATCAACGACCGGCGCAACTCCGCCGAGAAGTCGCAGGCCGCCCGACGCGGCCAGGCCGCCGGGAAGGAGTCCGACGCCCGGGCAGCGGTCGAGGCCGCGGAGCTCTCCGTGCGCGACGACGACCGCATCGTCGTCGACCTGCCCGACCCGGACGTGCCCGCGGGACGTCGGCTCGCCGTCGTGCGCGGCACGGACGGGCGCGAGGTCGTGCTCGCCGGGCCGGAGCGCGTGGCGCTGACAGGCCCCAACGGCGTCGGCAAGACGACGCTGCTGGAGCGGCTGGTCGGGGTGGCTCCGGCGGGTGCGGACGTCGGGACGGGCGCGGTCGCCGAGGCGCTCACCGACCGGGTCGGCTACCTGCCGCAGCGGCTCGACGTGCTCGACGACGAGCAGACGGTGCTCGACGCCGTGCGGGCCGGCGCGCCGGACGTGGCACCCGGGGAGCTGCGCAACCGGCTGGCGCGCTTCCTCGTGCGCGGCGACCAGGTCGGCCGCCCGGTCGCGACGCTGTCCGGCGGCGAGCGGTTCCGCGTCACCCTGGCGCGCCTGCTGCTGTCCGACCCGCCCGCCCAGCTGCTCGTGCTGGACGAGCCCACCAACAACCTCGACATCGCCAGCACGGACCAGCTGGTGCAGGCGCTGGCCGCGTACCGGGGCGCGCTGCTGGTCGTGAGCCACGACCGGGCGTTCCTCGACCGGCTCGGCCTCGACGCCGAGCTGGTGCTGGCCGCGGACGGGACGCTCACCGAGCGGCGGTCGTAGCCGCCCGGCGAGCATCCTGTCAGCCGTCCTGTCAGCCGCCCCGTCGTCCGGTCAGGAGCAGGTGAGGGCTCCGTCGGCGGGCGCCTGGCCGGACCCGACGAAGCCGACCGTCACGCTCTGGCCGGCTCCGACGTGCGCGGTCCACGCCACCGGGGTGACGACGCCGTCGTCCAGCTCGCCGCCCCACATGTTCGTGGAGGTGATGCCGGCGGCGTCGACCTGCCACGTCGCGAGGTCGGTGTCGCCGGCGGTGACGACGATCTGGCCCTGGTAGCCGCCGGACCACGAGCTCGTCGTGGTGTACGCCGCGGTGCACGCGCCGTCGGTCGGGCCGCCGTCGTCGGTCGTCGTGGTGAACGACGCCGTCGGCGTGAGGTCGGAGACGGCCCCGTTGTGGTCGTTGCGGGCTCGCACCGTCACCTCGTACGTCGAGCCGGGATCCAGCCCGGTGAGGTCGACCATGGGGGACCCGTCGGTCGTCGCCAGGACGTCGCCCGTCGCGGCGTCGAGCACGTCGTACCCCGTCACGCAGCCGGTCCGGGAGACCCCCCACATGAGGTGCACCTGGGTGGCCCGCACGTCGTGGGCCATGACCTCGCCGGGGACGCCCGGGGCCTCGTCCGGGCAGGCGGGCGGGTCCACGGGCCCGGTGTCGTCGCCGATGCCGGTGACCTCGCCGTCGCCGCCGTCGAACTCCACGTCCGAGCAGCTGTAGAAGTTCTCGCTGCTGTCGGAGCGCACCCAGTGCGTGAACACGATGTGGCTCCCGGTGCGGTCGGCGGGCAGGGTGACGTCCCAGTAGTAGTAGTTGTCGCCTCCCGGTCCGCCGGTGTCCGGCGGGTCCGTCACCGAGTCGACCAGATCGAGGTCCGCCCACGCGAGCGGCCGGGTCGGGTCGAAGCCCTCCCTCGTCACGTAGACGTCGAACCTGCCCGGGTGCTCGGCCCAGTTGTTGTGCTGGAACTCGTACGTGGCGCCGGCGGTGAGGTGCGTCGTCGGCCAGTCGGTGCGCGGGGCGTTGAACGCGGAGAAGTCGTACGGTCCGCGGTCGCCGCCGGAGCAGATGGTGCCGTCCGGGATGTACCCCTCGGTGCGGCCGGCACCGTTCGAGTCCAGGTTGCCGAACCAGTTGTAGTACGCGTTCGGGCCGCTCTCGGCGAGCGCGTCGGCGCACGCCGGGTTGCCGGGGTCGAGCTGCCCGTTCGGGGTCTGGGCGTCCACCCAGCACAGGTACTGCCTTGAGCCGGGGAACACCTCGGCCCCGTGGGCTGCCGCGGGCTGGCCGACGGCGGCGACGATGCCGACGGCGGTCAGCGCGGCGGCGGCGAGGGATGCCGCGAGTCTTCGCATGACGGTCCTCCTCCTCGAGGTGCGTGCGCAGGGTCGTGCGACAACGGTCGTCCACGGTGCGGACGGCGTCACCCGGGCTAAACGTTTCGCGAGCCGACGCCGGTACGGTGGCCGGGTGACGTCACAGCCCCTCGCCCCGCGCCCGAGCACGCCCGCCGTGCAGCCCACGGCCGAGCAGGAGGTCGTGGACATCTGCCGCGACCTCCTGCGGATCGACACGTCCAACTACGGCAACGGCGAGGGCCCGGGGGAGCGGCGTGCGGCGGAGCTCGTCGCCGGGCTCCTCACCGAGGTGGGTCTCGAGGTGGAGCTGTTCGAGTCGGAGCCCGGCCGCACGTCGGTCGTGACGCGGCTCGAGGGCGCCGACCCGAGCCGGCCCGCGCTGGTGCTGCACGGGCACACGGACGTCGTGCCCGCCGCGGCCGAGGACTGGTCCGTGGACCCGTTCGCGGGCGAGGAGATCGACGGGATGCTCTGGGGCCGCGGCGCCGTCGACATGAAGGACATGGACGCGATGATCCTGTCCGTCGTGCGGCAGATGGTCCGCGAGGGGCGGCGCCCGGCGCGCGACGTCGTCGTGGCGTTCTTCGCGGACGAGGAGGCCGGCGGCCCGCTGGGCGCCCAGTGGGCGGTGCGGCACCGGCCCGAGCTCTTCGAGGGCGCCACGGAGGCGATCAGCGAGGTGGGCGGCTTCTCGGTGGAGGTCGGCGGGCGGCGTGCCTACCTGTTGCAGACGGCGGAGAAGGGCCTCGCGTGGCTGCGGCTCGTCGCCGGCGGGCGCGCCGGCCACGGCTCCCAGGTGAACGCCGAGAACGCCGTGACCGAGCTCGCGGCGGCGGTCGCGCGGATCGGGCAGCACCCCTGGCCGTACACGCTGACCCCGACCGTGGAGAAGCTGCTGCGCGGGGTGTCCGACCTCACAGGCCTGCCGTTCGACGGCGAGGACCCGGTCGCCGTGGACGCGCTCGTCGCGGCGCTGGGACCGGCGGCGAAGTTCGTGGGCGCCACGGTGCGGCACACGTCGAACCCGACGCAGCTGGACGCGGGCTACAAGGCGAACGTCATCCCCGGCCGGGCCGAGGCCACCGTCGACGTGCGCCTGCTGCCAGGGCACGAGGAGGAGGGGATGGCGACGCTGCGCGAGCTGGCCGGTCCCGCTGTGCGGGTCGAGCCGATCCACCAGGACACCGCGCTCGAGGTGCCGTTCTCAGGCGACCTCGTGGACTCGATGGTCGCCTCCCTGCTCGCGGAGGACCCGGGGGCCACGGTGCTGCCGTACACGCTGTCGGGCGGCACGGACAACAAGTCGCTGTCGCGTCTCGGCATCACCGGGTACGGGTTCGCCCCGCTGCGCCTGCCCGCCGACCTCGACTTCTCCGGGATGTTCCACGGCGTCGACGAGCGGGTGCCGGTCGACTCGCTGCGCTTCGGCACGCGCGTCCTGGACCGCCTGCTGCGCGACTGCTGAGCGCACCGGCGTCGGCCGCCGTCGTCAGCCGCCCAGACGGGCGAGCAGGCGGCGGGTCTGCTCGACGTACCCGCCGCCGAAGAGCACGGCGTGCACGGCGAGCGGGTACAGCTGGTGGAGCGGCACCCGCTCGCGCCACCCGGGGGCGAGGGGTCGTGCGGCCTCGTAGCCCGCGAGGACCTCGTCCAGGTGCGGCGCCCCGAAGAGCGCGAGCATGGCGAGATCGGCCTCCCGGTGCCCGCCGTGGGCGGCGGGGTCGATGAGCACCGCCTCGGCGGAGCCGCCCGGCCCCCGCGACCAGAGCACGTTCCCGGACCAGAGGTCGCCGTGCACGCGCGCCGGCGCCTCCCGCGCCGCGGCGCCCGCGAGGACGCCGAGCCGACCGCACACCCGCTCGACGGCGGCCGCGTCCTGCGCGGTGAGCACGCCTCGCTCCCGGCCCTGCGCGACGACCGGACGGAGCCGGGCGTGCGCGTAGAACGCGGGCCAGTCGCCCCAGGTCCCCCCGGCCAGGGGAAGGGGGTCGTCGAGCGGGCCGAAGTATCCGCGCCCGGCGCCGGGCGGGAGGACGCCGAACCCGGCGGCGCCCGCACCGTGCAGGACGGCGAGGCGGCGGCCCAGGTCGCGTGCGGCGTCGGGCGTGGGCCGCGTCGCGTCGACACGCTCCAGGTCGAGGTGCTCCGGTCCGTGCCCCAGCACCCGGGCGACCCGCGGGCCGCCCGGCACGGCGAGCCAGCGCAGCCCGGCCGCCTCGGTGGCGAAGAACCCCGGCGGCGCGTGCGCCCGCGACTTGTGGAAGACCTCGGCCATGGGTGTCCGCTGCGGTCAGAAGGTGGGGCTGACCTTGATGATCTTGCGGCGCAACCACACCCGGCGCTCGCCGCCCATGTACAGGCGGGTCCGGGCGAGCTCCCACCGGCCGTACTCGGCCTCGTCGGTGAGCATCTTGCGCGCGTCGGGGACGCTGGTGCCCCGGTCGATGGTCAGCACGCGGTACTCGTACTGTCCGTGCTTGCGCCAGGCGGACGGCGCGCCGGGGCGCGTGTCTGCCTGGGACGTCGACGGGATCGAAGTCATCCGCTGTCCTCCCGAAGTGCTGGCGGGCGGCTTTCGTCTGCCCATTGTGCCCCGTGGGGCGCTACGGTCAGAGCATGACCGCAGACCCGCGTGCCGCGTTGGACCGCTTCGTCGCCGCGCTGGAGGCCCACTACCACGCGGTGTCGACCCGCCGGGGGGACGACGACCCCGCGGTCGACGACGCCTACGAGGTCCTCGCCGACGCGTTCGAGGTCTACGAGGACGCGCTGGCCCAGGTCTACTCCGAGGTCACGCCCTTCTTCCTGGACGACGGGGACGGGGACGACGACGAGGACGACGAGGACGACGAGGACGAGGACGAGGCGGACGACGACCTCGACGCCGAGCTCGACACGGACCTCGAGGGTCCCGGCCTGCCGGGGGCGCCCGCCGACCGGCCGGCCGACGCCCCGGGGCAGGCCTACCAGCGCTCGGGGTAGCCGATCTCCGGGGCGGAGACGTCGTCGAGCGCGGCGTGGACCTCGCCCGGCATCTCGAGGTCGGTGGCGGCGAGCGAGGCCCGCAGCTGGGCCGGCGTCCGCGCCCCGACGATCGCGCTCGCGACCGTGTCGCGGGCCAGCAGCCAGGCGAGAGCGACCTCGAGCGGCGCACGCCCGAGCCCGTCGGCCGCGGTGGCCACGGCCTCGACGACGGACGACGCGGCGGCGTCCAGGTAGGGGTCGACGAACGCGGCGAGGTGCGTCGACGCCGCGCGGGAGTCCGCCGGGATCGCTCGCCGGTACTTGCCGGTGAGCACACCGCGCCCCAGCGGCGACCAGGCCAGCAGGCCGAGCCCGAGGGCGTCGGCGGCGGGTACGACGTCGCGCTCCGCGCCACGCTGCAGCAGGGAGTACTCGAGCTCGAGGGCGCTGAGCCCGGTGCCGTCCGTCTCCAGCAGCGTCGCGGCCCGCGCGGACGCCCAGCCGGGATGGTTGGACAGGCCGACGTAGCGCGCCCGCCCGGACGACACCGCGAGCCGCAGTGCCGACACCGTCTCGGCGAGCGGCGTCGCCGGGTCGGGGCAGGCGACGAGGAACAGGTCGACGTGGTCGGTGCCGAGGCGCGCGAGAGACGCGTCGAGGTCTGCCAGCAGTCCCGCCCGGGAGGCGTCGACGCGTGCGCCCGAGCGGCCGGCCCGCACGCCGCCCTTGGTGCACAGCACGACGTCGTCGCGCGAGACCTTCCCGTCGAGCAGGGAACCGATGACGCGCTCCGCGTCGCCGTCGCCGTACGTGGCGGCGGTGTCGACGAGCGTGCCGCCCGCGTCGACGAAGTCGCGCAGCTGCTCCGCCGCGTCCAGGTCGTCGGTGTCCCGCCCCCAGGTCATGGTCCCCAGGCCGAGCTCGGACACGCGCAGGCCCGTACGGCCCACCTGACGACGCTCCATGGCGGGCCAGGCTACCGGGAAACCCCGCAGGTCCGGGTAGTGTGACCGCCCGTGAATGCCTGGGAAGCGATCCTGCTCGGCCTGGTCCAGGGCCTGACCGAGTTCCTGCCGATCTCTTCGAGCGCGCACCTGCGCATCGTGGGAGAGCTGCTCGGCGGGACCGACCCCGGGGCCGCGTTCACCGCGATCACGCAGATCGGCACCGAGGCCGCCGTGCTGCTCTACTACCGCCGCACGATCCGGGACATCTGCGTCGCCTGGTGGAAGTCCCTGGTGGGCACGCACGGCAGCGACTGGCGCTCGCGGATGGGCGCCCACGACGACCAGGCCCGCATGGCCTGGTACATCGCACTCGGCTCGATCCCGATCGGCGTCCTCGGGCTGCTCTTCCAGGACCAGATCGAGACCTATCTGCGCAACCTCTGGATCACCGTGACGACGCTCGTCGTCTTCGGCCTCCTGCTCGGCTGGGCGGACAAGATCGGCCGCCGCACCCGCCGGCTCGACGAGCTCAACCCGAAGCGCGCGATCGGGTTCGGCTTCGCCCAGGCGCTCGCGCTCATCCCGGGCGTGTCGCGCTCCGGGGGCACGATCACCGCCGGGCTGCTCATGGGCTTCACCCGCAAGGCCGCCGCGGACTACTCGTTCCTGCTGGCCATCCCCGCGGTGCTGATGTCGGGCTTCTACCAGCTCGCCAAGTCCGTGGGCGAGGACCCGGCCCCCGGGTCGCCAGGTGCCGGCGCGACCCTGGTCGCGACGCTCGTCGCGTTCGTGGTCGGGTACGTCGTCATCATCGGGTTCCTCAAGCTCATCACCACGCACTCCTTCATGCCGTTCGTCTGGTACCGCCTCGGCCTCGCCGCCGTGGTCGTGGTCCTGCTGCTGACCGGCGTGCTCACCGCGAACGGCGGGATCGTCGTCTGACGGACGTGGGGCGCGGCGTGATCCGGCAGGGTGATCTGACCTGCCACCTGGCCCGGTAGCCTGGGCGCGTGCGTTCCTGGCCCGCCCCGCAGATCCCCGAGCTCCCCGACCCGGCCGACGGCCGCCGCACCCCCGTCCGGGTGCACGACAGCACCACCGGACGGCTCGTGGACCCGGCCCCGGGGGACACCGCCCGCTACTACGTCTGCGGGATCACCCCTTACGACGCGACCCACCTCGGGCACGCGAACACCTACCTGGCGTTCGACCTGCTGCACCGGGCGTGGCTCGACGCCGGCAAGGACGTGACGTTCGTCTCGAACGTCACCGACGTGGACGACCCGCTGCTCGAGCGCGCGGACGCCACGGGGGTCGACTGGCGCGACCTCGCCGCCGACCAGGTCGCGCTGTTCCGCGAGGACATGACGGCCCTCGGCATGGTGCCGCCCGCCACCTGGACCGGTGCCGTCGAGTCCGTGCCCGCCGTCGTGACCGCCGTCGAACGGCTCCTGGACGAGGGGGCCGCGTACCGCGTGCCGATCGAGCCGGGCGCCGGCGGAGACGACGCGGGCCTGGGCGACGTGTACGCGGACCTGTCGGCGGACCCCGACTTCGGTCAGGTCGCCCGCCTCGACCCGCAGGTGATGGTCGAGCTGTTCGCCGAGCGCGGCGGCGACCCCCAGCGCGAGGGCAAGAAGAACCCTCTCGACCCGCTGCTGTGGCGCCGGGAGCGCCCCGGCGAGCCCGCATGGGACGGCGCGTCCCTCGGCACCGGCCGCCCGGGCTGGCACATCGAGTGCGCCGTCATCGCCCGCGACGGGCTGGGCCTGCCGTTCGACCTGCAGGGCGGGGGAGCGGACCTGCTCTTCCCGCACCACGAGATGTCCACCTCGCACGACCGCCTGCTGGGCGACGGCGGGGCGGGCGTGCACGTGCACGCCGGGCTCGTCGCCTACGAGGGCGAGAAGATGAGCAAGTCGCGCGGGAACCTCGTCTTCGTCTCCGCGCTGCGCCGCGCGGGCGTCGACCCGATGGCGATCCGGCTGGCTCTGCTGGCGCACCACTACCGCACGGAGTGGGAGTGGACGGACGCCGACCTCGAGGCCGGCGTCGCCCGGATCGAGCGCTGGCGCGCCGCCGTCTCCGGCAACGGCGGCCCCGACGCGACCGCGACGCTCGCCGCCCTGCGCGCGGCGCTCGCGGACGACCTCGACGGCCCGGCGGCGCTCACCGCCGTCGACGCCTGGGCCGACCGCGCGCTCGAGCCCGGCCGGGACACGGACGCCGACCACGAGGGTGCGCCGGGGGTGCTGGCCCGCGCGGTCAACGCCCTGCTCGGCGTGCGGCTGTAGCGGCGTGGCGCCGGCCGGTCAGGCCGGCGCGCGGATCCCGGCGAGGACGACGGCCAGGAGCGGCTCCGCGTCCTGGGGACTGCCGATCCGCACGGCGTGCTCGACACCGCACACGAGGTGCATGACGTGCTCGGCGGTGAGCCCGGGCCGGACCGTGCCCTCGGCGGCGGCGCGGTCGAAGAGGTCCGTGAGCGCCGTCATCACCTCTCGCTTGAGCTGGCGGGCCTGGTCGGACTCGTCCTGTACGGCCAGCAGGACGCGCTGAAGGCCCCCGTCCTCGAGCTGCAGGCGCAACCCGTCGCGCACGACCATCTCGAGCCCGACGATCGCGCGGTCGTGTGCGCCCGCCCGCTCCGCGACGTCCCGGAGCTGCTCGAGCCTCTCCATGGCGAGCGCTTCCACCAGCGCATGGACGGTCGGGAAGTGTCGGTACACGGTCGCGACGCCCACGCCGGCGTCGCGAGCGACCTCGTTGAGCCGCAGCTCGTCCACGTCACGCCCGCGCGCGACCTCGAGGATGCGTCGGCGGCTGCGGGCGGCGTCAGAGCGGGTCGCTGTCACGCGCCCACCCTAGGGCATTGAGGGGATGATGTATCCGTTTCGGTGGTACCTTCATCCGGATAGCTAATCCGTTTGAAGGAGAGTCATGTCCTGGGACCCCACCCGCCTGCCCGTCCTCCACGGCCGCACGTTCGTCATCACCGGTGCCACGGCCGGCATCGGCTACTTCGCCGCCGAACAGCTCGCCGCCGCCGGGGCGCAGGTGGTCCTTGCCGCGCGATCGGCGCCGAAGGCCGCGCGCGTGCTCGCCACGCTGCGCGACCACGTGCCCGGGGCGGAGGCGAGCTTCGTCGAGCTCGACCTCGCGTCGCTGGCCTCGGTGCGCCGCGCGGCCGACGAGCTGACCGGGCTCCCGCGGCTCGACGGCGTGTTCGTCAACGGGGGCAGCATGGCGATGCGTCCCGGCGAGGTCACGGACGACGGGCACCCGATGATCCTCGGGACTCATACGCTGGCCGGGTTCCGCCTGGTCGGCGGCGTGCTGCCCGCCCTGGCCGCCTCCGGGCACGAGCACGGCACCGTCCCGCGCGTCGTGCACGCGTCCACGGGCTTCGTCTCACGCGCCCGCAGGACCCCGATCGACGACGTGGCCGCCGTGCCGTCCACCGGTCTGGGGGCCTACGTGAAGGCGAAGGCGATCACCGAGGTCTTCGCCTCGGAGCTGGACCGGAGACTGCGCGCGGCCGGGCTCCCCGTGGCCTCGATCGTCAGTCGGCCGGGCATCGGTGTCGACGCCCGGACGCCCGAGCGCGCCGGTGTCAGCGGCCCCGCGGCCGGCTACCGGCGGAATCCCTTCACCCCGTGGGCGCAGGGCAAGGACGCGGCCGCCTGGGCCGGCGTTCGTGCGCTGGTCGACCCCCGAGCCGTCGGGGGCGAGTACTACGCGCCGGGCAACGGCCGACGGGGCCTGCCGGTGCGGATCGACCCGCCCGCGCACACCGCCGCCCCTGAAGGAGGCGTCGCGGCCCGTGTCTGGACCCAGCTGGAGACGCTCACGGGCACCCCGCTGCGGGTCGGTCGCTGACGCACGACGGCGAGTGCGGGCGTCAGCCTCGGTCGCCCTTGTCGGGACCCCTGTCGCCCTTGTCGCCGCCGACGTCGCGCCGCCGCAGGTAGCGCTCGAACTCCCTCGCGATCGCCTCCCCGGACGCCTCCGGCAGGTCGGCGGTGTCCTTCGCCTCCTCGAGCTGCTGCACGTACTCGGCGATCTCGGTGTCGTCGGAGGCCAGCTCGTCGACGCCGTGCTGCCAGGCCTCGGCGTCCTCGGGCAGGTCGCCGAGGGGCACCGGCGCGGCGATGAGCTCCTCGACGCGGGTGAGGATCGCGAGCGTGGCCTTGGGCGACGGCGGGTTGGCGACGTAGTGCGGCACGGCCGCCCACAGCGACACGGACTGGAAGCCGCGTCGGTCGGCCTCGTGCTGCAGCACGCCGACGATGCCGGTGGGTCCCTCGTACGTGCTGGGCTCGACGTCGAGCACCGCCTGCAGCCCCTCGCTCTCGGTGGTCGCCGACATGGGGATGGGCCGGGTGTGCGGCACGTCGGCCAGCAGCGCGCCCAGGGTCACGACGGTGCGGACGCCCAGCTCGGCGGCCAGGTCGAGCAGCTCGGCGCAGTAGGAGCGCCACCGGAACGACGGCTCGATGCCGTGCACCAGCACCACCGTGCGGTCCGGCAGGTCCGCGACCGAGACCGTCGTGGTCGGCCAGGTGAGCGAGCGCTCCCCGTCCGGCCCGGTCTCCATCACGGGCCGGTTCACCTGGAAGTCGTGGTAGTCCTCGGGGTCGAGCTCGCGCACCTGGCGGGCGTCCCACACGTGAGCGAGGTGGGTCAGGGCGGCGGTGGCGGCGCTGCCGGCGTCGTTCCACCCCTCGAACGCGGCGATCATCACGGTCTGCCGTGCGGCGTGGCGCCCGGTGGTCTCCGGCTCGGTCGTCATCCGTCCAGCGTATACAGCGTGCGGCGGGCCGCGGGGCGCCGCGCGGGCGCGGTCGTTGACACGCGGGGGCGACCCTGGTTCGGTGGCGGAAGGCGCTTACCAACGGAGGTGACCGTGCCGACGACGACGAGGTCGACGAGCTTCTTCCCCCAGTCCGTGCCCCGGCCGGCGGGGCGCACCGCCCGGCGGTCGACGACGGCGGCGGCCGCGCTGTCCCTGCTGCTCGCCGGACTGGCGGCACCCGCGGCCCAGGCGGCGCCCGACGGCGGCCCGCCCGCGGTCTCGCCCGACGACGCGGCGGCGGTGGGATGGGCCACGCAGGGCGGCGGGACGGACGGCGGGGCCGGGGCTCCAGCAGGTTCCGTCTCGGTGGTCACGAACCGTGCCGAGCTGCTCGCCGCGCTCGACAACGGCGGGCGCCGGGACGAGCCCAAGGTGGTGTACGTCAGCGGCACGATCCACGGCAACGAGGCTGCCGACGGTCGCCTGCTCGGCGAGCAGGACTACGCGCCGGGGTACGACCTGGAGAAGTACCTCAGCTGCTTCGGCGACGAGGGCTGGAGCGACGCCCTGCACGAGTACTGCGGTCCGCAGCGGCGGCTGCGGACCACAGGCAGCAACAACCTCAAGCGGCAGATCGAGATCTCGGTCCCCAGCAACACGACGCTGCTCGGGCTCGGCGACGACGCCGGCCTCGACGCGGCGACCCTCATGCTCCACCTGAGCCACGACGTCGTGATCCGGAACCTCACGCTCGAGGCCCCGGTCGACCACTTCACCTCGTGGGACCCGTGGGACGGCGAGCTGGGGGCGTGGAACGCGCGCTTCGACGCGATGTCGTCGGTGACGTCGACGAACGTGTGGGTCGACCACGTCACCTTCACGGACGGCCGGTTCCCGGACAGCTCCGCGCCCACGGGTCCGAACGGGCGCCCGGTGAACTTCCACGACGGACTGTTCGACGTCAAGGACGGCAGCGACCTGATCACCGTGTCGAACAGCCGGTTCACCGACCACGACAAGACCCTGCTCATCGGGTCCGGCGACGACAACGCCGACACCGACGCCGGCCGCCTGCGCATGACGTTCGTGGGCAACGCGTTCGAGGGCATCTGCCAGCGGGCGCCGCGGGTGCGGTACGGGCAGGTGCACGTGCTGAACAACTACTACAGCGGGTCGTCGCGCGACCCGGTCGCGCCGGTGACGGGCGACCACTGCTACGGCATCGGCCTCGGCATCGAGTCGAGCGTCGTCGCCGAGGGCAACGCCTTCGACTACACGGGGCCCGGCACCGGGGCGGAGATGGCGGTGTCGAACTGGAACGCGACCCGGTTCTCGGACACCGGGTCGTGGTTCCGGGGCAGCGCCGTCGACCTCGACGACCTGGTCGCCGACGGCACGGCGGGACCGGTCGGGCCCGCGGGCTGGGACCCGGCAGACGTCTACCCGTACGAGCCGCTGGACGGGTACGCCGCGGTGAAGCGCCACGGCAAGCACGGGACGGGCGCGGGCGTGCTGGAGGTGGCCCTGCCCTGACGGCGTGCCCCATCTCACGGGGGCGCGCGGGCGAGGGCGGGCGGGCCGGTCCGTACGATGGACGGGTGTCCGAGACCCTCGCCCCCGCCCCGCAGCCCGCCACCCCGACCCTGCCCGCGGCCGTCCTGTGGGACATGGACGGCACCCTCGTGGACACCGAGCCGTACTGGATCCGGGCCGAGCAGGAGCTGGTCGCGGAGCACGGCGGCACGTGGACCCACGAGCAGGCCATGCAGATGGTCGGCAACGCGCTGACGGTCTCCGCCGCGATCCTGCGCGACCAGGGCGGCGTGGACCTGCCGATCGACACGATCGTCGACCGCCTGCTCGGGCGCGTCGTCGAGCAGGTGCGGCGCGAGGTGCCGTGGCAGCCGGGCGCGCTCGAGCTCCTGCGCGGGCTCGCGGAGGCCGACGTGCCGTGCGCGCTCGTCACGATGAGCTACACCGCGCTGGCCCAGGAGGTCGTCTCGCGGGGGCCCGCGGGGGCGTTCTCGACCGTCGTCACCGGGGACCAGGTGTCCCGCGGCAAGCCGGACCCCGAGCCCTACCTGACCGCCGCGGAGCGCCTCGGGGTCGACGTCGGCGCCTGCGTGGCGATCGAGGACTCGCCCACCGGCATCGCGTCGGCGCGCGCCGCCGGCATCGCGACGCTGGGCGTCGAGGCGGTCGTGCCCGTGCCGCACCTGGACGGGCTCAGCCGCGCCGCGTCGCTCGAGAAGGTCGACGTCGCGACGCTCGCGCGCATCGGCGCCGGCGAGGTCGTGGACCTCACGCTCTGACGGGTTCCACCCCGCCGGGCCCCACGCCGAGCCGCTCCCGCAGCGCGTCGGCCGGGACCACGGGTGGCGTGCCGCCGAACTCGGGGCACAGCGCCTGGTGCGCGCACCACCCGCACAGGCGGCTGCGGCGCGGCCGCCAGTCACCGGTCCGGGCGGCGTCCTGGATCGCCGACCACAGGGCGCGCACCTTGGTCTCCGTGGCCTCGAGCTCCCGCTCGACCGGCTCGGCGCGCAGCACCTGGCCGTCGCCCAGGTAGAGCAGCTGCAGCATGCGCGGCAGCTCGCCGCGCTCGCGCCAGAGCACGAGGCCGTAGAACCGCATCTGGAACAGGGCGGAGCCCTCGAAGCCCGGCCCGGGGGCGCGGCCCGTCTTGTAGTCGACCACCCGCAGCGCGCCGTCGGGCGCCACGTCGAGCCGGTCGACGATCCCGCGCAGCACCGGCCCGTCGTCGAGCGACGTCTCGACGCGCAGCTCGCGGGACTCGGGCTCCAGCCGGTTGGGGTCCTCCAGCGTGAAGTAGGTGCCGACGAGTCGCCGCGCCCGGCCGAGCCACTCCGACGGCGTGGTGCCGGCCGCGTCGCCGCCCTCGTCGAACAGCGTCGCGTACCGCGGCTCGGCCTCGACGAGGCGCTCCCACTCGACCGGCAGCAGGGCGGCCGCCGCCTCCGGCGTGCGCTCGCCGCGCGGGGCGTCGTAGAGCCGCTCGAGCACGGCGTGCACCAGCGTGCCCCGCGCGGCCGCGGACGCCGGAGGCTCGGGCAGCCGGTCGACCACGCGGAACCGGAACAGCAAGGGGCAGCGCATGAAGTCGGCCGCGCGCGACGGCGACAGCGCCGGGGCCCGCGACGCCGTCGGCGACGGGTCGGGGGCAGCGGTCGTCGTCATGCGCGCCACCTTACGGGTGGACGGTGACAGGCCGGCTCGGCCGGATAGCCTGGCCGCGTGACCTCTCGCTCCCGGGGATGGGTGGTCGGCCGCATCGCGGGCGCGCCCGTCCTCGTCACCCCGTCGTGGTTCCTCGGTGCCGTCGTCCTCACCCTCGTGTTCGCGCCCTCGGTGCGGACGTGGTTCGCACCGCAGCTGGGGACGACGGCGGTGCTCCTTGTCGCGGCCGCCTTCGTGCTGCTGCTCTTCGGGTCCGTGTTCCTGCACGAGGTGGCCCACGCTCTCGTCGCACGGTCGCGCGGGCACCACGTCACCGAGGTCGCGCTGACCCTCTGGGGCGGCCACACCGCCTACACGGGGTCGGGCGGTCGCCCCGTCGACGCCGCCCTCGTGGCCGTGGTCGGCCCGCTGACCAACCTCGTGCTCGCGGCCGCGTTCTGGGTCGTGTACCTGCTGCAGCCGGTGTCGTCCGTCGTGACCGCGCTGCTCCTGGCCGGGGCGTTCTCGAACGCGTTCGTCGGGTTGTTCAACCTGCTGCCCGGCCTGCCGCTGGACGGGGGGCAGATCCTCGAGTCCGCGGTCTGGGGCGCGACGGGCTCGCGCTCGCGGGGCACGCTCGCGGCGGGCTGGGTCGGGCGTGCGGTGGCGATCGGCGTGCTGGCCGTGGCGCTGCTGTGGCCGTTGCTCGAGGGGCGGAGGCCGTCGTGGGTGACGGTCGCGTGGGCCGCGCTCATCGGCGCGTTCCTGTGGTCCGGCGCGGGGGACGCGATCAAGGGCGCACAGACCAGGGCCCGGGTCGCGGGGCTGTCCGCGCGCGGCCTGGCAGTGCCGGCAGTCGTGCTCCCGGTCACCTCGTCGGTCGCCGGCGTCTCCGAGGCGGCGGCGCGGCGCCCGGGCGCGGTCGTGGCCGTCGTCGGGCCCGCCGGGGAGCCCGTGGGCTGGGTGGACCCGGCTGCGGTCGCGAACGTGCCCGCGGACCAGGCCGCGGCCACGCCGGTGGAGGCCGTCGTCGTGCCGTTCCCGCCCGGCTCGGCGGTGAGTCCCGAGCTCGAGGGCGACGACCTCCTCGACCGTCTCGCCCGCGGCTCGTCGGGGGCGCGGGTGGTGCCCGTCGTGGACGCCGGCCGCCTGACCGGGGTGCTCGACGTCGCCCGGGTCGCGGCCGCTCTCCGTCGATGAGGGGCCGGTAGACTCGCCCGTCGTGACCTCCGCCGACGCCACCCCGCCCGAGAACCGCCCGACCGCCGACGCAGCACCCGGGCCGACCGGGCTGCCGACCGAGGGGTCGACCGGCAGCGCCACGGGTGCCGACCTGCGTCGCGGGCCCCTGCGCGAGGGGGACCGGGTGCAGCTCACGGACCCCAAGGGCCGCCTGCACACCATCACGCTCAAGCCCGGCGGCACCTTCCACACGCACAAGGGCTACTTCCGGCACGAGGACCTCATCGGCCGCCCCGAGGGGTGGGTCGTGACCAACACCGCCGGCATCGAGTACCTGGCGCTGCGGCCCCTGCTGAGCGACTACGTGCTGTCCATGCCGCGCGGCGCCGCCGTCGTCTACCCGAAGGACGCCGGCCAGATCGTCCAGATGGCCGACATCTTCCCCGGCGCGCGCGTCGTGGAGGCCGGCGTCGGGTCCGGGGCGCTGACCATGTCGCTGCTGCGCGCCGTGGGCGACGCCGGCGAGCTGCACTCCATCGAGCGCCGCGAGGACTTCGCGGCGATCGCGCGCGGCAACGTCGAGTCGTTCTTCGGCGGCGAGCACCCGGCGTGGCGGCTGTCGGTCGGCGACCTCGCGGACGTGCTGCCCACCGTGGCCGAGCCCGGCAGCGTCGACCGCGTCGTGCTCGACATGCTCGCGCCCTGGGAGAACGTCGACCCCGTGGCCCGCGCGCTGGTGCCGGGCGGCGTGCTGATCTGCTACGTCGCGACCGCCACGCAGCTGTCCCGCACGGCCGAGGACCTGCGCGCCGACGGCCGGTTCGCGGAGCCCCAGGCGTGGGAGTCCATGGTGCGCGGCTGGCACCTCGAGGGCCTCGCGGTCCGCCCGCAGCACCGGATGATCGGGCACACCGGCTTCCTTATCACGGCGCGACGGCTCGCCGACGGCGTCACGCCCCCCGAGCGCACCCGCCGCCCGGCCAAGGGTTCCTACCCCGCCCCCGACGCCGAGTGGTCGGAGGAGGAGCTGGGCGAGCGCGCCGTGTCGGACAAGAAGATCCGCCGCGTCCGGCGCGACCTCGGCGTCGCCCCCGACGACGCGCAGGGCTGACACGGGCCGCGGCCGCGGAACCGGTCGCGGCAGGTCACCGGGAGGTCTCGGTCGTGTGAACCTCGCGACCGCTCCGTGAAATGAACCCCCGGACATCCGCGTTGATGTCTAGGGTGCTTACTCCGGGGGCACTTCCCGTCCGGGGAGGCGGCCACCCGGCCCGCACGAGAGGGGATGCGATGTCCGACAACCCTGTCCGCCCGGAGCCTCGACCGGAGCAGCCGGCGCTGCCCACCGGACCGAGCCACGACGCACAGCTCGCCCTCCTCGCCGCCAAGAACGAGCGGCTCGCCGAGGCGCTCCGCGCCGCCCGCGACCAGATCGTCGAGCTCAAGGGCCAGATCGACGAGCTCGCCAAGCCGCCGGGGACGTACGCGACGTTCCTCGCCGCGCACGACGACGGCTCCGTCGACATCTCGTCCGCGGGCCGCAAGATGCACGTGCAGGCGAGCCCGGGACTCGACGTCTCCGAGCTGCGCCCCGGCCAGGAGGTCAAGCTCAACGAGGCGATGACGGTGGTCGAGGTCGGCGGCTACGAGCGCACCGGCGAGCTGGTGACCGTCAAGGAGGTGCTCGACGCCGAGCGGGTGCTCGTCGTCGGCCGCGCCGACGAGGAGCGTGTGGTGCGCCTCGCCGGGTCGGTCGCCGACGCCGCGCTGCGGGTCGGCGACGCGCTCACGGTCGACGTGCGCAGCGGGTTCGTCTACGAGGTGGTGCCGAAGTCGGAGGTCGAGGAGCTCGTCCTCGAGGAGGTGCCCGACATCGCCTACGAGGACATCGGCGGGCTGGGGCCGCAGATCGAGCAGATCCGCGACGCCGTCGAGCTGCCCTTCTCGCACCCCGACCTCTTCCGCGAGCACGGGCTGCGCCCGCCCAAGGGCGTGCTGCTGTACGGCCCGCCCGGGTGCGGCAAGACGCTCATCGCCAAGGCCGTCGCCAGCTCCCTCGCAGGGATGGTCGCCACCGCGCGCGGAGGCGACCCGGCCGCCAAGAGCTACTTCCTCAACGTCAAGGGCCCCGAGCTGCTCAACAAGTACGTGGGCGAGACGGAGCGGCACATCCGCCTGATCTTCGCCCGCGCCCGCGAGAAGGCGACGCAGGGGATGCCGGTCGTGGTCTTCTTCGACGAGATGGAGTCGCTGTTCCGCACCCGCGGCACCGGGCTCTCCTCGGACGTCGAGACGACGATCGTGCCGCAGCTCCTCGCCGAGATCGACGGCGTCGAGCGGCTCGACAACGTCATCGTCATCGGCGCGTCGAACCGCGAGGACATGATCGACCCCGCGATCCTGCGGCCGGGCCGGTTGGACGTGAAGATCAAGATCGAGCGGCCCGACGCCGAGGGCGCCACCGAGATCTTCGGCAAGTACCTCACCCCGGCGCTGCCCATCCACCCCGACGACCTGGCAGAGCACGGCGGCAGCGAGTCCGAGGCGATCACCGCCATGATCGGCAGCGTGGTGGAGCGGATGTACTCCGAGGACGAGGAGAACCAGTTCCTCGAGGTCACGTACGCCTCGGGCGACAAGGAGACCCTGTACTTCAAGGACTTCAACTCCGGCGCGATGATCCAGAACGTCGTGGACCGGGCCAAGAAGTCGGCGATCAAGGACTTCCTGGCCACCGGTCAGCGGGGCATCCGGGTGGAGCACCTGCTGAGCGCGTGCGTCGACGAGTTCAAGGAGAACGAGGACCTGCCGAACACCACCAACCCCGACGACTGGGCGCGCATCAGCGGCAAGAAGGGCGAGCGCATCGTCTTCATCCGCACGATCGTCCAGAAGAAGGGCGGCGACGGCACGCCGCGCACCATCGACACGGTGACCAGCACCGGACAGTACCTCTAGGCCCTGGCCCGTACCCGCAGAGATCGAGGTACCCGTCTCGAGGTCGACCCACCGGAGGGCGACTTCGAGACGGGTACCTCGATCTCGTTCGTGGCCGCCTAGGGTGGTGACGTGAGCGTTCGTCGCGTGATGGGGATCGAGACCGAGTACGGCGTGCTGGCACCGGGGCGGCCGATGGCCAACCCGATGCTCATGAGCTCGCAGGTGGTCATGACGTACCGCGCCCTGGTGGCGCGTGCGGGCGCCCGCCCGCCGGCCCGCTGGGACTACGACGACGAGGACCCGCTGCAGGACGCGCGCGGGTTCCACCTGCAGCGCGCGTCGGCGCACCCGTCCCTCCTCACGGACGACCCCTCGCGCCCCGCGCCGTCCGGCCCTTCGTCGCCCGGCTCGACGACGGGGAGCACACCGGCGTCGGCCCAGGTGGCCTCCGCGGCCGGCACCCCGGGCGGCACGGCGCGCGGCCGCGCCGCGCGGGCCGCGCGACAGGAGCCCGAAGAGGTCGAACGGCCGTCGGTCGAGGACTACGACGACCCGAGCGCCGCGAACTGCATCCTCACCAACGGCGCGCGCCTCTACGTGGACCACGCGCACCCGGAGTACTCGTCGCCCGAGGTCACGGGGCCGCGCGACGGCGTCCTGTGGGACGTCGCGGGCGAGCGGGTCATGCTCGCCGCCGTGCGGTCGCTCGCGGAGGTGCCGGGCGGCGAGGTGGTGCTCTACAAGAACAACGTGGACGGCAAGGGCGCCAGCTACGGCACGCACGAGAACTACCTGGTGGACCGGGCGCTGCCGTTCGGCACGCTCGTCGAGCTGTTGACGCCGTTCCTCGTCACGCGGCAGGTGTTCGCCGGGTCGGGTCGGGTCGGGCTCGGCCCGACGGGCTCGGAGGCGGGCTTCCAGCTCTCCCAGCGCGCCGACTACGTCGAGGCGGAGGTGGGGCTGGAGACCACGCTGCGCCGTCCCATCGTCAACACCCGTGACGAGCCGCACGCGGACCGCACGCGGTGGCGCCGCCTGCACCTCATCATCGGCGACGCCAACCTCTTCGAGGTCGCGACCTTCCTCAAGCTGGGCACCTCCTCGCTGGTGCTGTGGGTGCTCGAGCACCTCGACGAGCTGGCCGAGACGGGCGTACCCGCCCGGGAGGAGCTCGCCGCCCTGCGCCTCGCCGACCCGGTCGCCGACGTGCAGCGGGTGTCGCGCGACCTCACCCTCACCGCGCCCCTCGAGCTCGCCGACGGTCGCCGGCTCACGGCGCTGGAGATCCAGGAGGCGTACGCCGACGTCGTCGCGCGGTCGGTCGCCGCGCTCGGGGCACCGGCAGGCGGCTCGGGCGACACGCCCGGAGCGACCCCGGGCGACGACGAGACCGCACAGGTGCTGGATCGCTGGCGCTCGGTGCTCCACCGGCTGGGCACCGACCCGGCGACGTGCGCGCGAGAGGTCGAGTGGGTGGCGAAGCGGCGGCTCCTGGAGCGGATGCGCTCGCGGGACGGCCTCGGCTGGGACCACCCGCGGCTGCACGCGCTGGACCTGCAGTGGACGGACGTGCGGCCCGAGCGTGGTGTGTACCACCGGCTCGTCGCGTCGGGCGCCGTCGAGCGGCTCGTGGACGAGGAGCTGGTGGCGGACGCGGTGCACCACGCACCGGCGGACACGCGCGCGTGGTTCCGTGGCGAGGTGATGGCCCGGTACGCCGACCAGGTGTCCGCGGCGAGCTGGGACTCGGTGATCTTCGACGTCCCGGGGGCCGCGGCCCTGCAGCGGGTGCCGATGCTCGACCCGTCGCGCGGCACGCGCGCGCACATCGGCGCGCTCCTGGACGCCAGCCCGGACGCCGCGGCCCTGCTCAAGGGGCTGCGCGGCGACGGGTGAGCTCCAGCCCGACGACGAGCCCGACGACGAGCCTGCGGCGGGCTGACCGGCGGCGACGTCTCCGGGACGGTGCCCGGGTCGCACCCGGGCCGTGCGCGGGTGGAGTCGTTCAGCCCTGGGCGCAACCGGCGTGGACGTCGCCGCGCGGTGTCGGTCGCAGCGCATAGGCTGGCGTCGCGAGACTCTCCCGGAGCTCCTCACGGGAGCTCCGCAGCAGCGAAGGAGGCGGACCATGGCCGGTCAGGAACGGATCAACCCGCAGCACGAGGACCGCACGCCCGACGACGACGCGGACACCCCCGCCCCGGTCGCCCCGGCGGCGACCGAGCGCGACGCCGAGGTGGACGCCCTGCTGGAGGAGATCGACGAGGTCCTCGAGACGAACGCCGAGTCGTTCGTCCGGGGCTTCGTGCAGAAGGGCGGTCAGTGAGCGCCCATGACCCACGCTGACACCTCGGGACGCCTGCCGGACGCGTTCCTGCGCCCCGGCTCGTCCTCGTTCGTGGACTTCCTCGCGGGCCACGCGCCCGACCTGCTGCCCGGGCGGCGCGACGTCGGCGGCGGGGGCGCGTCCGCCGACGGGCTCGCGCCCCACGCCACCACCATCGTCGCGCTGACGTTCGGCACCGACGACGGCGGCCGCGGCGTGATCATGGCCGGCGACCGCCGGGCCACGGCGGGGAACCTCATCGCCAGCCGGGAGATGGAGAAGGTCTTCGCCGCGGACGCCTACTCCGTGGTCGGAATCGCGGGGTCCGCCGGCGTGGCGATCGAGCTCGTGCGGCTCTTCCAGCTCGAGCTGGAGCACTACGAGAAGATCGAGGGCTCCCTGCTCTCCCTCGACGGCAAGGCGAACCGCCTGTCCACGATGATCCGCGGCAACCTGCCCCTCGCCCTGCAGGGGCTCGCCGTCGTGCCGCTGTTCGCGGGCTACGACCTCGACCGCGGCTACGGGCGGCTGTTCAGCTACGACGTCACCGGCGGGCGTTACGAGGAGCACGACCACCACACGGTCGGCTCGGGCTCCGTGTTCGCCCGTGGGGCGCTGAAGAAGCTGTGGCGGCCCGGGCTCGACGCCGGCGCGGCGGTCGGCGTCGCGGTCGAGGCGCTCTACGACGCGGCCGACGACGACAGCGCGACCGGCGGCCCGGACCCCGTGCGCCAGATCTGGCCCGTGGTGACGGTCGTGACCGCCGAGGGCGTGCGCCGCGTGGCGGACGACGAGCTCGCCGCGACGGTCGAGAGGATCGTCGACGAGCGCGGGGCCGCCCACCGGGCCGCCCACGGCGACCGCCCCGCCGGCGGTCCCCGGACCGGGAACCAGGGGGGTGCGCGCGCATGACGATGCCGTTCTACGTCTCGCCCGAGCAGCTGATGAAGGACCGCGCGGACTTCGCCCGCAAGGGCATCGCCCGCGGCAGGTCCGTCGTCGTGCTCGCCTACGAGGGCGGGATCGCGTTCGCCACGGAGAACCCGTCGCGCGCGCTGCACAAGATCTCGGAGATCTACGACCGCATCGCGTTCGCCGCGGTGGGCAAGTACAACGAGTTCGAGAACCTGCGGGTCGCCGGCGTCCGCTACGCCGACCTGCGCGGGTACTCCTACGACCGCACCGACGTCACCGCGCGCGGGCTCGCCAACGCGTACGCGCAGACGCTCGGCACCGTGTTCACCACCGAGTCCAAGCCGCTCGAGGTGGAGCTGGTCGTGGCGGAGGTGGGGGACACCCCGGCCGCCGACCAGATCTACCGGCTGTCCTACGACGGCTCCGTCGCGGACGAGCACGGGCACGTCGTCATGGGCGGCCAGGCGGAACAGCTGGGCGCGCGCGTCGGCGAGGCCTGGCACGAGGGGATGAGCCTGCCGCAGGTGCTCGCGCTCGCGGTGCGCACCCTCGGCGCGGTGGGGTCGGACGGGTCCGTCGCCACCGAGGGGGAGGAGCGCGAGATCGCGCCCGCCGGGCTCGAGGTGGCGGTGCTGGAGCGCGCGGGCCGGCGACGGGCGTTCCGCCGGCTGCAGGGCGCGACGCTCGCCGGGCTGCTCGAGCAGCCCGGCGACTGAGACGGGCGAGCAGGTCGGACAGCAGGGCCGAGCGAGGGGAGACGTCGTGGACCGCAGGATCTTCGGTCTGGAGACCGAGTACGGGGTGACGTGCGCGGCGGACGACGGGCGCGGGCTGTCCGCGGACGAGGTGGCCCGCTACCTGTTCCGCAAGGTCGTGGCGTGGGGGCGGAGCTCGAACGTCTTCCTGCGCAACGGCTCGCGCCTCTACCTCGACGTCGGGTCGCACCCCGAGTACGCGACGGCCGAGTGCGACGACGTGCACCAGCTCGTCGCGTACGACCGGGGCGGCGAGCGCATCCTCGAGGGGCTGGTCGCCGACGCTCAGCAGCGGCTGGAGCACGAGGGGCTGTCCGGCAAGGTGCACCTGTTCAAGAACAACACCGACTCCGCGGGCAACTCCTACGGCTGCCACGAGAACTACCTCGTGCGCCGGCAGGGTGACTTCTCGCGGCTGTCCGAGGTGCTGGTGCCCTTCCTCATCACCCGCCAGGTGCTCACCGGGGCCGGGAAGGTCCTCGCCACCCCGCGCGGCGCCGTCTACTGCCTGTCCCAGCGCGCCGACCACATCTGGGAGGCCGTCTCCAGCGCCACCACCCGGTCGCGGCCGATCATCAACACGCGCGACGAGCCGCACGCCGACGCGGAGAGCTACCGCCGCCTGCACGTCATCGTCGGCGACTCGTCGATGGCCGAGCCGACCACGATGCTCAAGGTCGGCGCCACCGACCTCGTGCTCCGCCTCGTCGAGGCGGGTGTGCCGATGCGCGACCTCACCCTCGAGAACCCCATCCGCGCGATTCGCGAGATCAGCCACGACCGCACCGGGCTGCACCCCGTGCAGCTCGCCAACGGGCGCACCGCCACCGCCGTCGACATCCAGTGGGAGTACTTCCACCGCGTGCGCGAGCACGTGGACGCGCACGCCGGGGCCACCCCCGTCGTCAAGCAGGTCCTCGACCTGTGGGAGCGAGGGCTGCGCGCGCTCGAGTCCGGTGACCTGTCCCTCGTGGACCGCGAGCTCGACTGGGTGATCAAGCTCAAGCTCATCGAGCGCTACCAGGCCAAGCACGACCTGCCGCTCGACGACCCGCGCATCGCACGCCTCGACCTCGCCTACCACGACATCTCCCGCACCGAGGGGCTGTACAACCTGCTCGCCGCTCGCGGCATGGTGGAGCGCGTGGTCACCGACCTCGAGGTGTTCGAGTCCACCGCGGTGCCGCCGTCGACCACCCGCGCCAAGCTGCGCGGCGACTTCGTGCGCGCCGCGCAGGAGGCGCGTCGGGACTACACCGTGGACTGGGTGCACCTGAAGCTCAACGACCAGGCGCAGCGCACCGTGCTGTGCAAGGACCCGTTCCGGAGCGTCGACGAGCGCGTGGATCGGTTGATCGAGTCCATGTAGCTCCGCCGACGGCCGCTCGGCCGGGGCACCGCACCCGGCTGATTCCTTCGCGCGGACGCGTTCACGGGCGCCAGGGCGCCCTCCACTTCGGGAGGGATACGTCCGCGAAGGAATCAGCCGGGCACGGCGCGTGTCGGCTCGCGGCGGGCGGCAGGTCTCGATGAGGAAGTGCTTGGGCTGCGGACGGGTGCGTCGGTCGTCGGGCGGGCGTGGCAGGATGACGCGGTGCTCCGCCGTCTGACCCTCCTGATCTCGCTGCTGCTCGGCGGCGCGCTCGTGCTGGGCGGGTGCGGCTCGTCGATGCTGGGGGACCTCGGCAAGCGGCCGTCCTCCGCGCCGTCGGCGGCGCCCGTGCAGGTGTCCGGAGCGGAGGGGGAGCCGCCCGCCCTCGAGTACGAGCAGCCGTACGACGTGGTGCAGGCCGGGGCGCGGACGGTGTGGCCCGGGTCGGGCGAACCCGTGGCGGACGGCGAGCCCGTGCTGCTCAACATGTACGCCGAGGACGGGCGCGACGGCACCGTCATCTCGAGCACGTACATCGACGCGCCGGGGTGGTACACGATGTCGCCGGAGTCGCTCGGCTCCAACCTCTACGACACGTTGCGGGGCCAGAAGGTGGGGGCGCGCATGCTCCTGCTCGAGGAGGACGACGGGGTGCCCGTGATCCTCGTCGTCGACGTGCTCCCGACGCACGCCGCCGGTGCCGAGGTGACCGCGGCGCAGGGGCTCCCGACCGTCGAGCGCGGCGACGACGGCACGCCGAGCGTGACCGTGCCGAGGAAGGTCGACCCGCCCGCCGACCTGCAGGTGCAGCCGCTGGTACGGGGCACGGGGCCGCAGGTGCAGGTGGGGCAGGTCGTCACGATGCGGTTCACCGCGGTGCGGTGGAGCGACGGGCGGCAGTTCGACACCACGTGGACCGCCGGGACGCGGCCGCAGTCCGCGACGATCGGCATCGGCCAGCTGGTCGACGGCCTCGACCAGGGGCTGATCGAGCAGACCGTGGGCTCGCAGGTGCTGCTCGTGGTGCCCCCGGGGCTCGGCTACGGTGGCACCAGCAGCGACCTCTCCGACGAGACCCTGGTCTACGTCGTGGACATCCTGGACGCGCACTTCCAGGTGACCGACGACGAGTCCACCGGCCAGGGCAAGGGCGACGACGGCGGCGACCCGGAGAAGGACGCCCCGCAGAAGCCGTCCGGCGAGTAGTCGGCGAGCAGCGACGACAGCAGCAAAGGAAGGGTGAGTCCCGCATGTCCGTGGCCGTCCGCGTGATCCCGTGCCTCGACGTCGACGACGGACGGGTCGTCAAGGGCGTCAACTTCACGAACCTGCGCGACGCGGGCGACCCCGTGGAGCTGGCCTCCCGGTACGACCGCGAGGGGGCCGACGAGGTGACGTTCCTCGACGTGTCCGCGTCCTCGGGCGACCGCGCCACCATGGTCGACGTGGTACGCCGCACCGCCGACCAGGTGTTCGTGCCCCTCACGGTGGGCGGCGGCGTGCGGTCCACGGACGACGTCGACCGTCTGCTGCGCGCCGGCGCCGACAAGGTCGGCGTCAACACCGCCGCCATCGCCCGGCCCGAGCTGGTCGCGGAGATCGCCGCGCGGTTCGGGCGCCAGGTGCTCACGCTCTCCGTGGACGCACGACGCGTCACCGGGGAGACGGTCACCGCCTCGGGCTACGAGGTCACGACCCACGGCGGGCGCCGCGGCACCGGCATCGACGCCGTCGAGTGGGCCGCGCGGGCCGCGCACCTCGGCGCGGGCGAGATCCTGCTCAACTCCATGGACGCCGACGGCACCACCTCGGGCTTCGACCTCGAGATGCTCGCCGCCGTGCGCGAGAAGGTCGACGTGCCGCTCGTGGCCTCCGGCGGCGCCGGGACGCCCGAGCACTTCGTCGCCGCGGCGCGCGCGGGGGCCGACGCCGTGCTCGCCGCGAGCGTCTTCCACTTCGGTGCGCTGTCGATCGGCCAGGTCAAGGCGGCGCTGGCCGAGGCAGGCATCGAGGTCCGGCAGTGAGCGGCTGTCGATGCCGTCGGTGAGCGGCAGACCCGCCCCCGGCGCCGGCCGCGACCGCCGGGCCGGGACCGGTCGCACGACCCTCACCGGGTCGAGACTGCGCCGCTCGGCGACGCTCGTGTGGCGCGGGATGCGCTCCGAGCCGCGGCTGTACGTGCTGGCCGTGGGCGCGTCCGCGGTGTTCGGCGCCGCCACCGTCGCGGTGAGCCGCGCCGTCGGCTGGGCCACCGACGCCGTCGTCGTCCCCGCGATCGCGGGCGACCCCGACGCGCGCTCGCTCATCTGGGTCGCGGGGCTCGTGCTCGCCGCGGTGGCGCTCACGCTCGCCCTCGGCGTCGCCGGGCGGCGCATCTGGGCCGGCTACGGGTTCGCGGCGATCCAGGCGCACCACCGTCGCGGGCTGTCCCGGCAGTACCTGCGCCTGCCCGTCTCCTGGCACCGCGCGCACCCGGCCGGACGGCTGCTGTCCGCGGCGAGCGCCGACGTCGAGGCCGCCACCGGCGTCTTCAACCCCCTGCCGTTCGCGCTCGGCGTCGTGGTGATGATCGCGGTCGCCGCAGGGATGCTCCTCGCGGTCGACGTGTGGCTGGCCGTCGCCGCCCTGCTCGTCGTGCCCGCCGCGATCGCCGCGAACGTCGTGTTCCAGCGGCACATGACGCCCGCCGTCACGCGGGCGCAGCAGCTGCGGGCCGAGGTGGCGGACGTCGCGCACGAGTCGTTCGAGGGCGCGCTGCTCGTCACTTCGCTGGGCACCGCCGACCGCGAGGAGCGCCGGTTCGCCGAACGCACCGACGCGCTGCGCGCCGCCAACGTCCGCGTCGGCACCGTGCGGGCGGTCTTCGACCCGGTCATCGAGCTGCTGCCCTCCCTCGGCACGCTGGCCGTGCTCGGCGTGGGCACCTGGAGGGCGTCCGCCGGAGCGGTCGACGCGGGCGACGTCGTGACGGCCGCCTACCTGCTGACGGTCATGGCGGTGCCGGTGCGAGCATTCGGCTGGGTGCTCGGCGAGCTGCCGCGCGCCCTCGTCGGCTACGACCGGATCGCGGGCATCCTGGACGCCCCGTCGACGCTGGCGCCGGGCACGCAGACGCTCCCGCGCGCGGCGGGCGGGCTGGCGGTGCGCCTCGAGGGCGTCGGGGTCGACGTCCCCGCGGGCGGCACGACGACCACCCTGCTGGACGGCGTGGACCTCGGTGTCGACCCCGGCAGCACCGTGGCCGTCGTCGGGAGCACCGGCGCGGGCAAGACGACCCTCGTGTCCCTGCTCGCGCGCCTCAGCGACCCGAGCCGCGGCCGGGTGCTGCTCGACGGCGCGGACGTGCGCGACCTCGCCGCGGGCCAGGTCCCCGCGCAGGTGGCGCTCGTGACGCAGCAGACGTTCGTCTTCGAGGACACGGTGCGCGCCAACGTGACCCTCGCCGACCCCGGTGACGACGGTGTGCCCGACGACGCCGAGGTCTGGGAGGCGCTGCGCGTCGCCCGGGTGGACGACGTCGTGCGCGCGCTGCCCGGCGGGCTCGACGCGCCCCTCGGCGAGCGCGGCGCCAACCTGTCCGGCGGGCAGCGGCAGCGGCTCGCCGTCGCGCGGGCGCTGGTCCGGCGCCCCCGGCTGCTCGTCCTCGACGACGCCACGTCGGCGGTCGACCCGCGCGTCGAGGCGGAGATCCTCGGCTCCCTCGCGTCGGCCCGTGGCGGCGGCTCCCAGGACGGCGCACCGGGCACGACCGTCGTCATGGTCGCCTACCGCATGTCGTCGGTGGCCCTCGCGGACGTCGTCGTGCACCTCGAGGGCGGCGGCGTCGTCGACGTCGGGCCGCACGCGGACCTGTTGGCCCGCGACCCCGGGTACCGCGACCTCGCCACCGCCTACGAGCGGGAGACGGAGCGGCGGGCGCGCGAGCTCGCCGACGAGGCGGCCGCGGGGGAGATCGCGCAGGAGGCCGAGCAGCAGGAGGGGGCACCGTGAGCGCGACGCGCATCGCCGACGCCAGCGGGCTGGGCGTCCTCGCCACGCTCCGGCGGGGCGTGCAGATCTCGCCGCAGATCGTCGACGGCGTGTGGCTCACGCTCGCGCTCGCCGTCCTGGCGGCCGCAGGCCGCGTCGTCGTGCCGGTCGCGGTGCAGCGCACGATCGACGACGGCATCCTCGCCGGCGGCGGGCCCGACGCGGGACGGGTGGCGCTGCTGACCGGTCTCGCGGCGGGCGCGGTCGTCGTGGCAGGGCTGTGCACGGCCGTCGTCAACGTGCGCCTCTTCCGCCGCACCGAGGCGGGGCTCGCCGCGCTGCGGGTGCAGGCGTTCCGGCACGTGCACGACCTGTCCACCCTCGCGCAGGGCACCGAGCGCCGCGGTGCGCTGGTGTCCCGCGTGACCTCCGACGTCGACACGATCTCGCTGTTCGTCCAGTGGGGCGGCATCCAGCTCCTCGTGTCCACGCTGCAGGTGCTCGTGGCCACCGCCCTCATGGCGGTGTACTCGTGGCAGCTCACCCTGGTGGTCTGGGCGTGCTTCGTGCCCCTGTTCCTCGTGCTGCGCCGCGCGCAGGGCACGGTGAACCGCGCCTACGCCGCGGTGCGGCAGGCCGTCGGTGCGATGCTCGGCGCGATCTCCGAGGCCGTGGTGGGTGCCGAGACGGTGCGGGCGTACGGCGTGGCCGCGCGGACCGGGCGCCGGGTCGACGCGGCCGTCGAGCGCACGCGCGCGACGCAGGCTCGCGCCCAGCTCCTCGTCTCGTCGGTGTTCTCGAGCGGCGTGCTGGTCGCCAACCTGGTGCTCGCCGTCGTCGTCGTGGTCGGCACGCTGCTCGGCGTCGGCGGCGGCCTGACGGCGGGCCAGGTGGTCGCGTTCCTGTTCCTCGTGCAGCTCTTCACGGGCCCCGTGCAGCAGGCGACGGAGATCCTCAACGAGCTGCAGAACGCCGTCGCGGGCTGGCGGCGCGTGCTCGCGGTGCTGGAGACGCCCCTCGACGTGGCGGAGGCCGACGACGCCGTGCCGAGCCCCCGGGGCCCGGCCGCGGTGACGCTGCGCGGGGTGCGCTTCGCCTATCCGGACGGGCCGGAGGTGCTGCACGGGGTGGACCTGGAGCTGCCCGCGCGCCGCAAGGTCGCCGTCGTCGGGCGCACCGGCTCGGGCAAGACCACCGTCGCCAAGCTGGTCGCCCGCCTCATGGACCCCACGGCCGGGGAGGTGCTGCTCGACGGCGTCGACCTGCGCCGCCTGACGCTCGCCTCCTTGCGCGAGCGCGTCGTGCTCGTGCCCCAGGAGGGTTTCCTCTTCGACGGCACGGTGGAGCAGAACGTCGCCTACGGGCTGCGGCCGGACCCGCCGTCCGACCCTGCCGAGGCCAGGGCACGCGTCACCGGGGCCGTGGACGCGCTCGGCCTCGCCGACTGGGTGGCCGGTCTGCCGCAGGGCCTCGACACGCCCGTCGGGCAGCGCGGCGAGGCGCTGAGCGCGGGGGAGCGGCAGCTGGTCGCCATCGCGCGCGCGTACGTCGCGGCCCCCGACCTGCTGGTGCTGGACGAGGCCACCTCGGCGGTCGACCCGGCAGCCGAGGTGCGGATCGCGCGGGCGCTGGACTCGTTGACCTCGGGCAGGTCGACCATCACCATCGCCCACCGGCTCTCGACGGCGGAGGCCAGCGACCTCGTGGTCGTCGTCGACGACGGGCACGTGGTCGAGGTCGGCGGGCACGCCGAGCTGGCCGCCGCGGGCGGCGTCTACGCGCGGATGCACGCGAGCTGGGTGGCGCAGACCCGCTGACCGGGGGGGGCGACGAGGTGGACGGTGCGTCCCGCGCCCCGGCGCGCCGTGGGAAGATGCACGGGTGCCCGATCTGACCGATGCTCCCGCGCCCGGGGCAGCTCTCGACCCCGCGATCGCCGAGCGGCTCAAGCGCGACGAGCACGGCCTCGTCGCCGCCGTCGTCCAGCAGCACGACACCGGCGAGGTCCTCATGCTCGGCTGGATGGACGACGAGGCCCTGCGCCGCACCCTCACCGAGGGCCGCGTGACGTTCTGGAGCCGGTCGCGCGACGAGTACTGGCGCAAGGGGGACACGTCCGGGCACGTGCAGCTCGTCCGGTCCGTCGCGCTGGACTGCGACGGCGACGCCCTGCTCGTGCGCGTGCACCAGGTGGGCGCCGCCTGCCACACCGGCACCCGCACCTGCTTCGAGGCCGGCGGTGACCTGGGGGCCGTCGTCGGTCCTGACGCGCCGGCCGCCTGACCCCTCGCTCGCCCCGGCGACGCACCGCGAACAGACCATCCCAGACCAGCCCCGACCAGCCCCGACGATCCTCAGGAGGACCGGTGACCACGCCCACCGTCGCGCAGCCCCACCCCGCCCCGCGCACCGCCCCCGTGGCGGGCCCGTCGGAGCAGGACCTCGCGTGGGGCGCGACGTGGCCTGGTCTCGGCACGTTCCGCGCGCTGGCCGCCGACCGCCGCGTGATCCCCGTGGTCCGGCGCGTGCTGGCGGACGACGTCACGCCGGTCGGCCTGTACCGGACGCTCGCCCAGGACCGCCCGGGCACCTTCGTGCTCGAGTCGGCGGAGTCGTCCGGCGGCTGGTCGCGCTGGTCGTTCGTGGGCGTCGACTCGCGCGCCACCCTCACCGCGCAGGACGGCCGCGCCGTCTGGCACGGCGACGTCCCGGCGGGCATCCCGCGCGAGGGCGACGTCGTCGAGGTGCTCGGCGCGGCCCTCGAGGCCCTGCGCACCCCGCCGATCGAGGGGCTGCCCCCGCTGACCGGCGGGCTCACGGGCGCGCTCGGCTGGGACGTGGTGCGGCACTGGGAGCCCACGCTGCCCGCGAACGCCCCCGACGAGCTCGGCGTGCCGGAGGTGGCGCTGAGCCTCGCGACCGACCTCGTGGCGGTCGACCACCACACGGGCAGCGCGTGGCTCATCGCCAACGCCATCAACGGCGACGGCACCGACGAGCGGGTCGACGAGGCGCACGCCGACGCCGTCGCCCGGCTCGACGCGATGCAGGCGCGGCTGGCCACGCCCGCCCCGCCGCAGCCCACGGTGCTGCGCGGGCCGGACGAGGTGGCGGAGCCCGGCCTGGAGTTCCGGTCCACGCGCGCGGAGTTCGAGGCCGCCGTGCGCACCGGGCAGGAGGCGATCCGCGACGGCGAGGTGTTCCAGGTGGTGCTGTCCCAGCGCCTCGGCCTGGACTGTCCGGCCGCGCCGCTCGACGTGTACCGCGCGCTGCGCACCATCAACCCGAGCCCGTACATGTACTACTTCCGGCTCACCGGACCCGACGAGCGCGACTTCTCCGTCGTCGGCTCCAGCCCGGAGACGCTCGTGAAGGTCACCGACGGGCACGTCACCACCTACCCGATCGCCGGGTCGCGGCCCCGCGGCGCGACGGTCGAGGAGGACGTCGCGTTCGGCGAGGAGCTGCTCGCCGACCCCAAGGAGCGCGCCGAGCACCTCATGCTCGTCGACCTGTCGCGCAACGACCTCGTCAAGGTCTGCGAGCCGACGTCGGTCGAGGTGGTCGAGTTCATGGCCACGCGCCGGTTCAGCCACATCATGCACCTGTGCTCCACCGTCGTCGGGCGCCTGCGGGCGGGCGCGACGGCGCTCGACACCCTGCGCGCGACGTTCCCCGCGGGCACCCTGTCGGGGGCGCCCAAGCCGCGCGCCATCGCCCTGATCGACGAGCTCGAGCCCGCGTCGCGCGGGATCTACGGCGGCACCGTGGGCTACTTCGACTTCGGCGGCAACATGGACATGGCCATCGCGATCCGCACCGCGTGCATCCGCGACGGCCGGGCATGGGTGCAGGCCGGCGGCGGCATCGTCGCCGACTCCGTGCCCGCGCTCGAGTACGAGGAGTCGCGCAACAAGGCGGCGGCGGCGGTACGCGCGGTGCAGCTGGCCGCGCGGTTCCGGGCGCTCTGAGCGCGGCACGGACCAGCACGCCGGGCAGACGGACAGGCAGGACGGACAGGCAGACATGGACGACGCAGCACGGACCACGCACGACGGCGATGGCGGACGCCCGCCGGGTCGCGGGCCGTTGCGCGCGCGGTCGCGGGCGGTGTGGTCGGTCGTGGCCGTCGGCGGGCTCACGCTCGCGACGGCCTCGCCGACCTGGGTGAGCACGACGGTGTCGACGGCCCTCGAACCCACAGTCGACGTCGCGGTCACGGGCACGACGGCGGCGCCGGCGGTCGGCGCCGCCGCGCTCGTGGTGGTGGCGGGCGGCGTCGCCCTCGCCATCGCGGGCCGCGTGGCGCGCTGGGTCGCGCTCGTCGTGGTCGCGCTCGCGGGCGCCCTCGCCACCGCCTCGGCCGCGGCCGTGCTGCTCGACCCGGTCCCCGCCGCGACGTCGGGCGCCTCGGCGACCGCCGGCGTGACGGACCTCACGTCGCCCGTCTCCCTCGCCGTGTGGCCCTGGCTGACCGCGGTGCTCGGCGCGGCGGCCGTGCTCGTCGCGGTGCTCGCGGCGGCAGGCGCGCCCGCCTGGGGAGCCGCCTCCGGGCGGCACGAGCGCGCCGACGCCGCACCCGGCGCGGGCGGCACGGGACCCCGTGCGGAGGAGACGCCGTCGGGGGAAGACCCCGACGTGCCTGGTCAGCACGACCCCCACGACGCGTGGGACGCGCTCTCCCGGGGAACGGACCCGTCCGCGGACCGCTAGGCTGGACCGCGCACCACGTCACGAAAGGGCATCACATTCCAATGACCGACAACCGCAACGCCGAGGTCGCCTACCTGCCCCCGGCCGTCCCGCCCACGAACCACGGCCACACGACCGCCGCGTGGACGGCGATGATCGGCATCATGCTGGGCGT
>Ga0160432_100161_pt1 | contig 61286 bp, 52 predicted proteins | sample HID1971M_E0MG_FD_108250 | JGI IMG/M metagenome (GOLD analysis project Ga0160432, IMG submission 108250) | Enriched millipede-associated microbial communities from UW Madison campus, WI, USA - HID1971M_E0 MG | ecosystem: Host-associated > Arthropoda: Insects > Digestive system > Unclassified ... | reverse complement strand
CTGGCTTGCCAGCGAAGGCGGCATAACGGCCACCATCGCTTCGCCAGCAAGCCGGCTCCTACAGATATGTGTCACGTCACAAACCCAACGTACCCCCGCAAATCCTGTAGGAGCTGGCTTGCCCGCGAAGGCGGCATAACGGCCACCATCGCTTCGCCGGCAAGCCGGCTCCTACAGAGATGTGTCACACCACAAAATCAACATACCGCCGCAAACCTGTAGGAGCTGGCTTGTCGGGTCGCCGCATCGCAGCGAAGGCGGCATAACGGCCACCATCGCTTCGCCGGCAAGCCGGCTCCTACAGATACGTGTCATGTCACAAATTCAACATGGCCGCGCAAATCCATGTCACCGCAATGTCGGGGAGTTTTCCAGCAGGGTGCGGGTATAGGTCGCCTGCGGTTGGTCCAGGACCTGATCGACCCGCCCCTGCTCCACCACCCTTCCCAATTTCAGCACCAACACCCGATCGGCAATGGCACGGACAACGCCCAGGTCGTGGGTGACGAACAGTAGCGTCAGCCCTTCCCGCTGCAATTGCCGTAACAACGCCAGGATCGATGCCTGTACCGAGACGTCCAGTGCCGAGGTGATTTCGTCGCAGATCAGCAGCTTTGGCTCACAGACCAACGCCCGTGCAATCGCCACGCGCTGGCGTTCACCACCGGACAGGCTGTGGGGATACTGGTCCGCCACCGAGGACGGCAACGAGACCCGCTTGAGTACGGCATGCACTTTTTGCCGAGCAGACGCTCCCTTGATACCGAAGAAATGCTCCAAAGGCGCACTCAGCGTCTGGAAAACCGTTTGCCGCGGATTCAGCGCCCGGTATGGATTCTGGAAGATGTACTGGATCTGATGCCGCAGCGACCCTCTGCGCTGCCGCGCCGACAGGCTCAACGACTCGCCCGCGTAACGCAGCTCGCCCTCGGCGTTTTCTCCCAGCCCGGCAACGGCACGGGCCAGGCTGGTCTTGCCCGACCCGGACTCGCCCACCAGCGCCAGGCACTCGCCGGCAGCCACCCGCAGCGACACATCGAACAGCACCTGCCGGTCGTAGGCCAGGTTCAGGTCCTTGACCTCCAACAGCGGCGGGCACTCCACCGCCTCGGCGATTGGCGCTACAGAGGCTGGGGCAACCCGTTGCAGGGCTTGAAGATGCGGGGCCACGCAGGCCACCCGCTGCCGTAACGACAGTTCCTGCAATGACGGCTCGAGTACCGAACACGCCGCAACGCGACGGGAGCACCGCGGTGCGAAGGCACATCCTTGCGGCCGCTGTCCCGGTGCCGGTGCATGTCCGGCAATCGCCAGCAAATCCCGGCGTTGCGACACATCGGGAATCGCCGCCAGCAAGCCCCGGGTATAGGGATGAGCCGGTTGATGGAACAGCACGTCGCGCTGTGCAACCTCGACGATACGCCCGGCATACATCACCATCACTCGGTCCACCAGGTCCTTGATCACCGCCAGGTCATGGGACACATACACCGCCGCCACGCCGAGGCTTTTACACAACCGGCGCAACGTCGCCAGGATGTGAGCCTGGGTGGTGACGTCCAGCGCAGTGGTCGGCTCGTCGAGGACGATCAATGCCGGACGCAGTACGAAGGCCAGCGCCAGCATCACCCGCTGTTGCTGCCCGCCGGACAGTTGATGGGGAAATCGTCGCAGGAACTGCGCATCATCGGGCAGGCCGACGTCGCGCAAGGTCTCGACGATGCGCTGCTGTTGCGCGGCGCGATCGAGTTCAACCTGATGAACGCCCAGGGTTTCACGCAGCAGACTGCCGATACGCAACGCCGGATTCAGCGCGGTTGCCGGGTCCTGGGCCACGTAGCCGATCAGGCTGCCCCGAGCCCGACGCAGATCCTCGCCCGCAAGCGTCAGCAGCGATTGACCGGACACTTCGACCTGCCCGCCGACGATCCGTGCGCCCCTTCGGGCATGGGCCAGCAAGGCGGTAGCCAGGGTGGTCTTGCCGGAACCGGACTCCCCGACCAATCCAATAATTTCTCCGCGCTCAAGATTGAAGGTGACGCCGGACAGTACGTCGATCTGCCCCGGCAACTCGACGCGCAAATCGCGAACCTGCAACACCTGCGTAGTCACTACAGGAGGACGGGATTCGATCCCGGCAATAGCGTTCATGGCTGTTTCTCTCCGATCCTTGAACTGCTGCGACCGATGCCTTCGGCCAGGATATTGGTGCCATAGGCGAAGATGCCGATCAGGATCGCCGGGGCCAATACCGCCCAAGGTTGCACCAGCAAACCCGCCTGGTTCTCGTTGATCATCAGCCCCCAATCAGCCGTCGGTGGCGCGACGCCGTAACCGAGGAAACTCAACCCCGAAAGCATGCCCACGCCCCAGGTCAGCATGTTGCCGAAGTGCACCAGCAGCGGTGTAAGGATGTTCGGCAGGATTTCCCTGAACAGAATCCGCCGCCTTGAATAGCCCATCATCTGCGCGGCCTCGACGAACTCCTGCCCCGCCACCGCCACCGCGCTGCCCCGGGCCAGACGAATCACGCCCGGGGTAAAGGCGATGGACACGGTCAATACGATCAGCCAAGGCGCACGCCCCAGCATGGAGACAATCAACAGCACCAGGATCAGGTCGGGAAAGGCCAGCGACACGTCCGCCAGCCAGGTGATCAATTGATCCAGGCGTCGCCGGGAAAATCCCGCCAACAGGCCCAGGGTGCTACCCGCCAGCAACGCGATCGACGCTGCCGCCACTGACATCCACAGCACCGACACGCCGCCACTTAGCAAGCGCGACAACACGTCATGGCCGAGAAAGTCATAGCCCAGCAACGCTGTGCCCACGGGGGCGCCGTACACCGAACCGAGCATTTCCGTTGGGCTGTGGGGAGCTAAAAAAGGGCCAAGCAGTGCAAGCACCACCACCGCCAGGGTAATCAACGCGCCCTTGCGGGTTTGCGGTTGCGCCAGCCACAGCGGCCAGCGCACAGGTCGCGAATCAGTCATGCCTCACCTCTCAAGGTGCCTTGGATGGGGAGCGACGCCACCAGGGCTGGATGCCCCGACGGTTACGCCGGATCATGGTCACCCGGCGTGCGGTGCGCAGTTTTGGCGTCAGCAGCACCGTCAGCAGATCCGCGAACAGGTTGATCAACACCACGCCCAGGGTGATCACCAGCACGATGGCCTGGACCATCGGCAAGTCGCGCATCTGGATCGCCGAGTTAAGCGAAGTGCCGATGCCCGGATAGCTGAAGATCACCTCGGCCAGCAGCGCCCCGCCGATCAAGGTGCGCAAGGTCAGGGCCACGCCCTGGATCGCCGGGATCAATGCATTGGGCAAGGTGTGACGCCAGACGATTCGCCACTCGGGAATACCCCGCAGCCTGGCGGCGACGACATAGTCGGACTCCAGCGCCTCGATCATCGACGCCCGCACCATGCGCGTCAGGTACGGCAACGTCGACAGACTCAGGGCCAGCACCGGCAACACCAGGAACTGCAATTGGCGCAGCAGCGATTTGTCCGGATCGAGAATCGACACCGCCGGCAACACGTCCATGTGCGGCATGGAAAACAGCAGCACCAGACCGATGGCCAGGAGAAAACCCGGGGTGGCCTTGAGGAAAATCAGCAGCGACAGGCTCCAGCGATCCAGGCGACTGTCACGGCGCAAGGCCAATGACACGCCGAGCAACAACGCCGCCGGCACAACCACGGCAATCACCCCGGCCAGCAGCGCCAATGTGTAGCCGAAGCGGCCGAACAGGATGTTGCCGACCGGCACATTGGAGTCCAGCGATACCCCCAGCTCGCCACTCAGGGCATTTCCCAGCCAGCGCAGGTATTGCTCGATGATCGGCCGGTCCAGGCCCAACTGGCGCTGCAAGTTGAGGATGCTTTCCAGCGGCGCATCGGGACCGAGGATCACCCGCGCCGGGTCCGAGGGCAGTGCCTGCGTGGCAATGAACACCACCAGGCTGATGACCCAAGCGGTCAGCAGGCCATAACCCAGGCGGCCGATGAACCAGGACAGCCAGGCTGGCGTGCGCGGATGCTTGCAGGAAGATTCAGGCATGGTTCACCCACATTTCATCGAAACGCCATGAAGCAAAGGTCGTTTGTTCAGGCGCCAGCCCTGCGACTCGAACAGAGGCGGCATCCAGCACGTCATTGAAACCCCAGATCAGCAGCCCGCCCCGCTCGTGTTGAATAGCCTGGGCTTCATGCACGAGCACCTTGCGCTGTTGCAGATCCGGCTGTGCCAACGCCTGTTGGTACAACGAGGTGAAACGCTCGTCGTGGAAATTGCTACGGTTGTAAATGGCCTGGGGCGCGTCGTTGTGCAGCGCCGAGGCAAGGAAACCCCGGGCCGGAGTGGAGCCCGGGGACAACAACCAGTTTTCCCGTTGCGCACCGTTGAACACCGAGCCATCGACCTGGGTGACCTTGATCTCGACGCCGGCCTTCTTCGCCTGCTGGGCAAACACCAGCGCCGCATTGACGCCCGGCCCCGGCGTAGTGGTCAGCTCCACGCGCAGATCGTTTTGCCCGGCCTGGCGCAACAGCGAACGCGCCTGATCCAGGTCGTACGGACGCTGGACGATGCCGTGGTTGTACGTCGGGTCATGGGGCGAATACAGGTCATTGGCGATCCGTCCGAAACCGTTGAGGCCGCGATCGACCAGTTCACGCCGATCAGCCAGCAGGCGAAAAGCCTGGCGCACTCGCTGGTCCTGAAAGGGCGCCTTGGCCAGATTCAGGTTGAAGCCGGTAAACGAGGTGCTGGGCGACGCGTAGAAATTGAGCCGGGAATCGGCCTTGAGCAACGCGCTGTGCTCAGCCTGCACGCCGCTGGCGACGTCGATCTGCCCGGCACGCAACGCGGCGGCACGGGACACCTGATCCTTGAATTCGATGATTTCCAGCTCATCGGCATAGGGCTGGCCAGGCTTGTAGTAATTGGCAAAACGCTCGTAGAGCGAGCGCTGACCGGGAATGAAGCTTTTGAGTTTGTAAGGCCCGGCGCCCACCGGATTGCTGATCGGGTCGTAGTCGGTGGGAACGATGCCACCGAAACTGATCAGGGTTTCATCCAGCGGGAAAAAGCTCTGCCCCTGCTTGAAACGGATTTCAATGGTGCGCTCATCGAGTTTGCGCAGGGCATTGCGATCGATCGCCCCCACCAGGCCGGCAAACGGCGATGCCAGTTTCGGATCGGTCAGGCGCAGGATCGAGAACAGCATGTCGTCGGCGCCGATGCTCTTGCCGTGATGAAACTCCAGCCCCGGCTTGATGCGAATGGTCCAGGCGCTGGCATCGGCGTTGGGCTCGGCGAACTCGGCCAGGGCCAGGCGCGTGCTGACGTCGGTGTTCCATTCCCAGAACTTGCTGTACAGAGCCCAGCCGCGAATGATCCCGCCGCCCACCGGTTTATGCGCGTCAAGGTTGCCTGACTGGTCGCCATCGATAATGCCGACCCGCAAACGACCGCCGTGCACCGGTGTACTGGACAATGCCGTTGCGCCACTGACGGCTGCTCCACTGTCGCAACCGCTGAGCAGGCTGCTGCCTGATATCAGGCCACCACAGACCGCCAGGCCGTTACCCAGAAACCTGCGCCGGGAAAATCCTTCGCTCATGAATGACTCCTCAGGCCCGCTCGACCACGTTGGCGCGTTGTGGCACCGGCGTGTCAGCGCGCAGGCGCGGCACGTCGAAACCGTGATCAAGGTCGAGCAATGGGAACAACAGGTCCGCCACCCGGTGCGCCTCATCGATCAACGGGAAGCCGGAGAGAATGAACGCCGATGTACCCTGTGCTTCGTACTCGCGAATACGCTCGGCAACCTGCTCGGCGCTGCCTACCAGATAGGTGCCGGCCGCCGGGCCGAGGATGTTGAAGCCGAACAGGCTCGGACCCAGCCAGACGTTGGGATAGATCTGCAGGTCCCTTGCCTTGGGCAGGCGACCTGCACGGACGGCGTCGACGTTGCGCTGGATCTGCGGGTCGTCGCTGCGGAAGCTGTCCAAGGTCTCGCCCGGTGGCAGTTGCCGTTCGATGGCCGCGCGTGCGGTTTGCAGCGAGGTGCGTTGCAAGAGCTTTTCGGCGTGGGCCCAGGCTTCCTCTTCGGTCTCACGGACAATGATTTGCAGGCGGGTGCCGAACGTCAGCTCGCGACCGATTTTTGCTGCCTCGGCCGCCACTTTGCGGAATTTCTCGCCAAGTTTTGGTGGGGTGTTGGCGAAGCTCAGGTACACGTCGAGCAACTGCACGGAATGGGCAACGCCCGGCCCCGAGGTGCCGGCGCCCCACAACGGGATGCCGGGTTTCTGCCTGGGCGGATGCCAGCCACCCAATGGATGACTGGCAGCGGCCGGTGTGCGCGGTGCCAGCTTGACGTACTGGCCGTCATATCCCGAGGTATCACCGGCGTAGAAGGCCTGGAAGGCTCGCCAGTACTCGAGGCTGAAGTCATAGCGCTCATCGTGGGGGTAATGCACGCCGAGGGTAGCCAGGCCGGCATCGTTGCCGTTGACAACGTTGAACAACAGACGACCGTTGGAAAACTGATCGAAGGTCAGGGCCCACTTGGCCAACACCGCGGGCGATAACTCGCCGGGGTGCTGCGCCACCAGGAAACGCAGGCGCTGGGTGGCATCGATCAACGCGGCGGAAACGGCCAGGCTTTCGTTGGGGCTGGAGCCCAGCAGCGATCCGTAATACCCCAGGCGATCACTGGCCACGGCCAGTTGCTTCAGATGCTCGAAATCGGTTTTCCAGCGGCCCTCGGGCTCCCACGGATAAGGCCCGTCGGGGGTTGTGAGGTACCAGAGAATTTTTACAGCCATGGGCATGTACCTTGGTTATGTGTCGACCTGTGGGAGCCGGCCTGCCGGCGATGAGGCCCTCGGGCCCTGCATCAATTTCTCGGCCGCCATCGCCGGCAGGCCGGTTCCCACAGGTTTTTTGGTGGCTGGGAGATCGGCGGGTCAGGTGCGACGATCGATGGCGGGCACCAGGCCAAGTTCCGTGGCTTTTTCGTACAGCCCGCTCATTTTCCATTGCTGGGTCAGCACACCGGGACCGTAGGCGCGGGAACCGCCCAGGGCATCGGCGAGCAATTGCAGTTGCGCCCCCTCCTCGAGCAACAGGATGAATTCAGCCGTGGCGCGCAAACCCTGTTTGCCCCACACGGTAGAACCACCGTTGGCTTCCAGAATCGCCAGGTTGAAAGGGTTCTCGGCAATCCTGTCGAGGATGAAATCGACTTCCGGCTGACGTCGGTCGATGTAGACCGGCAACTCCCGGGCCAGTTGATAACGCTGCACCGGCACGTAGTGAAATGGCAGGGTGCGATGGGTCTGTGCCCAGGCGCCGAGGTACGGCGAATGCACGTGGGACACGGTGGTGACATCCGGATGCTGCTGGAACAATCTGGTGTAGCGGCCCAAACCGCCCTTGCCTTTGCCGTAGATCACCTTGCCGTCAAAATCGGTGACCGTCGCTTGCAGTGGTTTGCGGTAGTTCCACGGCCCGCCGTAGTTGACCGACACCAGCAGCTCTTCGCCGGGTACGCGTTCGATGAAACCTACCGTGCCATTGGCGGTGATGGTGTTGGTTTCACGGAACACCGTGAAGGCTTCTTCAGCCTCGATCAGCACCTTGTCGATGAAGGCCTTCAGCGCTTGGCTGATCAGTTGTTCATTAATCAGTACGGTCATGGCAGTTCTCCGGATTCAGGCGCGGCGCTTGGCCAACAGTTCATGGGCGGCTTGCAACGGGCGCGGATCGACCCAGTCGGCGATGGAAAAATCGCGTTCCAGGAAGCCGTGCAGGTAAAGGAAGTCTTTCTGGATATCGAGGAACTCCAGACGCTGTGCAGAGAGGTCCGGTGCCAGCGTGGTGTGGAATTCCCCGCGATAGGCCTCGGCGACCCCGGCGCTGCCGGCACGGGTTTCCTCTTCGAGAATGGCATTGAGTGCCTCGCGGTTATTGGCAGCCCAATCGGCGGCGCTGAGGGTTTGCGCGAGGAAACGCACCACCAGGTCGAAATGGTTGTCGAGCAGGCTCTGGTGCACGGTGATCGGACGCGGCGTTCCGTTGTTGATGCGATAGCGCGGTTCAGCGATCAGGTCCAGGTCGATACCCACCACCAGGCCCAGACGCCGTGCGGCATCGGCAGCGGAAGCACCTTTGACATAAACCGCGTCTACTTCCCCACGCACCAGGTAATCGAGACCCGACCACAGGCGCTGCAATCCTTCCTGGGGATTGGCCGCCCGCTCCTGGTCCTGCAGGGCGACCTCCACCAGTTCGACATCACCGAAACCCAGCCCGGCCAGGCTCAGTGCGCCTTTGTAACCGTGCAGGCTCATGGCACGAGCGATGCTCCCCGGGCGGGTTTCACCCCAGGCTGGAAGCGCCAGGCGCTTGCCTTTGAGATCCTGCGGGCGCTGGATGCCGGAGTCAGGGCGAACCAGGATGGTTTGCCATTCCTCGATCCAGGTCAGGCCGATCAAGCGGCTCGGCGCACCGGCCGCACGGGCTGCCAGCGCCGGTACGTTACCGCCTTCGCGAAACAGTCCCGGCAGCTCGTGATCGTAGTGGTGATGCCCCAGTTGACGAGCCTCCTGCAGGGTCGAAACCGGCAGGCCATCAGCGGCGAATTCATCGCTCAGCCAGCCGAGTTTATAGGCGATTCCGGAAGCCGTCGGCACCGGGCAACGGGTGAACCAGATCTGCTCCAGTTCTGCCGTGGTATCGGGTTGGATGTGTTTCGCAGCAAGCGTCATGAGCAGCTCCATCTGGTTGGGCATGTGACTGTTGCCCAAGCCATTGCAGTGCTCGTGCCAACAGCTGAAACCCCCGGTTTACGTGGCTTGGCGCCTGCAAGGAATTGACCAGGTGCTGCAAATTGCTGGCCTGCCAGCAGCAATGCGCATCGGCTGCTGCTGCTCGAGCAGTCGCGGTCGACAGGTTGCTTCTCCAGCAACACTACCCTTTCTCGCGCTTCACCAAACCCTGTGCCCGGCACGCTTTCAAGCCCTTGGCGCAGAACTTGCTCAAGGCCCTCTCAACACCCGAGAACACCGCAAAACCTGTAGGAGCTGGCTTGCCAGCGATTGGCCTTCAAGCCTTGCGCCGTACTCAAGGACGCCATCGTCGGAACGCCGCCCGCAGCCAGCCGGCTCCTACAAGGTCATCAGCAGATCAACGACAGAGGGACAGCAATGAGCAAGGTCGAACACAACCCCAGCGGGCACCTGATACAGGAACAGGCACCGATCCGACTGCTGCAGAGCGAAGCTCAAGCCATTTCCGCGGCCAGGGAAATAGCTGTGGAGATCGCCGAAATCGCCGCAGACACCAGCCAGAACGGCCAATTGCCCTGGCGTCAGGCACAACTGTTGTCCGAAAGCGGACTGACCGCCATTGGCGTGCCGAAAGCGTTTGGCGGTCTTGGCGCTTCGGTGGAAACCATCGTCGAAACCGTACGCCTCATATCAGTCGCCGACGGCGGCGTCGGCCAGTTGCTGCAAATCCACAACGTCATGTTGCGCGGGATTTTCACCGGCTACAGCGATGAGATTCGCGACCGGCTGATCCGCGATGTACTCGCTGGCAAACGTTTCGGCAACGCCTTGGCGGAAGTCGGCGGCAAGAACAAGTTCGCGCTCAAGACCCGGGTCGAGCGGCGTGCCGATGGCAAGCTGATCCTCAATGGCAGCAAGTTCTACTCCACCGGTTCCTACCTTGCCGAGTGGATCTCCCTGACGGCCGCCAGCGACGAGGGCGGCGCCGGGGTGCTGCTCAACCGCAACACGCCCGGCCTGACACTGGTGGATGACTGGGAAGCCTTCGGCCAGAAGAACTCCGTCAGTGGCACGGTGATCTTCGACTACATCGAGCTCGACGAAGGCTTCGTTTCCCAGCGCAAAGGTCCGATGAAGCGCACCGGCCTGACCTTCCCGCAGATTCTCCATGCCGCCATCGACACCGGCATCGCCGAAGGCGCGCTGGCGGCCGCGGTGGACTACCTCAACCACAACGCCCGGCCATGGGTGGAAAGTGGCGTCGATCACGCCAATCAGGAGCCGCACATCATCAAGCAGATCGGCGAATACGCCGTGGCCCTGCGCGGTGCGCAATCCTTGCTGCGCGATGCTGCACGGGTGTTCGACCAGCACGAACTCGACCCGGACAACAAGACTCTGCAGGACGAGCTGATTCTCTCGGTGGCCACCGCCCGTGCCCACTCGGATGCAGCCTCGCTGAAGATTTCCAGCGACATTTTCTCCCTGCTCGGCGCCAGCTCATCACTGAGCAAATGGAACCTCGACCGCTTCTGGCGCAACGCCCGGGTCCACACCACCCACGACCCAATCCGCTGGCGCCTGCATCACGTCGGCAACTACTACCTCAACGGCGTCGATCCGGGAGAGTACACCGCGATCCTCAACGCCAAGGAAAAACAGGGCGCCACCCGCCCCAAAGAGCAATGACATGATCGAAAAACACCCCCTATTGCGCTGCCTGGCGATCTACCGGGAAATGCCCTGGCGCTTTGCCCTGGTCGCGGCGCTGTTCATTTCCGTGAACCTCGCGCTGGTCTGGCAGCAATGGCTGATCGGGCATGCGGTGAACGACGTCAGCGCCGGTCGCGCCGTCGTGCGCCAGGCCGATGGCACCCTCGACGCCAGCCTGGGCTGGTACTGGCTGTGGCTGATGCTCGCCGTGGCCCTGGGTCGTGGCGTGTTGCAATACGCCGCCAGCGTGTGGTCACTGGTGCTCAGCCAGGAACTGCTGACGCGCCTGCGCGAACGCATCCTGCAACAGGTACAGAACCTGCACCTGGGTTATCACTGGCAGCACGGCATGGGGGAGATGATTACCCGCACCACCCGTGATGCCGACAAGGTTCGCGATGCCCTGATCAGCTTCTGGCGGCAGGTCGTTGAAACACCGCTGGTGGTGCTGGCGACGGTTGGCCTGCTCAGTTGGTACAACCCGCTGCTGGGGCTGGTGCCGTTGTTGCTGACGGTGGCAGGCCTGTGGGTTTTCGTGCGTCAGACCGAACGCCTGGTCAGCCTCGATCGCGCCGTGGGTGCCGCCTACGACCGGGTCAACCAGGAGCTCAGCGAGGGCATCGGCGGTGTCCGGGTAATCAAGTCCTTTGGCCTTGAGCACAGCCGCATCCAGCGTTTCGCCACGCAAGTGACGGTGTTCGCCGACCACGCCCGTCAGGCACTCGCCTATTCCAGCTCGCGGATACCGCTGCCGCAAGCCATCGTCGCCCTGGGTCATGTGTGGATCCTGGTGTATGGCGCGCATCTGGTGGCAACCGCCCAATTGGGCATCGGCGAGCTGGTCACCTCGCTGCTGATCGCCACCACCCTGATGTTTCGCATCGAGGGCATTGGCCGCGTCATGCAGACCTTTGCGGACGCGCGCTCCAGCGCCGAGCGCATCTGGCAACTGCTGGACGAACCGGCGGCCATCCGCAGTGGCCAGGCCAGGTTGCCCGACACCCCCCTGGGATTGAAACTGGAACACGTCAATGTCAGTGCGCCCGGCGGCGGGCTGGATATTCTCCACGATTGTTCGCTGACCTTGCAGCCGGGTGAAATCGTCGCGCTGGTCGGTGCCACCGGCACCGGCAAAAGCCTGCTGGCCAGCCTGTTGCCGCGCCTGAGCGATGCCGGTTGCGGGCGCGTGTCGCTGGGGTCGGACAGCGCCGGATGGCAGGACATTCGTCAGCTGGACCTGGACGAACTCAGACGCCGGGTGCACGTGGTGCCCCAGGAAAGCTTTCTGTTTTCCGACACCCTGGCAGCCAACTTGCGCCTGACCGCACCCAATGCCAGCGACGAACAATTGCGCCAGGGTTTACGCCTGGCGGCCGCCGAAGATGTGCTGGACCGCCTGCCTCACGGCTTGGCCACGCCCCTGGGGGATCGCGGCGTGACGCTGTCCGGCGGCCAGCGCCAGCGCCTGAGCCTGGCCCGCGCGCTGCTGGGCGAGCCGGACGTGCTGTGCCTGGACGACGCCACCAGCGCACTGGACGCCATCAGCGAGCGCCAGGTGCTAAACAATATCCGCCAGCTGCGCCGAGACCAGGGGCGGGCCACCACCTTGCTGGTGATCTCCAGCAAGCTCTCGACCATTCTCCTGGCGGACCGCGTGTTGATGCTCCAGGACGGCCGGATCGCCGCCAGCGGCACACATGCCGAACTGCTCAACACCAACCCGGACTACCGCGACCTGCTAGGGATCGATCATGGCTAACCCAATCGCCGGCAAAGCCCTGAGCGACATCGAAATCGAAGAAATGCTGGCCAGGAAGGCCCTCGACCGCAGCATGTTCAGCCGACTGCTGCCGCTGCTCAGGCCCATTCGCAAACACATTTTCGCCGTCATCGGCATTGAATTGCTGCTGGTGTTCACGGTGTTCATGCGCCCCTGGTTCGTTCGTCAATTGCTCGACTACGGGCTGATCCAACAGGACGATCACTGGCTGCTCGATGAACGTCTGGTGCTGTGGCTCGGCCTGGGGCTGGCGCTCAGTTGGCTCGGGCGCTTCATGCTGGCCGGGGTTTCGCAGTACGTGGCTGGCAGTGCGGCGATCCGGGTGCTCAACGACTTGCGGGTGCGCGTCTTTGCCCATGTACAAGGCTTGAGTGTCAGCTATTTCGACCGAACCAAGGCCGGGCGAATCATTTCCCGCGCCGACCGCGACGTCGACGCCCTCGAACCGCTGCTGATCCAGGGACCGCCAGAGCTGCTCGGTGCCCTGCTGCGCTGCGGGCTGGCGGCGCTGATGCTGTGGCGGATCGACCCGCGGTTCTTCCTTAGCCTCGCTGCCACCGTGCCGTTGCTGGTGCTGGCGACCTGGAGCTTCAAGCGCATCTCCCACCGCAACTGGGCGAAGGTCGCGGAGAACCGCAGCCGCTTCACCGCCCATCTGGTGGAGAGCGTCAGCGGTGCGCGCATGCTGCAGCAGTGCGCCCGGCAAACGCCAAACCTGCGACGCTATCGCGGCCTGCTGGATGACTTCAATCAGGCGCTGGTGCGCGGCAGCCTGCGATCCGGCTGGTTCGCACCGTTCACCGCCCTGCTCAGCTCGGCCGGCATGGCGGTGCTGTTGCTGGTGGGTGCCTACGGCCTGGCGCAGGCGGATGTCACCGTTGGCCAGATCGCGGAAAGCCTGTTTTATGTGTTCCTGTTTCTCGGGCCGTTGCAGGAGCTGTCGGACTTGTTCGAGCACTACGCCACCGGCTCGGCATCGGCACAGCGAATTTTCCTGTTGCTCGACACCCGGCCCGACATCAGTGACAGCAGCACAGTGCAAAACCTTGGGCGAGCGAAAGGCCAGGTGAGTTTTGAACGCGTCGGCTTTGCCTACGATCCTGGCGCTGCGACACCGGTGATCAATGAGCTCAACCTGCACATCCGCGCCGGCGAAGTGCTGGCGATCGTTGGGCCTTCAGGCCACGGCAAGAGCACCCTGGTGCAGTTGCTGACACGTTTCTACGAGGTGCAATCGGGTGCGGTGAAACTCGATGGCATCGACATACGCGACCTCGCCCAGCAGGAGCTGCGGCGCAATATCGGCGTGGTACTGCAGGATAACGTGCTGTTCAGCGGCAGCATCCTCGACAACCTGCGCCTGGCCTCGCCCCTTGCCGACGATGCCAGTCTGATTGCGGCCGCACGAGAGCTGGGCGCGGACGAGGTGCTGGAACGCTTGCCGCATCAGTACCAGACCGAAGTCGGGCCGCTGGGCGGGCACCTGAGTCATGGCCAGCGGCAACTGGTCTGTCTGGTGCGCGCTTACCTGGCGAACCCGGCGGTACTGGTGCTGGACGAGGCGACCTCGGCGGTCGATATCCACACCGAGCGCCGTATTCAGCGGGCGTTTCGACGACTTTGCGAAGGCCGCACCGCCATCATCATCGCTCATCGCCTGGCAACCATCCGCGACGCCGACCGCATCGCGGTGATTCGTCACGGCCGCCTGGTCGAACAAGGGCCGCATCATCAATTGATCGAGCAGGGCGGTGCTTATGCGGCGCTGTACCAGACGTACCTGCGCAGTGCCGAAGCCGGTTCATCCATTGACGAGATCGTCGCTACTGCATCGGCGTGATCGCGACCGCCATCGCCGGCAGGCCGGCCCCCACAGGTCAGCGTTGTGACCCCGATTCTGTGGGAGCCGGCCTGCCGGCGATGGCGATTGCCAGATCACCTGAAAACCACCTGCTGCACCCCGAGCAACCATTGCTGACGCACTGCTGCTACAGCAGCACCCCCGCCCTCCCTCCCTCTCCACTCCCCCGCCAAACGCCCGGCCCTGCTGGCCAAAACCCCGCTCGCCGGGCATGGCATGTCCGTTGCAACCACCCTGGCAAGACGTCCTCGCACCTGCGCGACGCAACGCGTATCTGAATCAGGAGCACCCCATGAGCACTGAATTTTTCTGGCGCCTGCCACTGGGCACCGATGGTCCGCAGTTGACCACCGACAAACACAATCGCGGCAACCCGGACTACCGCCCGGGTCACATTGCGCCAGGGCGCTTGCCCAATGGCGAACCCGATGACTTCACCTACATTGACTACATCGCCCAGGTCGCGAAAGCCGCAGAACTGGCCGGTTTTGAAGGCGCCCTGCTGCCCACCGGGCCAGAGCCGTGGATTGCCGCGGCGGCCCTGGCCCGGGAAACCCGGCGGATCAAGTTCCTGATCGCGTTCCAGGCCACCTGGACCCTGCCGGCCTACGCCGCACAACAGGCAGCGATACTGCAGAACCTCAGCCGTGGTCGCCTGGAGTGGAACATCATCACCGGTGGCAATCCGGCCAGTCAGCGGGCCAACGGCGACTTCCTCGAACACGACCTGCGCTACAAGCGCACCGGCGAATTTCTCGACATCATCCAGGGCCTTTGGCAAAACGAGCGTTTCTCCTACGAGGGCGATATCTACCAACTGGAGAACGGCGCCCTGCCCCACGGCCTGCACAACGAGCGCAAACCCGGCGTGTACTTCTCCGGATTCTCCGACGCCGCCCTGGATGTCGCCGCCAGGCACGCCGATGTCTACCTCAACTGGGCCGAGCCCATCGACAAGCTCAAGCCACACATCGAGCGGGTGCGCGAACTGGCGGATAAACAGGGTCGCAGCGTGCGATTCGGCCTGCGGGTCGACCTGTTCGCTCGTGAAACCGAAGAGTTGGCGTGGAAAGATCTGCGTCGCCAGTTCGACAAACTCGAAGGCAAGGGCAGCGTGGTCGCCAAGGGTTTTACCAGCGGCTCCGATTCCGTCGGCGGGGCACGGCAAACCGCCTACCACCAGAACATCGATCGCTTCGACGACCTGATCATCGGCCCGAACCTGTGGGCCGGTTTTGCCAAGGCCAAACCGGGACCGACCGTGGGATTGGTGGGCAGCCACCAGAACATCGCCGAACGCCTGGTGGAATATCGCGACGCCGGATTCTCGACCTTCATCCTGGCCGGCAATCCGCACCTGGAGGAAGCCTTGCGCATCGGCCAGGAAGTCCTGCCGCTGGTGCACCAACGCCCTGTCGCAACACCTGCGACCCACTTGAAGGCCAGCGCCTGAGCGCTGCGGGAGACTGATTGATGACCCACCCCCTCGACACCCTCTGGTACACCCGCTGCCCGGTCCCCACCGGGCTTGGCATCGCTGTGCAAAAAGGCTGGCTACAGGAAACCGTCGGCACCCTGGGCACACAGGTCCAGTCGCTGCGCGAGTCCACCGACAAAGTGGTTCGCGAATCGCATTTCGATCACACCCTGCGCAATTCGGTACGCCACGGCGGCAACATCCCGGCCATCTGGGCCCGGGCCCAGGGTCGGGAAACCCGGGTCATCGGGCTGTCCTGGGCCGACGAAGTACAACTGATCCTGACCCGTGGCGACAGCGGCATCAACACCGTGAAAGACCTCAAGGGACGCCGCTTCGGCCTGCCGGACTGGGCGGGTGCGCAGATCGACTTCACCCGCGCCCAGGCCCTGCGCGGCCTGGAAAACGCCCTGAAAGTGGAAGGCCTGCAGGTCGGTGATGTGCAGTTGGTGAACTTCCGTTATGAGGGCACCTTCAGCGATCCGCAGGTGCGCACCGTCAATGGCACGCCGATCAGTACGCAGCGGGTCGAGGGACGCAACCTTGAACTCGTCGGCCTGTTGCGCGGAGAGGTCGATGCCATTTTCCTCAAGGGTGCCAGTGCGGCGCGCCAGGCACATGAGTTCGGCCTGCACACGGTGATCGACACTGGCGCCCATCCCGACCCGCTGATTCGCAGCAACAACGGCACGCCTCGCACGCTGGCGGTGGACCTGCACCTGCTGGAAAACCACTTCGACGTCGCCAGCGGCATCCTCGATTCGGTGCTGCGCGCCGAGCATTGGGCGCACACCCATCCAGAGGAAACCCGTCGCTACCTGGCCCGCGAAACCAATAGCAGCGAGTACTGGGTCAGCGCCGCCTATGGCGACGACGCTCACCTGCGCCTACGTACCGAACTGGATGAGCAGGCGATCGAGGCCTTGCAGGATTTCACCCACTTCCTGCATCGCTGGCGCTTCATTGCGAACAGTTTTGATGTACGTGACTGGATCGATCACCGGCCGCTGCAAGGGTTGCTGGCAACAAACACCGCACTGGCAGGCTAACCCGCCAGATCTCATGGATTCGAACTGAAGGCCATTATGAGCAAACCACTCGATACGCTTTGGTATACCCACAGCCCGGTCCCCACCGGGCTTGGCATCGCGGTGCAGTCCGGTCGACTGGCGCAAGCCTTTCTGCCGTTCGGTACCAACATTCAGTCCTTGCGCGAGTCCAGTGAACGGGAAGTTCGCGAAGCCCATTACGACCATCACCTGAAAAACTCGGTGCGTCACGGCGGCAACATCCCCGCCATCTGGGCCTACGCCAGCGGCGTGCAGACCCGGGTGCTGGGACTGTCCTGGAGCGACGAGGTGCAGTTGATCCTGACCACCGCGGAAAGTGGTGTGAAGAGCATTCGCGACCTGAAGAACCGTCGTTTCGGCATACCGAAATGGGCCAACGTGCAGATCGACTTCACCCGCGCCCAGGCCCTGCGCGGGCTGGAAAACGCGCTCAAGCTCGAAGGCCTGGAGGTCTGCGATGTCGAACTGGTGGACTATCCCTATGGCGGTACTTATAGCGACGACCAGAAGCAGCATGTGTTCGGTTCGGAGGTCAGCCTCGGGGTTTCTCGCTTCAGCCGTCGCAACAACGAGCTGATCGGGCTGTTGCGCGGCGACATCGACGCGATCTTTCTCAAGGGCGCGCATGCCGTGCACCTGGCCAATGAGTTCGGACTGCAGGTGGTGGTCGATACCGGCTCCCACCCTGATCCACTGATCCGCTCGAACAATGGCACGCCCCGGACGCTGACCGTGGACACGCACCTGCTGCACGAGCATTTCGATGCCAGTGTGAAGATTGTCGATACCGTGCTGCGCACCGAACAATGGGCCTGGGCCAACCCGGATGAAACCCGGCGCTTTCTTGCACGGGAGTTGAACACCAGCGAGTACTGGGTCGCCGCCGCCTATGGCGAAGACGCCCATCGGCGTTTACGCACCACGCTCGATGGCCGCTCCATTGAAGCGCTGCAGGATTTCACCGATTTCCTGCATCGTTGGGACTTCATCCCACGCCGTTTCGATGTGCGGGACTGGATCGACTTCAGCGTGCTGGAAAATGTCATTGGCTCTACCTCTCGCTTGGCGGTTTGAGTTTTTCGTCACCAGCAATGCCGCCATCGTCGGAACGTCGCCCGCAGCAGGCCGGCTCCTGCAGTCATCACTGATCACACAAAAAGCTGTAGGAGCAAGCTTGCTCGCGATGGAGGTCAACGATGACGCGGGGAGCCTGGCACCCCGCGGTGCTCTCAGGTTTTTCGCGAGCAAGCTCGCTCCTACAGGGTCCGCATCCTTGAGGCCAATACATTGCTGGCCAGGCAACACTCCCACACTCACCGCTTGCTGCTCCAGCAACACCCGCCAAGCAACTTCTGCTGAATGTCTGGCAGACTTTTTACCCCCTACTGGATCCAACTAACAAAACCCTGGAAAACCTCAACAAACACAACTATCACAAATATTAATATCCTTTAAATACAGCCACTTAATAAAACTAACCGATCCACAAAACCTCTTGGCACGATCTCTGCTCTACCCCCACTAGTGAAACTTTATCGGGGGGAGACTTAAATGCATAAACTTAATCCAATCGCCAAGAGTATCTGGCTAACCTTGTTGCTGGCCGGGGGCGGTGTCAGTGAGGGATTGCTGGCAGCCGAAACCACGGAAGCCGACAGCAGCAATACCACTACCGAACCTTCACTCAAGACCGTGACCGTCACCGCTCAACACAGGGAAGAAACCCTGCAAGAGATTCCGGTGGCGGTCTCGGCGGTACAGGGCACCAGCCTTGTCGCCGACGGCGTGCGCAACATGGGCGACATCACGACGTTCGTGCCCAACGCTTCCGCAAAAAACCCGGACGGCGATGGCCGGCCACGTTGGTACATCCGTGGCCTCGGCACCGGGGATACCGGCCCTGCGACCGTCTTCCCGGTAGGGATCTATGCCGACGACGTGTACCTGAACGCACCGATTGCCGGCGGCGGGCCGTTGTTCGACCTGGAGCGCATCGAAATCCTGCGTGGCCCGCAAGGCACCCTGTACGGCAAGAACACCACCGCGGGCGCCGTCAACGTCATTTCCAAAAAGCCGACGTTCGACACCGATGGCTTCGGCACGATCGGGTTTGGCACCAAGAACGAACGCATCGTCAGCGCAGCCCTGGGCGGTGCGCTGGTGGATGAGAAACTCGCGGCGCGGGTCTCGCTGTATTCCGAGGAGCGTGACGGTTTCCAGGAGAACCTCGTCGACGACAACACCTACGGCGACGTCAACAAGAAAGCCATACGCCTGCAGTTCCTCGCCCAAGTGAACGACGACCTGGAAGCGCTGTGGAAAATCCACAGTCGCGAATACAAAGGAGACGGCAGCAACGGCTCGCTGGCCGTAGGGCGCTATTACAACGTTGGCTATGAAAGACCCAGCGGACGCGATATCGCCATCAATGTGAATGAAGACTCCAAGCTCAACCACGATGGCACATCGCTGACCTTGAACTGGCACCTGGGTGACTACACCCTGACCTCCATCAGTGCCTATGATTACATCCGCGGTCAGTCCACCAGCGATGCCGACTACACGCCTTACGAAGTCAACGGCGCGGCGATTGCCGATAACCGATATGCGCAATATTCCCAGGAGCTGCGCCTGGCCTCGCCACAGCAGGAAACCCTGCGCTGGCTGGTGGGGGCGCATTACTTCCACGAAGACCTCGACAGCTCAGGCCAGCGCATCATCACGCCCGGGCCGACGCCCAACGGCACCGGCTCGAACCAGATCGGCGCGACCGACTTTCGTGACCTCGACTTCGACCACACCACCGATAGCTACGCGCTGTTCGGCAACCTGACATACGACTTCACCGATGACTTCACCGTGACCGGCGGTCTGCGTTATACCCAGGAAAAGAAAGACATCGACCTCGACCTGACCCAATTGACCCGCACCAGCGCCAACGGCCCATTGGTGCCTTTGCCCGGTGTCGGCACCAATGGCAATCGCCAGGAAGCCAACACCTGGGAAGCCTGGACCTACGACCTGACGCCGGAATACCGGATCAACGACAACCTGCGGGTGTTCTTTCGCTATGCCCACGGCTTCCGTTCCGGCGGTTTCAACACCGGGCTGTCGACCAGCCTTGCGCAGCTGACCACGGTGGACCCGGAACAACTGGACGCCTACGAAATCGGCCTCAAGTCCGAATGGTTCGACCATCGCCTGACGGCCAACGCCAACATCTTCTATTACGACTACTCGGACATTCAGGTGAACCTGCTGACGGTCAACAACGGCGTACTCACCACGGCGCTGACCAACGGCGCCAAGGGTAAGGTCAAGGGTGCCGAACTTGAGCTCGAGGCCCAGCCGACCGATTACCTGCACCTGCGTGCGGCGGTGTCGTTCCTGGACACCGAATACACCGACTTCAAGAACACCAACCCCAACACCGGCGTGGTCACCGGTGACTACAGCGGCAACAGCTTCGTGCGCTCGCCGCGCAACGTGGTGTCGCTCGGTGCCGACTACACCTTCCCGCTGGAGATCGGCGGCAAACTGGTGGCCGGTGGTGATGTGAGTTTCCGCGACAAGGAATACTTCCTCGCCGACCGCCAGAGCAGCGCCGACAAGACGCTCAGCCAGCCGCACTACACGTTGGCCAACACCCGCCTGACCTGGTTCAGCCCGGACGATAAAATCAGCGTCACCGGTTTCGTCAACAACGTCACCGACCGTCGCTACCAGGTTCACGGCCGTCCGAATGGCACGCTGGGCCAATACGTCATCACCTACGGCGATCCGCGCACCGTCGGCCTGAGCGTGACCAGCCGCTTCTGACCTTCGCCTGAAAGGAATTTCTCCATGTTCCATCACACCCCGTTGGCCGGCGCTATCGCGCTGGTCATTGGCAGCCTTGCCGTGCCTGTGGCGGTTGCCGAAACCCGCCCCGTCGCCGGCAGCGACCACCTGGACACTGTCGTCGTGCTCGGCACCCGTCGCAGCGACGTCACTGCGCTGGAAAGCGCCGCGCCTATCGATGTCCTGTCGGGCGAACAACTGCAGCAGACCGGCGCCAGCGACCTGTCCGGCGCCCTCACGGCCCTGTCCCCTTCGTTCACGTACCCGCAATCACCCCAGGGCGCCTTTGCCGGCTCCATCGCCCAGGGCGCATCGTTGCGCGGCCTGGCGTCTGACCAGGTGTTGGTGCTGGTCAACGGCAAGCGCCGCCACACCAGCGCCAACGTCACCCGCCAGAGCCTGGTCAATGGACGCGGCGCAGCGGCGGTTGACTTGAGCCTGATCCCGTTGAGTTCGATCCAGCGCGTAGAGATCCTGCGCGATGGCGCGGCGGCCCAATATGGCTCGGATGCCATCGCCGGGGTGATCAACATCGTGCTCAAGGAAAAGGACGAGGGTGCAAACCTCGGCTACCGCTTCGGCGGTTACGACAAGGGCGACGGCATCCAGCGCAAGCTTAGCGGCTGGAAAGGTTTCGCCCTGCCCAACGACGGCTTCCTCACCCTGGGTTTCGACGCCGGCAGCCAGGACCCGGCCAGCGACACCAATCCGGACAACCGGATTTTTTACCCGGGTTCCACCAGCATCAACACGCCTCGCGAGCAGAACAACCGTTACCGGACCTGGCGTTGGGGCTCGGGCAATGTGTCGGACCAATACAACTTCGCCGCCAACAGTGAAATCGGCATTGGCGAGGGTTTGACGGCCTATGGCTTTGCCACCTACTCCCACAAGAACACCGACGCCGAGGGATTCTTCGACCCACCGACGACGCTGCGCAACAACTACGGCAGCACCGCGTTGCAACGCTTTCCAGACGGCCGCCTGCCGATCACCCGCTATTCGCTGGAAGACTACGCCTTGACCGGCGGCCTGCGCTACGAAGACGATTTGCTGGGCAAATTCGATTTCGCCGTCAACCATGGCGACAACACCCTGAAGTCCGACGACCGCAACGCGATCAACCCCAGCTGGGGCGTCACCAGTCCACAAAGAATCCATACCGGCGAGCGTGAGGCCGATCAGACCAACGTGACCCTCGACTGGGTGCGGGATGTCCCGACCGACCTGTTGTTCAAGCCGCTCACATTGTCTGCCGGCCTGGCCTGGCGCCAGGAGAACTACGAACTGAGCGCAGGCGAGGCCGCGGGTTGGCAAAATGGCCCGCTGTTCAATACCGTCGACCCGGTTACGGGGCGGCGCATTCCGGGTTACTACTCCGGCATTACGCAAGTCGATGCAGCCTCGCTGGATCGCAACGTACTGGGTGCCTACATCGACGTCGAAGGCCAGGTCACGGAAAAATTCCAGGCGGGCGTCGCGGTGCGCAGCGAGCACTATTCGGACTTCGGCGATACCACCAACGGCAAACTGTCCCTGCGTTACGACTTCACCCCGCAGATTGCCGCCCGCGCCACCGCCAGTACCGGCTATCGCGCACCGTCCCTGGTGCAGAGTGGTTTGTCGTCGTTCAGCGTGCAGGTGGTGGAGCAGCCACCCGGCAGTGGCAACTATGTCGAGGTGCAGCAACGCACACTGCGTGCCGACAGCCCGGAAGCGGCGTTGCTGGGTGGCAAGTCGCTGAAACCGGAAGAGTCCACCAGCTATTCGCTGGGCCTGGTGTGGCGCCCACTGCCCAATGCATCGGTGACGCTGGACGCCTACCGCATCGATATCGACAACCGCATCACCCTCTCCGACCAGCTGCCGGCATCGGTTGTCTCGCCGATCTTCGCCGGAACGCCGTACGCGAACATCCAGAGTGCGGCCTTCTACACCAACGTCGCGGACACCCGCACCGACGGTGTCGAACTGTCCGGCAACTATCAGCTGGACCTGCAGCAATGGGGACAGCTGAACCTGAACGCAGGCGTAAGCCAGAACAACACAAAAATCACTGCCCTGAGGGATGTCGGCAACATCAAGGGTTCACAGATCGTAGGCCGCACCACCCAGGGCCTGATCGAAGATGGCACCCCGAAAACCAAGCTGATCCTCAGTGCCAACTGGCTGTATGACGGTTGGGGCATCACCCTGTCCCAGCGCCGCTATGGTGAATGGAAGAGCCTCAACGCGACCAACCCGACCCTGGACCAGACTTATAGCCCGCAGTGGGTGACCGACCTGGACTTGTCCTATACCTTCAACAGGACCCTGAAGGTTTCGCTGGGGGCGATCAACCTGTTCGATACCCACCCGGACGAGGCTGACGGCGTGCAGTTGTACGGTGTACCGAAATACTCGATCACCAGCCCCGAAGGTGCCCAGGGCGCGTTCTACTACACCAGCGTCAGCTACGACTTCTGACGGGACTGCTGGTGGGGTGTTGCCCTGGCAGCAGTGGGTGCTGATCAGGCATCAATCTGCGCTGTTCATTCCGACGCCATCGCCGGCAGGCCGGCTCCCACAGGTCATGCACCGTCCTGTAGGAGCTGGCTTGCCAGCGATGGCGTCATCCCGATCAAACATTATCTTGCGGCGCTGGCACAGCTCTTGCGATACCCCTTGGGTACTTCGCCGAAATAAGACCTGCCATGCGTACCCAACGTCTGCTCTCCTCCCTGACCTGGCTCATCTCCCCCGTTGCCCTGCTGTTGCTGTGGGCAGTGGTGGCCGAGGCCGGGATTTTTCCGCGCAACCTGCTGGTTCCACCCGCGCAGGTCTGGCACACATTCGAGGAACTGCTGGTCAGCGGTGAGCTGCTCGAACACCTGCTCAACAGCCTGTCGCGACTGGGGGCGGGATTTGCCATCGGCTCGCTGCTGGGCCTGGCTTTCGGCGTGCTCATGGCCTTGTCGAAGAACGTCGAGGTCTACTGCTCGCCGCTGTTCCACACCCTGCGCCAGATTCCCAGCATCGCGTTGATCCCGATGTTCGTGCTGCTGTTCGGCATCGATGAAACCTTCAAGATCATCATTGTCGCCAAGACCGCATTCTTCCCGGTAGCCCTGGCCGCCAGCGAAGGGGTCAAGGCCATCCCGCGCAGCTACTTCGAGGTCGCCGACGTCTATCGCCTGCGCTGGCCGACACTGGTCCGCGAAATCGCCCTGCCCGCCGCGGCGCCACCGATCATCACCGGCTTTCGCATCAGCCTGACCCGCGCCTGGGTGGTGCTGGTGGCCACCGAGTTGCTGGCCGCCGACAGCGGCCTGGGGCAGATGATCGAAATGAGCCGGCAGATGTTGCGTATCGATGTGGTGATGGTCGGCATCGTGGTCACCGGCCTCATCGGTTTCACCCTGGATTTCACCTTTCGCCAACTGGAACAGCGGCTGTTCCGCTGGCAGACCCGCTAGGAGTCGTCGATGTCTAGAATTCTCGCCAGATCCCGTGGCCTGCTGTTACCGCTGTTGTTGATCGCCGGCTGGGAATGGCTGTCGCGCCAGGACGCCGCCGGGGCCTACGCCTTCGTGCCGCTGTCGGCCATAGGCTCGGCCTTGATCGAACTGCTGGCCAACGGCGAACTGCTGGTCAATCTCTGGGCCAGCCTGGCCCGCACCAGCACCGGCCTGGCCCTGGGCATTTTCTTCGGCGTGCTGCTGGGGGTGCTGATGGCGCTTTCAACGCTGGCCAACCGGTTGATCGGACCACTGTTCCACTCCATTCGCCAGGTGCCGATGCTCGGCTGGATTCCGCTGATCGCCATGTGGTTCGGCAACGGCGAATTTTCCAAGGTGCTGATCGTCAGCCTCGCGGCGTTCTACCCGATGGTGCTCAACACGTATCAGGGCTTCAGCCATGTCGAGCAGCGCTACCGCGAAGTCGGCCAGGTGCTGGTCCTGGGTCGCTGGCAACGCTTGCGCCATGTGCTGCTGCCCGCGGCGCTGCCGAGCATCGCCACCGGCGTGTTGCACGCACTCGCGTTTGCCTGGGTCACCGCCGTCGGCAGCGAGCTGTTCCTGTCTTCAGGCGCCGGCCTGGGCAACCTGATGATGAACGCCGAAGCCGGCTCGCGCATGGAGGTCATCGTCCTCAGCGTGCTGTGCATCGGCCTCTGCGGCTACCTGATGACCCTGCTGTTCACCCTCCTGAGCCGCCACTTGCTGCGCTGGCGCACCATTCGTTGAAAGGCCACTCCATGAACGCAATTGCACAACATGCCTTGCTACACAGCACTCCCTTGCAGTCCGGCGCACTGCAGATCCGCGGCCTGAGCAAGGCTTACCGGATCGAAGGCCAACCACTGCCGGTACTGCAGAAGATCGACCTCGACGTTCGTCCCGGAGAATTCGTCAGCATCCTCGGTGCCAGCGGATGCGGAAAGTCCACGCTGCTGCGGCTGATCGTCGGGCTCGAGGCCGATTACGAAGGTGACATTGTGCTGGACGGCAAGCGGGTCGTTGCCACCAGCCTGGAGCGCGGGATCGTATTCCAGGACCACCGGCTGTTTCCGTGGATGACCCTGAGCCAGAACATTGCCCTGGCGCTGAAGAACCACCCGCTGTCCCAGGCGGAAAAGGACCGGCTGGTGGCCGAGCACATCAGCCTGGTCAACCTTGATGGCTTTGCCAGCGCCTACCCGCACCAGCTGTCCGGCGGCATGGCGCAACGGGCCGCCATCGCCCGGGCGCTGATCAACAAGCCGAAAGTGCTGTTGCTCGACGAGCCCCTGGGCGCCCTCGATGCGTTGACGCGGGTCCGCCTGCAACACGAGTTGCAACGCATCTGGGTGCAGCAACGTTGCACGGTGATCATGGTCACCCACGACATCGAGGAAGCGTTGTACCTGGGTGACCGGGTGATCGTCATGGACGCTCATCCCGGGCGGATCAAACACGAAATCAAGGTGGACCTGCCTCATCCGCGTGATCGCGCTTCGACGGTACTCCAGGGCTACAAAGAGCAGTTGCTGGAAGAACTGGTGGGCCATTGACCGCCAATGGCCGATCCGACGCGGCATGGAACAATTGAAGGTTCACAGGAGTAAAGAATGGGCAATGTCCAGAAACTGACGGCCGCCGACCTCGATGACTTCGCCCACGACTTCTACAGCCTGGCGCAAAAACATGCGTTGCGCGTGCACCTGCACCCGCTGCCGGGCAAGTCCGGCGCCAGCGTCGCCGGGCAGAAAGTCAAGGAGGCGTTCTGAGGAGCTGCCGCAGGCTGCTCCTACAAATGCAATTCAGCAATGCGCTCCGGCATGTTCCAGGCGATGGAACAAGCGGTTGAAGTACACCAGGCTATCGCGCGGCTCCCGCACGCCGACATTATCCAGCTCCACGAACATCACCGAGTGCGAACCCACTTCCTTGCACTCGCTGATCCGCCCCTGCAGTTGCACCAGGGCATCGCGCAACACCGGCACTTCGGCGGCGCCGTCGTCCCACAGGTCCCAGGCAAAACGTTCAGCCATGGGCACCTGGGTCATGCCGGCGAAGTGACGGGCCAGCTCTTCCTGTTCGCCACACAGCACGTTGACGCACAGGCGACCGTTGGTGCGGAACACGTCGTGGGTGGCGCTGTTGCGGTTGACGCACACCAGCACCGTGGGCGGCGAGTCGGTGACCGAGCACACGGCGCTGGCGGTGATGCCGCAGCGCCCACCCGGGCCATTGGTGGTGATGATGTTCACCGCAGCAGGCAGCTGCGCCATGGCGTTGCGAAAGTCGATTTGCTGCTGGCTCAGGTCGGCCATGTCGATGCCCCTTCCTTCAGGAGGACCGCTTTGAAGCGGCCCGTAGGTGATGGAACAAGACTAAGGCTGCGCGCGCGCTGCAACCATTCTGACGATCCCCATGGCGAGGTTGGGTTTCCGCTAGTCGACTAGGTGGTTTCTTTATCGCAAGGGCCGCCGACAGTGGGTATTCTGCTTACAGGCTGGAAAACACACAGCCGATGCGTGCCGCGCGTTCGCGTGCGAAAACAATAATTAGAATTTTCGTGGCAGCCCTGATGCAAACCCGCAAACCGATTGTTTACATCGTTGACGATGACAAGGACCTGCGCACCTCGCTGGCCTGGCTGCTGGAGTCGGTCAGCGTGCAGGCGCAGTGCTTCGCTGGCGCCGATGAGTTCCTCAGCCAGTACGACCCCCAGCAGCCCGCTTGCCTGGTGCTGGATGTGCGCATGCCGGAAACCAGCGGTTTCCAGTTGCAGGAGATCCTCAACCAGCGCGGCAGCACCTTGCCGACCATTTTCGTCTCGGCCCATGGCGACATTCCGATGTCGGTCACGGCGATGAAGAACGGCGCCCTGGACTTCGTCGAGAAGCCCTACAACCCGCAGCAGATGATCGACCGCATCCAGGCGGCGCTCAAGACCGCCGTGCACGCCCAGGCCGACCAGCAACAGCGGCAGAACCTGCAGGGCAAGCTGGCGCTGCTGACCAGCCGCGAGCGTGAAGTGTTGATGCTGGTGATCGATGGCAAGGCCAGCAAGGTGATTGCTCGGGAGCTCAATATCAGCGTGAAGACCGTTGATGTGCACCGCACCAAGATCAAGGAAAAGATGGGTGTGAGCAGCATTGCCATGCTGGTGCGCGAGGTGCTGCATTTACCGGTGGATGAGCCGGCGCGGCACTGAGGGATCTGCGGCGGTCATCACGCCGCCATCGCCAGCAGGCTGGCTCCCACAGGTTGATCTCGGTTTTACACCGCAGGTCCACTGTGGGAGCGAGCTTGCTCGCGATGAGGCTGGCACATTCAACATTGATGGTGACTGACATACCGCTTTCGCGAGCAAGCCCGCTCCCACAGGTAGATCCCGGTCGTACACAGACTTTGTGTTCACCGCAGATTCAATGTGGGAGCGGGCTTGCTCGCGAAGGGGCCAGCAAATACAACATCAATTGTGGCTATACCGCTTGCGATAAGCCCCCGGCGACACGCCAAAGCGCGATTTGAAGGCCGACGAGAAGTAGCTCGAATCCGAGAACCCCCAGGCATAACACAGCGCCGACAGCTTCTGCTCGACATCGCTGCGGCGCAGGTTTTCCGCGCAGAAGTCCAGGCGTCGGTGCTTGATGTATTGCGCCACCACCAGGCCGCGCTTGGAGAACATCCGGTACAGGCCGCGCACGGAAATGCCCACTTCACGGGCGATCAGTTCCGGGCACAGTTCTTCGTCGCTCAGGTGCGCGTCGATGAAGGCGATGATCTTGCGGAACTGCCGCTCATGGGAATCGGCAGCGCTTTCACGGGCGCTGATCCCCGGCAGCAACAGGCTGGCCAGGGCGTCGAGCACCGCTTCGCTTTCCTGCATGTCCAGGCCTTCCTGCTGGCGAGTCTCCAGCACCAGCTTGTTGGCCATCGCCGCCAGGGGGCTGTTGGCGCCGATGCGCGTGGCGCAGTTGACCGCGTTGAAGTGCGAACCACGCTCCACCACCTGACGCGGCAGAATCAGCGACAGCTGTCGGCAATCGTCGTTGTAGATCATGTCGCTCGGGCGGCTGGCGTCGATCAGGGCGATGTCGCCACAGCCCAGTTGCGCGCGGTTGTCGCCCTGCTCCAGGTGCGAACTGCCGCGCAGCTGGAACACCGCGTAGTAATGGCCGTCGCTGCTGGTGCTGACGTCCTTGCTGGTGCGATACAGATGCACGTGCGCCATGTCGACCACACTGAGGCTGATCGCGCCGCTGCGAAATTCCGTCAATTGGCCATAGAAGTCGGTGTCCAGCGCCCGGGCGTCGAAACGCCCGCAGGCCTGGTTCACCTGGCTCAACCAACTTTCGAACGCCTCATTGCGCACCGTCGATGCTGTAGTCATGTCCGCAAAGCCTCAGGTTTTTTGTTGTTATTTCTCGACCGCTTCGTCGAGCGGTTCGCTAACACGGTTTTTTCTGTAGCCATCACCTCCCTCGATGGCCGCCGGGCGCCATTCAACAGGCTCCGGCGTCAGCTTTCCAGTGAAGAAAGCGCTTAGATGTCCAATACCAGACGAGCGGAAAGTGCCCGGGAAACGCAGGCGCAGATCTGCTTGTTGGAGGCCTTTTCCTTGTTCGAAAGGCAGTTGTCGCGGTGCTCCGGCACGCCGTCCAGCACCTCGACGATGCAGGTGCCGCAGATGCCTTCGCGGCATTCGGTGTCGATGTCGCAACCGTGGGCTTGCAGCACGTCGACCAGGCTGCTGTCGGCCGGCACGTGCAGCACCACGCCGGAACTGGCCAGCTCCACTTCGAAACCGCCGGCCGGGGCGCTGTTGGCGGCAGGGTCGGCGGCGAAGTGTTCCAGGTGAATGGCGTCGTCGGAACGGGTGCGCGCGGCCACTTCCACCACTTTGTTCATGAACGGTGCCGGGCCGCAGGTATAGACGTGCGCCGCAGGATTGGCGCGTTCAAGGCAGGCGCTCAATGCGCCGTCCAGGTCCGCCGGTTCCACGCCGTAGTGGAATTCCACATGATCGGCAAAATTCGTCGCCAACAGCTGGGTAAACGCCGCGTATTGCGCCGAACGGGCGAAATAATGCAGGCGGTACGGCTGGCCGCTCTGCGCCAGTCGATAAGCCATGCTCAGCAACGGCGTCACGCCGATACCGGCGGCGAACAACACGTGTTCGCGGGCACTGTCATCGAGACGGAACAGGTTGCGTGGCGCGCCCATTTCGAGCTCCATGCCCTCTTCCACCTGCTCGTGCAGCGCGAGGGAGCCACCGCGCGACTGCGCTTCTTTTTTCACCGCCACCAGGTAGGCACGGCGATCCTCTGGCGGGCTGCACAGCGAGTACTGGCGGGTCACGCCGGTCGGCCCGGTGAGGTCGACGTGGGCACCCGGTTCATAGGTGTCGAGCGGCTGGCCGTCACTGCGCACGAGGCGAAAGGAACGGATATCCAGCGCTTCGTCGACGATCCTTTCGATCTTCACCTTCATCATTGCATCACCTGACTATTTATTTTCTTGTTAAACACAGCCCCACCTGTAGGAGCTGGCTTGCCAGCGATGGCGGCCTTCAGTCTTGCATCGCCTATGTTGACGCCTTCGCCGGCAAGCCGGCTCCTACAAGGGTTATTTTCCGGGTTGGACATCAGCGCATGAACAGGCCGCCGTTGACGTCCAGGCACGCGCCGGTTACGGACGTTGCGTTGTCGGCGATCAGCAACAGCACGCTGTCGGCGATGAACGCCGGGTCGCCGAGGGTGCCGACCGGGATCATTTTCAGGATCTGTTCCAGACGCTCCGGGGCCACGGTTTCGCGCACTACCGGCAAGTCCAGCGGACCTGGCGAAATGCTGTTGACAGTCACCCCTTGCGACGCCAGTTCACGGGCGAAGACTTTGGTCAGCGTCGCCACGCCGCCCTTGGCCGCCGCGTAATGGGCGCCGGTGGCGGTGCCGCCGTTCTGCCCGGCCAGGGAGGCGATGTTGACGATGCGGCCAAAGCCACGTTCGGCGAAGTGGGCGCCGAACACCTGGCAGGCGACAAAGGTGCCGCGCAGGTTGATCGCCATCGACTCGTCGAACTCTTCGGGCGTGATGTCCATCAGCGCCGCGACTTTCGACACGCCGGCGTTGTTCACCAGAATGTCAGTGCCGCCCCAGTGCGCAGCGAGCAGGTCGCGGGCGCGCTGGAAGTCGGCCTTGCTGCGTACATCCAGCTCGATGGCGACGGCCGTGGCGCCGCTGCCGTCCAGCTCGGCGGCCAACGCCTGCACGCCATCGAGGCGCACATCCGCCAGTCCGACGCGATAACCGGCGGCGTGCAGACGGCGGGCGATGCACTCGCCCAGTCCGCGCGAGGCACCCGTTACGAGGGCTACTCGACTCATGATGTTGCCCTCACAGAAGGAAGCCGAGCGCGCTCAGGCTGTCGGTAGAGTTGATCAGCCGCACCACTTTGCGCTCCAGGGTCGGCACGCCATCGGTGAAGCGGATGCGGTGGTTCAGGTCGGCCACGAATGGCGTGTGCACCCCGCGCTTGTAGGCGTACAGCAACTGCGCCGAGTTGACTTCGACGATGTCGCCAGCCGCTTCCACCAGGCGGAAACGCGAGACGGTGCGGATGGTTTTCGCCGCGTCCACCGCCGACGGCGAATAGCCGGCGGTCAGGCGTTCGATGCGCAGGTCACGCATGCGTGCGTCGTCGTAGGCGTAGTTCAGCGTCGCTTCGAAATCCTCGGTGTCCGGGTCGATCGGCACGATGTACTTGCCGCTCTCGCTCCACAGGGTCGCCCACTCGGCGTAATTCTTGTGGTCGAGCAGTTCGGCTTCGCGCCAGATGAATTCGATGGCCTGAGCCAAGGGACCGGTAAAACCGTTCATGTCGTGATTGCTCATTGGCTCATCATCCTTTTCCACATGTCGTAGGCACCGCGCATGCCGCCCTCGTCGGTGGCGTGGCTGACCTTGTCGCCGTTTTCAGCGGTGATTTCGCGGTTCAGGCCGCGGTTGACCAGGATTGGCGCGTCGACGCCGGCGTACGAGCCGCGCTGTACGCGGTCCCAGGCTTCAGCATCGTCGGGGCTGCCGAAACCGAACGGGCCCTGGAAGTGTTCGTGAATGCGCATGCGTTCGCGGTTGGCGATTTCCGGGCCGCCGTCCATGCCGAGGGCGACGTGACGGATCTCGGTTTCGGTGACCGACACCGGACGCAAGACGCGGAAGAACGACATCGACATGGCGATGTTGGGGAACAGGTTCAGGTTGAAACCGGCGCCGTGCAGCGAGCGTACGATGCGGCGTACTTGATCCGCCGGCATGGTTTTCGACAGTTCTTCAGTGACGTGGGCGAAGCGTTCCTGCAACTGCTCGGTGCCGTCATCGTGATCCAGATCGACGTGCTCCGGCACCATCACCATCACGCTGTGGCCGTTGCCCAGGGAGTGGGTGACGGCTTGCTCGTCGGTCATGAACGAGAGCATTTCCGAGGTTTCTTCATCCACCGACGACATGAACGACTTGTGCACGATCGGGAAGTGATAACCGTCGGTGGTGTTTTCCAGCTGGATCTTCCAGTTGCCCTTGAAGCTGAACTTGTGTTCGCCCTGGGTCTTGATCGGGTAGCCGGCGCCCTGTTTCATGAACAGGTCCATCCAGTGTCTGGCGCCGCCGAGGAAGTCTTCCAGCGGCTCGATCTCGTCGTTGTAGCTGGCGAAGACCATGCCGGCGTAGCTTTCCACGCGCAGGCTGGTCAGCGGCAGTTCGGACTTCTCCAGGATGCCTTCATAGCCATCCGGATACGGCAACGCGCGCAGCTTGCCGTCCAGGCCATAGGACCAGCTGTGGTACGGGCAGGTGAAACCGGTGGCGTTGCCCTTGTGCTTCTCGCACACGGTGGCGCCACGGTGGCGGCAACGGTTTTCCAGCACGTTGATGTTGTTCTTCTTGTCGCGAACGACGATCACCGGGCGACGGCCGATGGTGGCGGTCTTGAAATCGCCGCTGTTGCGCACTTCGCTTTCGTGGGCAACCCACACCCAGGTGCGGTAGAAAATCTTCTCGAGCTCGGCTTCGAACAGCGCCGGGTCGTTGTACAGCGAGACGTCGACGCGGTCATGCTGGACCAGGTCTTCGGGGCTTTTCGACGTTGCGATCAGCCGGTATTCATGAGTGCTCATGCGGTTCTCCTCATGGCTTCTTTTTATGATTGATTAGTTGAGGCTTGCAGCTGCGCACCGAAGGCGCAGACCAGTTCGTCCTGACCTTTGCGACCGACGATCTGCAGGCCGACTTTGAGCCCGCCGCAATCGAGTTCCACCGGCACGCTCAGCGCTGGGTGGCCGCTGAGGTTGAAGGGGCGCACCAGCGGCGTCATGCCGGCGACGGCCTTGCTGGCGCTACGCGCTTCACTCAGCGTGGGTGGCAGGCTTGGCATCGTCGGCAGCAGCAATACGGCAAAGTCTTCCAGCACCGCGTCCACTTGTTGGGTGAACGCTGTGCGCACGGCTTCGGCCTGGGCCAGCTCGTCACGCGTAGTGCGGCTGGCCACCAGCAAGCGTGTTTCTACATCGGAGCCAATCAGGCCCTTGCCGGTCAGGTGGCCGAACGCTGCCCAGTTTTCGAAATTGATCACGGTCAGGCCGGCGGCGAAGGCAGCTTCGAATTCGCTCAATTGCAGGTGGCTGCGACGCCAGCCCGCGCGGTCGGCGGCAGCACCGAGGCTGGCTTGCAGATGCGCGTCGCAGGCCACGTCGAGGAAGCCGACCCTGGCACCGTCACCGGGCAAACCTTGCACGGCGAAACCCGGACAAATCACCTGCATGGCGGCGATCAGATCGTCCATGGTTTTGGCGAACGGCCCGACGCAATCGAGGCTGGATTCCAGCGGATGTGCGCCAACACGACTGACCCGACCGTAAGTCGGCTTGAGCCCGGCGATGCCGCAGCAGGCCGCCGGCACCCGCACCGAACCACCGGTGTCGGTGCCGATGGCGATATCCGCCAACCCGGCCGCGACCGCCGAAGCGGAACCGCTGGACGAGCCGCCCGGCACACGATCCGGTGCTTGCGGATTGATCGGCGTGCCCGTCCAGTCGTTGATGCCGGTGACGCCAAAGGCCAGTTCGTGCAGGTTGGTCTTGCCGACGATCTGCCAGCCGGCGTTGAGGATCGCGTCCACCACTTCGGCGTTTTTAGTTGCTGCGGGTGCATCGGCAAAGGCACGGCTGCCCGAGCGGGTCGGATGGCCGGCGATGTCGATGGAGTCCTTGATGGCCACGCGCTTGCCGCTGCCACCGAGGAGGAATTCGCTGATGAACGTACTCATGCATTCAGCTCCGTGTTGAACAGCCGTTGCGTACGGAAATGCGCGATCAGCCAGGTGCCGTCGACACAGCGGAAATCGATGTTCAGGCGGGTGCCGAACAGCTCGTTGCGGCCATCGGCGTAGGTGGAGATCTGCTGCATGATCCACTGCCCTTGCGCCGTGCTGCCGTCGACCACGATTGATTCGCTGGTGAGGTAATGCAGGTTCAACCGGAAGTGGTCCGATGGCGGCAGGTAACCACTGACAAAGGCGGCCACTGCTTCACGTCCGCGATGTTGGCCAAACGTCTGCGCAGTGGAGCTGCCTACGCCTTCCCAGATCGCATCGACGGTGAACAACCGGGCCAACTCACTGACTTCAACCACCGCCCGCGGCACATCGCACAGGTCCATGTAGCGCGCCATCAAGCGGCGCACTGCGCTTTCCCCTTCGAGTGTCTGAAGACGCTGCAGCAAGGCCTCGTTCATGGCTTACACCCTGGCCGCATCAGGGATGGTCAGCGGACGACCGATGCGCGCTTCGATCTTCGCGTAGCGCCACAGGCTGTATTGGCCGACCGGCGTGGTGCGGAACAGGTTGCAGGCGTCGATCACCGACTGGTGGCAGTCGACGTCGGCCATGATGTACACGGTCCAGGGCGAGGTGGTCGACGGGCCGACCATCAGGCGGTCGTCATCCATGGCGCCGAGCACGGTGATGCCGGGCATGGCGCCGAGGTCACCCATCATCTGGCTGAAGCCTTTCCACACGCTCAGGCCTTCGCCGGTGGGCAGGTCGAAAAAGTTCTGGGTGATGCCGATGCAGAAGACGACGCGCAACGGTTCTTGAGTGGTCTGGGTCATGAGTGTCGATCCTTTTGAAATAGAGAATTCAGATGTAGCCCGGGAACGGCGGTACGCCGAGGAACACCGAGCCGGCGCCGTCGTACAGCCCTTCGCTGAGGAAGGCGTGCTGGGTCACCACCATCGAGTCGCGCAGGTAACGCTGCAGCGGGTGGCGCAGGTAAATGGCGGTGGTCCCGGCCAGGCTGTAGGCGCTCTGCACCACGGCGGCACCGGCCTGGGACACGTGGATGGCGGACAGGCGCAACAAGCTGGTCTGCTCCGGCGTGACCGGGTTGCCCGCGAGGATCGAGTTCCATACCTGTTCGGTGGCGTTGTAGAAGAAACCGCGCGCAGCACTGAGCTTGGCTTCAGCCTTGGCGATTTCGATACGCACGTAAGCGCGGTCGGATAATTTCGGCGCGCCGGTGATACCCGAACCGCCGGCCATGCGGCTGATTTCATCCAGTGCAGCACGGGCCAGGCCCAGGTTGACCACTGCCAGCACTTGCGCGGCGTAGGCAATCGACGGGTACCGGAACAACGGCTCATCGATGGTTGCAGCCCCACCCCGGATAAAGGTCCAGCGCTCGTCGACGCGCTTGTCGGTGACGCGCAGGTCGTGGCTGCCGGTGCCTTTGAGGCCAACCACGTCCCAGTTCTCGACGATCTCTACCTGGTCCGGACGCAATACCGCTGTGCGCGGCTTGCCGCCTGCGGCACCGATGCCCACACCCAGCAGGTCGGCGCCTTTGCAGCCGCTGGCAAACTTCCAGGTGCCGTTGACCTGGTAGCCACCCTCTACCACCTCGGCCGGTTGCAGCGGAAACAGGCCGCCGGCAAAGACCAGGTCAGGGCTTTGCGAATAGAGTTCAGCCAGGGTTTCTGCTGGCAATGCGGCAAGATAGACGCCGGCGCTGCCGAAGCTCGCGACCCAGCCAGCAGAGCCGTCGGCTTCGGAGATGCGCTCGATCATCTGCAGAAACTTTGCCGGGGCCAGGGCGTCGCCGCCGTAGCATTTCGGCGTGGCGGCGCGGTAGATGCCCACCTGCTTGAAGCGCTCGATCATGTCCCGTGGCACGTGGGAGCCGGCGTCGAATTCGTTGCGGCGTTGGCGTACTTCTTCCAGTACCTGCGCAAAGGCCGGGCTGTCGACGACATTCTCGTCAACGCCGATCGTTGCGTCTTGTTGCGCGACCGCTGAACGCAGCATGGGCTTTCTCCGTTTTTCTTATTGTGTAGGAGCGAGCTTGCTCGCGATGGCCGACCAGACACCGCGAGCAATCAGGCGGCCCGCGTCATCGTTGACGCTTTTCGCGAGCAAGCTCGCTCCTACAGGTAATGGGTGATGGTCACCCTTGCATTGCGGTCCAGTGTAAAAACCGCATGCCGGCGCAACTATTGGTGCGTGCAGCCCCCCAGCTAAAGAAAACCCCTAGATCCACACCGGTTACCTCTGAGCGCATCCCGCTGTGCGAGCAGGTATAAAACGCCATACTGCAAATCTCTGCCGCCAAGGGCCGTGCGATGTACTTGCCAAAACCGAACGATTTTTATGCGCTGATCGAAGCCATGCCGCTGTGCATCATTCTTCACGATGCACAGACCAAGGAAATTCTCTGGGCCAACGCTGCCGCCCTGGCGGCGCTGGGTTTTACCCTGGAGGAACTGACGCCGCTCAAGGCCCCGGACATGACCCGCGACGCACCGAAGTACCGGCGCTCGGTGGGGCTGCGCTGGCTGGAAGGCGCCGCGCGCACCGGCCAGCGCGCCATCGAGTGGTGCTATCGCTCCAAGCAAGGCGTCGAGATTCTTTCCGAGGCGGTGGCGACCCTGGTGCACCTGGACGGTCGCGATGTGCTGATGGTGCAGTTTCGCGACATCTCCAAGGAGGACAGGGTCAAGCGTGACCTCAAGCGTTTCGAAAGTCGGCTCAAGGCTTTCATGCAGGACTTGGCCGAAGGCGTGGCGGTGCTGGGCCCCGAGGGTGATATCCGCTTCATCAGCGATTCCGGCGCGCATTTGCTCGCTAGCGAAGTGCGTCAGCTGATGGGCAAGAATTTTCTCGGCTGGTGCGACGACGCTTCACGCCAGCGCCTGTTGCAACAGCTCGCCAACGAAACACCGGAGCACGCGCCGTTCAGCGTTCACTACAAAGTGCAGCGGCGCGACGGCGAGTGGCGCTGGCATGACGCAACCTGCCGCTACATCGAGATTGAGGACGATCTGGTCGGGCACCTGCTGTTGTTCCGCGACGTGACCGAACAGGTGCAGGCCGAAGAAGCGCGGCGGGTCAGCGAGCAGAAACTCGAATACCTGGCGCGCTACAACGCCATGGGCGAAATGGCCGTGGCCATCGCCCATGAACTGAGCCAACCGCTGGCCGCCACGCGCAATTTCATCGAGGGCGCGGTGATTCGCCTGGGGAACGCCGCCGACGCCGACCAGGGCGTCGCCTGGGGTCTGCAGAATGCCGTGCGGCAGATCGAGCACGCCTCGGTGATCATCAAGAGCGTGCGCGATTACGTAGTGAAACTGGAGCAGAGCGAAGAGCTGATCGACCTCAACGAGTTGCTGCGCGAAACCCGCTACTTCATCAGCCTGCGGGCCGACCCGAGCCTGGTGCGCGTGGACGTCATCACCTCTCCCGAGCCGCTGCGGGTGAGCTGCGAGAAGGTGTTGATCGGCCAGGTGATCCTCAACCTGGCGTTCAATGCGATCGAAGAAATGGCCGACCTCCCCGTCGAACGCCGTTTGCTGCGCATCCATGCCCGCGCCGACAACGGCATGGCGCTGGTGAGCATCGAGGACAGCGGCCGCGGCATCCAGGCCCAAGCGCAAGAGAAGCTGTTCGACGGCTTCTTCTCGTCCAAGGTCAGCGGCAACGGCATCGGCCTGGCGCTGTGCAAGAACATCATCGGCCGTCACCGGGGCGATATCTGGGCGCAAAACCTGGAGCCTTGCGGTGCCGTATTCAGCTTTTCCCTTCCCCTGGCCACCCCCGCCCCCCTGTAGGAGCGAGCTTGCTCGCGAAAAACGTCAGGACGATCCGGTCATTCAGGCAGCGCGCGTTATCGTTGACGTCCATCGCGAGCAAGCTCGCTCCTGCAACATGACACTGGCACAGATACACAAACACTTGGCAGGCAGGGCAATTCCTGGGATTGCCGGGCGAGGCACTATTCGATGGTCAGAATCTGCCCACTCACCCGCGATCCGCGTTACCAACAATTCAGGAAGTTCCCCTTATGCGAACAAACAGGATCTCCGTACAGTCAGCGCTAGGCCTGAGCCTGCTTGTACTCGGTTTGAACAGTGCCCGCGCGGACTTGCCGGCCGACACCGGCATCGGCCAGACCACCCTGGCCTTCCCCGCTGAACCGCACCGCGCGTTTGTCGTCGATGTCGAGTTCGAAAGCTTCGTCGCCGGCCGTGTCACCGTGGTCGACCCGGATCAGAAACGCGTGCTGGGCATGGTGCCGACCGGTTTCGCCGCGCCTTCGGCCCTGAGCCATGACGGCAAGCTGCTCTACAGCGCCGACATCTGGTATTCGCGCGGCACCCGCGGCACCCGCACCGACGTCCTGACCGCCTGGGACAGCTCGACCCTGTCGCCGGCCTGGGAAGTGCTGATCCCGAACAAGCGCGCCGAGTCGCTGACCCAGCGCTACGCCCTGAAGACCAGCGGCGATGACCGTTTCGTCTACGTCTACAACTTCACCCCCTCGACCTCGGTGACCGTGGTCGACACCCAGAGCAAGGCCGTCGCCAGCGAAGTCTCGATCCCCGGTTGCGTGCTCAACTACCCGGTCGGCAAACGCCGTTTCGCCTCGCTGTGTGGCGACGGCAGCCTGCAGGTGGTGACCCTCAACGACCAGGGCCAGGAAACCGCGCGCAACCGCACGCCGTTCTTCGACCCGAACGCAGAAAAACTGGTGGAGCGCGCGGTCAACGTCGGCGACACCTACTACTTCACCACCACCACCGGCACCGTGCGCGCCGTGGATTTCTCCGGCGACACGCCGAAAATCCTGCCGAGCTGGTCGCTGACCACCGACGAAGAAAAGAAAGCCGGTTGGGCACCGGGCGGCTGGCAGCTCATGGCCGTCGCGCCGAAGCTCAACCGCCTGTACGTGCTGATGCATGACGCCCATGAACCGATGAAGTGGGAAGACCCGAGCACCTTCATCTGGGCCTTCGATCTCAAGACCATGAAGAAAGTCGCCACCCTGCAAGCCCCGGCACCGGTGTGGAGCATGCAGGCAACCGGCGACGACAAGCCGCTGTTGCTAGGCACCGACGTTGAAGGTGGCTTGCAGATCTTCGACCTCAAGACCAACCAGCACACCGGCAGCATGGCCAAGGTCGCCAAAACCGCGACCCAGGTCATGAGCTACTAAACGAGATTCGGCCCATGCAATCAGATCCGATCTTCATTAATGCCTGCGCCCTCGCCATTTCGGCGCTGCTGGCCAGTGCCGCGACCCACAAGGTGCGCGCCCCGGGGCGCTTCGCCAAACAGCTGGCGGATTATCAACTGCTGCCTGCCGCACTGGTTCGCCCGAGCGCCAGGCTTATCCCGCTGCTGGAACTGGCCATCGCTTTCGCGTTGCTGGTCCCGGTCAGCCGGGGCTGGGCGGCGTTGAGCGCGGCCAGCCTGCTGGCGCTGTACGCCGCCGCCATCGGCATCAACCTGTGGCGCGGTCGTCGCGACATCGACTGCGGCTGTGCCGGTCCAGACCAGGCACAACCGCTGCGCCCGGTGCTGCTGCTGCGCAACAGTGTGCTGGTGGCGCTGGCGCTGCTGGCCAGCGTGGCGCCGGTGGTGCGTGACATGACTGTGTTCGATGGCTTCGTCACCGTGGCCGCCGCCGCTGTCGCGCTGCTTATCTACGCCGCGGCCGATGGCCTGCTGGCGAACTCCCCTCTTCTGCTCAAATTGATTGGTAGGTAATCGAAATGGAAGGCTTGATAGTTTCCAATGTTCTGCTCTGGGTGCTGCTGGTGGCCGTGGCGTTTGTCGTCATGGGCCTGGTCCGTCAGATTGGCGTGCTCCACGGTCGCCTGGCGCCGGCCGGCGCGCTGATGGTCGACAAAGGCGTGGCCGTCAACGAAGCCGCACCGCAAATCACCGCCGCCGACCGCAAGGGCCGTCCGGTGAACTTCGGTTATGCCGGTGAAAAATCGCAACTGCTGTTTTTCCTCTCGCCGACCTGCCCGATCTGCAAGTCCTTGCTGCCGGCGATCAAATCCATCGCCAAAGAACAGGCCGGTACGCTCGACGTGGTGTTCGTCAGCGATGGCGACATGGATGCCCAGCAAGCGCTGATCCGCGAACACAAGCTCGAAGACGCCACCTACGTGGTCGGCCCGGAAGTGGGCATGACCTACCAGATCGGCAAGCTGCCGTACGCCGCCCTGATTGACAAGTCCGGCACCCTGCGCGCCAAAGGCCTGGTCAACTCCCGCGAACACCTGGACAGCCTGTTCGAAGTTGAGCACTTGAAGCACGCCACGCTGCAGCAATACCTCAACGCGCAGCCCCACGACCATGACCACAGCCACGGCCATAGCCACTGATAAGGCAGGGAGACCTTCATGAAACTGCTGGATCTGTTGTTCGAGCGCTCGACGCGCCGTGTTGCCGACACTACTTCGCGCCGCAAACTGCTGTCGCGCATGGGCTCGCTGATGGTGGCCGGTGCCGCCCTGCCGCTGCTGCTGCCCCTGGATCGCACCAGCAAGGCGCTGGCCGCCACTGACCCGAAGGCCGGTGACCCAGGTGATCCGAACAGTTGCGACTACTGGCGCTACTGTTCCATCGACGGTTTTCTGTGCAGCTGCTGCGGCGGATCGGTGACGTCCTGCCCACCGGGCACCGAAGCCTCGCAAGTGACCTGGATCGGCACCTGCCGAAACCCGGCCGACGGCAAGGACTACATCATTTCGTACAACGACTGCTGCGGTAAGCAAAGCTGCGCGCAGTGCGCCTGCACCCGCAACGACAGTGAAGAACCGGCCTACCGCCCGTTCAACAACAACGATGTGAACTGGTGCCTGGCGGCCAAATCGCACATCTATCACTGCACCGTTTCGATCATCCGTGGCGTGGCGGTCTGACACCCACCGCCGGTTGCCCTGGCAACCGGCATTTGATTTGTAGGAGCCCGGCTTGCCGGCGAAGGCGTTTATAAGGACGCCTTCGCCGGCAAGCCGGGCTCCTACAAAAGGAGACATCTATGCGCAAGTTGCTGGTCCTCGGTCTCGTCTGCGCCCTGAGCGCCCCGCTCGTCCATGCCCGGGCCATCCCGGACCCGACGCAGCGTCACGCACCTGGCAACGAAGAACTGCAAAAGCCCATCGCCGAAGCCGGCTACAGCGTGGGCGTGAACTACCAGCTGCAATGCGCCGGTTGCCACCTGGGCAACGGCATGGGCTCGGCGGCCAATGACACGCCGAGAATGACCGGGTTTGTCGGCAACTTCCTGAAAGTGCCGGGCGGCCGTGAATTCCTCGTGCGCGTGCCAGGCATGTCGCAATCGGCGTTGAACAACGCGCAGCTGGCTGACCTGCTCAACTGGCTGATGCGCGAGGATGGCATGGCCGGCAAAAGCAGACCCGCCGACTACCAGCCCTACAGTGCCGACGAAGTGGCGGCGCTGCGGGCCAAGACCATGCTCAATCTGCCGGGCACCCGCGCCGAACTGATCGACAGGATGCGCGCTCAAGGCATCGCCATCGAAGACGGGATGAACAACTGACAGCAGCGAACGCATTGACACAACCGGGGCCCAGGCCTTCGCGCCTGCCCGAATAATCCCCTTGCGACCGATGGTCGTCCAGATACCCGAAAAGCAGGCCAGCCGGCGCCTGCATCACTGCTCCCGACTAAACTTCGTCCATAACGTGAATGAATCCACAGTGCTGCTAAAGTGATAGCACGGGACCCGCATTCTCCCCTGCCTCGGGATTTTCGGTGGAGGGTGGATTTCTCGACTATACGTAGCTTGCCGCTGAGGCTAAAGCTCTGAAACGAGGGTAGTTTTGACCTGGATCGCGTTCCTGTTGGGCGCGAGGGGGTAGCAAAAATGGGATCTGATCATGATTTTTGAGCCGAGCAGTAGCCGTTCCGTACTCCAGCGAAGAAGCAGCACCAGTATCTTTATCCAGGCCGGCCTCGATAGCCTGGCTGTCACCGGTGTCGCGTGGTACCTGATTGATTATCACATCGGCTACATCACCCAGGCCTATGTGATCATGGTCCTGCTGTTGCTGGGGGCGTTGGCCGTCGTGTACGACCACTACGCCATCTATCGAAGCAACGTCGGGTTCGCCATCAAGGCCTTCAAACTGTTCAAGGCATGGACCGCCGCCTTTTGTTTTCTCGTCGCCATGGCCTTTCTTACGAAACAAAGCGAAACCTACTCACGACTGTTGGTCGGTGAGTTGTTCGTCATTGGCTATTTTGCCCAGTTGCTGTTGCACCTCGGGACGCGTGAACTGCAAAAGAAGTTCCTGGCGCATCCCACCCAACGGGACAACGCGCTGATCATTGGCTCGGGAGAACTGGCCGACTTCCTCCACCAGAAAATCAGTAACAATCCCTGGCTGGGTGAACGGGTCGTCGGCTCCGTACTGATCGGAGCGGCCGATGACCATGGCAAGGATGGCTCGGAGAACCCCAACCGCCTGGCGATACTGGGCAATTTGTCCGACCTTGATGACCTGGTCGCGCAACATTCCATTCGCACCGTCTACTTCGTCACGCCACTGGACGGTTCGCAGGTGATCAAGGATGTGTATCTGAAGTTGTTCGACAAGCACATCTCGGTCAACTGGGTGCCGGACATCTTTTCCCTGCGCCTGATCAATCACAGCGTTCGCGAGATTGCCGGCATTCCCGTGCTGACCTTGTCCGAAACGCCACTGATGGGCATGCGCCTGCTGCTCAAGAACCTGGAAGACCGCGTGCTGGCCTTTCTCATCCTGCTGTTTGCCGCGCCGGTGCTGGCCATCGTCGCCATTGCGATCAAGCTCGACAGCCCGGGGCCGGTGTTCTTCCGCCAGCAACGGATGGGCTGGAGTGGCGGGCCCTTTCGCATCTGGAAGTTTCGCAGCATGAAGGTCCACCAGCCTGAAGACGGCGTGGTCAAGCAAGCGCAAAAGAACGATCCGCGCATGACCCGGGTCGGCGCCTTCATTCGCAAGACCAGCCTGGACGAACTGCCGCAGCTGTTCAATGTGCTGATGGGCGAAATGTCCCTGGTCGGGCCTCGTCCCCATGCCATCCAGCACGATGCGCAATATTCACCCGACATCGCCGACTACTTTGCGCGCCACAACATCAAGCCCGGCATCACCGGCCTGGCCCAGGTGCGCGGCTACCGGGGTGAAACCAAGGATATCGAGCAGATGATCCGTCGGGTCGATTCTGACATCGAATACATCAACAACTGGTCGCTGTGGCTCGACTTCGTCATTCTTGCCCGCACGGTGACCGCCTTCTCGGGCAAGCATGCCTACTAGTTGCGTCATGGATGCATAACCTCGAGTAGCGCTGGTTGTCAGCGCTACCGGGTTACAAACGAGACAGGGGTTCAGGCCGGGAACAGATCGAGCGTGCGCTCAACCTCGTCGGGGTCGATGCGGAAACCTTCGCCGTCCGGGGTACCCACCACAAAACCGAAGTTCTGCTGATCGCGATCCGTCAGGTACTTGAAGAAGCAGACGAAACGATCAGGCGGTTGCAGGATCAGCAGCGAACCGCCGGGTTGCAGTAGATTGACGCCATGTATGAGCTGACTGCCTTCGATGCCGATCACTGTCCTGGCCCCGGCACAGGCCGCGACGATGGTCGGTACATCGCACTTGGACGGGTCAATGATGCGAAACCCCCGGCGCTCACGCAGACGTTCGGCCAGCTCCAGTTCATTGCGCAACAAACGCAACTCGCCCTTGTTGCCCCGCAGGACGAACACGCCTGGGTGAGAACTGGCATCGACATGGGACAGCAACTTTTCAGACATTGCGCGAAATCGCAGGTGCTTATGACGGTTGTGACTGATGTCGTCAAAGATCACCAGCTCGCGAAAAAACGCATTGCGCACACGAACCGGATTCATCCCCAGCCAGTCTTCATAACCCGGCGCGTGAAGTATCCCGTGCCTGGCGGCGGAAATGGAGGTTTCAGCGAGCGACGTGGTGACCGGGATGCCCTCCTGGGCGGCCATTGGATAGGTGATACAGTCATCCACCATCCACGAGCCAAACCACTTGTTCCCACCCACGGTGCAATACATCGCCCCGCGATCGATTTCGTTTTCTATGCGAACCTTCGGCAACCACCCGGACCTGGGCGATAACCAGGTTTTGGCATCACCTTTGTACAGCGCGCCGTCGATCAACCAGGCGTCCTTGAGCAGAAACGCGCGTGTCGGGCCGTGCTGGACAAGACCGTTGCCCTCCATGGTGCGACGGGGATGCTCGAAGGGATAAAACTGCCATCCTGTCACCCGCTCAAGCTGGTTGGGCAGGTAAAACGCAGGCGGCGCGACCGATGCATCCGCTGGGGCCATTTCCCAGGTTTTCACCGCGACACTTTGCAGATCCAGCGGCGGTTTCCTGGCAAGTTTCTCTTTGAACATGTGTTTGTACGCAGCAAAACTCCATTTCGCCCCAGCGCCGCTCACCAACAGGTTCGATTGCGACATAAGGATTACCACTCTGAATACGTTTAACTACCAATAACGCTTGTCATCGCTTGCTCGACGTCAGGTTCAGTTGCACATCAGGCTTTCCATGGCAGGGGGCGATTTCAGATGACTGTAGCGACCGCGTAGGGTCTCGAGCAGTTTTTCCGGTGGCGCCTTGGCGCAATGCAGATAGACCCTGGAGAGCCCACCAAAACCCATTTCACGATAACGCTCGGCGATTTCCTCATCGCTCGGCCCATCCGGCAAACCCAGATGCAAGGTCAGTTTTTTACCCTCTACGGCAAACAGAGGGGTTTCCCAGAGAAATTGCGCGACGCCCACTTTTGGCAGCCGGACAAATAGATAGCCGTGGTTGTTCAGCGTATCGACATCGCCGCCGCGCCTTCTTTTCCACTCCAGCAAGCCATCGTCCGGACGCGCCAGGCACGTGCCGATATCGTAATAGTCAAAGCCGTTTTCCAAGGCCCATTCCAGCGCCATGAAGGTGGTGATGGAGTTGATCTCGCGCAGCTTCTTCGCATCCGAGTAGACCGTTTCCGGGTAGCCGAAACGGATCGTGCTCCAGTAGCGCTTGCCCGCGCGGGTGATCACGCAGCCAAGGTGACAGGCGACGACTTCGTCCTCCAGCAACACCAGATCCAGGCGCCCGGCGGCGGTTTTCGCCACCCGGCGCACTTCCTGCTGCTCGATTTGCGAAGCGGACGTGCCATGCCTGGCGCTGGCATAGGGTTGCAGCATGCCCTGGTCGGCGCTTTCGATTTCGTCATCGTTCAACGCCTGTTTCAGGCGATAGCGCAGGCGGTTCTTGCGAAGATTGCGGCGCAATTCGGAGTTGTATCTGGCGGTTATATCCTCGATCGATCTGCCCAGGGGTACAACAGCGCTAAGATACTGCGGTACACAGAGTGCGCCCGGCGTCGGTATTTCACTGACAAATACCGTTCGACCCGATTTATCCGGTTCAACTTGCTGATTGGCGACCTGAGGTTCAGCGCCCATTAGAACTTTCACAAAGTCGCGCTGGGCTTTGCGCCCCACATAGAAAATGTCGTAAGCGCTCTCTTCGCGCAGCTTGAACCTGACAAATTCCCAGCGCCAGAAACAGGCTCGACCGGCGATATCGCGCAGCCAGGCATGGGCTTTCCTCAGTTCAAAGCGTACCGACGGCGTAATCAACTGACGCAACAGTGCCTTCACATATTCTTTCATTTGGTATTAACACTAATTAATTAAGGAAAGATTATTCGAAAGTTCGAATCAAGGAATAAGACACTGCAACCCAGGCTTCGATACGGTGGCGGTTGACGTCAAACTTTCGTCGTTTTTTTCACTAATTACGACACAAGTACCGACCGCGCCAGCAAGTCGTCGCGTATATGAGCAGTAAAGATGCTGTGCCAGAGTTTTGCAAGATATTGCAGCGCCGACCCTGTATATATTGGCCCCCGACTTACCCGCCAGTCGGTGCCGTGCAGGCAAGCGTCCTCAAGATGAACATTGGGTTACCGACTACGTATCGACTGAACAGGCGCCTGGGCTCACTGGCCAGCCTGAACACCCATTCGCAACCCAGGCCACGCATCCATTGCGGAGCGCGACTCACCTTGCCGCCGAGAAAGTCCAGGATCGCCCCGCCACACACGATCAGGCACGGCACGCCGCTGGCCGCCAGCCTGGCCGCAACGACTTCCTGCTTGGGCATGCCCATGCCCAGTACCACCAGTTCCGGCTGATGTTGCCAGGCCAGGTCGAGGTAGGTCTGCACCTCGGCGAAACCATGGTGGGCAGACACCACATTGACCGCCCACGCCGCCTCGCAATGCCTGGCCGCATTGGCCAGGAAAGGTTCCTGCGTGCCCCACAAGGCCACACGCCGTCCCTTGTACGCCGCCAGCAACTTGGGGATCAAGTCCGTGCCGTTCATGTTCAGCCCCGGCACCCGGCCCATTCGGCGAAACAGGATGGACATGCCGGAGCCATCGCGCAGCAACACGTCGGCGGCCGAGAGTGCCTGGTAGTAGCTATTGTCCCTGGCGATCAGGTTCATCGCATGGGCATTGACGAACCCCAGCACCGTCGCTGCTTGCGGCCTGGTTAGCGTCTCGATCAGGCGCTGCTGTTCATCGGCGTCGCTGATTACCCTGAGTGACTGGATGATCGTTTGCCAGTTGTGCTGCCAGGTCAAAGCGTGCATCAGGAGTCGTCTCGCTTGGACCGCACCCATTCAACCTGGCGTTTAACCAGGAAGCCCAGGTACAGGGGAATTTTCTTCAGCGCGTAGAACGGCGCATAGAGCAACGCGGAAAAGGCGATGATGTCGCGACCGAACCGGCTCCACGCCAGCAGGATGGTCACCATCAACAGGGTCACTCCGAGCGAAGCGATCAAGGCCGGCAGCCAGGCGCCGAACAGGAAGAACACCAGCCATGACAGGGAAAACGCCGCGCCCAGCAACAATGTGAGCAAGGCCAGCGGCGGCACCAGCAGGTCCAGGGTCATGGCCAGCAGGTTGAAGTTGCCCCGGGCAATCGACTCGCCGAGCAATTTTGGCGCGTCTCCCAGGATTACCCCCAGGTGGCCGTGCTCCCAGCGCGTGCGCTGGGTCGTGAGGCCTTCGTCACTGCGCGGGAAATAGCTGGTCACCAGGGCGTCGGGGCAAAACAACGGCGGCTTGCCGCCACGACAGAAATCCAGGCCCATTTTCAGGTCTTCGACGATGTGACCACTGGCCAGCGTGATCAAGGGCAGGTCGAGCCAGACGAACGCCATGCCGGTGCCCATCAGTTGGCAGGGCAATCCCAGCCGGGCCCAGCCCAGTGGGCGTGCCTTGTTTTTCACGCACCAGGCAAACTCGGCGATCTGCACCTTCAACCCGGAACCCGGCGGCGCACGCATCAAGTCAAGGGCCTGGGTTGGCCTTCCTGAGTCCATGCACTGGATGGCCAGGCGCTCGATGAAGCCCTCGCTGACCTGGCAATCGGCATCGACAATGATCAAGACGTCCGGCGCATCGCTGGCCAGATGACGCGCGCCAAAATCCAGCGCATAGCCCTTGCCACGCTGTTGATCGTTGCTGCGTTCCACCACCTCGGCGCCCGCCGCGCGAGCCGTCGCCGCGGTGTCGTCGGAACAGTTGTCCGCCACCACCAGCAGGCGGTCGCCCTCCAGCAGTTGCGGGCGCAGGGAATCCAGGGTGGCCGTGATGATCGAGGACTCATTGTGCGCCGGCACCAGCACCGCCACCCGCGGTCGCGGGCGTCGCGCCGGTGCCGACGCTCGCACCGGCAAGCCCGCCAGCAGCACCTGCACGAACAGCACCAGCACCGGCAGGAGGAGGATTGCCAGCGGTACGCCCAGTAGCCAATTGAGGAATGTGATCATGCTTGCGCCTTGAACAGATGAGCCAACTTGGTCGCTTCGGTATCGATATCGTGGCGCTCGAGCACGCGCTGGTAAGCCGCCTCGCCCATGCGCTGCAACACTTCGACAGGTTGCGCGAGGCAGTCCGCCAGTGCCGCCGTCAACTCGTCCACCGCGCCTGCGGGAAACAGCCAGCCGTTCTCGCCCTGGCGTACCAGTTCCGGAATGCCCGCGACATAGGTGGTCAGCACCGGGCGGCGCAACGCCATGGCTTCCATGATGACCACCGGCAAGCCTTCGGCGAAGCTCGGCAGCACCAGGGCCCGCGCGGCGAGAATTTCCGTGCGCACCTGCTCGCTGCTGATCCAGCCGGTGATTCGCACATGGGATTGCAAGCCATGCCGGGTGATCAGTTCTTCGATCTGCGGACGCATTTCGCCGTCGCCGGCCAGGACCAGCTCGAACGCCACGCCTTGCTCAGCCAAGCGGCGCGCGGCCTCCAGCAACAACAACTGGCCCTTCTGTTCACACAGGCGCCCCACGCAGACCAACCGCGGCGCGGACGGCACCGCCACCGCCGGCACGTCGTGAAAGGCCCGCTCCAGGCCACAATGCACGACCTTGACCCGAGCCCAGTGCGCGTGGTCGACCCAACGATACAGCTGGCTGCGCCCATAGGCGCTGATGGCCGCGACAAACGCCGAGCGCCGGACTTTTTCGCCCAGATGAATGAACTGCGGCTTGTCGAACTCTTCCGGGCCATGCACGGTAAAACTGTACGCCGGCCCGCCAAGGGCGTTGGCCAGCATCACCACTTCGGTCGAGTTGGTGCCGAAATGGGCGTGCACATGCCGGGCGCCGAATGCCTGCATCCACGCCAGGACGCGGCACGCTTCGAGCAAATAGACCAGATGGTACGGCCAGGATCGATCGGCGCGCTGGCCCATGCGCAACGCCAGCCACAACGTCGAAAAAAACCGTTTCGGCTGGGCGCGCAACACCTCGAGCGCAGGCTTCAACAGTGCCTTGACGCCGCCCTCCAGCACATACTGGGTCTTGCTGCGCTCGGACTCGTCCTCGGCGTCCACCAACTCGGCATCCCAGCCTCGCAGCGCGATGCGTTGTACCTCAAAGCCCTGGCGTTCCAGCGCCAGGATCTCGCGACGAATGAAGCTATGGCTGACCTTCGGGTATTGATTGATGAAGTAAGCGATACGCATGGGCACCCGGCTTTTGTCGTCGAATTTGTTACTGCAGGTCCCCCCACAGTAGTCCAGTAACCGGTGACGTCAATGCACTGCGTAGCTGCCTGTCAGCACCTTGTCGACCTGGGCAAAGGCATCGTCCAGCAGCTCATAGCGCCGGCGATACATGGCGCGTTTTTTTGAAGCAATGGTGTCCAGCGGCTTTCTGGACGAGGCCATGGGAATTTCGAAGAAGTCTTCGCGCTCCGAGGGGGTCGCCCCGTGTTCGAGCCAGATCGAATCATAATTGGCGGCCAGCTCCTGGGCTTTGTGCGCACCAAAATACGGGTGGCGATGGTGACGATAGACGTCCCCCACCGCGTAGATCTTGCCGACACCGATATTGCCGGCAATGTACTTGGTCACTTCAATCAGGAAGCTCCGGGGACGCAAGCCTTCGAAGTCCTTGGTGACATCCCGGTAGATGGCCAGCGACCTGTCGCTCTCGATGCCTTTATGGATGCCCTGGACGGCGCCGATAAAGATGCACAGCTCATCGTCCGTTAAACACAAGGTGAAGGCGATCGAGGCGATGCGCAGATCGCCCTGGAACAGGTTCAGCACCAGCTCGCCCTCACGCATGAACCAGAACGGGCGGTCCAGCACCAGGGTGCAACCTGGCGACCAGGCCGTCAGATCGCTCAGGACCAGGCTGTCGTCGCGACCGAACAGCAGCAATTGCGGGCAGCTCTTGCTGACCACCTCGTAGTGCGAGGCCATGACCCCCAGTTTGTCCTGGGCGCCCCAGCTTTTGCTGATGTAGGGCCAGTGCACGACACCCAGGGCATCGCCGCCGAGTTTTTCGATACCGGTACTGCCCAGCGCGTTGGACATGCGCCCGAAAAACAGGTCCAGCTCGGTCCGGTTCCTGGCCACCAACAGCAGGAACTTGAGTTTGTTCTTCAATGCCCTCAGGGAATAGCCGGCGTGCACGGAGAAGACGCTTTTGACGATCAACCAATAGTCCATCGAAGTCTCACTTGTATTCGATCAGCGCGGATTTGCCGGCACCGAACCTGTTCAAAAGAAACTTGACCTGCCCGACCATCTCGGGAAATTTGCCCAGTACGAGGAAGAACGCCAGCAGCCAGTTTTGCCGCGCCGGGCCTGCGCCGCGCCGGGCCAGACGCGCGACCTGCAGGGGATAGACCAGCAGCACCAGCAGCCCCGGCCAACCGAGTATCAGCGTGGCAATCAGCGTAACCAGCGGCACGCCCAGGCCCCAGAACCAGGCACGGCGCGACTCGCGGCGCCAATGGCGCTCCGGCGCGCCGCCATGTAGAAACGCGCCCTCGGCAAAGGCATAACCACCGCGCAGGGTACGCCGCCACCACTGGCCGAAACGGGTCATGCTCGCATCGTGCAAGGTCATTTCCGCAGGCAGGCGCCAGACCTTCCAGCCCTTGGCTCGCAGGCGCACACAGAGCTCCGGCTCTTCCCCGGCAATCAGGTCCGGCCGGTACCCGCCCGCGGTGGCGAAGGCGTCCGCGCGCATCAGGGCATCGCCACCACAGGCGCTGGTCGCACCGGTTGGCGTATCCCATTCGAGATCGCACATCAGGTTATAAATGGAGCGCTGGGGAAATCGTTCGCGGCGCCGCCCGCACACCACCGCCACCTCGGGCTGCGCATCCAGAAAGGCCTGGGCATGGGGCAACCAACTGGCGACCACTTCACAATCGCCATCGACGAACTGCACATGACGCATCGACGGCAACAAGCGTTGCAAGCGGGCAAACCCTTCATTGCGTGCGCGGGCCGCGGTGAAGGCAATGTTCATGTCCAGCTCGACCACCTCGACGCCCAGCCTCTGCGCCATCTGCACCGAGCCATCGGTCGACCCGGAGTCGACATAGACGATCTGCTGCGCCGCGCCGACCAGCGACGCCAGGCAACGCTCAAGGCGCTGGCCTTCATTGCGACCGATGACAACGACGCCCACCCCCGTCGTCGTGGTCATGAGTATTCCCCGGCATCGACGAGCTTGCGCTGCTTGATCGTCGCCGGCACACCGACGGCCACCGAGTTGTCAGGTACGTCGGTCAACACCACGGCATTGGCACCGATCACCACATTGTTGCCAATGCGGATGTTGCCCAGCACCTTGGCGCCGGTGCCGATATCGACGTTGTTGCCCATCACCGGAGCAATCGGCTCGTTCACGTTCTTCAGTCCCACGACCACGCCATTGCGGATCCGGCAGTCATCGCCAAACTGCGCGTAACCACTGATCACGATGCCGCCGAAATGATCGATGACGAAGTTGCGCCCGACCACCACTTCACACGGCAGCTCGATACCCGTCACGATCTGCACCAGCTTGAAGAGCACTTTGTAGATGAACGACAGCAATTTGCGCAACGGCGCCGGGCGCACACCATAGCGCCAGCGCCCGAAGCGATACACCAGCATCACCCAGAAACCCTGGGCGCCCCAGTCACCCTCGTATGCTCGCAAGTCCGCACGTATGTTATCGAACATGGACTGTCCTACCGTGTGGGTTGGCTACCGAGTCTGGTTTTGCGCAGCAGCGCCCAGGTCACCCGTGTATGTTGCCAACAGGCCTTGATGGCGGCCCGGCCGCGACCTTTCAACAAGGCCTTGAGCCCCAGGATCAGGTCACACAGGCAGACCAGTAGCATGTGAAACGCCAACCCCGATAAACCGTGATGCTTGCGGAAGTACAACAGCTCGCTTTCGATTTGCAGCGTCTGCAGCTGGCGACCGTCCATGTTCAGCTTGTCGACCGACTTGGCACTCTCGCCACCAATATGTACCACCGTCGTGTGGGGGTAGTAGACCACCTTCCACCCCGCCTGCTTGACGCGCCGGCAGTGATCGACTTCCTCGTAGTAAAGGAAATAGCGCGGGTCGAACAAGCCGACCTTGTCGATCACTTCACGGCGGATCAGGTAATAGCAGCCTGGCACCCAGTCACACTCACGCACCGAGGCATGATCCCACTCCAGGTCGTCGACCAGTTTCACCCACGGGAAAAACCGTTCGAGCCCGGCCGTCACGAGGAACACATTCAACGGCGTCGGAAAATAGCGGCAGGATGGCTGCATTTCTCCGTCCCGACCGACCAGGCGTACACCGAGGATTCCGCAATCGGGATGGGTCTCCATGTACTCCAGGGTCTTGGCCAAGGTGTCGTCGGAGACGAATGCGTCGGTGTTGAGCAGCAACGCGTACTTGCCCTGCAGGTGTTCGACCAATTGATTATTGGCCCGGCCAAAGCCGACATTGTCTTTATTGGCCAGCAGCACGGCCTCTGGGCAAATATCGCCCAGGCAATCCAGCGAATTGTCCGCCGAGGCGTTGTCCACCACCAGGTAGCGCGCCGGATCGGCACGCTTGGACTGGCGCAGTGCATTGAACATCGGCTGCAACAGGCCCGCCGTGTTGTAGTTGACCACGAGCACATCCAGGGGCGCGCTACTCATTGGCTTTCTCGCCGAAGAAGTACTGCGCTCTCATGGCCTTGAGCTTGGGCTCGTAATCCGGGTCGAAGTGAGTGCCGCGCTGGCGGATGAGTTCCATCCACGGATAGTCTTCGCAACGCTCTTCGATTTTCTTGATCAGGTCCTCAACGGTGCAGAGCACCTTCGCCGGGTTCCCCCCCACCACGACACCGGGCGGAACATCCCGGGTGACGACGGCACCGGCGGCGACGATTGAATTCGGACCGATTTTGCGACCCGGCATGATGATGGACTGATAACCGATAAAGCAGTTGTCGAATATATCGACCGCACCGACGGAGTCGAGCTGTTTACCCGCGCTGATCTCGAATACGCCAATGAGTCCGTCGTGCCCGAATATCGTGCAATCGGACAAACCGACGTTGTTGCCAATGCGCAACAGCGAAGGGTCGGGGATGTTGCAGCCGGGATTGATCCATACACCCTTGCCGACCGAATATATGCCTCCCCAGCGCGCCAGGTAATCTGCCCATTCATAGCCGGTGGGGTGGCAAAACTTCTTGAATAGCCCCTTGCCCCGACCCGTTTTGTTTACGTAGTAACGTATTGCACGCTTTGCTAGCCCAATCATCCTGTCAGCCTCACAAATTTCAGCGTTTCACATCGGTACCAAGACCAGATGCACCATGGTTGTTGTTGTAGTGGCACCCTGCTTTGGTTGCTCTCCCTAAGACTGTTCCACTGAAGAATATCTGCCCTGCGCAGGACCCATTTGATGGTTGAGGTAGTCCGCCAGCCGCAGCGTCAGCTGCAACAGCGGCATGGTTGGATTGCTCGCGCCGGCCGTGGCAAAAACACTGCTGCCGGTGACGTACAGATTGTTGGTGCCGAACACTTTGCAGTTCTGATCAACCACCCCGAATTCCGGGGAAGTCGCCATCCGGGTCGTGCCCATGTGATGGGCATGCGGCCCGACCCTCAGCGGCAAGGAAACGTCATAGACCGCTTCGTCCAGCTTGACATAGCCAAGCCCCTCTTCGGCAAAACACTTGGCCACCTCCAGGCCGATGCTTTTAATGGTCTCGCGGTCTTCGGGGGCGAGCTCCCAGTTGAGGTTGACCTTTCTCATCCCCAGTTCATCGCGCTCTTCAGTCAATGAGAGGCGACTCTTGCGGTTGGGAAACTGCTCGATCATCGTCGCGAGTTCCCCGTCACCGGGACAGTTGAACTTGGCAATGAACTCGATCTTGTGCGCCACGCCAGCCTTGCAGGCCAGATTCTCGAAAAAGCCCTTGATGGCCGCCATGCGCCCATAGGTTTCCACGTGCGACACCAGGGAAGCGGTGACATTGCCTTTGCCGGAATGATGCTCGATCACAAAGGCATCCTTGGTGAAGAACTGCCTGGATTCCCTGCTTTCACCGTCGTTGAGGATGAAGTTACCCAGTGCGATGTTCAGGTGTTCCATGAAGCATCGACCGACCATGCCATCCTCGGTGACCACGCCGGCGGCGGCCAATGACTGGCTGTTAAGCAGCTGCCTGGCATTCTCGATCGCGCCGGTGGCCAGGATGAATTGCTTGGCCGAGATGCGCTCCTGGTTGCGTTCGTAATCGGACACGACAACGGCGACGATACGGCCAGTGTCCTTGTCGAAATCCAGGTCGACACAATTGCAGTTGATGAAGACGTCCAGGCCCTCGGTCTCGTCAAGTTCCTTGGCATATTTCTGGGCAAACCGCGTCGGCGGGCTGAGCAGGAAACGGTCGGCTTCGAATTCGTCGCTGTTGAAGGCCGCGTTGACGGTCTTGAACCCCGAGTCCAGTGGCAGGTCCAGAATGGCCATGGCCGCTGGCAGATTGCGCTCCATCTCGGAAAACGCGATGGGCCAGCCGGGCAGATCCCCCTGCGGGGCGAGGGTAAAGTCCGAAGGCACCAAGGGTCGGCAACGCCCGGCCCAATGGTTGGAGGTGCCGCCCAGGTAGCGCAGGCGGGTTTCTTCCGTGTAGGCCTCAAGCCCCGTGGACGATGTCTTGTAGAGGCTTTGTGAATACGGGGCATATTCGCGGCCCCCACCCTCCAGAAGCACGACGCGCCAGCCATTGCCAGCCAAACGCAAGGCCAGCGTGATGCCGGCCGGGCCTGCGCCAACGATGCAGAAATCATAGTGATCGCGCAGGTCTTTCTGCGTTTGGTAGTCTTTGATCATAGGTGCAGTTACCGGAAATGCGCGGCAGGTAACACCCACCCGTTGATCACGACAAACTCCGATTTTCCTGCAGGAGACCGGGCCCCAAACCCGGAAAATTTCACTACCAGCCCCCCCAGGCTTAACAGGGCAAATGCCCGAATGAGTCCTCTGCGACTGATGGCAGAGTTATTCAACACGCGTTCACTCATCACTCACAGCTCCATGGGATCGAGATTGCATCGCAGATTTCAAGGGTGCTTCAACATTCCCGGCCAACCGGTTCAACCGAACAGCCAGCGGAAAACGACCAGCACCAACTCGCCACACAAGGCGCCTACCACCAGCATAGGCAACACCATCAGCTCGCGCTTGATATCGAGGATACCCACGCGACGATTGACATACACAACCAGCACCAGGGTAGGCAATGTATGCAGCGCGACCCCCCAGATCGCGTATTCGACGCCACCGATAGCCAGCAATACCGGCACCACCACCCATAACGAAACGACACGAATGATGTTGTCGATGGCCTGGTATTTGGTGAGCCCCAGGGCGATCCAGATCTGGTTGGCCACGATGTAGCGCATCATGAAAAACGACGTCGACAGAATGGCCATCATCTTGCCGGCATCGTGGTAACGCTCATCGTACAAAATGCTGATGATCAATGGACTGGTGACCCAGAACAGCCCGCACAGAAACAGCAGCGCAACGTCGACCAACATCTTGAATTTGAAATACAACCGGCGCAGACGATCGAAGTCATCGGTTCTCGCGGCCTCACCGAAGGCCGGCAGGGCCACGGCCCCGACCACTTTCAGTACACCGGTCTGGACCGCGCCGAGGATCAGTACGGCAATGGAATACACGCCCATTTCGGTGACTGTCATGCTGCCGCCGAAAATGATCCGGTCGCCCTGCATGGACAGTACGCCCACGGCCGAAGACAACAGGATCCAGCGACCGAAGACCACCAGTTCGTCAAGCGCTGCGCGTTCCCAGCGCAGGCTGTTGGACGGCCCCTCGAACCAGTAGTGCCCAAGCAGCGTGCTGACCAGCGCGGTGATCAGCCCGGCAGCCACCAGCGACCAGATGGAATGGGTGAAATAACCGATGACCAGCATCGCCAGCAAGCCGACGACCTGGGAAGCGAACTCGGCGATCACCACTTTCTTTTGCTGGAAAGCGCGAACGGCCAGGTCGACTTTTGTCGACTGGAACCCGTAGATGATCGCGGTAACGCCGGTCCAGGCCAGCACCGCCGGCAATTGCGGTGAGGCATAGGTGGAGTTGTGCGACCAGAAATCGATGGCTTGCGAATACCAGGCCGCGGCGGCGAGAAGCAGCGTCAAGGCGAACAGCACAAAGCCGCGCACGATCTGCACGGTCCACAGGGTATTGAGAAACTCCGGGTCGTCGCCCCGCGTGCTCTGCAGGATGTTCTGCCGCAACCCCACGTCGGACAGCAGGTGCAGGACGAACAAGACGGTGGTGGCGATGGCGATGATGCCGAACATTTCCGGCATCAGCAGACGGGTCATCACCAGGTTGCCACCCAGGCGAATCGCTTGCGAGGTGACCAGCGCCCCGAGGTTCCATGCCCCAGCAGATATCGCTTTACGACGAAGGCCAAACGATGGCGATATGTGAACTGAAGGCATAACATCAATCCCCGGTATTGGATGACTCGAAAGGTACTATAGTCGCTATTAGGCAAAGCACTAGCCATTAGCCATCGCTCTCTCATCAAATAAATCGGTAGCCCATGCCTGAGCACTTTCGCGCGTTAGTCGTCATCCTGGTCCTTGCCGGTATCGTCTTCGCTTTTGCACGGCGACCGGCGGCAGACCTGATCCCTCACAGTGATTTCACGCGGCGGCGCAACCTCTGGTTTGCCTTGACGCTGGTGGCCTTTTTTTCCCACAGTTTCTGGGTGTATGCGGGCGTTACCGCCATCATCCTGACGGTGTCGCGGCAGCGCGAACGCAACCCCATGGCGTTATTTTTCCTGCTGTTGTTTCTCATTCCACCCGCCTCGGCGCAGGTCCCCGGCTTCGGCCTGATCAACTATCTGTTTGACCTGAACCATGTACGGCTACTGTCACTGTGCATACTGCTCCCGGCTTTCCTGGCGTTGCGCAGGCGACCAGACACCCTGCCCTTCGGGCGCACCTGGCCGGACAAGCTCCTGTTGGCCTATCTGCTCCTGACGTCCGCTCTTTTCCTGCGCCAGACCACGCCCACAGACACCCTGCGCCAATCGCTCTATCTGTTCCTCGACGTTTTCCTGCCTTACTACGTGGCCAGTCGAGCCGTGAAGAATGTCAGCGACTTCAAGGACGTAATGCTGGGCTTTTTACTCGCCGCCATGGTGCTGTCGCTGATCGGTCTGTTCGAATTTTCCCGCCGCTGGCTGCTGTACAACGCGCTGACCTACGCCATGGGCGTGCAATGGGAAATCTCCACCTATCTCAGCCGTGGCGGCTCGCTGCGCGCCAGCGTCACCACCGGCCAGGCCATTGCGCTGGGCTATGTGATTGCCGTGGCCATCGGCTTTTACCTGTTCCTGCAGGAGGGCGTGCGCAGCAAACTGCAACGACGGCTCGGCGCCCTCCTGCTCGCCGGGGGTTTGTTCGCGCCCCTGTCGCGCGGCCCGTGGATCGGTGCCGCGGTCATGATCATCATGTTCATCGGCACCGGCCGTTATGCGGTCAGGCGCCTGATGCTGCTCGGAGTCGCCGCCGTACTCGCCCTGCCGCTGCTGGCCATTGTGCCTGGCGGACAAAAAATCATTGATCTGCTGCCCTTCATCGGCTCGGTAGAAGCCGAGAACATCACTTACCGTCAGCGACTGATCGATAACTCGGTGATCGTCATCCAGCGTAATCCATGGCTGGGGTCCTTCGATTACCGCAGCACTCCGGAAATGCAGTCACTGATCCAGGGCCAGGGCATCATCGACATCGTCAACACCTATATCGGCATCGCCCTGCAAATGGGCTTGATCGGGCTCACGCTGTTCGTGGCGTTTTTCGCCACCATTGTGCTCGGCATCCGCAAGGCGATGCGTTCGTACCCCAACAAGGATGATGAGTCGCGACGATTGGGACGGGCGCTGCTGGCGACCCTGGCCGGGATTCTGATAACCATCATCACCGTCAGTAGCATCACGGTCATCCCCGTGGTGTATTGGTCGGTGGCCGGGCTGGGCGTGTCCTATGCTCAGATGGCGCGCAGGCTCAAGCGCGCGGAGACTGCAAGCAGCAAGAGTGCCCTTCAACAGACCTGGTAACGCTCATGACGTGTTTTGTTCACCGCATGCCTCTGCTATCAGTCTTTCTCCTGTTTCTTGTCATCTGGCCGTCCGGCACCCGGGCGGCGGAGTGGGTCGTCAGCGTCGATGAGCGCAGCGGCCTGCCCCAGGTCACGCGCGGCGGCAGCCCTGCCATGGCCTCTCAATTCGTGTTTTGGGGAAGCAACTGGGACTGGGCGGACTTTACCCCCTCGCTCAAGGTGATCTCGCCCTATGTCTACGCCATGGAAGGCAAGAGCCAAAGGCTGGATTTCGACGCGACCGGGCAGATTCGCAAGGAAGGCCAGCAGACGTTGAGCATGGACCTGGTCCTCAATGCCCGCAGCGTGAAGTCGAACGTGATGGGCGGCGGCATCGTCTTCAATTTCGACCCGGCCCTTGCCGAAGAAATGGGCGTGCCGGTGTTGCTGCCCGGCAACCGTGGCTGGTCCTGGGGCAATGCCCAGGGGCGGCGCATGGAGATGCTTTTTGAGCCCGCGCTGGAAAGTGTGTATTTCGAACCGGGTGATAAGTCCCAGGTGCGGGCGTTCTTCTACAAGGACCGGATCAAGCCCGGTCGAAAAACCGTCAAGGCCACCTTTAGCGTGTCCGGCGATGTGGCGCTGGGGCCAACCGCCGCCGAGCGCTTCGGCGTCGCGGACCCGAAGAGCTGGCCGAGCGACAGGCTGGACTGGAAGACCGCGCCGGTCGACCTGTCCTTTCTCAATGCCCAGGAAAAACCGGCGGGCAAGCGTGGCTTCGTCAAGGCGGTCGGCGAGCAACTGCTGTTTGCCGACAACACCCCGGCGCGCTTCTGGGGCACCAACCTCTCGGCCTATACGCTGTTTCGCACGCCGGACGATGCGATCAAGCTGCAGGCCAAGCGCCTCTCGGCCCTGGGGTTCAACCTGGTGCGACTGCACCACCATGACTCGCCGTGGGTCTTGCCCAACATCTTCGGTGACGGCAGGGTCGTGCACGATACCCAGCACCTGAACGAAGAATCGCTGAAGAAGCTCGATTTGTGGATCAAGAGCCTGAAGGACGAGGGCATCTATGTCTGGCTCGACATGCACGTCGAACGAGCCCTCTGGGCGAACGACAACATCTTTGGCTTCGATGAATTGCCGAAGAGCCAGTATGGCATCGCCGACCTCAAGGGCTACGCCTACGTAAACGTCACAATCCAGCAGGCCATGAAACACTTTGCCAGGGATTACCTGAGCCACGTCAACAGCTATACCGGCCTTGCCTACAAGGACGATCCGGCGATTGCCGCGGTGCTGATCACCAACGAAAACGACATCACCCAACACTATGGCAACGCCCTGTTGCCCGACAAATCAGTACCCCGGCACACCGAGCTGTACATGAACGCGGCCAAGGCCTTTGCCAAACAGCACGACCTGTCGCAAGACCAGACCTGGCGATCCTGGGAGCCTGGCCCCGCCAAGCTGTTTCTCAATGACCTGGAACGGCGCTTCAACGTCGACATGATCGCTTCCCTGCGCGAGACCGGCGTGAAAGTGCCGATTGCCACCACCAGCAGCTGGGGCGGCAACGGCCTCAGCGCCCTGCCGGCCCTGACCGCCGGAGACGTGGTCGACGTGCATATCTACGGGGGCCCGGGGTCGCTGGAGAAAAACCCGCTGACCAGCGCCAGCCTGGTGGACTGGATTGGCGCCGGCCAGGTCGTCGGCAAACCCCTGACCATCACGGAATGGAACAACGAGCCCTTCCCGATCGCCGACCGCCACTCGCTGCCACTCTATGTGGCCGGCACGGCCAGCCATCAGGGCTGGGACGCGCTGATGCAATATGCCTATAGCCAGGAAGGGCTCTCCGAGCAAGGGATGTCGGCGGGCAACTGGCACGCCTATAACGACCCGGCCATGCTGGCCACCCTGCCCGCCGCCGCCTTGCTTTATCGTCGCGCCGACGTTCACGAAGCCAGGACCACCTATGTCTTCGCGCCGACGCCAGAGACCCTGTTCAACCAAAGCATTACACCGGCCAACTCGGCCCTGCTGCGCACCGCCATGGAGAAAGGCAAACTGCAGATCGCCATGCCCCGGACGCCGCAACTGCCCTGGTTGCAACCGGGCGTCATCGCCAGTAACGCCCAGGTGTTTCATGACCCGGCAAAGTCGCTACTGGACGCCTCGGCCACCGAGTCCACCACGGACACAGGTGAGCTCAAGCGCAACTGGAAGCAAGGCATCTACACCATCGATACGCCGCGCACCCAGGCGGCCACCGGCTGGATCGGCGGCGAGTCGATCAAGCTGGGCAATATCCAGGTACAGATCAAGACCGCCTACGCCAGCGTTGTCGTGCAAAGCCTGGACGGCGCGCCCGTCGGCAAGTCCGCTGACCTGCTGATTTCCCTGGGCACCCGGGCCATCCCCAAGGACGGCGACAAGACGCCATTTTACGTGGAGCCTCTGGAGGGCACCCTGACCCTCCAGGCCCCGGCGGGATTGACCCTGTACACCCAGGGCGGCCCCGGAGGACGACCTGGGAAACTGCCGGCTACTTACCTGGATGGGCGCTACACGATCAAATTCGACGGCCTGCAGGCGTCCAATTGGTTGTTCCTGAAAAAAGCATCGCAAGCGAGCATCGCAAGCGAGTGACAGTCTCAAGTGACAGCAAAGGTCTTTTAAAGGACGGGTCGGCCGCCTCGCGCTGACACCGCATCGATATCAAGGAGAGCGGCATGAAATTCCTGGTGATAGGCGGCGCAGGCTACATCGGTTCGCACATGGTCAAGCAGCTCCTTGGCGCGGGGCACGAACTGGTGGTGGCGGACAACTTTTCCACGGGCTACCGCAGCGCGGTGCTGGGCGGGACACTGGTCGAACTCGACATCGCCGACGCCCAGGCCCTGGACACGCTGTTCGGCACCCACCGCTTCGATGCAGTGTTCCACTTCGCCTCCTTCATCCAGGTGGGTGAGTCCGTCACTGAACCGGCCAAGTACTACCAGAACAACCTGGCGGCGACCCTGACGCTGCTCAAGGCGATGGTTCGCGCCGAGGTCAAGCACTTCATCTTCTCCTCCACCGCCGCCGTCTATGGCGACCCGGCGTATGTGCCGATCGATGAAGCGCACCCCAAGGCCGCGATCAACCCCTATGGCCGCAGCAAGTGGATGGTGGAGCAGGTGCTGGAAGATTTCGACCGCGCCTACGGGCTCAGGTCGGTTTGCCTGCGCTACTTCAACGCTGCCGGCGCAGACCCTGAGGGGCAGTTGGGCGAACGCCACGAACCTGAGACCCACCTGCTGCCGCTGGTCCTGCAGGCAGCCTCCGGGCGGCGCAAGACCATTACTGTCTTTGGCTTTGACTACGACACGCCGGACGGCACCTGTATTCGCGACTACGTCCACGTTGTCGACCTGGTGGCCGCTCACGCGCAGGCGGTGGACTATTTGTTGGCGGGGGGGGCCAGCACGGCTTTCAACCTTGGCAATGGCCAGGGTTTCTCGGTGCAGCAAGTGATCGACACGGCACGCCGCGTGACCGGCCGGGACATCTTCATCAGTGAAGCGCCCCGCCGCGCTGGCGACCCGCCACAGCTGGTGGCGGATGCTCGACGGGCCAAGAGCTTGCTGGGCTGGCAACCGCGATATGCCACACTGGAACAGATCGTGGCGCATGCGTGGGAGTGGGAGAAGAAGTATCCGTGGCACTGAATGTACTGCTGGGGTTGCTGCGGTGGGACAGTAGGTCCGGGTACACCCGTGAGGGATGAGTCGGCTTCAAGGACGCCTTCGCTGCGATGCGGCGACCCGACAAGCCAGCTACAGGGGATCGGCTACAGCCGTGAGAGATTGGTCGACCTTGAGGCCGTCTTCGCTGGCAAGCCAGCTCCTACAGAATTTGTGGGGTATGTT
>Ga0160432_100158_pt1 | contig 62093 bp, 63 predicted proteins | sample HID1971M_E0MG_FD_108250 | JGI IMG/M metagenome (GOLD analysis project Ga0160432, IMG submission 108250) | Enriched millipede-associated microbial communities from UW Madison campus, WI, USA - HID1971M_E0 MG | ecosystem: Host-associated > Arthropoda: Insects > Digestive system > Unclassified ... | reverse complement strand
TCCGTGTCCCGGCCGGGCGACCGGTTCCAGACCGTGACGTCGCGACCGCCGTCCAGCAGGGTCGCGGCGAGCGCCCTCCCCATGACGCCGAGCCCGAGCAGCGCGACCGCTTCGCGCCCGCGGCTCACCGCGGGTCCCGGATGCCGTCGACGATGCGCGTCCAGGTGTCGCCACCGTGCCCGTCGTCGATCGCCCGGCGGTAGTGCGCCTGCACGGCCCGCGGCAGGGCCGTGTCGATGCCGGCAGTCTCGCTGGCGGCCACGATGTGGTCGGCCGTCGCACCCATCATGGTGATGGTCGACAGGTCCCCCGGGTGCTGCCCGGCGTCGATCTGCTCGCCCGAGCTCTCTCCCGCCTCGAGCATCGCGGGGATGCTCGTCAGCGTGGCCAGCGCCTCGGGCAGGAAGTCGCGCGCCGTGACACCGGCGCCGCCCACCAGCGCGGTGGCGTGCATGAGCGCGGACAGCGAGGTGAGGAACACGTCGAGCTGTGCCTGGTACATCAGCTGGGCGGTCCCGGGATCCGCGCCGACGTACCGCGGCGCGCCGATCGACCGCAGCGCGTCTCGGTGCCGGTCGAAGATCTCCTGGGGCCCGGAGTAGTACACGTAGGCGTCGTCCGTGCCGACCGTCGGCGCGGGGCTCATCACCCCGCCGGCGAGGAAGCCGGCCCCGTGCTCCGCGGCCCACGCGGACGCCTCGCGCGTGCGCTCCGGTGTGTCCGAGCTGAGGTTGACGAGGGCGCGCCCGGCGAGCGCGTCGGTCGCGCCGCCCAGGATCGCGTCCATCGCCGCGTAGTCGGTGAGGCTGAGCACGATCAGCTCCGCGGCCTCCAGCGCCTCCCGGGGCGTCGGCGCCAGGGTCGCGCCGTCCGCGACCACGCCGGCGGCGCGCGACGGCGTGCGGTTCCAGACGGTGACGGGGTGGCCTGCGGCCAGGAGGCTGCGGACCATCGCCTGCCCCATCGGGCCGAGGCCGATCACGGTGACCGGTGCGTGCTGTGCAGTCATGCGCGGTGCTCCTCTTGTGCGTCGTGACGGTGTGCCTCCATGCTGTGGTGGTACCGAGACGCTGAGAAGTACGCACTTATTACTGTGGTACTTACCTCGAGGGAAGTACCCCGACCGAGGAGCACCATGACCGCCAGCACCCGCCGCGGGCCCTACGTCTGCGGCATCGACGCCGCGCTCGACGTCGTCAGCGGCAAGTGGAAGGGCCTCATCCTCTGGGAGCTCGAGGAGCACGGCGTGCGCCGGTTCGCCGAGCTGCGCCGTGGCCTGCCGGGCGTGAGCGAGAAGATGCTCACCCAGCACCTGCGCGAGATGGAGGCCGACGACCTCGTGGTGCGCACCGTCTACGCCGAGGTGCCGCCCCGCGTCGAGTACTCCCTGACCGAGCACGGGCGGGCGCTCAACGAGGCGCTCGCCCCGCTCGGGCAATGGGGCTCCGAGCGCATCCGTCGCGAGGACCGTGAGCTGGTCGACCACGTCGACGCGGCGGCCATGCCCCGGCCTTGAGACGGTTCGAAGGTGCCCCCAGCAGGACTCGAACCTGCAACCTACGGATTAGAAGGCCGTTGCTCTATCCATTGAGCTATGGAGGCGCGGGCCTCATCGTATCCGGCCGGCCGCACATCGCTCAGATGCCACCGGCGTCTACGGAGCACGCGACCCGGCCGCGACCTGGGAAAAAGCCGTGCGCCGGACGACGACGTCCCGGCAGACTCATGCATGCACCGCGGTGACGCGCGGCCGGTCAGACACCGGTCGCACGGGTGGTCCCTGGCCCGGACCGACGACCCCACGTCACGAAGGACACCATCACCATGTTTCCCCCGGAGAACCTGCTTCTCGTGCAGGTCATCCAGCGCGAGCGCCTCGAAGAGGCCGAGCGCGAACGCACCGTCCGCCGACTGCAGGAGCAGCGCAAGCAGCGCCGGCAGCCGCACGCCCGTCGCCGGCGCACCGGTCTCTCCCGGTCGCTGTTCGACCGGCTGACCGCATGACACCCGCCGGGCGAGCTCCCGCCGGGTATCGACCCGGCGACGACACCGCCACGAGGGCCCCGCGGCCCGGACCGTTCCCCGAACGTTCCGGAGCAGCGGGGCCCTCGTCATGTCCGCCGCCTGCTCCCCGGCGTGCGGACCGTAGGCTGACCCCGTGAGCCCCGCGAACCCGAACGAACGCATCGTGTGGATCGACTGCGAAATGACCGGCCTGGACCTGCGCGCGGACGCGCTGGTCGAGGTCGCCGCCGTGGTCACGGACTCCGAGCTGAACGTGCTCGGCGAGGGGGTGGACGTCGTCGTCGCGCCCCCTGCGGAAGCCGTCGAGCAGATGAACGACTTCGTCCGCGAGATGCACACCGCGTCCGGCCTCATCGAGGAGCTCTCCGGCGGCATGACGCTCGCCGACGCCGAGCAGGCCGTGCTCGACTACGTGCGCGAGTGGGTGCCCGAGCCGGGCAAGGCGCCGCTGGCCGGCAACTCCGTCGGCACGGACAAGATGTTCCTCGACCGGGACATGCCCGAGCTCGTGGGCCACCTGCACTACCGGATCGTCGACGTGTCGTCGATCAAGGAGCTCGCCCGCCGCTGGTACCCGCGCGTGTACTTCGCCTCCCCCAAGAAGGACGGCGGCCACCGCGCCCTCGCGGACATCCTGGAGAGCATCGACGAGCTCCGGTACTACCGCGAGGCGCTGTTCGCGCCCGAGCCGGGACCGGACACGAAGACGGCGCGCGCGGTCGCCGAGCGCGTCAGAGAGACGTCCGTCACCCGGCACCGCACGGAGGCCTGAACCGCCCCGCGGAGCATGTACACTTTTCGACGGCCCGGTGCTTCGACATCCGTCGCAGTCACAGGGCCATGGTGGCTATAGCTCAGTCGGTAGAGCGCCTGGTTGTGGTCCAGGAGGTCGCCGGTTCAAGCCCGGTTAGCCACCCTGATGCGGCGGGGTCCGAACCCCGACCAGAGGAACCTCTGGTCACGGTTCGGGCCCCGCCGTTCGTCGTCGTCACGTCCAGCTCGTCGCGAACGCGTCAGAGGCCCTCGGCGACGTGCTGGATGGCGGCCAGGCGCCGGTCCCACTGGGCGCCGATGGCGTCGAGGCGCCGCGCGGTGGCGCTGAGCCGTGTACCGATGACCCGGTACCGCACCTCGCGCCCGACCTGGACCGTCCCCACCAGACCGACCTCGTGCAGCACGGCGAGGTGCTTCGCGATGGCCTGCCGCGTGACGGGCAGGCGCCGGGCGAGGGCGGACGCCGACGCGTCACCCTCGCCGAGGGCGGTCAGGATGCTCCACCGCGTCTCGTCACCCAGCGCGCTGCACATCGCGACCACCGTCCCGTCCACCGGCGCTCCGTCGCTCATGCGTGCCGCTCGAGCAGGTCGACGAGCTTGTCGAGCTCCCCGTCCCAGCCGTCGCGGTGGTCGGCCATGAGCCCTGCCGGGTCGCCGGTGTGCTCGAATCCCGCCTCGACCACGGTGAGCCGGGTGCCGCCGGCCGTCGCCTCGAGGGTGAACGTGAACACCGTCGACCGCTGCTCGTCGACCGTCTCCGGCAGCGGGTCCTCCTCGTTGCACCACCGGTACGACACCTCGGACGGCGGGTCGAACGTCTCGACCCGGACGGGGACCCGGCGCTCCCCCGGCCACCCGATCGTGCCGACGGCACCTGCCCCGTCCCCGTCGAGGACGAGCCGGCCGAACCACTGCGAGACCAGCGCGGGTTCGGTGACCGTGCGCCAGACCTTGTCGCGAGGCGCCTGGATATCGATCGCGCGCCGCACACTGAACGTGTCGGCCTCGATCACGGCCTGAGGGTTCTGCGTGCTCTCCATGACCTTCTCCTTCTCTCGTCGTGCTCTCGTCGTGCTCTCGTCGTGCTCGGTGGTCAGTGGACGGTGGCGGGCTCGCGTTCCCGCGGCACCGACGCGGGTCGCAGGGAGCGGCTGGCGATCGCGGCGACCACGGACAGGACGGCGAGGACCGCGGCGGCGAGCACCGCCGCCGGGACGCCGGCCACGTCGATCATCTGCCCGCCGGAGTAGGCGCCGACGGCATCGCCGAGGTTCCCGGCCGACGCGGGCAACGAGGCCGCGAGGATCGCACCCGGCCCGGCGAGGTGCTCGACGCGGTGCTGCCACGGGCTCGTGATGCCTGCGCCGCACGCCGCGAGGCCGAGCATCGCGAGGACGGCGACCACCGGGCTCGCGCCGCCGACGGCCATCGCGACGAGCGACGCCGCCACGCCGACGGCCCCGAGCGTCAGGGCACGTGGGGCACCGGTGTCGGCGAACCTGCCACCGCCGAAGGAACCGACCGCGGCGGCGATCCCGAAGCTCAACAGGCACACCCCGATCCACGGCCCGGAGACCCCGGCCACGCCGTCCAGGAACGGGACGACATAGGTCTGCGCCGACGACGCACCGGCGAAGAGGAGCACGCCGACGGCGAGCACCGCCAGCACGCGCGGGGCGAACGCGGACCGCAGCTGGCCCAGCAACCCGACCTCGGCCTCGGCCGGAACCCGGGGCACCACGAACAGGGCGACCAGGAGGACGGCGGCAGCCGCGAGGACGACCGCGAGGAACGACCCGCGCCAGCCCACGGCCTCGCCGAGCAGCCGGCCCAGGGGCATCCCCACCGCGCCGGAGACGGCGAACCCGGAGATCACCGCCGCCATCGCCCGACCGACCCGGTCCCGGGGCACGATCGCGGTCGCCGTCGTGATCGCCGCCGCGATGAAGAGCCCTTCGGCCGCGCCGATCACGAGCCTGGCGGCGACGAAAGCCTCCAGGCCGGCGCCGAGCGCGGGGAGCGTGTTCAGCCCCGTGAACACGGCGAGGGCCGTCAGCAGCACCGGCCGCCGGTCGAACCGGGCGGTCAGGAACGTCAGCGCCGGTCCGCCGACGGCGATCCCGAGCGCGTTCGCCGACACGAGCACGCCCACGGCCGAGAGCGGCACGGCCTGGTCCACGGCGATCAGATCGAGCATGCCCGTCACGAGCATCTCGGCACACCCGGTCACGAACGTCCCCGCGAAAAGCACGCCCAGGACGACGCTCACCCGTGAGCGGGCGGACTCCGGACGACTTTGTCGGTCATTCATCGCAACCCTCCGATCATGCAACTCTACGGTTGCATTTCACTGTGACACGCTTCGCGATGACATGCAACCCCTGAGTTGCATAGGAAAGGCGCCGCGCCCCGACCTCGGCGTCGGGGCGCCGGTATACCATCGTCCCGGCCGCGGGACGCGGTCCCCCGCGACCCGAAGGAGACCCCGCCGCCGTGGCACGACAGGCCGCCCGCGTCCGCCCGAGCGGACCCGTCGGCGCGTTCTCCTCCCTCCGGGGGAACCGCCCCTTCCAGCTCCTGTGGGCGTCCAACCTGTTCTTCTTCGGCGGCGTCTGGACGCAGACCCTCGTGCTCGGCTGGCTCGCCTTCGAGCTCACCGGGTCCGAGCTCCTCGTCGCCGTCTACACGGCGGCGCGCCTGGCGCCGATGCTGCTCGGACCCGTCGCGGGGGCGCTCGCCGACCGCTACGACCGCATCCGGATCCTGCTCGTCGCCTGCACCTGGGCCACCGGGGCCGTGGCCGTGGTCGCCGCCCTCGCGACCGCGGACCTGCTGCCGTACGGGGCGCTCGTCGCGGGCGGCTTCGCCATCGGCATCGCCCAGTCCCCCTCCCAGCCGGCCCGGATGTCGCTGGTGCTCGACCTCGTGGGGCGCGAGAACCTCTCGAACGCGAACGCGCTGAACTCGATGGCGATGACCATGACGCAGGTGATCGGGCCTGCGCTGGGCGGCGGCATGATCGCGGCGATCGGCGCGCCCGCGGCGCTGTGGGTCTCGACCGCCTGGTACGTGGCGTCCCTGCTGCTCCTGCTGCCGCTGCGGCGCCTGCGCACCCGCACCGGCCCGGGCGGCCACGCCTCGACGTCGGTGCTCGCCATGGTGGCCGGCGGCTTCCGCGCCGTCGCCGGGAACCGCCTCGCCGTCGCCGTCCTGCTCGTCACCCTGGCCGCGAACATCTTCCTGTGGCCCGTGTTCCAGTCCTTCATGCCGGTCTTCGCCGCCGAGTCGTTCGGGCTCGACGCGGCGGGCCTGGGCGCGCTCCTGACCTGCGCCGGCGTGGGCGGCCTCGTGGGCTCGCTCGTCATCGCCGCGCTCGGCGACTTCCGGTTCAAGGGCGCGCTCTTCGTGCTCGGCACGACCGTGTGGGGGCTGGCCTGGGCCGCGTTCTCGCTGACCTCGTCGCCCGCCCCCGCCTTCGTGCTCATGGCCGTCATCGGGCTGGCCAGCGCGGCGTTCGGCGTGCTGCAGACCACGCTGCTGCTCATGGTCACCGAGCCCGCGGTGCACGGTCGCGCGCTCGGCCTGCAGGAGCTCGTCATCGGCGTCATGCCCGCCGCGACGCTCCTGATCGGCGCCGTCGCCGAGCGCGTCGGGGTGCCGCGCACGGCGCTCGGCGCCAGCCTCGCGCTCGTCGTGTGCCTGGTGGTCCTCATGCTCGCCGTCCCCGCGCTGCTGCGGATCGGCCGGGCCGACGACGAGACCGTCGCCGAGCCGGACCGCGTGGGGTGACAGCCGGGCGCGCGCCCCTCAGGCCCGCGCGACGATCGCGTCCGCGAACGCGTCGAGGGTGGCGGCCGTGCCGGAGTGCTGCATCCACAGCGACGGCTCGGCGAGCTCGAGCTCGATGACCATCGGCGTGCCGTCGTCGCCGGCCACGAGGTCCACGCGGGCGTAGAGGAACGGCTGCTCGCCGCCGACCTGCTCGCGGGCGACCGCGAGCGCCTTCTCCGCGACGTCGACCTGCTCGGCCGTCGCGACCGCAGGCTCCATCCGCTCGGCCGCGTAGAGCGCCTCGCTGGCCTCGGCCGGCCCCGTGAGCAGCGCGTGCTTGCGCACCGCGTGCCGCAGCTCGCCGTCCACGAAGACGAGCCCGGTCTCCCCCGTGGTGTCCACCGACGTCACGTACGGCTGGATCATCACCGCGCGGCCGCCGTCGAGCAGGTCCACCGCGTGCTTGATCGCGAGCGCCCGCGACTGCGCCGACACCGGCTGGTAGCGGCCCGCGTCCTGTGCGCCGGCGCTGACCACGGGCTTGACGACGAAGTCGCCGAAGGCGGGCATCCGCGTGTGCACCGCGCGCTTCGACAGGTGCCGGTCCGGGTCGAGCCAGATCGTGGGGATGACGGGCACGCCCGCCTCCTCGAGGGTGCGCAGGTAGCCCTTGTCGGTGTTCCAGGCCAGCACGTCGGCCGGGTTCTCCAGGCGCGGCACGCGCCTGGCCCAGGCGAGGAACTCGTCACGCCGGGGCGAGTAGTCCCACGTGGAGCGCACGACGACGAGGTCGTAGACCGACCAGTCCACGTCCGGGTCGTCCCACACGACGGCCTCGACCACCACCCCGCGCTCGGTGAGCGCCGCGAGCAGCGGGCGGTCGTCGCTGTCGAGGCGGGGCAGGGCGGAGCAGGTGGCGAGGCCGATACGCGTCGTGGTCACGCGCCGAGCCTAGTCGGCGGCGGCCGCCGCGCCCGCTGCGCCTCCTGCGGTGGGCGCTGCGGCGTCCGCAGCACGGCGCAGGCCGCCGAGGATGCCGGCCGCGGTGAGCGAGCCGACGACGGCGCCGTCGGCGTCGGCCACCGGCACCCGCCCCTGGGACGACGTCGGCAGCGCCGCCACGGCCTCGAACGCGTCGGCCAGGCTGGCACCGAGGGGCACGGCCGGCGGCGCGGGCTGCACGACCAGGGAGGCGTCCTCCAGGTCCATGCGCTCCACGGCGGCGAGCGCGAGCATCCGCTGGTGCGCGCCGGCGCCGACGAAGTCCCGCACGCGGTCGGTCGCGGGGTGCGCGAGGACGGTCAGCGGGGACGCGACCTGTTCCAGGTGGCCGCCGCGGGAGAGCACCGCCACCCGGTCGCCGAGGCGCACCGCCTCGTCGACGTCGTGCGTCACCAGCACCACCGTGGAGCCGACCTCCGCGAGGATGCGGGACACCTGGTTCTGCAGGTCCCGGCGTCGCTCGGGGTCGACCGCGCCGAACGGCTCGTCCATGAGGAGCACGGGCGGGTCGGTGGCGAGCGCTCGGGCCACGCCGACGCGCTGTCGCTCCCCGCCCGAGAGCTGGTGGGGGTAGCGCCGGCCGTACTGATCCGCCGGGAGGCCGACGAGGTCGAGCACCTCGGCCACGCGGGCGCGCACGCGCTGCCGGTCCCAGCCGAGCAGCCGCGGCACGGTGGCGACGTTCGCCTCGACCGTGCGGTGCGGCAGCAGCCCGACGTCCTGGATGACGTACCCGGTGCGGCGGCGCAGCGCGACGGGGTCCGTCTGCGTGACGTCCTCGCCGTCGAGCAGGATCCGCCCCGACGTGAGCTCCACGAGGCGGTTGATCATCCGCAGCGTGGTGGACTTGCCGCAGCCGGAGGGGCCCACCAGGGCGAGCACCTCCCCGGGCTCCACGGTGAGGCTCAACCCCTCGACCGCGACCGTGCCGTCCGGGTAGGCCTTGCGGACGGCGTCGAGCTCGATGCCGGCGGAGAGCCGGGCGGGCGTCCGAGCGGGCACGGGGGCGGCGGTGGGCATGGCTGCGAGGCTATCGAGCCCGTCCCACACCCCGGCCCGCGGCGCGCCGGGGCGCCGCCCGGCCCGGCGTCGGGGGGTGCCGCTACGGTCGAGCCCATGGTCACCGCCGCCGCCACCGCCGCGGACAACCCGTGGTTCTCCTGGTCGTACGTGACCGACAACGCCGACGTGCTGTGGGCGCGCACCACCGAGCACGCGCTGCTGACGATCGAGGCGGTCGCCATCGCCGCGCTCGTCGCGATCCCCCTCGGGCTCCTGGCCTCGCGGGTGCGCTGGCTCGCCGGCCCCCTGCTCGGCACGGCCGCGATCCTCTACACGGTGCCGTCGCTCGCGCTCTTCGCGATCCTCGCGCCGATCATGGGGATCGGCCGTCAGCCGGTGCTGCTCGGCCTCGTGCTGTACGCGCTGCTCGTCATCCTGCGCAACACGGTCACCGGGCTCGACGGCGTGGACCCGGCCGCCGTGGACGCCGCCCGCGGCGTGGGGCACGGCCCGCTGCAGGTGCTGGCGCGGGTGCGGCTGCCGAACGCGCTGCCGAGCATCGTGGCCGGGCTCCGGCTGGCCACCGTCACGACGGTCGCGCTGGTCACCGTGGGCGTCGTGGTCGGCTACGGCGGCCTGGGCCAGCTGATGTTCCAGGGCTTCCGCAACAACTTCTACCGTGCGGAGATCATGACGGCGACGATCGCCTGCGTCCTGCTCGCCCTCGTGCTCGACCTCCTGCTGTGGGTCGCCGGGCGGGCGCTCACCCCCTGGCTGCGCGGGAGGTCGGCATGAGCGGTACGGCGGCCGGGTCCGCGACCACGGCGGACGGCACCGGCGTCGTCGGGCAGGCGATCGCGTACCTCAACGACCCGCTGAGCTGGACCGGCCCCGGTGGCATCCTCGAGCTGGGCCGGGAGCACCTCGTGCTCACGGCCTCGGCGGTGCTCATCGCCGCGGCGATCGCCCTGCCGGTCGGCGCGTGGCTCGGCCACGGCCGTCGTGGCGGCGGCGTCACCGTGTGGCTCACCAACGCCAGCCGCGCCGTCCCCACCCTCGGGATCATCCTGCTGCTGGCGACCGCAGGGCTCTTCGGCGACGGCGCCACCGTGGTGGCCGCCGCCGTCTTCGCCCTCCCGGTGCTGCTCGTCAACACGTACGAGGGCGTGCGCGGGGCGGATCCCTCGGCGCGGGACGCCGCGATCGGGCTCGGGATGCCGGGCCGTCAGGTGCTCACCCGGGTGGAGCTCCCGCTGGCCACGGCCCTGGTCGCGGCGGGCGTGCGCACCGCCGTCGTGCAGGTCAGCGCCACCGTGCCGCTCGCCGCGCTCGCCGGTGGCGGCGGCCTCGGGCAGATCATCGCGCTCGGGATGGGCACCCAGCGCTACGGGCAGGTCCTCGCCGGCGGCATCCTCGTCGCGGCCCTCGCCCTCGTGCTCGACGGCGTGTTCGCCGTCGTGCAACGCCTCGTCACCCCCGCGCCCCTGCGCGCCGCCGCCCGGCGGTGAGGGTCGCTCCCCTCGACGTCGGACCACCACCACGTCGATCCACCACAAACCGGTTGCCACCACCGGCACCCCGGGGTCGAATGGGGCGGTTCCCCTCGTCTCCACCCGCACCACCCACGCCGGCACCCTCCCACGGACGGAGAGCACGATGACCCCCCACCGCACGACCACCCTGCGCCGCACGACGGCCGCCCTGGCCGCCCTCGTCGGCGCCACCGGGCTGCTCGCCGCCTGCGGCGACCCCGGCTCGGCCGGGGGCGGTGGATCCACGTCCTCCGCCTCGGGCGCCGCCGCGGCGACCTGTGAGGCAGTCCCGGGCGACGCGCTCGTGGTGCTCGAGGACGACAAGAAGCTGCAGACCGTCGACAACATCATCCCGGCCGTCAACGCGGACCTCGCGTCCCAGGCGCCCGACCTGGTCCCGCTGCTCGACACCGTGTCGGCCGCGCTGGACACCGACACCCTCATCGGGCTCAACAAGGCGGTCGACATCGAGCGCAAGACGTCGGAGGACGTCGCCGCCCAGTTCGTCGAGGACGCCGGCCTCGCCGCCGACGACGCGTCGCAGGGCGAGGGGGTCGAGGTCGCGATCGGTGCGGCGGACTTCGCCGAGAGCGCCACGCTCGGCAACATCTACGCCGACGTCCTCGAGAGCGCGGGCTACGACGTCTCCGTCACGACGATCGGCAACCGCGAGGCGTACCTGCCCGCGCTGCTGAAGGGCGACCAGGTGCAGATGGTGCCCGAGTACGTGGGCACGCTCACCGAGTTCCTCAACAAGGACGCGAACGGCGCCGACGCCGAGCCCGTGGCGAGCGGCGACCTGGACTCGACCGTGGCCGCGCTCACCGAGCTCGGCGACGCGGCGGGCCTGACGTTCGGCACGCCGTCCCCGGCGCAGGACCAGAACGCGTTCGCCGTCACGCAGGCGTTCGCCGAGGAGCACTCGCTCACCACGCTCAGCGACCTGGCCGAGGCGTGCGGCGGGCTCGTGCTCGGCGCCGGGCCGGAGTGCACCGAACGACCGTTCTGCCAGCCGGGCCTCGAGGAGTCGTACGGCCTGACGTTCTCCGAGTTCCGTTCGCTCGACGCGGGCGGCCCGCTCACCAAGGCGGCGCTGCAGAAGGGCGAGATCACCCTGGGCCTGGTGTTCAGCTCCGACGGCTCGCTCTCGACGACGGCCGGCTGACCCTCCCGCGAGAGAGGCCGGACGCGACCCCAGCCGGCTGGGGTCGCGTCCGGCCTCTCTGTCTCGGCGGATCGGTTCTGTGTCTCGCGGGGATCAGTGCTTGGCGACGGCCTTCTCGGCACCGGCGCCGGTGAGCGACCGGACCTCCATCTCGGCGAACTTCTCCGGGTGCGGCTTCTCCTTCGACAGGAAGGTGCCGACGATCCCGAGCAGGAAGCCCAGCGGGATGGACACGAGGCCCGGGTTCGTCAGCGGGAAGACGTCGAAGTCCGCCGACGGGAACATCGCCTTCTCGTTCCCGGACACCGTGGGCGACAGGACGATCAGCACGATGCAGGAGATCAGCCCGCCGTAGATGCTCCACAGCGCGCCCGCGGTGTTGAACCGCTTCCAGAACAGCGAGAACACGATCGTCGGCAGGTTGGCCGACGCCGCCACCGCGAACGCGAGCGCCACGAGGAACGCGACGTTCTGGTTCTGGGCGAAGATGCCGCCCACGATGGCGATGATGCCGATCACGACGACGGTCCAGCGCGCGATCCGCACCTCGGAGTCGGGGTTGACCTTCCCCTTCTTGATGACGTTGGCGTAGATGTCGTGCGAGAAGCTCGCCGCCGCGGTGATCGTCAGCCCGGCCACCACGGCCAGGATGGTCGCGAAGGCCACCGCGGAGATGAGCCCGAGCAGGATCTCGCCGCCCAGGGCGAAGGCCAGCAGCGGCGCCGCCGAGTTCACTCCGCCGGGGGCGTTGTTGATCGCCTCCGGCCCGACCAGCGCACCCGCGCCGTAGCCGAGCACCAGCGTGAACAGGTAGAAGATGCCGATCAGCCAGATCGCCCAGACCACCGAGCGCCGCGCCTCCTTGGCCGTCGGCACGGTGTAGAAGCGCATGAGCACGTGCGGCAGGCCCGCCGTGCCGAGCACCAGGGCGAGCGCGAGCGACAGGAAGCTCAGCTTGGAGGTGCCGTCCACGCCGTACTGCTTGCCCGGTTCGAGCAGCGACTCGCCACCCGGTCCGGCCGCCGCCACGGCGCCCCCGAGCAGGTCGGAGAGGTTGAAGCCGAACTGGGCCAGCACCCAGACGCTCATGACGGCGGCGCCCGCGATGAGGAGCACGGCCTTGATGATCTGCACCCAGGTGGTTCCCTTCATGCCGCCCACCAGCACGTAGAGGATCATCAGCGCGCCCACGACGGCGATGACGAGGCTCTGCCCGGCGCGGCTGTCGACGCCGAGCAGCAGGGCCACGAGGCCGCCGGCGCCGGCCATCTGGGCGAGCAGGTAGAAGAAGACCACCAGCAGGGTCGCGAGGGCGGCCGCCATCCGCACCGGGCGCTGGCGCAGCCGGAAGGACAGCACGTCCGCCATCGTGAACTTGCCGGTGTTGCGCAGCAGCTCGGCCACCAGCAGGAGCGCCACGAGCCACGCGACGAGGAACCCGATCGAGTAGAGGAAGCCGTCGTACCCGTTGAGCGCGATGGCGCCGCAGATGCCGAGGAAGGACGCCGCCGACAGGTAGTCGCCCGCGATGGCGGTCCCGTTCTGCGGGCCGGTGAAGTTGCGGCCGCCGGCGTAGAAGTCGGCGGCGGACTTGTTCTGCCGCGAGGCGCGGAAGACGATGACGAGGGTCACGAGGACGAACGCGGCGAAGATGCCGATGTTGACCCACGGGTTGCCGATGTCGGTGCCGGTCTCGCTCACAGCTCGCCCTCCTCGATCTCACGGCGCAGCGCGTCGGCCCGCGCGTCGAACTTCTTGTTCGCCCAGCGGGCGTAGAGCATGGTGATGACGAACGTGGAGACGAACTGGCCGAGCCCGAACAGCAGCCCCACCGTGATGTTGCTGTCGCCCAGCCGGATGCTCATGAAGTCGTGGGCGTAGTTGGCGAGCAGGACGTAGACGAAGTACCAGACGAGGAACAGCGCCGTCATCGGGAACACGAAGTTCCGGAAGGCGCGCCGCAGCCCCTGGAACTCGTCCGACCGCTGCACCCGTTGGTACTCGGTCTCCCCCGGTGCCGGCCCCGCGGTGGACAGGTCGCTCATGATGCCTCCGTTGGCTCAGGCGTCCGACGGGGCCACGCTGCCCCGCTCGAGAACGTTTCGCGTGGCACACCTTGCTAGAGCGGGACCGTGTGGCGCAAGTCACTTCCCGGGCGCGTCCCAGGTCGGCGGACGAGGTCGGCGCCGTGCCGGTGCGGAAGCAGGGCTCAGAGGCGCACGTACTCCAGGTCGGTCGCGCCACGGCCCGCGGCGGAGCCCTTCTTCTCGAAGCTCGTGAGCACGCGCCCCTCGAACCGCGGCGCCCGCTCCCCCGGCCCGTGGGCGTTGCGGAAGTCGTCGGAGGCCTCGAGCACCTCGAGCATCTGGTCGGCGTAGTGCGACCAGTCGGTGGCGAGCCGCCACACCCCGCCGGGCCGCAGGGCGCGGGCGGCGAGCGCGGCGAACGCCGGCGTGACGAGCCGCCTCTTCTGGTGCCGGGACTTGTGCCACGGGTCGGGGAAGAAGACCCACAGCTCGTCGACGGACTCCACCGGCAGCGCCGTGGCCAGCAGCTCCGCGGCGTCCGCCTGGACCAGGCGCAGGTTGTCGAGCTCGTTGCCCGGCGCGCCACCGTCCCGTCCCGGGTCGGCACCGGCGTGCCCGGCGCGCACGATCGTCTGCGCCAGGCCGGGCGTGTACACCTCGACGGCCAGGTGGTCGCGCTCGGGGTGCGCGGCCGCGGCGGCGACGATCGCCTCGCCCTGGCCCGACCCGATCTCGACCACCAGCGGGGCGGTGCGGCCGAAGACCCGCGCCGGGTCGAACGTCCAGGACGGGTCGACGGAGGTCACCGCGGCGCCGCGGGGCACGTCGACGAGGTACCGGTCGCGGCGGGTGTCCCACGCCTTGCCCTGCGCGGTCGTGAGGCGCGCGCTGCGCCGCACGAAGCTCACGGGCTGGCGGCGGTAGCGCGGGTCGACGGGCTCGGACGTCACGGGATCAGGCACGCCACCAGGGTAAGCGGGCGCCCGTGCACCAGGACTCAGGCGCTGAGCTCCACCAGCGCGAGCAGCGCCGTGCCGTACGCCTCGGCGGGGTCGGCGGCAGTGAAGGTCCGAGGCTCGCCGAGCAGCTCCACCTCCACCTCGTAGCGCTCCGCCTCACCCTGGTGGGTGCGGGTCAGCCCCCGGAAGGTGGAGCGCAGCATCTCGCGCAGCTGGTCCTCGCGCGGCAGCCACAGCGCGTCCTCGATGGCCACCGAGTCGAGCGCCCACTCCGTGGTGCCGTTGAACCCCAGGATGGTGCCCGTCGGGTAGTCGTGCGCCTCGATCGTCATCGTGCTGACGGTGAAGACGTCGGCGGACAGGTCGGCGGCGGCGATGCGGAACCGGTCGCCGTCGGCGGGCCGCCACACCAGCCCCGCGTCGCGCAGCCGGGCCGCGAGCTCGGTGGAGATCATCGCCTCATCCTCCGCCCGGTCGCGGCCCGGCGCAGCACGTCAGCCCAGGAGGAGCACCCGCTGGACGAACCAGAAGAGCCCCACGACGGCGACCCCGGCGGCGACCACCGCCGTGACCCACCTGCCCGCCCGCGGCGCCCGTCGGCGCAGCAGCACGAGCAGCGGGAAGAGCACGGCGATGATGCCGAGCTGCACCGCCTCGATACCCACGTTGAAGACGAGCAACGACCCCAGCAGCCCCCACGACCAGGGGTCGTCGAGGCCCAGGGCCCCGGCGAAGCCCAGCCCGTGCACGAGGCCGAAGGCGAACACGACGGCGAGCCGCGTGACGTCGGACCGCGACAGGTCGTGCCAGCGCCGCCAGACCTGGTGACGCGGCTCGGTCGCGACGGCGACCAGCGTGTCGAGCCGCGGCGGCGCGCCCGGCCGCACGGCCCAGAGGTGCCCCGCGGCCACGGCGGCGATCGAGAGCGCGATGACCGGCTCGACCACCGCCCCAGGCGCGCTCACGGCGCCGGTCGCCGCGAGCAGGAACGTCACGGAGTGCGCCACGGTGAACGACGTCGCCACCAGGACGACGTCGCGCAGGCGCCGCGAGCCGACGATCAGCGCCAGCAGGAAGAGCAGGTGGTCGGGGCCGAGCAGCAGGTGCTCCGCGCCCAGCACGAAGAACTCCCCCAGCCGGTGCCACGTGCCCTGCCCGCCCGTCGTGACGGTCGGGTCGGACGGCGTGAGCACCGCCGAGCCCTCCTCGCCGTCGAGGGCGTAGGTCACCATCGTCTCGGTGGTGTGCACGAACGACTCGGCGTCCGGGAAGAGGGCGCTGAACAGGGTGTGCGTCCCGGGCGGCTCCCCGTCCCCGGCGGGGCACGCGTAGTCGAGCGCGACCGTGGCGTACGCCTTCCCGCCCCGGTCGCCGACCGTCGGGTCCGCCGCGAGCACCGGGGTGCAGAGGTCCTCGGCCGCAGCGACCTGGAAGCGCTCGGTGACGTAGGCGGCGACCTCGTCGGCGTGCTCGGCGAGCTGGGCCTCCTGCGCGGCCTCGCCGCGCGCGTCGTAGGCCTCGGCCGTGAGCCACGCGGACTTCATGAGCAGGTCGTACTCGAGGTCGAGCACGACGTGCACGTCGGCGGCATCGCCAGCCGTGACGTGCGCGTACGCGTCGGTCGTGGCGTCGTGCGCTGCGGCCGGGCCGGCCGCGGCCACCGTGCCGACGACGGCGAGCGCCCCGGTGAGCGCGGTGGTGAGCGCGGCGGTGACGAGCCCGAAGGCCGCCAGGACGGCGCCGCGACGCGACGCCGTCCTGGCCGGGGAGGAGGACGTCACCGCTCGCCGCCCCGTGTGGTGAAGAAGGCCGGCTCTGCGGCGGTGACGCCGCCGCCGCGCGTGGTGGCCGTGACGATCCACGCGTACTGCGTGTCCCGCTTCAGCCGGTCCCAGCGGACCGCGGCGACGTCTCCCGAGGCCACGGCCTTCGTCCCGATCACCCGGGTCGGCGCGTAGACGGCCAGCGAGTCCGTGACCAGCGACGTCGTGCGGGTGGTGAGGTCCACCGGGAGCACGGCGTTGTCGGCGGTGGAGTCGTAGCGGGCGGCCGGGTCCCACTCGTCCGCCCCGAAGTCGTCGAGGAAGGGCGAGTACGTGTCGACGTTCATCTCGGCCCGGTCGACGTCGAACTGCAGGAGCCGGAAGTACGACGCACCGAACCGCAGCCGCTCGGACGGGTCATAGCCCCCGATCGTGCCGAGGCCCACCCGCTGGGCGGGCACCGTGAACGCCTGGTAGTCCGCGAGGAGCTCCACCACGCCGTCCGCGATCTCGCCGACTGGCTTCACGTTGGTCGTGACGCCGTGCACGTGCCCGGCGAGCACGAGGAACACGTTGTCGTTCGGCTCGACCACGTACTTGTACAGCGGCGAGCCGTCGGGGGTGGCGAAGCCCGCGTTCCTGCCGTCCTTCTGGGTGCTGGCCGCGAGGTACGCGTGGGTCATGAGGATGCCGTTGCGGTCGGGGTAGCGCTCGAAGATCCCGTCGGCCCACTCGGCCTCCTCACGGGTGACGCCGTATCCCATGCCCACGGCGACGAAGTCCAGCCCGCCCGCGGAGAACAGGACGTAGTGGTTGGAGTTGTCCCCCTCGCGCCAGGATCCGTACTCGGCGTTCTCCCAGGACTCCGCCGCGGCCTCGTACCGGTCGGGGCCGAAGTACCGGTTGTACGTGTCGGCGCCGCCGTCCGCCCCCGACCAGTTGTCGTGGTTGCCCGCGACGGCCGAGTTGGGGATGCCATCGATGGTCGCCTGGTGGCGTGAGGAGACCTCGAACTCGCCGGTCACCTGCTCCTTCATGGCGTCGTCCTGGGGCTCACGGATGTTGTTCTCGATGAGGTCGCCCGTGTGCGAGACGAACGCGATCTTGCGCTCGTCGGCGTTCGCGGCGATCCAGTCGGTCACCCCGGCGTACGCGGACTCCCAGATCTCCCGCTCCTCGGCGGTCTCCTGCTCGACCGCGCCCTCGGACAGGTACTGGGTGTCGGTCATGTGGGCGATCGAGAAGTCGTACGACGTCGGGTCCGCGAATCCTTCGGGCCCGGCGTCGATGTCGTCCGCGAACGGGTCCGTGGCCGTCACCATGACGTGCACGACGCTGCGGTCACGGTGCTCCGGACCGGCCGGCGCCACCAGCACCGTGTCGCCGTCGGCGGAACCGCGGGACGCCGCGAGGGGGTCCCACGCCTGCGCCTTCGGGTCCCACACCAGCAGGGAGACCTCGCGCGCCGGGTCGGCCGTGCCGCTCCAGCGCACCACCGGGTGCTCCTCCCGGGACTTCACGCGCACGTCGAAGCGCTGGTAGGCGACGGCGTCGGCCCGCGGGGAGGCGAGGGTCTTCCCGTCGCCGGCGGCCAGGCCCTTCGCGGAGGCCTTCTTCGCGCCGCGAGGGTTCAGCTCCGTCGGGACGGCGTCGGCCGTGCCCTGCCGGACCTCGCCGGGCAGCAGCACGTCCGCCTGCGCGAACGTCGCGGTGACGGTGCCGTCGTCCGGGCCGGCGACACGGGCGGAGAGCGTCACCGGCGAGTCGGCGTCCGTCGTCCCGCGGGCGGGAGCGAGGTCGGCCGGGACGTCGGGCACGCCGGCGCTGGTGAAGGCGATCTCGCGCGTCGCCGTGTTGCCGAGCGAGTCCGCGGTCGTCACCTCGAGGGTGTGCTCGCCTGCGGGCAGCCCCGGGCCGACCGCAGCGCCGAGCTCGACGGCCTCGCCGTCGAGCGTGACCTGCGCGTCGCCGACCACGCCGTGCGCGTCGTCGAGCTCCACGGCGAGCGGCACGGCGGACGTGATCCGTGCGCCGTCGGCCGGCGTCGAGGACGCGACCCGCGGCGCGGAGTTGTCCGTCTCCAGGACCCGGGTGGCGGTCTCGCCGGTCGTGGAGGCGGCGGCGAGCTCGTGCTCGCCGTCCTTCAGGTCGGCGGTGTCCAGGTCGGCGCGCAGGCCGCGCGCGGGGGCGTCGACCAGGAAGTGCAGGTCGACCTGGCGGAAGGAATTGAGGTTCGAGCCGCACGTGCCGTCACCGAGCGCGTACGACGCCGCCGCGTTCTGCTGCTCCGCCGTACCGGACGCCGGCGTCAGCACGACGTCCGAGACGGTGAAGTCGTCGAGGTTGCAGTTGTCCTCGAAGGCGCCCGTGACGACGTCGACCTCGTTCCAGCCGGGCAGGAGCCACTCGTTGGGGAAGGTGATCTCGCCGCGGCCGCCGACGATGGTCTGGTCGATGCGGCGCTCGATGCCGTTGATCCGCAGGGCGTTGGTCGCGGAGCCGTCGAGCGAGTTGGAGCCGACGACGAACGAGACCGTGGCCTCGCCGTGCCCGAGCGCCGGGAACGAGGTCTCCGCCGGGGCGTCGATCGTCCACGTCAGCTCGACCTCGGGCAGGGCGGTGCTGGACGATCCGCAGCTCCCGTCGCCCATCGCGTAGGTGGCCTGCAGGTCGGCGGGCGGAGTGACGCTGCCGTCGACGACGCTCAGCGCCAGGCCCGACGCCGTGAAGTCGTCGAGGTTGGCCCCGCACGACGACGAGACGTCGCCCGCCACCAGCGCGATCGTGTTCTCGCCGGGGTGCAGCAGGCGGTTCGGGACGCCCACCTGGACCCGCTCGGAGACGAGGTCGCGGCCGCCGTCGCCGCGCAGGTCGAGCCGCGTGCCGTTGACGAGCAGGTGGTTCTGGTAACGCGTCTCGATCGAGTTCGTGCCGACGTCGAACGAGAACACCGACACGCCCTCGCCCAGCGTCGCGGGCCCGGCGGCGGGCTCGCCGTCGACGGTCAGCGACGCGGTGCCGCCCTCCCCGTCGGCGGGGGCGGACGCCGTGACGGTCTGCACGCCGCGGGCGAGCGTGCCGTCCTCCGGCGAGAGCGCGGGCGCGCCGACCGGGGCGTTGTTCACACGCACGGTGTGCGTGGCGGTCGCGCCCGACCGCGTGGTGGCGACGACCTGGTGGGCGCCGTTCGCGAGCGCCGTCGTGTCGACGTCGGCGGCGAGGCCCGTGGTGCCGCCCGGCGCGTCCTCGACCTCGAACGTCACCGTCGCCTCCTTGACGTAGGAGGTGTTGCTGCCGCAGGAGCCGTCGCCCATCGAGTACCCGAAGGCGTTGCCGGTGTCACCCGCGGTCTCGCCGAGCAGCTCGAGCTGGAGCTCCGAGACCACGAAGTCGTCGAAGTTCACGCCGCACGACGAGTCGAGGCCGCCCGCGTGGATCTCGACCGTGTTCGTGCCCTGCACCAGCCACTCGTTCGGCACGGGCACGGAGACGCGCTCCGACACCCAGGTGCGCTCCTGGTCGACGCGGTGGCCGTTGACCACGAGGTAGTTGCCGAACGCGACGTCGGCCGAGTTGCTCCCCACGTCGAACGTCAGCGCCGACGCTCCTGCCGTCGCCTCGGAGCCGGACAGGTCCGCGCCGTCCACGGTGATCCGGCCGACCGGGTCGCCCGCGGTGGTCGGGTCCGCCGCGAACCGCACCGTGCCCTCGAGGTGGGCGCCGTCCTTCGGGGACAGCGTGGGCGCGGTGCCGGGCTTCCCCGGCCTGCCGGGCTTCCCGGGCTTCTTGTCGGACGTCGCGCCGGACGTCGTCGCGGGGGCCCGGTCCGCGTCCGGCCAGCCGGGGAACCCGGCGAACCGGCCGTCGTCGGCGCCGGCCGCGGTGCCCGCCGGGGTGCTCGCGGGCGGGGGCGAGGGCTCCGCCGCCGCCGGCACGACGCCGGCCGCGGGTATCGCCAGCGCTGCCGCCACCACGCAGGCGGCGAGGGTGGACGCGCGCACACGTCCTGAGGGGTTCGGCCGCATCAGCGTGCCGTCCTTCCTGTCGTCGATGAGGGAAGGGCGCTCCCGCCAGGCAGCCCGGGCTCACCCGGGACCACAGCGTGGTGGCGGCGGGTGAACTCTCCGGTGCGTGCCGGAGGCGACCGGGAGAACTCTGGACGACCACTGGACGCCACCTGCTCACGGCACGACGAAGCCCCGCCCGGCACTGCCGGACGGGGCTTGCTGGTGCGCCATCAGGGACTCGAACCCCGAACCCGCTGATTAAGAGTCAGCTGCTCTGCCAATTGAGCTAATGGCGCATGGTCACGCATGATCACGCATGGTCAGAGGACGCCCGCAGGCTCGCACCGGGAGGTCCTCACGCGACGAGGTCCCCGCGGTACGGGGACCTCGTGCTGGTGCGCCATCAGGGACTCGAACCCCGAACCCGCTGATTAAGAGTCAGCTGCTCTGCCAATTGAGCTAATGGCGCCGGCGGTGAGAAACATTACCAGCCGTCAGCACGTGCCGGGAAACCGTCGTGCCCGGTCAGCGCTGTGACCTCGGCGACAGGCGTCCGCCGCGGCCGAGGCCCTCACCGGAAGGCCTGGAGGCCCGTCAGGTGCCGCCCGAGGATCAGCGTGTGCACCTCGTCGGTGCCCTCGTACGTGCGCACCGACTCGAGGTTCGCGGCGTGCCGCATCGGCGAGTGCTCCAGCGTGATCCCGTCGCCCCCGAGGACGGTGCGAGCAGTGCGGGCGACCTCGATCGCGGACCGCACGTTCGCGAGCTTGCCCGCCGAGATCATGTGCGGCTCCAGCCGCCCGGCGTCCTTGAGCCGCCCGAGCCGCAGCGCCAGGAGCTGCGCCCGCGACACCTCCAGGGCCATGTCGACGAGCTTCGCCTGGGTGAGCTGGAACGCGGCCAGCGGCCGGCCGAACTGGACCCGCTCCCCCGCGTGCCGCAGCGCCGCGTCGAGGCTGTCCCGGGCGGCGCCCGTCGCGCCCCACGCGATGCCGTAGCGGGCCTCCGCCAGGCACGCGAACGGCCCCGCGAGGCCGGGGTGCTCCGGCAGGATCGCGTCGGCGGGCAGCCGGACGTCGTCGAGCACGACGTCGCACTGGACCGACGCGCGCAGCGACAGCTTGGGCTCGATGGGTGTCGCGGCGAACCCGGGCGTCGTCGTCGGGACGAGGAAGCCGCGCACGCGGGGCCGGGCGTCCCCGCCGCCTCGCCCCGATCCCGTCGACGCGTCGTCGGGATCCACCGCCTTGGCCCAGACCACCGCGACGTCGGCCACGGAGGCCAGGCCGATCCACCGCTTGCGCCCCGACAGCACCCACTCGTCGCCCACGCGGGTCGCCGTCGTCGTCATCGAGGCCGGGTCGGAGCCGGCGGCGGGCTCGGTGAGCGCGAAGCAGCCGACGAGCTCGCCGGCGGCCATGCCGGGCAGCCAGCGCTCCTGCTGGGCGGCCGAGCCGTGCTTCGCGATCGCGGACATCGCCAGCGACCCCTGCACGGAGACGAAGGTGCGGATCCCCGAGTCGCCCGCCTCGAGCTCGGCCATCGCGAGCCCGTACTCGACCGCGGAGCGGCCCGCGCAGCCGTGCCCGTGCAGGTGCATGCCCAGCAGGCCCGCCTCGGCGAGCCGGGGCACCAGCTCGAGCGGGAACACGCCGTCGGCGAACCAGCGCGCCACGTGCGGGCGGACGTGCTCGTCGACCAGGGCGCGCACCCGGTCGCGGGTCTCGCGCTCGCTCGGGCTCAGCTCGTCGTCGAGCGCCAGCAGGTCCAGAGGGTCACCCGTCATGACGCCACTGTGGCAGACGCCACGGCGCCGGCGGAGAAGGTCAGAGGTACAGGCCCGTCGCGCCGCCGTCGTCCTCGGTCTCGGTGACGCCGTGCACGTCGCGCTCGCGCAGCAGCACGTAGTCGGTGCCGCCGAGGTCCACCTCGGCCCGGTCCTCCGGGTCGTACAGGACGCGGTCGCCCACGGCGACCTGGCGCACGTGCTCGCCCTTCGCCACCACCTGGGCCCAGGCGAGGCGCTTGGCGCCGGCCGCGGTCGCGGGGATCACGAGGCCCGCCGTCGACTGCCGCTCCGCCGAGTCGACCTCCGGCTGCACCAGCAGGCGGTCGTGCAGCATGCGGATGGGCAGGGGCTTGCTGTCGGGGCGGGGCGCGCGGTCGGTCACGGGCCCCACGCTAGACGACCCGGGAGTCTAGGCTCGACGCCGAGCGCGCGCCCGCGACCCGCCGTCGCCGCGCCCCGCACGACCTCGACACCAAGGAGCACCCGTGACCCGTCTCGCCGTCGGCGACGCCGCCCCCGCCCTCGAGCTGCCCGCCGTCCTGCCCGAGCCCTCCGGCACCGGCCACACCACCGGCACGTTCTCGCTGGCCGACGCTCTCGCGGAGCCCGGCCGCAAGGGCGTCGTCGTGTACTTCTACCCCGCCGCGATGACGCCGGGCTGCACCACCGAGGCGTGCGACTTCCGCGACTCCCTCGCCTCGCTGCAGGGCGCCGGGTACGCCGTCGTCGGCGTCTCGCCCGACGGCGTCGACAAGCTCGCGACGTTCGCCGAGCGCGACGCCCTGACGTTCCCCCTCCTGGCCGACACCGGGCACGAGGCCCTCGAGGCGTGGGGCGCGTGGGGCGAGAAGAAGAACTACGGCAAGACGTACGTGGGCGTCATCCGCTCCACCGTCGTCGTCGATCCGGACGGCAAGGTCGCCGTCGCGCAGTACAACGTCAAGGCGACCGGTCACGTGGCGCGGGTGCGCAAGACGTTGGGCCTCGACTGAGGCCCACGCGAGGTGCCGGAGACGGGGGTCGAACCCGCACGCCCTGAGGGCACGGCGACCTAAACGCCGCATGTCTGCCAATTCCATCACTCCGGCCGAGCGCCGGTCAGTCTAGGCGACGCACGACGGCCGCCCCGGGTATCCCGGGGCGGCCGTCGTGCGTGGTGCTGGTGGTGCGGCAGTCAGGCCTGCGGCGCACCGTTGTTCGCGGCGGCGATCTGGGCGCGCACGTCGTCCATGTCGAGGCCCTTGACGGCGTCCACGACCTGCTTGAGTGCGGGTCCGGGCAGCGCGCCGGCCTGGTTGAAGACGAGCACGCCCTCGCGGAACGCCATGAGCGTCGGGATGGCCGTCACGCCAGCGGCGGCGGCGATGCGCTGGTGCGCCTCGGTGTCGATCTTCGCGTGCACGACGTCCGCGTTCTCCTCGGAGGACGCCTCGAACACGGGCGCGAACTGCTTGCACGGGCCGCACCACTCGGCCCAGAAGTCGACCAGCACGATGTCGTTGTCGGAGACGGTCTTCTCGAACGTGTCGTCGGTGAGCTCGACGGTGGCCATGGGTGTCCTTCCGATGGGGGTCTCCTCGGCACAGCATCGGCGCCGCTCCCAGTATTCCCGTCGCGGCCTGCCCGCGCGCTGGCGCGCCGTCCGGGCTGGTAGAAACGACGTGTGACGGACACGGCCGAGTTCCCCCCCGACGACGAGTTCTACCGCGACGAGCCGCAGCCCGCGGGCTGGCTCAGCCCGGAGGACCTCGCCGCCGTGCGGGCGCAGCTCCCGCTCGTCTACGTCGACGCCGTGCCGGTGCGCGTGGACGACTCCGGCGACGTCGTCGCCGTCGGGCTGCTGCTGCGGGTCACCCCGCTCGGCACGATGACGCGAGCGCTCGTCTCCGGCCGTGTGCTCTACCACGAGCGGGTGCGCGACGCGCTGCTGCGCCACATCGAGAAGGATCTCGGCCCGGTCGCGCTGCCGCAGGTCCCCGCGTCGCCGCAGCCGTTCACGGTGGCGGAGTACTTCCCCACCCCCGGCATCACGCCGTACCACGACCCCCGTCAGCACGCCGTCTCCCTGGCGTACGTCGTACCGGTGACGGGCGACTGCCGCCCGCAGCAGGACGCGCTGGACCTCGCCTGGCTCACCCCCGAGGAGGCGTGCAGCGACACCGTCCAGGCGGAGATGATCCACGGCCAGGGCACGATCGTGAAGCAGGCGATGGCCTGGGTGGGTCGCCTGTCGTGAGCCGGCGGGCGGCGTCGGTCGGGCACCTGCTCGTCGCCCTTCCCGCCCTCGGCGGCGTCCTCATGGAGCTCGTCATCGCGCTGGCCGACGGGCCGGGCGCCGCAGGCACCATGACCGAACGGATCGTGCGGCTGTTCTCGTACTTCACGATCCTGTCCAACGTCGGCATCGGCGTCGTCTCCGTGCTCCTCGCCGTCGACCCGGCGCGCGACGGCCGCCTGCTGCGGGTGGCGCACCTGGACGCGCTGCTGTGCATCGTCGTCACCGGCATCGTCTACCACACGGTCCTGGCCGGCACGGTCCCGGGGCTCACGCAGGCGGGCCAGCTGTCGAACGTGCTGCTGCACCTGGCGTCTCCCGTGCTCGCGGTGGTCGTCTGGCTCCTCGCCGGCCCGCGACCACGGGTGGACGCCCGGACCGTCGCCTGGTCCGTCGTCGGACCGCTCGCCTGGATCGCCTACACGTTCGTGCGGGGCGCCGTCGTCGGCTGGTACCCGTACCCGTTCCTCGACGTCGGCGAGCTGGGCCTGGCGCGCGCCATGGTCGACGCCGGGCTCGTCGCGGCGGTGTTCCTCCTGCTCGCGCTCGCCGCGCTCTGGGCGGACCGCCGGCTGCCCGCCGCACCGGGCGGGCGATGAGTTCCCGGTCCCGCGCTGGTCTCAGCCGGCGCGCCGCACGAGCGCCGGGAACCGGAGCACTCGCATGGGACGGCTCGTCTACTCGATGATCACCTCGCTCGACGGCTACGCCAAGGCGGCGGACGGCGACCTCGGCGCGGCCGCGGAGGACCCGGAGGTGCACACGTTCGTCAGCGACGTCTTCCGCGACGTCGGCACGTACCTCTACGGCCGGCGGATGTACGAGACGATGGTCTTCTGGGAGACCGCCGACGCCGACCCCGACCTGCCCGCGCACATCGCGCAGTACGCCCGCGAGTGGCAGGCGACCGACAAGGTCGTGTACTCCACCACGCTCGAGACGGTGTCCAGCGCGCGCACCAGGATCGAGCGCTCCTTCGCCAACGGCCTGATCTACTCGCGCTACCGGACGCGCTGAGCCGAACCACGCCCGCTCACCCGCCGGCCGCCTGCGGCTCCAGCCCTTCCCACCACGGCCCGTACCCGAGCCGCGCCTGTTCCCAGGCCACGACGTCGCGCGCGAGCGAGCCCTCGGTGACGTCCACCGCGGCCACCGCGGCGGCGGCGACGCTCGACGTCCGCACGTAGTCGTCGAACACCTGCTGCTTGCCGGCCGACAGCTCCACGACCCGCTCGTCCACGCCGTCCTCCGCGAGCAGCCGGTGCGCGTGCACCGCCCGGACCTGGCCCATGCGGTGCAGCCGTGCGACCGCCTGCTCCTCGGCGGCCGGGGTGAGCTGCGGCTCGCACAGCACCACGACGCTGGCCGCCTGCAGGTTGAGCCCCGTCCCGCCCACGGAGATCTGGGCCACCAGCACGGCGCCACCGTCGTCGGCGGTGAAGGCGTCGACCAGCCCCTGCCGGTCGGCGACGGGCACGTCGCCGGTCAGCGGGCCGTGCACGCGGGCGCCGCGGGTCCCCAGGGTCGCGGCCACGGTGTCCAGCACGGCGCGGAAGTAGGAGAAGACGACGACGCTGCGGCCCTCGTCGCGCGCCTCCTCCACGATCTCGACCAGCCGTGCGAGCTTGGCGCAGGCGGCGATGCCACCGTCGCCGCCGGACGACCACGCCGCCTGGCGCATCGCCATGAGGTTCCCCGCCGCGACCGCCTCGCGGTAGGCGCGGTCGTCCGCGCGGCTGAGGTCCACCCAGCTGTCGGCGGCGATGACGCCGGGGAGCTCGACCAGCACGTCCTCCTGGTTGCGCCGCAGGTAGACCGGCGCCACGGTGCGCCGGAACGCGTCCGGCCCGAGCAGCCCCAGGTGCGACGGGAGGCGCGCGACGAGCTCCGGCTGGAGCACGCGCACGAGCTCGAGGAAGTCCTCGAGCCGGTTGTCCATGGGCGTCCCGCTGAGGAACAGCACCCGCCACACGAGACGGGCCCAGCGGCCCACCGCCCGCGCCCGCCGGGTGCGCGGGTTCTTCACGTAGTGCGCCTCGTCGACGACGAGGAGGCCCACCGCGCCGACGTCGGTCGGCACCGCCGGGAGGCCCTCGAAGCTGGTCAGCCCGACACCGCCCTCCGCGACCCACGCGTCCGTCGCGGCGTCGCGCCCGTCCCCGTGCAGGCGGTGCGCCGTGAGCGTGGTGCGGTGCTCCACCTCGCGCGCCCAGTTCGCGAGCAGGCTCGCGGGGCAGACCACGAGGAAGCGGCGCTCGCCGGACGCCGCGAGGTCTGCCATCACCGCGAGCGCCTGCACGGTCTTGCCGAGCCCCATCTCGTCGCCGAGAAGTGCTCGGCCCTGGTTGAGCGCGAACCGCGCCCCGAACTCCTGGTAGCCGCGCAGCGACACCCGCATCGCCGCGAGGTCGAGGGGGCGCGCCCCGACGCGGTCGACGAGGTCCTGCGGCAGGAGGCCCCGCGCGGCGAGCGCGTCCTGCGCCTGCGGCACGATGTCGACCAGCGTCGTGTAGTACTCGGCGGAGCGCCGCGCGAAGTCGGCGGCGAAGTCGAGCACGCCGGGGTCCGGCTCCCGGACGGCGGTGCCGAGCGCGTCGAGCGTCGCGGGCAGGTCCGCGAGGATGCGGGAGGCGTCCCACGCCTGCAGCGAGGCGAGGGCGGCGGCCGTCGTACGGCGCGTCGCGGGCAGCGCGAGCCACAGGCGTACGGCGTGCCGGGCGCGGCGCGCCGCGGGCAGCGCGGCCGTGACCGTCGAGGCGTAGTCGGTCAGGGCGGCACGGTGCGGCTCGACGAGCGGTCGCAGCCGCATGACGCGGTGGAGCAGCGCGAGGAGCCGGTCGGCGCCCTGGGGCGTCGGGAGCCCGGCACGGTCGATCCCGACGCGCAGCGGCCGCAGGCCCGCGGCCGCATCGGCGAGCTGCGCGACGGCGGCCACGACACCGCGCGCCGTGGTGTCGCCGACGCCGGGCAGGGCGGCGAGGTCCTTCTCGCCGACGTCGAGCAGGTCCGCGGCGGTCAGGAACCCGGCCGCCTGGACGGCCGCCAGGCGGAGGTTGCGGTCGGTCATCTCGCCCAGGCGCGCGCTGTCGATGTGGGCGAGCTCCTCGCGCACGCGCCGCCGCTCGTCGTCGCGCGCCCACGCCGCGACGGCGACGGCCACCCCGTCGAGGTGGTCGAGCACGGCCTGGGCCGCTCCCGCCAGGCCGGCGTGCCGGTCGACGAGCGCGCGTGCCGCCCGCCCCGGCTCGACCGGGGCGGCGGGAAGGATCGGGTCGGCGGCCACGCGCCGAGGGTAGGGCACCAGGGTGTTCGCGGCGTAGGACGATGCCGAGGGACCGGGGTCGTGGCCCACGACGCGCGGTGCGGCAGGTGGGTGTGGTGACTACGCCGACGATCAGGGCCGCCGTCCGGCGGTCGTCCCGCCGGGGCGCGGCCCACCCCGGCACGAGGTCGCCCGACCCGTCGCGCACCTCGACCCGCGGGACCACGCCGAGCGTCGAGTGCACGAGCACTCGCAGTCGGTCGGTCGTCCGGTCGTGGTGCGGCACGTCGTCGTCCCTCTCGTCGCTGTCACGGACAAGGGCAGGCTATGCGTGACAGCGCCGCGGGCGCCGACCGGGCGTCAGGAGCCGAGGTCGAGCACCGGCCAGTCCGCCAGGTCCGCGCGCATGCGTCGGTCGTGGGTGGCGACGACGACGGCGGCGGGGGTGGCGACCAGGGCCCGGGTCAGCTCGTCCACGAGGTCCACGGACAGGTGGTTCGTCGGCTCGTCGAGCAGCAGCAGGTGCGGCGCGTGCAGCAGCGCCCTCGCGAGCTCGAACCGGCGCCGCTGCCCGGCCGACAGCTCCGCGAGCGGCCGCTCGAGGTCCTCCTCGCTCAGCAGCCCCAGCGCCGCCACGGGCACGACGTGCTCCGGGTCCAGCTCGCCACGCTCCAGCAGCCCCAACGCCTCGGCCGCGTAGGCGTCGAAGCCGGTCCGCGGCGCGACCTCGTCCGGCGTGGCCCCGGAGGGGTGTCCGAGCGCCGCCTCCTGGGTGACGACCCCCAGCCGCGCGCCCGCGGTGACCGCGCGCGCGCCGCGGGCGAGCGGCACCCGGCCCGCGAGTGCCGCGAGCAGCGTCGACTTACCCGTCCCGTTCGGCCCGACGACCAGCAGCCGGCCCGACGGCGGCACCGCGACGCGGGTGCCGGGCAGGTCGAGCCTGACGGCGCCCGCCCGGTCGCCGCCCTCCGCCACGACCCGCGGGGATCGCAGCTCGACGAGCGGGTCGGCCGGGTCCCAGCCCGGCGACATCGACGGCAGGTCCGGGAACGCCAGCCGCGCGGGCGGCACGGGGACCTCGACGGCCTCGGCCTCGAGCTTCTGCACCAGCCGGTCGGCGGCCTTGACGTGGATGCGGGCGCGGGTGGCGCGGCGGTGCTTCTGCGACCCCTTGGCCGGGCGCCACTCGTCCGAGAGCCCCTCGTAGGACGCGTCCAGCCGCTCCGCGAGCACGCGGGCGCGCTCCTGCTCCACGCGGTAGCGCTGGCGCCACCGGTGCAGCGCCTGGTTCTTCGCGAACCGGTACGCGAGGTAACCCGGCTGCCCGTACAGCACGGGCTTGCCGTCCATCGACGGGTCGAGGTCGAGGATGGCGGTGGCGACGTCGTCGAGCAGCTCGCGGTCGTGCGTCACGACCACCACCCCGCCGTGCCACGCGACCAGCTCGCCCGTGAGGTACTCGATGGCGGAGTCGTCGAGGTGGTTGGTGGGCTCGTCCAGGAGCAGCAGGTCGGCCCGCTCGGCGAGCCGGCACGCGAGGCGCACCCGGTACCGCTGCCCCACGGACAGGGTGTCCAGCCGGCGGTCGGGGTCGCGCACCGCCCCGAGGCGGGTGAGCGCGACGTCGACCCTCCGGTCGGCGTCCCACGCGGCCAGGTGCTCGGCACGTGCCAGCAGCCCCGACAGGCGGCGGAGGTCGCCGGTCTCGTGATCGAAGGACGCGGCCTCCTTCTCGATCTCGGCCGCGAGCGCGCGCAGCCCGGCGAGCGTGCGCCGCACGAGGTCGCCGACCGTCTCCCCCGGCGTCGTGGCGAGCTCCTGCTCGACCAGCGCGACGCTCCCCTTGCGACGCAGCTCGCCGCGGCCGGCCTTCAGGTCACCGGCGAGGAGGTGCAGCAGGGTCGACTTGCCGGAACCGTTCTCCCCCACCACGCCCAGGCGCGTGCCGTCGGAGACGCGCAGGGTCACGCCGGCGAGCACCGGGCGGCCGGGATAGGCGAACGCGAGGTCCGTGGCGGTGAGCTGCACCCGTCGATCCTAGGTGCGCGGACCCACCGCATAAGGTGGCGGCATGACTTCCCCCGCTTCCGAGGCCACGCCTGACGCTGCCCTCCGCGCCGACGGCCGCACGCCCGACCAGCTCCGCCCCGTCACGATCACCCGCGGCTGGACGCAGAACGCCGAGGGCTCCGTGCTGGTGGAGTTCGGCAGCACCCGCGTGCTGTGCACGGCGTCGTTCACCGAGGGCGTGCCGCGCTGGAAGAAGGGCTCGGGCGAGGGCTGGGTCACCGCGGAGTACGCGATGCTCCCCCGCGCCACGAACGAGCGCAGCCAGCGTGAGTCGGTCAAGGGCAAGATCGGCGGCCGCACGCACGAGATCTCGCGCCTCATCGGTCGCGCGCTGCGCGCCGTCGTCGACGTCTCGGCCCTCGGCGAGAACACGATCGTCCTCGACTGCGACGTCCTGCAGGCCGACGGCGGCACCCGCACCGCGGCGATCACGGGCGCGTACGTCGCGCTCGCCGACGCCGTCGCGTGGGGCACCCGCCACGGTCACGTCACCGGCGGCAAGAAGGTCCTCACCGACTCGGTCGCGGCCGTGAGCGTCGGCATCATCGACGGCACCCCGATGCTGGACCTGCCCTACGTGGAGGACGTGCGCGCCGAGACGGACATGAACGTCGTGACGACCGGCTCGGGCACGTTCGTCGAGGTGCAGGGCACGGCGGAGCACGCGCCGTTCGACCGCGCCGAGCTCGACGCGCTGCTCGACCTCGCCGTCGCCGGCACGGCCGACCTCACCGAGATCCAGCGCGCCGCGCTGGCGCGGGAGCTGTGAGCGTGCCCGTGGCGGACTCGGTGACCGTCCCCGCCGGCGCCCGCCTGGTGCTGGCCACGCACAACAGCAAGAAGCTCGTCGAGCTGCGCGCCATCCTGCGCGAGCAGCCGGGACTGGACGCGCTGCCGGACGACGCCGTGGTGACGGCGGGCGACCTGGGCGCGCCGGAGCCGGTCGAGGACGGGGTGTCCTTCGTCGAGAACGCGCTCCTCAAGGCGCGGGCGCTGGCCGCCGCCACCGGACTGCCCGCCGTCGCCGACGACTCCGGCCTGAGCGTCGACGTCATGGGCGGCGCGCCCGGCATCTTCTCCGCGCGCTGGTCGGGTCGGCACGGTGACGACGTGGCGAACCTCGAGCTGCTGCTGGCTCAGCTGTCGGACGTGCGCGACGAGCACCGCGCGGCGGCGTTCGTCTGCGCGGCGGCGCTCGTGACCCCGGACGGCCGCGAGGAGGTGTGCCTCGGCGAGATGCCCGGCACCCTGGTGCGCGCCCCGCGCGGGGACAACGGCTTCGGCTACGACCCGATCCACGTGCCCGTCGAGCAGGCCCCGGCCGCCGACGGCACGCCCGGCACGCGCACGTCGTCCGAGCTCGAGCCGGCGGAGAAGAACGCCATCAGCCACCGCGGCAAGGCGTTCCGTGCCCTCGCCCCGGCGGTCGCCGCCGCCCTCTGACGGTTGTGGGTGCGATCGTGGCCCGGTTCCGAGTCGGAACCGGGCCACGATCGCACCCACAACGGTCAGGAGGTGCGGCGGCGGGCGGCGAGGGACGCGAGCGCCCGCCAGCCCAGCATCGTCACGCCCAGGAAGACGGCGGTGACGATCGCGAAGGAGACCTCGACGCCGCCGATGCCGAGCACGGGCCGCAGCACCAGGCCGAGCACGACGGCGGCGAACCACACCGCCACGCCGGTGGGCCACACCTGCGCAGGGGCGCGCCAGGCGCGCGTCGCGAGCCAGCCGACGACGAGGCCGACGAGGAACGGCACGGCCACGAGGGCGACGTGACCGACGCCCGCCGTGGCGTGGCTGAGCGTGCCCACGACGGTGAACACCAGCACGCAGACGACGTCGCAGACGGCGGCGGGCCACGCGGGCAGGTTCGTGGACCGGGGCGTCGGGGCCGCCGACGAGGAAGGGGAGCTCACGGGCCTGAGGCTACCCGTCACAGCTCGTGCACCCCGCCGGCCGTCGCGACCGCGACGGGCCCGTCGTAGGCCGACCGGGCCTCGGCCACGGCGACGTCCGGCGCGTTCCAGACCGGAAGGTGCGTGAGCAGCAGGCTCCGCACCCCGGCGGCCGCGGCGGCCTCGCCCGCCCGCCGGCCGGTGAGGTGGATGCCGCGCTCGACGCCGTCGTCGCGCCCCTCCTGGAACGCCGCCTCGCACAGGAAGAGGTCGGCCCCCCGCGCGCCTTCGACCAGGCGGTCGCACGCGTCCGTGTCGCCGGAGTAGACGAGCGTGACCCGCTCCCCCGGGCGGACCGACGACGGCCCCGTCACGCGGATGCCGTACGCCTCGACCGGGTGGTACACCGCGAAGGGCTCCAGCTCGAACGGGCCGACGCGCACCGCGGTGCCGGGCCGCCAGGCGCGGACGTCGTACTCGCCGTCCATCGACTCGCCCGGCGCCAGGCCGTACATCGCCGCGGCGCGCTCGACCGTGCCAGCCGGCCCGAGCACGGGCAGCCGCCGCCCGACGCCGGTGCGGGCGCCGCCGCGCTCCGGGTGGTAGCGCAGGTACACGTAGAGCCCGGACAGGTCCGCGCAGTGGTCGGGGTGCAGGTGGGACAGCGCGACGGCGTCCAGGTCCAGCGGGTCGACGTGCCGCTGCAGCGCACCGAGCGCCCCGTTGCCGAGGTCGAGCACGACGTTCCACTCCCGCTCGCCGTCGTGCGCCTGCAGCAGGTAGGCGGACGCGGGCGACGCCGGCCCGGGGAAGGACCCCGAGACCCCCACGGTGACGAGCCTCATGCGGCCTCCACCAGGGTCACCTCCGGCCCCAGGAACCGGCGCGCGAGCTGCTCGAACGGCTCGGGCGCCCCCGTCGCGAGAAACCGGTGCTCCGGCGGTGGCGCGTCGGGCGAGCGCTCGAGGCCGTGCTCGACGAGGTTGCGGTACACGTCCTTGGCCGTCTCCTCGGCGCTGGAGACGAGGGTGACGTCCTCGCCCATCACGTACGAGACGGCGCCCGCGAGCAGCGGGTAGTGCGTGCACCCCAGGACGAGCGTGTCGACGCCCGCGGCCTTCACCGGGTCGAGGTAGCGGTGCGCCACCTCCAGGACCTCGGGCCCCGACGTCAGCCCCTGCTCCACGAGCGGCACGAAGTCCGGGCACGCCTGGGTGGTGATCTCCAGGCCCGGCGTCACGTGGAAGGCGTCGTCGTACGCGCGCGAGTCGATCGTGGTCTTCGTGCCGATGACGCCGATGCGCCCCGTCTTCGACGTGAGCACCGCGCGGCGGGCGGCGGGCCGGATCACCTCGACGACGGGGATGCCGCGCCGCACGGTGTACCGCTCGCGGGCGTCGGGCAACGCCACCGCGGTGGCGGAGTTGCAGGCGATGACCAGCATCTTCACGCCCTCGTCGACCAGCCGGTCCATCACCGCGAGCGCCATCGCGCGCACGGCGGCGAGCGGCTTCGGCCCGTACGGGCTGTTCGCCGTGTCCCCCAGGTAGAGCACCTGCTCGTGGGGCAGCTGGTCGAGGATGGAGCGCGCGACGGTCAGCCCGCCGACGCCGCTGTCGAAGATCCCGATGGGGGCGTCGTTCACGCGAGGAAGCCTAGTCGCGACGGACCGTCACGACCCCGGGGAGTGAGCGGCGACACGGCGTGGCGCCCGCCACAGCAAAGCCCCCGCCTGCGCCGACGTGCCGGTCGTCGGGCCCGCGCCGTCAGGCCCCCGCGCGCCCCGCACGCAGGTCCGCGAGCATCTCGTCGACCAGCGACTCCTGCGCGAACCCGGCGGCCACGAACACCCCGCCCCAGTATCGCCGCTCGCTGCCGGTCAGCCCGACCCGCTCCCAGCCGGCGTACTCGTCCGGGGCGTCGGCCTCCTCGGGCTCGTCCAGGTCGTCGTCCTCGTCGGCGTCGAGGCCAGCCAGGACGTCGTCGTGCAGGGTCTCGACGTCCGCGTCGTCGACCAGCCCCAGCCGCTCCGCCAGCACGAGCCGCACGTCGGTCAGCGCGCCCGCGAACTCCTGCGCGGACTCACGCGGCACGACGAGCTCCGCCCCGTCGCGCGGGTCGTCCGGCAGCACGTCCGGGGAGTCGATCGCGTCGGCGAACGTGACGAGCCGGGCCACCTTCCCGGCGGCCAGGTCCGTCTGCGTCAGGTGCCGGAACTCGGCGGCGACGTCGGCGTCCTCGTCGTGCGCGTCGGGCAGCAGGCGCTGCACCGCCGGGTCCTGCGGCACCCGGGCGACGCCGGTGAACGCGACGCCGTCGCCGACCTCGATCCCGGGCTCCAGCCCCGACTCCGCGCGCACCAGCTCCGCGACGTCGCGCGCGACGCGCCCGAGCACCTCCCGCTCGACGTCGTCCCACCGGGCGACGTAGCCCGCCGGCGCGGACCGGAACGGCGTCATGCCGCACCTCCGTCGAGACCGGTCGCGCCGCCGTCGGACGAGCCCGACTGCCGCAGCGTGGCCCACAGCCCGAACCCGTGCATCGCCTGCACGTCCACCTCCATGCGCTCGCGCGGGCCCGACGACACCACGGCGCGCCCGTCGTGATGGACCTGCAGCATCAGCTTCTGCGCCTTCGCCGGCGGGTAGCCGAAATAGCTCTCGAAGACGTAGCTCACGTACGACATGAGGTTCACCGGGTCGTTCCACACGATCGTCACCCACGGGTCCGCGACGGCCGTCGCCGCGTCGGCCCTGGTGTCGGACTGCGTCTCGCTCTCCACCTCCGTCGCCGCGGCCATCCTCGAGGATGTCGTCGCGGAGATCGCCGCGCGCGTCGTCGTCTGCCCGTTCACGCGCCCAGCGTAGGCACAGCCGCCCGTCGGTCGTCGACCGTCCGCCTGGCGGGCTTCACCCTGCCGGACCAGCGCGGGAGCCCTACCGTGTCCCCATGACCGACGAGCCCCGGGGCGGCGCCGCCCCGTCGCTGCAGGCCGTCCCGGCCGCCCCGCTCCCGTCCGTCCGCCCGTCGGTCGCCCTCCTCACCGACCGGTACGAGCTGACGATGCTGCAGGCGGCCCTCGCGGACGGCACCGCGCACCGGCACTGCGTCTTCGAGGTGTTCACGCGGAGGCTGCCGGCCGGGCGGCGGTACGGCGTCCTCGCGGGCACGGGACGCATCCTCGAGGCGCTCGCCCACTTCCGCTTCGGTGACGCCGAGCTCGCCTACCTCGAGCGCGCGGGCGTCGTCGACGACCGGACCGTCGACTTCCTGCGCGGCTACCGCTTCACGGGCACGATCCAGGGGTACGCCGAGGGCGAGATCTTCTTCCCGGGCTCGCCGGTGCTGCAGGTCGAGGGCACGTTCGCCGAGGCGGTGCTGCTCGAGACGCTGATCCTGTCGATCCTCAACTACGACTCCGCCATCGCGTCCGCCGCGTCGCGGATGACCAGCGCCGCCGTGGACCGCCCGGTGCTCGAGATGGGCTCCCGGCGCGCCCACGAGCAGGCCGCCGTCGCGGCCGCGCGCGCCGCGGTCGTCGGCGGCTTCACGGGCACGTCGAACCTCGAGGCGGGCATGCGGTACGGCCTCGACACCATCGGCACCGCCGCGCACGCGTTCACGCTCCTGCACGACGACGAGCGCTCGGCCTTCGACTCGCAGGTCGCGTCGCTCGGGTCGGGCACCACCCTGCTGGTCGACACCTACGACGTGCGGCGCGGCGTCGAGAACGCGGTCGCCGCGGGCGGGACGTCGCTCGGCGCGGTCCGCCTCGACTCGGGCGACCTCGGCGTCCTCGCCGTCGAGGTGCGACGCCAGCTCGACGACCTGGGCGCCACCGGCACGAAGATCGTCGTGACGTCCGACCTCGACGAGCACGCGATCGCCGGGCTCGCGGCGATGCCCGTCGACGTCTACGGCGTCGGGACGTCGCTCGTCACGGGATCCGGCGCGCCCACCTGCGGCATGGTCTACAAGCTCGTCGCGCGCGCCGATCCCTCCGGCGTGCTGCAGCCGGTGGCGAAGGCGTCCACGCACAAGACGAGCCAGGGCGGACGCAAGGGGGCGGCGCGCCGCTACGGGCCCGACGGCCGCGCCGTCGAGGAGGTCCTCGTCACCGGTCCGGACGACCTGGTCGTGGCCTGGTCCCCCGAGGACGGCGGCGCCCTGCACGACGGGCAGGGCGACGAGCCCGCCGACGGCGAGCGCCCCGACCTGCGCAGCCTGCTCGTGCCGCTCGTCGTGGACGGCGCCGTCGACTCGCGCTGGGTGGGCGCCTACGGCGTGCAGAACGCGGCCCGCCACCACCTCCAGGCCCGTGCGGAGCTGCCGCGCGGCGGCCGCCGGCTCTCCGCCGGGGACCCCGCGATCCCCACGGTGGACCTCGTCCTGCGCTGAGCTGGCACGATGCGGGCCGTCTTCGTCCACGGCGCGGGCTCGGCAGGCGCCGAGGCCTGGCCCGAGCAGGCGGCGCTCGCGGAGCCGGGGTGGTCCTTCCTGCCACGGGATGGCGTCGCGGACGTCGCGGTGCACGACGCCCGCCGCGTCCTTGACCTGCTCCGCGGCACGGGCGGTGGACACGTGGTCGCGCATTCGTACGGAGCGAACGCGGCAGTCCTTGCCGCTCAGCAGGAGCCAGCGCTCGTGGCCTCGCTGGTGCTCCTCGAACCGGCCTGCCTCGACCTCGCGCGGGGGATGCCGGCCGTCGAGGAGCACATCGCGGCAATGACACCCGTCTTCGCCGCTGCAGGCGACCTGTCGGTTTCGACCCGCGAGTTCTCGCGCCGGTTCGCCGCCGGGATGGGGGCGCGCCCTCCCGATCTGCCTGACGACGTGCTCGAGCAGCGCGTCACCCGGCTGCGGGCCCTTCGCCCACCCTGGGGCCTCGGCCTCGACCCGACGAGGCCGATCCCCCGCAGGACGCTGGTCGTCACAGGGGGCTGGAGCCCTCTGTACGAAGAGACCGCCGAGGCGCCCGTCGGCGCCGGGGCCCGGCACGTCACGGTCGCGGGCGCCGGCCACCGCGTCCAGGACGCTGCCCGGGCGACCGAGATCCTCCGGGAGCACTGGCGCGGGTGACGCTGCCGCGCCACGGCCGACGTGGTGCCTACTTCTTCCCGACGAACCAGCCGCGTACCATCTCGACGCGCGCGGTGAGCTGGTCGGCCGTGGCCAGCGGCACCTCGGGCCCGCCGCATCGGCGACGCAGCTCGTTGTGCACCGAGCCGTGCGGCGTGCTGGACTTGCGCGCCCACGCGGACACCAGCTTGGACAGCTCCTTGCGCAGGTCTGCGGCCCGCCGGTGCTCGGCCTCCGACTGCTCCAGCGCGGCCTCCGACGCCGTCGCGCCGCCGCGGCCGCGCACCTGCTGCGCCTGCCGCTGCCGCAGCAGGGTGGTGACCTGGTCGGCCTCGAGAAGCCCCGGCAGCCCGAGGAAGTCCAGCTCCTCCGCGGAGCCGATGTCCGCGCCCGTGCCGAACTCGCCGCCGTCGAACAGGACCCGGTCGAACGACGCCTGCGCCTCGAGCGCCTCGAAGGAGCCGAGGAGCTCGCCCGACGCCTTCTCCTCCCGGTTGGCCGCCGCGAGCAGCTCGGCCTCGGGGTCGTACTCGATCCCCTGCTCCTCGGCCGTCTTCGGGCGGTCGAGCGCGTGGTCGCGCTCGAGCTCCATGCCGTTGGCCAGCTCGAGCAGGAGCGGCACGCTCGGCAGGAAGACCGACGCCGTCTCGCCGCGCTTGCGGGCGCGCACGAAGCGGCCCACGGCCTGCGCGAAGAACAGGGGGGTCGAGGTGCTCGTGGCGTAGACGCCGACGGCGAGCCGCGGCACGTCCACGCCCTCGGAGACCATGCGCACGGCGACCATCCAGCGCGAGTCGCTCTGCGCGAACTCGTCGATGCGGGCGCTCGCGCCGTCGTCGTCGGACAGGACGACGGTCGGGCTCTGGCCGGTCAGCCGGGCCAGGTGCCCGGCGTACGCGCGCGCGTCCGTCTGGTCCGTCGCGATGACGAGGCCGCCCGCGTCGGGCACGACGCGGCGCATCTCCGTGAGCCGCTTGTCCGCCCCGGCGAGCACCGACGGGATCCACTCGCCGTTCGGGTCCAGCGCGGTGCGCCACGCCTGGGCGTGCATGTCCTTCGTCATCGCCTCGCCGAGGCGGGCGCTGACCTCGTCGCCCGCCTTGGTGCGCCAGCGCATGTTGCCCGAGTAGGTCATGAACAGCACGGGCCGCACGACGTGGTCGCGGAGCGCGTCGCCGTAACCGTACGTGTAGTCCGCCTTGGACCGCCGGATGCCCTCGCGGTCCTCCTCGTACGTGACGAACGGGATCGGCGCCGTGTCGGACCGGAACGGCGTGCCCGTCAGCGCGAGACGCTTGGTCGCGTCCTCGAACGCCTCGCGCACGGCCTCGCCCCAGCTCAGGGCGTCACCGCCGTGGTGCACCTCGTCGAGGATGACGAGGGTGCGCGCGGCCTCCGTACGCGCACGGTGCAGCGCCGGCTTGGCCGCCACCTGCGCGTACGTGAGGGCGACGCCGTCGTAGTGCGAGCCGTGCCGGCCCTGGCTGTTCTTGAACGACGGGTCGATCCGGATGCCGACGCGCGCGGCGGCGTCCGCCCACTGGTGCTTGAGGTGCTCGGTGGGCGCGACGACGGTCACGCGCCGCACGACCCCCGCCTCGAGCAGCTCGGTGGCGACGCGCAGCGCGAACGTCGTCTTGCCCGCGCCGGGCGTCGCGACCGCGAGGAAGTCCCGCGGGTCGCGCTGCCGGTACTGCTCGAGCGCCTCGGCCTGCCAGGCACGCAGGTTGGACGCGGTGCCCCACGGCGCACGGCGCGGGAACGCGGGGCTGAGGTGGGACGCCGCCGACGACGACGGCGACTGCGGCAACGGCTTGGCCGCGGGTTCCGCGGCCGCCGCGAAGAGGTCGAAGGTGTCGGGATCGGGGGTGGACTCGGGCTCGGGAAGCGGCTGCGCGCTCACTTGCCGGAGTCGCCCTCGCCGCCCTCGCCGTCCTGCGGGTCGCGGAGGCCGTCGTAGATCTCCTTGCAGACCGGGCACACCGGGAACTTCGACGGGTCGCGACCCGGCACCCACACCTTGCCGCAGAGCGCGATCACGGGCTTGCCCGACAGGGCCGACTCCATGATCTTCTCCTTGCGCACATAGTGCGCGAAGCGCTCGTGGTCGCCCGGCTCCGCGGCCTGCTCGCGGGTGTCGGGGCGCTCCAGCACGCTGGTGCCGGCCCCGGTGTCCTGCGAGGGGTCGGCGGGCGGGGTGGAGAGGGGATCGCTCATGCCGGGCAGTCTACGACGGACCCCCCGACGCTCCCCCGCCCCGCCGGCCCCCGTGCCGCGGATCCGGGCACGGATCACAGGCCCTGCCAGTCGGGCTTGGAGGCGAACGTCTGGCGGTAGTAGTCCCCGAGCTGCAGCCGGGAGGCCGCCGCGTCGTCGACCAGCACCGTGGCGTGCGGGTGCAGCTGCATCACCGTGCCCGGCCACATCGCGGAGATCGGACCCTCCACGAGCTGGTGCACCGCCTCGGCCTTCTGCCGCCCGGTCGCGAGCAGCACCAGGTGCCGCGCGGCCATGATCGTGCCCAGCCCCTGGGTGAGGCAGTGCGTGGGCACCTGCTCCACGTCGTCGTCGAAGAACCGCGCGTTGTCGAGACGCGTCTGCGCCGTCAGGGTCTTGATCCGCGTGCGCGACGCCAGCGACGAGCCCGGCTCGTTGAACGCGATGTGCCCGTCCGTGCCGATCCCCAACAGCTGCAGGTCCACCCCGCCCGCGGCCTCGATCGCCCGCTCGTAGGCCGCGCACGCCCCGGGGATGTCCGCGGCCAGCCCGTCCGGCCCGGACACCTGGTCCGCGGGCCACCCGACCCGCGAGGCGATCTCCGTCTCGATCACGTTGCGGTACCGCTGCGGGTGCCCCGCGTCCAGGCCCACGTACTCGTCCAGCATGAAGCCCCGGGCCTGCGCGAACGACAGCCCCTCCTCGCGGTGGCGGCGTGCCAGCTCGTCGTACACCTTCAGCGGGCTCGACCCCGTCGCCAGCCCCAGCACCGTGGCCGGCTCACGACGCAGCAGCGCCTCGATCGCGTCGGCCGCCAGCACGGCCAGCTCCTCGGCGGGGGCGATCACGACTTCCATGGGGGCTCCAGTCTCTCGGGTACGGGATCGGGTCCATCATCCCGTCGTCGTGCCGTCATCGTGCCGACATCGTGCCGTCGTCGGCATGGTCCGCGCCGCGACGTGCGCGGACGGGTCAGTCGTCGGAGGTCGCGGGCGCGTTGAGCATCGGCGTGAGGCGGGCGTCGAACTCCTGCGCGAGGGTCGCGACGTCGCCGCCGTCGGCGATGCGGCCGAACAGGTCCTCGTACACCCCGGCGGCCTCGATCGACGCCCACCCGGGGGCGGGCGGCGTGAGCTTCGAGGCGGCGGCCGTGCGGACCATCAGCCGGCCGAACCTGTCGCCCTTCATGAGCTCCTGGGCGTCCTCGTTCGCCGGGCCGAGCCCGGCGGCGGCGAGCTTCTCCTGGTACTCGTCGGAGAAGACGACGCGCAGCACGTCCTCGGCCAGCTCCGGGCTCGGCGACGTGGCCGAGACCGCGATGTTCGAGCCGCCGGCGAAGACGGGGGCCAAACCGCCGTCCACCCCCGGCAGGGCGAAGATGCTGAACGTGTCGGCGTCCTTCATCCCGTCGCGGACCAGCTCGCCCTCGTCGTTGCGCACGAGGTGGCCGATCGACCACCGCGCCCACGCGGGCGCCATGATCGTGGCCGCGGCGGGCGGCGCCTCCTCGACGCCGTCGTTGAGGAAGTCCCAGTACTCGACGTCCTTCTCCGTGGACGGCAGGTACGACGCGTTCTCGTACACGTCCTGCCACCTCTCGAGACCCTCGACGGTCTTCGGGTCCGACAGGGTCGAGACCCAGCCGTCGCCCTCCTTCACCGCGAGCTCCCCGCCGGCGGCGAACACCCAGGAGATGCCGTTGCGCCAGTCCTGGCCGCCCATCGCGAAGCCGGCGTGGTCGTCGTCGGTGAGCGCCTTGACGGACTCGCCGAACTCGGCCAGCGTCGTGGGCTTCTCGAGGCCCGCGGCCTCCCACAGGTCCTTGCGGTAGAAGACGTAGCGCGAGCCGAAGTAGTACGGCAGCGCGTAGTGGCGGTCGTCGACCGCCCCCGCCTCGACGAACGACTGCAGCAGCTTGTCGCCGCCCAGCTCCTCGTACAGCTCCGGCGAGATCTCGCGGAACGCGCCCGTGGTGGTGAACGTCGGGGACTGCGTGTTGCCGATCTCGACGACGTCCGGCGTGGTGGCCGGGTCCTCCAGCGCCTCGGTGAGGTCGGCGACGAGGTCGCCCCACTCCTGCTGCTCGATCGTGAGGGTCGCGCCCGGGTGCTCGTTCTCGAACTTCTGCACGAGGTACTCGCGGAGCTCGGGGGTGGTGTCCTCGCCGACCAGCCACATCGTGAGGTCCTTGTCCGGCGCCGCAGGCTCCGCCCCGGTGCCGAGCGCGGAGCATCCGGCCAGCGCGACCGTGATCAGGCCCGCGACCGCGGCCCCGGAGAGGGCCCTGGCCCGGCGCGCGGTCACGACGCCACCCCGTTGAGCGGGGCACGGCCGGCGACCGTCCGTCCCACGACCGCGGCGCCGACGGCGCCCACGGGCACGCGGCCGGGAGCGAGCCGCACGCGGTCGGCCAGGTGCAGCGAGCCGAGGAACCCGGAGTCCCGCGACTCGCGGACCAGCGCGGCGCGCACGGCCTCGAGGAGCGGCTCGCCGAGCTGCGCGACGCCGCCGCCCAGCACGACGTGCTGCACGTCGACCGTGAGGACCAGCATGCGCACGGCCGCGGCCACGGCCGAGGCGTAGACGTCGCGGGCCTCGAGCGCCGCGGGGACGCCGCGCTCGGCCGCCTCGAACAGCTCGACGGGCGCCGGGCGCCCCGAGTCGGTGGGCCAGAGCCGGGCGACGGCCGTCCCCGAGGCGTACAGCTCGAGGCAGCCCCGCTGCCCGCACGGGCACACGGGGCCGGACGGGTCGACCGGCACGTGCCCGATCTCGCCGGCCGCGCCGCCGAAACCGCGCCGCAGCTCGCCGTCGAGCACGAGGCCCGCGGCCAGGCCGGTGCCGAGGGCGAGGAACGCGAGGTCCACCTGCGCCCGCGGCGTGCCCGCCGCGGCCGCCTCCAGGTGGGCGGCGCCGAGCGCCGCCACGTTGAGGTCGTTCTCCAGGCCGACGGGGACGCCGCCGAGCTCGTCGCCCAGCAGCCGGGCGAGCGCCAGCGGCGCGGCGTCCACGCCCACGTTCACGGCGTGCCGCACCGTGCCGGCGGCCGGGTCGACGAGGCCGGGCATGCCCACGCCCACGCCGACGACGTCCGCGACGTCGACGCCGGCCTGCCGCGCGACGCCGCGCACGGCACGGGCCGCGCCCGCGACGACTCCCGCCGGGCCGCGCTCGGTCGCCAGCCGGGCCTGCGCCACGGTGACGCCGGCCGCGTCCAGCAGGACGGCGAGGGTCTTGGTGCCGCCGATGTCGAGCCCGACCGTGGGGCCTGCGGGGCGCAGGCGGTTCGCGGGGTTCAGGGGTGTGGCGTCGTCCACGTCAGCCCTTCACCGCCCCGGAGACCAGGCCGGACGTCATCCGGCCCTGCACGAAGAGGAAGAAGACGATCACCGGCACGGCGATGAGCGTCGAGGCCGCCATCACCTCGCCCCAGTCGATGCCACGGTTCGCCGACGCGGACAGGAAGCTGCGCAGCCAGATCGGCAGCGTCTGCCGGCTCTCGGCGGGCAGGATCACGAGCGCCGTCGTGAACTCGTTCCACGCCTGCAGGAACGCGTACACGCCCGACGCGACGAGACCCGGCGCGAGCAGCGGGAACGTGATCCGCAGGAACGCCTTGGTCCGCGAGAGGCCGTCGACCATGCCGGCCTCCTCGAGCTCGGCGGGGATGCCGGCGACGAAGCCGCGCAGCATCCAGATCGTGAACGGCACCAGCATCGCCGTGTACAGGACCGAGATGCCGAGCACCGAGTTGAGGCCGAGCACGGGCGTGCTCTCCCCCACGGTCGAGAGCATCTTGTACTGCGCGATGAACAGGCCCTCGGCGGGCAGCATCTGGATGAACAGCACCGCCAGGACGAAGCTCGTGCGGCCGCGGAAGCGCCAGCGGCTGATGGCCAGGGCGGCCAGGAACGCGAACGCCAGGACGAGCACGATCGTGACGCCCGTGATCATCAGGCTCATCCGCAGCGCGCCGCCGAAGCCGGAGCCCGTCAGGACGCTGGTGAAGTTGCTCAGGGTGAAGTGCGTGGGCAGGAAGCTCGGTGTGCTCGACCGCAGTCGCGCGGCCGGCGTGACCGCCGACAGCAGCATCCAGTAGACGGGGAACACCCAGACGAGGGACAGGACGACGCCCAGGACGCCCAGCAGGATCTTGCCGACCCGCGGCCGGGGGCGGCGCACCGCCGCACCGGCGTCGCGCACGGCGGGCGCGACGGCGGGCGCTGCCGTCCCGGTTCCGGTCTCGGTCGCGGCGCTCACGCGGCGTCCTCCTTCATGAGACTGCGCACGTACGGAGCTGCGAGCAGCACCGTGAGCAGCAGGACGAAGATCGAGACGGCGGCGGCGCCGGAGAAGTCCTGGCTGCCGATGCCGAGCTCGTAGATGAAGTTGCCCAGCAGGTTCGTCTCGGAGATCGGGGCTCCGGCGTCCTGCAGCAGGCGGATCTGCGCGAACACGCGCAGGTCCCAGATGATCTGCAGCAGCAGCACGATGGCGAGCACCGGGCGCACCAGCGGCAGCAGGATGTGGCGCAGGATCTGCGCGGGGCGGGCGCCGTCGAGCCGCGCGGCCTCGAGGACCTCCTCGGAGACCTGCGTGAGGCCGGCGTACAGCGACATCGCCACGAACGGCACCGACATCCACACGATGACCAGGGTCGCGACGACGAAGAACGTCAGCGGCTGCGCGAGCCAGGCGTAGCCCTGGTACTGGTCGAGGCCGATCTGCACGAGCAGCCAGTTGACGACGCCGGCGCGGTAGTCGAAGAGCCACCGGAAGACGGTCACCGCGGCCACGAGCGGGGTCGCCCAGGCCAGCAGGAGCACGATCTGCATCGTGATGCGCACGGCGGCGTGCACGGCCTTCATCAGCAGCGCCAGCCCGAGGCCGATCGCCACCGTGAGGAACGCGTTCACGAGGCAGAAGAGGATGGAGCGTCCCACGACGGTCCAGAGCCGGTCGTCGGAGAAGATCCGCGCGTAGTTGTCCAGCCCGGCGAAGGTCGGGGGTGCGCCGAACTGCTGCATCATCCCGAACTCCTGCAGCGAGGTCACGACCTGCCAGTACACGGGGTACCCGAGACCGACGAGGAGGATCAGCACCGCGGGGAGCAGCAGGAGGTAGGGGGTGGCCGGCTGGCGCCGACGGCGGATCGCGATGGTGGACGCGGGCGTCGCGGTGGTCATGCGGTCCTCCTTCCCGGTGGTCGTGGATGACGGGCGGAGCGGTGGGGCTGGCAGGGGGGACCAGCGAGGTGGCACCGCTCCGCCCGTCGGGGGTGGGGCTGAGAAGGGGTCAGCCCGCCTGGCCGTTGAGCATCGGCGTGAGCTTCTCGTCGTACTCCTTGGCGAGAGCCGTCACGTCACCGCCCTCGGCGATCTTCTGGAAGAGCTCCTCGTAGACCGAGGCGCCCTCCACGGCGGCCCAGCCGGGAGCGGCCGGGGTGAGCTTCGACGCCTCGGCGGTCGCCACGGTGACCTCGCCGAACTTGTCCGGGTTGCCGTCGGCGTCCACGGTCATGAGCTTGTTGAAGTCCGTGTTGGCCGGGCCGAGGCCCGCCTTGGCGAGCTGGGTCTGGTACTCGTCCGAGTAGATGATCCGCAGCAGGTTCTCCGCGAGCTCCGGGTGCTGCGACTTCGCGGACACCGCGACGTTCGAGCCGCCGGCGAACACCGGGGCCACGCCGCCGTCGACGCCGGGCAGCGCGAAGATGTCGAACTTGGTGTCGTCCGCCATGCCGTCGCGCACCTCCTTGCCGTCGTCGCCCTTGGTCATGTCACCGATGGACCAGCGGGCCCAGCCCGGCGCCATGATGGTCGCGCCCTCGGGCGCCGCACCGTCGGTGCCGTCGTTGATGAAGTCCCAGTACGCCTCGTCCTTGGCCGTCGCCGGCAGGTTCGACGCGTTCTCGAAGACGTCCTGCCACTGCTCGAGGCCCTTGACCGTGTTCGGGTCGGACAGCGTGGAGGTCCACTGGTCGCCGTCCTTGACGGCGAGCTCGCCGTCGTTCGCGAAGACCCAGGAGATGCCGTTGCGCCAGTCCTGGCCGCCCATCGCGAACCCGGACTGCTTCTTGGAGGTGAGCTCCTTGACGGAGTCGCCGAACTCCTCCAGCGTCTTGGGGACCTCGAGGCCGGCCTTCTGCCAGATGTCCTTGCGGTAGAACATGTAGCGCGAGCCGTAGTAGTACGGCAGCGCGTACTTGGTCTCGTCGATCGAGCCCGCCTCGACGAACGACTGCAGCAGCTTGTCGCCGCCCAGCTCGTCGTACAGCTCCGGCGAGATCTCGCGGAACGCGCCCGCGTAGGTGAACGTCGGCGCCTGGGTGTTGCCGATCTCGACGACGTCCGGGGTGTTCGCGGCGTCGGGCAGCGCGGTCGTGAGCTTGGTGACCAGGTCGGTCCAGTCCTGCTCCTCGATCGTCAGCGTCGAGCCGGGGTTCTCCTCGGCGAACGTGTCCTTGAGGTACTGGCGCAGCTCGTCGTTGGTGTCCGCACCGGCGAGCCACAGGGTGATGTCGCCGGCCTCGGGCGTGCCGCCGGTCTCACCGCTGGCCTCGTCGTCGGCGGGCGCGCACGCGGCGAGCGCGAGCGCCAGGGTCAGGCTCGTCGCCACGCCGGTGGCGACGACACGGGTCCTCTTCACTGGGGATTCCTCTCGATCTTTCTGGGGTCGATCTGAGCAGCACGGCGCCAGGGTCGGCGCTGCGGGTGCGGGTCCTTGAGTCGGGGTCAGGAGACCCCGAGCTGGGCGGCCAGCACCAGGACGGCCGCACCGGCGAGGACGACGTCCTCGTCGAGCGTGGCCATCCGCAACCGCAGTCCGGCGGCCGTGGCCGGCATCGTGCGGTCCGTCAGGGTCTGCAGGGCGGCGGTGCGCAGCGCACCGTCGAGCAGGTCGGCCGGGCCGCTGAGCAGCACCTCGCCGAGGTTCAGGGCGCCCACGACGGGCGCGAGGGCGACACCGAGAGTGCGGCCCACCCCGGCGAGCGCCTCGTCCGCGGCGGCCGGGTCCAGACCGGCGACGGCGCGGCGCAGGGCCGGGGCGGCGAGCACGGTCTCGAGGCAGCCGCGACGACCGCAGGCGCAGAGCTCGCCGTCGTCCACGACCGTGACGTGCCCGAGCTCGCCCGCGGCGTCGGCCGAGCCACGCACCCGGGAGCCGTCCACCATCACGCCGGCGCCCACGCCCTGCCCGACCGTGAGCACGAGCATCGAGTCGGCGGCGCCGCCGTACGTGTACTCGCCGAGGGCGGCGGAGTTCGCGTCGTTGGCCACGTGCACCGGCAGGGCCAGGCGGTCGGTGAGGATCGCGGCCAGCGGCAGGTCGGTCCACTGCCGGTTGGGGGCCTCGACGACGCGGCCGGAGTCGTCCACGACGCCGGGCGAGCCGACGCCCACCCCGATGACGGGGCGCGTGGCGGCGGAGATCAGCGTGCGCGCGAAGCGCGTGAGCAGGTCGACGAGCTCGTCGCCGACGTGCCCGGCCACCGGCAGCGAGCGGCGCACGACGGCCTCGCCCGTGAGCGTCATGACGGCGCCGCGCATGACGGCGTCGTCGGACAGGTCGACCGCCACGATCTGGTAGGCGTCGGTGCGCATCCCCACGAGGATCGCGGGCTTGCCGACCCGGCGGCCGGGCTGCACGCCCAGCTCCTCGACCAGCCCCTCGGCGAGGAGGACGTTCACCAGGTCGGAGATGGTCACGCGGGTCAGTGAGGTGGCCCGCGCCAGGTCGGCCCGGGAGGTCGGCCCCTCGTGGAACAGGTGCTGGAGCACCAGGGAACGGTTGTGTGCCCGGGCGTGCTCGGGGAGCACCTTGGAGGTGGCTCGCAGGCCGGCACCCAGACCTCGTCGTGCTGTGCGCGTCGTCGGCGTGGACATGTTTGTTAGTACAGCGTCTTAACAAGCCCGGTGTCAATCCGCGGCCCCCGCGCACGGGCAGGCGTGATCGGATCGTGACGCACCGGCGCCGCCGGGACGGTGGCGGGACGACGGCGGGCTGAGAGCGGGGCGGCGTCGCCCAAGGTCACGGTCTCGGCACGGTCGGGTCACGATCGAGCGGACGGCCCCGGGAGCGGCATCGCCGCGCCCTACGCTCTGAGCCATGCCCGCCACCCCGCGCCAGGCCAGGACCCGCCGCGCACCGCTCCGCACGGCCCTGGCAGCGACGCTCCTGCTGGCCGTGACGGCCTGTTCGTCGGGCGGCGCCGACTCGGGCGGGGCATCCTCCGGGGTGGAGGCCGACAGCGCCGGCACCGTCGCCGACGTCGGCGCCCCGGAACAGGAGGCGGGTGGGGCGGCCGTCGCGGAGAGCGCCGAGGAGCCCGGTGCCGCCGCGGCGCGCGAGATCGTCACCACCGGCAGCGCGACCCTCGTCGCCGACGACCCTGCGGCGGCCGCGACCCGCCTCGCGCGCCTCGTCGAGGAGGCCGGCGGCCGCGTCGAGCGGCGCTCGGAGACCGCCGCCACGGACGACTCGGCGGGGTCGGCCTCGATCACCGCGCGGCTGCCCTCCGACCGGATGACCGGCGCCGTCGAGGCGCTCGGCTCGCTCGGCACCGTCGAGAACGTCGACGTGGACAGCACCGACGTCACCGGCGAGGGGCAGGACCTCGACGCCCGCGTCGCCGCGCTGACGACCTCCACGGACCGGCTGCGCGAGCTCATGAGTTCCGCCGGGAGCACGGAGGACCTGCTCCAGGTGGAGCAGGAGCTGTCCGAGCGGCAGGCCGACCTGGACGCGCTCACCGCGCAGCGCCAGCGCCTGTCCGACCAGGTGGCGATGTCGACGCTCGATGTCGAGATCGTGCCCGAGCCGGTCGCCGCCGCGCAGTCGCGCGGCGGGTTCCTCGGAGGCCTCGCCTCGGGCTGGAGCGCCCTCGTCACGACGGTCCAGACGGTCGTGCTCGTGCTGGGCGTGCTGCTCCCGTGGCTCGCGCTCGGCGGGCTCGGCTACCTGGGCTACCGCTGGCTGCGAGGGCGCGCTCGCCCGGGCGCGGGCGACGACCCCTCGGACGGCCCGGACGACGGCGCCGGCGGCCCGGACGCTCCCCGGCCCGCCGCGCCCGACGAGGCCCCCGAGCCGGTGCCCGCCGGCCGCTGACGGATCGGCCCGCTTCGCTACTCCCCCGGCTCCGCGCCGTCGCGGCCCTCGACCCAGCCGCCCATCCCGGCCCAGCCGGCGGCCGCGCGCTCGACGGCGAGGTCGCGCGGCCAGCCCGCGACCCCCGGCCGCCGCTGCCAGGGCCGCGGCCCGTCGAGCGGGCGGTACTCGACGCCCGCGGCGTCGAGCCGGGCGAGGTGGCCGTCGCGCAGGCGCTCGTCGAACCCCGGTGCCGCGGGGTTCCACACCGCCTCCGCGAACGCGACGAGGCGCGGGAACGCCGCGTAGTCGACACGGCGTACCGAGTCGAGGTGCTCGCTCCACACCTGCGCCTGGGCACCCAGCACCGTGCCGGGCAGATCGCCGGCCAGCTCGGGACGCGCCTCCAGCAGCGCGGCCGGCAGCGGCTCGAACGCCCGTACGTCGGCGACCGTGCGCACGAAGCCGACGGGCACGGGCTCGTCGTCGCCCTCGGCGGCGCGGTGGTCGAGGTACACCTCCTGCTCGGGGGCCATCACGACGTCGTGCCCGGCCGCGAGGGCGTCCGCGGCCACGGCGTGCCCGCGCCAGCAGGTGACGACGACGTCCCGCGGCAGGTCGGGCCCGAACGCCTCGTCCCAGACGACGGCGCGGCGGCCCTTCGAGCGCAGGTGCTCGGCGAGCCGCGCGAGGAACCAGCCGTGCAGCCGGGCGATGTCCCCCACGCCGTCGGGGCCGACGAGGCCGAGCGCCGCGGCACGCTCGACGACGTCGGGCCGCTCGCGCCACGCCGTCGTGGGCACCTCGTCACCGCCGAGCGAGACGAACGGCGAGTCGAACACCTCGCACACCTCGTCCAGGACGCCGGCGAAGAAGTCGACCGCGGCGTCCGACGGGTCGATCACGTCCTCGCTGATACCCCAGGTGGTGCGCACCTCGTGCGTGCCGGGGCGCGCCGCCAGCTCCGGGTACGCGGTGAGCAGCGCCTGCACGTGGCCGGGCGAGCCGATCTCGGGCACCACGGTGACGCCGCGCTCGCGCGCGTAGGCCACGATCTCCCGCAGGTCGTCGCGCGTGTAGTACCCCCCGTGGGGGCGGCCGTCGTAGCGCTCGGCCCGCCAGGTCCCGACGCCGGACTCGCGCCGCCACGACCCGACCTCCGTGAGGCGCGGGTAGCGCTCCACCTCGATCCGCCAGCCCTGGTCGTCGGTGAGGTGCAGCTGGAGCACGTTGAGGTGGTGGGCGGCGGCGAGGTCGACGAACCGCAGCACGTCCGCCTTCGGCAGGAAGTGCCGGGCCACGTCGAGCAGCACGCCGCGCCAACCGAACCGGGGCGCGTCGTCGACGGTCACGACCGGAAGCGCGAGCGCCGCGCGGCCGGCGCGGCGGAACGCCTGCGGGCCGGCCAGCTGCCGCAGCGTCTGCGCGGCCGCGTGCGCCCCCGCGGCGTCGCCCGCCGAGACCCGCACGACGGCACGCCCGCCGCCGTCGGCGACGGCCAGCCGGTAGCCCCCGGCCGGGACGAGCCGGTCCACGACGAAGGTCACGTCCGTGCCCGCCGCCCCGGGGGCGACCGGCACCAGATCGAGACCGAAGGCGTCCTCGCTCGCCCGCCTCCACCACCGGGCGGCGGCGCGCAGGCCCGGGTCGGCGGCGACCCGCGCGCCGTCGGGCAGGACGACCTCGCCCCCGCCCTCGTGCAGAGAGGAGGGGGCGGGGACGACGTCGGTGGCGTGCGGCATGGGCGCCACCCTAGTGAACGGTCGCGCGGGACCGTCAGGCGGTGTGCGGCACGACGACGGCGCGCCCGGCCACCTTCCCGGCCTCGAGGTCGCGGTAGGCGTCCAGCGCCTGGTCGAGCGAGTAGCGCTGCACCTGAGGCGTGATCTGCCCCGCGCGGTACATCGCCACGACCTCGTGGAGGTCCTCGATGGTGCCCCAGTAGGTGTTCGTGATCGTGGCCTCGTAGGGGTTGGCGAAGAACGACCACTCGGCGGTCCCGCCCGCGATCCCGACGACGGTGAGCCGGCCCTGGCGGGCCATCGACGCCTGAGCCGTGCGGATCGTCGGGGTCGCGCCCACGAAGTCGAACGCGGCGTCGACGCCCCTGCCGCCGGTGATCGCGCGGATCGCCTCGACCTGCCCCTCACCGCCCGGCACCGTCACGGCACCGTTCGCGGCCGCCCGCTCCATCGCCTCGGGCTTGGTGTCGGTGGCGATCACGGTGGCGCCGGTGAGCGCGGTGAGGATCTGCACCGCGACCTGGCCGAGCCCACCGAGCCCGATGACGAGGGCGAACTTGCCGCCGCCCGCCAGGTTCGGCAGCGCCAGCTTGATCGCGTGGTACGGGGTGAGGCCCGCGTCGCTCAGGGGCGCGGCAGCCACCGGGTCGGCGTCGCCGAGCGGGACGAGGTTGCGCACCGGCACGCGCACGTACTCGGCCATGCCGCCGTCACGACCGATGCCGGTCGCGAGGTAGGGCATGCTCGCCACGTTCTCGCAGTAGGTGTCCTGGCCACGGGAGCAGGCTGCGCAGCGGCCGCAGCCGATCGGGCCGTACACGAGGTAGGCGTCGCCCACCTGCACGCCGTCGACCCCCTGGCCGAGCTCCTCGACCCAGCCCGACACCTCGTGCCCGAGCACGAACGGGGGGTTCTGGGCCCCGGGCGCACCGGCGGTGAACTCGCGGTAGATGCTCACGTCGGAGTGGCACGCACCCGAGCCGGCGACCTTGAGAAGGACCTCGCCGGGCCCCGGCGTCGGTCGGTCGACCTCCTTCAGCTCCGGGAAGGTCTGGAAGTTCTCGAACACGACGGCGCGCACAGCGGTGCCTCTCTCCTCGGCGGATGTCAGGACGGTCCGCCCGGCGGCGAATCGTTCACTTTTCAACAGTACGCTCGACGGGTGCATGCTCCGGGCATCCGACCGACGTGGCCTTCGCCACCCGCCGGGGCCCACGGGCGGGCACGACAAAGGCCCCGCCGGCTCGTGGCCGGCGGGGCCTTGTCGTGGGGTGGAGCTGCCGGGAATCGAACCCGGGTCCGGTGGCGCCTTTCGAGGACTTCTCCGGGCGCAGTCTGCTGTGCTTTTCTCGGCCCCCGCACTCACGCAGACAAGGTGCGGACGGGCCCAGTCACCTAGGTGTCCCCGCCGCCCCGGTGACGAGGGCGGCGAGCAGTGGCTCTCTAGATGACGTGAGCTACCGGGTCGAGAGCAATCCCGGGCTCACGGACTTCGGGACTCGCTCAGGCGGCGAGGGCGAAGTCGGTGCGCTTGTTATCGGCACCTATAGGTTTGCAGGCAAGCGTTCACGAGATGAGCCTGCATCCTCGGCCCGCTTCTCCTCGAAGCACGACCACCGTCGAAACCGATCAGCCCCTATGCATTTTTCAACCGGGTCTGCCGACCCTGCCGGCCACGGGAACCCGTACCGACGCCGTCCAGTCTAGTGGATCAACCACCGCCGGTGCGCCCTTATTTCCGCAGGCCGCTCCGGGACCGGGGACGCGCTCAGCCCAGCAGCTCCTGGTGCCGGATGGCGCGCTGCGCCTCGCGCATGTCCTGCTGCTCGCGCAACGTCTGACGCTTGTCGTACTCCTTCTTGCCGCGCGCCAGCGCGATCTCCACCTTGGCGCGACCGTCCAGGAAGTACAGGCTCAGCGGCACGAGCGTGTGTCCCTTCTCCCGGGACTTCACGCCCAGCCGGTCGATCTCCTCGCGGTGCAGCAGCAGCTTGCGCCTGCGCCGCGGTGCGTGGTTGTTCCAGGTGCCCTGGAAGTACTCCGGGATGTGCACGTTCTCGAGCCACGCCTCGCCGTTGTCGATCGCCGCGTACCCGTCGAGCAGGGACGCGCGGCCCATGCGCAGCGCCTTGACCTCCGTGCCGGACAGCACGATCCCGGCCTCGACCACGTCCTCGATCACGTAGTCGTGGCGGGCCTTCTTGTTGTTGGCCACGATCGTGCGCGGGTCGCCCTGCTTCTTCTTGGCGCCCTTGGCCTTGTTGGACACGGTCTCCTCCTCCCGGGTTCGCGGACTCGCGACGACCCAGGATACGGGAGCATCCCCACGCGGCCAGGGCTTTTCCGCGCCCCGCGAATCTTTCGGGGGACGTCAGTTCAGCCAGCCGCCCATCGGGTCGGTGGTGCTGCCGTTGACGTACACCTCGAAGTGCAGGTGGCAGGCCGCCGACGTCCCCGTGGAGCCGGAGTAGCCGATGATCTCGCCCTTGCCGACCTTCTCGCCCACGCTCACGGTGTCGTACGACAGGTGCAGGTACCGGGACATCACGTTGGCGCCCTTGTGCGTGCCGTGGTTGATGAGCACGTTGTTGCCGCCGCCGGACGTGTAGTGCGCCTGCTCGACGTAGCCGCTCTGGGCCGCGTAGACCGGCGTGCCGCAGTACGTGCGGATGTCGGTGCCGGAGTGCAGCCGCCAGTAGTGCAGCGTGGGGTGGAACCGCATCCCGTACGAGCTGGTGACCACGTGGTAGTTCGTCGGCCAGCCGAGGAACGGCCCGGAGGACGACGAACCGCCTCCACCTCCGCCGCCTCCGCCGCCGCCACCGCCACCGGAGCCGCCGTCGTTGCTGGAGCCGCCACCGCCGCCACCGCCGCCACCGCCGCCACCGCTCCGGCGCTCGGCGGCCGCCCGCTTGCGCTCCGCCTCCTCGGCCTCGCGGCGCTCCTCGGCGAGCCGGGCGTCACGGGCCTTCTGCTTGGCGATGATCTCCTTGAGCTGCGACTCGAGGCTCGCCTGGGCCTGCTCGTTGGCCTTGAGCTCCTCGAGCGCGTTGGCCTTCTGCGCCTCGATCGACGCCTTGAGCTTGCGCTGCTGGGAGATGAGGCGTTCGACCTCGGCCTTGCGGTCCGCGGCCTCCCGCTGCGCCTTCTCGGCGGCGACGACGTTGGCGTCGGCCTCGCGCTTGAGGTCCGCGATGGCCGAGCGGATGGCATCGAGACGCGCCTGCTGGTTCCGGGCCACCGCCTCGGCGTCCTGCAGGTCGGTCAGGGTGCGCGCCTGGCTACGGGCCGCCGACGACGAGACCGCGAACTCCTCGAGGAAGTCCTCGGTGGACTGGGCGCCGGTGACGATGCCGAGGGTGCTCGTGTCGTCCCCGTTGCGGTACGCCTGGCGCGCCATCTGCACGACGTCGGCGCGCGCCGCCTCGACCTTGCCCTTGCCGGCCTCGATCTGGCCGGCGACGGCGGCCTCCTCGGCCTCGGCGTCGGACAGCCGCTGCGCGAGGATCGCGGCCTTGCGCCGCGCCTCCTCGAGCGCCGCCTCGGCGGCCGCGAGCTCGGCCTGCGCCACCGGGAGCCGGCCCTCGACCTCGTTGAGGTCCAGCACCGCCTGGCGGTACTTGGCGTTGGTGTCCTCGAGCTCCTCCTGCAGGCTGTCGCGCTCGCGCTCCTTCGCGCGCTGCTTCGCCTCCGCGGCGGCTCGCTGGTCGTCGATGTCGTCCGCGGCCGCGGTGCGTGCCGACACGCCCGCGGACACCGTGGCCGACGTCGTCGCGCCGCCCAGCACCAGGATGGCGGCCACGAGCCCGCCCAGCGCACGCCGGCCCGCGCCGGGGGACATCCTCAGGGTCGTCATCTGCGATCTCACACCCTCGTGTACCGGTTGAGCGTCACCACGGACGACACCACCGCCAGGAGCACAGCGATGCCGATGAGCAGCGGCGCGATGAGCAGGACGTCTCCCACGTCCACGTACGCGACCCAGTCGACGGAGTCCTGGAGCCAGTCCGTCACGAGGTACTGCACGGCGAGCCAGAGCCCGCCCACGGCGAGCAGCGCGCCCACCAGCGCGGCGATCGCGCCCTCCAGCATGAACGGCAGCTGCACGAACAGGTTCGACGCGCCGACCAAGCGCATGATGCCCGTCTCCCGCCGCCGGGACACGGCCGAGAGCCGGATCGTCGTCGTGATGAGCAGCACCGCCGCGAGCAGCATCACGCCCGCGAGGCCCGCGGCCAGCAGCGACGCACGCCCGAGCGCGAGGAACAACGGCTCGAACACCTCGCGCTGGTCCTCCACGACCTCGACGCCCGCGCGGCCCTCGAGGACGTCGTCGACCACCTGGTACTGCTCGGGGTCGACCAGCTTGAGCCGGAACGACGCCTGCATGTCGTCCTCGGTGAGCTGGGTGCCCTGGTAGCCGTCCGGGTAGAGCTGCGCGAACGCCTCGAACGCGTCCGCCTTGCTCTCGAAGTAGGTGGTGGCGACGACGTCCGACAGCTCGGTGTCGATGACGTTCTCGAGCCCCGCGATCTGCTCCTCGGTGGCCTCGCCGTCGGCGCACGTCGGCGCCGTGGAGCCGTCGGGGCAGAGGAAGACGGAGACCTCGACGAGGTCGTACCAGTCCCCCTTGAGCTTGGTGACCTGCGTCTGCAGCAGCGCCGCGGCGCCGACGAAGGTCAGGGACACGAACGTCACGAGGACGACCGAGATCACCATCGACAGGTTGCGCCGCAGGCCCTGGAGGACCTCGGTGAGGACGAACTGGAGCCGCACCCTCAGGCCTCCCGTCCCGCGCGCACGCGCTCGTGCTCGCGCAGCACCTGCTGCACCACGTCGTCCGCGGACGCGCCCGCCGGCTCCGGCGCCGTGGGCCGCACGACCGCCGCCTCGACGGGTTCGGGCTCCTGCGCCGCCGCCCGCTCGGCCGCCGCCTCGGCAGCCCGCTCGGCCTCGAGGTCCGCCGGCTCGGGCGAGACCTGGACCCGCTGCACCGCCCGCGCGCCGCGGCCGGGAGCGTCGAGCACCGGCGTCTGCCCGACCTGCGGCAGGATCGACTCCCGCTCGCCGTAGACCGCGTCGACCTCGTCGCGCACCACCGAGCCGGTCGACAGCTCGACGACGCGCTTGCGCATCTCGTTGACGATCTCGTCGTCGTGCGTGGCCATGACCACGGTCGTGCCGGTGCGGTTGATCCGGTCGAGCAGCCGCATGATCCCGAGCGACGTGGTGGGGTCGAGGTTGCCCGTCGGCTCGTCGGCCAGCAGGATCTGCGGCCGGTTGACGAACGCCCGTGCGATCGCGACGCGCTGCTGCTCGCCGCCGGACAGCTCGTGCGGGAGCCGCTTCTCCTTGCCGTCCAGGCCCACCATCTCCAGCACCTCGGGCACCGTGGTGCGGATCGTGTGCCGCGGCTTGCCGATCACCTGCAGGGCGAAGGCCACGTTCTCGTAGACCGTCTTGCCGGGCAGCAGGCGGAAGTCCTGGAAGACCACCCCGATGCTCCGCCGCAGCGACGGCACCTTCCAGCTCGACAGCCGGGACAGGTCACGGCCCGCGACGTACACCGTGCCGCCCGTGGGCCGCTCCTCGCGCAGCACGAGCCGCAGGAACGTGCTCTTGCCCGAGCCGGACGCGCCCACGAGGAAGACGAACTCCCCGCGCGAGACGTCGACGGAGACGTCGTCGAGCGCGGGCCGCGCCCCGCGGGCGTAGACCTTCGAGACGTTCTCGAACCGGATCACGACGTGCCTCTCCCCTGCCAGTCGACCGTGCGGCACCGAGAGGGCACGACGTCACGTCGCACCCGGGCCGGGGCCGCCCGATTTCCGAGAGTCGCACCCGGCGGGGAGGGTGGCGCGAAGGACACGCCGGTGTGTCGCGGGTCAGGAATGACGCCCGAGGCACCCGTCTGGGTGTCCCGGCGGCATCGCCGACCGGGCCGAGCCCGTCAGGCGGCGTCCGCGCCGCCCGAGCGGCGCCAGCGGATCCCGGCCTCGATGAAGTCGTCGATGGCGCCGTCGAACACGGCCTGGGTGTTCCCGGACTCGTGCTCGGTGCGCAGGTCCTTGACCATCTGGTACGGCTGGAGCACGTAGGAGCGCATCTGGTCGCCCCAGCTCGCCTTGATGTCGCCGGCGAGCTCCTTCTTCTTCGCCGCCTCCTCCTGCTGCCGGAGGAGCAGCAGGCGGGACTGCATGACGCGCAGCGCCGCGGCGCGGTTCTGGATCTGCGACTTCTCGTTCTGCATCGACACGACCGTGCCGGTGGGGAGGTGGGTCATGCGGACCGCGGAGTCCGTGGTGTTCACGGACTGGCCGCCGGGGCCCGAGGAGCGGAAGACGTCGATCTTCAGGTCGGACTCGGGGATCTCGATCGAGTCGGTCTGCTCGATGAGCGGCACGACCTCGACCGCGGCGAACGACGTCTGGCGGCGGCCCTGGTTGTCGAACGGCGAGATGCGCACCAGGCGGTGCGTGCCGGCCTCGACCGACAGGTTGCCGAACGCGTAGGGCGCGTTCACCTCGAAGGTCGCGGACTTCAGGCCGGCCTCCTCGGCGTACGACGTGTCCATGACCTTGGTCGAGTAGCCGTGCCGCTCGGCCCAGCGCAGGTACATGCGCATGAGCATCTCCGCGAAGTCCGCGGCGTCGACGCCGCCGGCGCCGGCGCGGATCGTCACGACGGCGTCACGGGCGTCGTACTCGCCGGACAGGAGGGTGCGGACCTCGAGGGCGTCGAGGTCCTTGCGGATCGCAGCGACCTCACCCTCCGCCTCGGTCAGCGAGTCCTCGTCCTCCATCTCCTGGCCCAGCTCGACGAGCGTCTCGACGTCGTCGATGCGGGCGCCGAGCCGCTCGACCCGCTGCAGCTCGTTCTGCGCGGTGGACAGCGCGGACGTGACCTTCTGCGCGGCGTCCGGGTCGTCCCACAGGTCGGGGGCCGACGCCTGCTGCGTGAGGTCGTCGATCTTCGCCTGCAGCACGGTGGGGTCGCTCACGGCCTCGATGGACTCGAGGGTGGCGCGCAGCGCCTTGATCTCTGCGGGAAAGTCGATGGTGGCCACGATCCTCAAGGTTACCCGTCGCGCGAGCCTCCCCCGCCCGCCGGCGTGCGCGACGGCGTCAGCCCCGCTCGGGCAGGGTGCGGCCGAACATCTGCGCGGTGTCGCGGGCGCTGGGCGTCCCCGCGTCGGGGTCGGCGCCCGCGCCGAGGAGCGCCGCTACCACGTCGTCGGAGCCCTTGAAGACGGCTCCGGCCAGCGGGGACTGGCCCCGAGCGTTGACACGGTCCACGTCGGCGCCGCGCTCGGCGAGGCCGCGCACGAGGCCGGCGTGCCCGTGGTACGCCGCCAGCATGAGCAAGGTGTTCCCCGCTGCGTCGGCGTGGTCGGCCGGGACGCCGGCGTCGACGAACTCCAGGAGCAGGTCGGCGCCGGCGCGGGCGAGGTCGAACATCTGGTCGAGGTTCACCGGCAGCTTGTCGACGGGCGGCTTGTCGTCGGTCATGCGCGCGAATCTACCGGGCGGAGGTACCGGTCCGGGTCGATGCTGGAACGTGGGAGGCAGCTCGCCGGACCCGGGCAGGGCCGCGGCCAGGACGGAGCACGGAGGAGACTCGCGATGACGACGTACCGGTGGCGCGGGCTCGGGACCGGCGGCGTCGAGCACCTCGACCTGCACCTGCGTGACGGGCGCCTTCGCGCCCGGTCCGTAGTCGACCTCGGGCCCGTGCGGCTCGAGTACGCGATGGAGCTGGACACCGTCTGGACGTTCGGGGCGCTGCGGCTGCGCTCGTCGGACGGCCGCCAGCTCGACGTGAGCCGGGACGCGGACGGTGCCTGGGCGGTGGACGGCGGGGCCCGGCCCGACCTGGCCGACGCCGTGGACGTGGACCTGTCGTTCAGCCCGTTCACGAACACGCTGCCGATCCGCCGCCTCGGCCTCGCGGTCGGGTCGGCGGCCGACCTCGTCACGGCGTACGTCGACGGCGACACCTTCGAGGTCTCGCCGGACCCGCAGCGGTACACCCGGCTGGACACGGACCGGTACGTGTACGAGTCACGCGACGGCGACTTCCACCGCGAGATCACGGTCGACGCCGAGGGCGTCGTCGTGGACTACCCCGGGCTGTTCTCCCGGATCGCCGACGACGGGTGAGCCGTCAGAGCGCGAGGCTCAGCCCGCACGGGCGGACGACGTCGCGGCGACGGTGAACCCGCCGCCGAACGCGTCCGTGAACCACCGTAAGAGCGGCGGGCGCGACGTGGCCGCCAGCCCCACCTGGGCCGTCCGCCCGTCCGGGGAGGTCGCTTCCACGAGCCGCAGGCGTTCGAGCCCCTCCGCCTCCCCCGGGTGCGCGGCGAGGTAGTCCCGCACCGACTCCTCGACGTCGGCGTCGGTGAGCGTGAGCACGGCCTCCCCCTGCGACGACGCCGTCCCGTCGTAGAACCGCTCCGGCGGCTTGGCGTCCGCCGCGTCGGCCGCGACGGCGTCCGCGAGGTCGTACAGGTGCTTGCGGTCGAGGTGCACGGCCGTCGCCGACGCCACCATGCCGACCAGCATCAGTGCGAGCGCCACCACACCGGCGGTGAGCAGCATGATCCGCCCGTCCTCGGGTCCGGGCCCGGCCGCAGGGCCACCCTCCTGGTGCCGCCGGGTCACGACCGCGCCGTCCCGTACTCGTCCACCGTCGCGACGTGCGTCGCGGTGACCGGGACCTCCAGCGGCAACCAGTCGCGCAGCGCCTCCGGCACGAACGGCAGCGGCACCGCCAGCCGGGTCCGCACCCCCACCGTCGCACCGGGGGTGAGGCACGGGTCGGCCGAGCACTCCAGGGACACGGAACCGTCGGCGACGGCGAACCCCTGGTCCCCGAACGCGATCCCGGCCGCCGCGCGGGCCCGTTGGGCACCCGCCTCGGAGGAGTCGGCCGTCACCATCGCCCGACCCGCCTCCCGCGCCGCGCCCTCGACGGCGAACGCCCCGGCCTGCACCTGCGCGACCGTGAGCACCAGGTACACCAGCGGCACCAGGAGCAGCACCGCCGTGCCGAGGAACTCGACCAGCGCGGCACCGGCCTCGGCGTCGGGCGCGTCAGGCTCATGTCCCGGTTCCGCCCGGGGCCCGCCCGGCGGCTGCGGCGCCCGCGCGCTCATGCCTCCTCCAGCGCGTGGCCCTGGAGCGTGAGCACCCCGGACGGTCCGATCAGACCGACCACCGGCAACGGCACCTGCACCGTCACCTCCACGACCTCGAGCCCGTCCTGCACGGTGCGGCGCACCGAGACGTCGTCGGCGTACCGGGACCCGAGCGCGGCGGTCAGCAGCTCCTGCGTCCGGGACGCACCGCTCGCCAGGTCCCGGTCGGCACGCGCCGCGACGCGTGCGCCCTCCGCGGCGGCGTCGATCGCCAGCGCCCGCACGTGCATCGCCAGCGCGACCTGCACCACGGCGAGGAAGAGCGCGAGCACCAGTGCGGACACCATGACGAACTCCGCGACGGCGGAGCCCCGCTCGCCGTCCCGCCGACCGGTCGTGGCGGGCTCGGCCGGGACAGGTGCGGCCTGTCCCGTCACGCCCGGACCGCCACGACCGGCGGGGCCCACCCGGGCCGCGCGACGAGGCAGAACGGGTGGCCGGCGGGGTCGGCGTACACGTCACCCTCCCCCGCCCCCGGCGCGGCCGTGGTCAGCCGGCGGGCACCGAGCGCGAGCACGCGCGCGTGGGCCTCCGCCACGTCGTCGACCATGACGTCCAGGTGCATCTGCTGCGGCCGCGCCGGGTCTCCCCGGTCCGGTGCCTGGTGGTCCGGGGCGCGCTGGAACGCGAGACCGGAGTGCCGGTCGCTGCGCGCCACCACGACGAAGTCGTCGTCCGCGTACGTCACGTCCTGGCCGAGCACGGCCGACCAGAACTCGGCGAGCCTCCGCGGGTCCGGGCAGTCGATCACCAGGTGGTGCAGCCGGCCGATCGCCACGTCAGGGTCCCGTGACGCTCGTGATCGCCCGCGTGAACGTGTCCTCGAGCAGCGGCCCCGCGATCGCCCACAGTGCGACGACGAGGCCTGCCGTCATCAGCGTCACGAGCACCCAGCCGGGCACGTCGCCGCGCTCGGGGTCGTCGACCTCGGGGCGCCTGGGCGGCAGGTTGTCGGTCTCGTCGTGCATGGTCGGTCCTTTCGGTGGCACCGCGCGGAGGCGGCGGAATCGGGTGTCGGCACGCACGTTCACAAGCCGATCTGCAGGGTGGCGAGGGACGGGTAGACGGCGAAGACGACGGTGATCGGCAGGATGAGGAAGACCACGGGCACGAGCATCGCCACTTCCTTCTTGCCACCGGCCTCCATGAGGGCCCGGCGCCCCGACTCGCGCACGTCCTGCGCCTGCGCGCGCAGCACGTCGGCGAGCGGGGTGCCGCGCTCCAGCGCGACGGCGACGCCCTCGGCGAAGCGGGTGAGCGACGGCAGGCCGGTCCGGTCGGCCATGGCCGTGAGGGCGCTCGCGATGGGCGACCCGGCACGGACGTCGGCGAGCATCGTGGAGATCTCGCCGGACAGCTCGCCGCGCGCGGTGGCGGCGACCCGTTCGAGCGCGGGCACCGGCCCCTCGCCCGCCGTGACGGCGAGGGCGAGCAGCTCGGCGACGGTCGGGAACTCGGCGAGCATCCGCTCCTCCCGACGGTGGACGGCGCGGCTCAGCCACTGGTCGCACAGGACGAACCCGCCGGCGCCGCACAGCAGCACGAGCGCCGCCAGCGGGACCGGCGCCGATCCGCGCGTCGCGGCGAGGAGCAGCGCGAGCACGAGCCCGCCCGCCAGCCCCAGGGCCGTCGAGACGACCTGCCGTGCCCGGAACGCCTCGACGCTCTCGTGCCAGCCCGCACGGTCGAGCCGGCGACGCACGTCCACGCGGGACGACCCGAGCCGCTCGAACCAGTGCGCGGCGTCCGCGGCCCAGGGGGCGAGCAGCCGCTCGATCACGGGGAACGGGGTGTGGGTGGGCTGCTCGCGCAGCAGCCCGGACGTGGCGTCACGCGGACGCAGCGCCGGGGCCAGTCGCTGGTCGAGCGTCGCGCGGCGCGCCCGGACCCGCGAGACCACGAGCAGCAGGCCGAGGCCGCCGAGCAGCCCCACCACGGCGCCGACGCCGGAGACACCGGGGACGGTCATCGCAGCACCCGGCCTTCCTCGGGCAGCCGCCCGATCCGGCGCATCAGCCAGTACGCGAGCGCCGACGTGGCCGCTCCCGCCGCGAGGACCGCGACTCCCGCCGCAGAGTTGTACGCCTGCGCCGTCTCCGGCCGGGTGGCGAGGAACGCCAGGACCACCCAGGGTCCGGCCGCCGCGAGCCGGGCGCCGTTGACCGTCCACGACTGCCGTGCCTCGAGCTCGCCCCGCGTCCGCGCGTCCTCGCGCAGGAACGACGACAGGGTGCGCAGCAGGCGCCCCAGGTCGGTGCCGCCCACCTCGCGCGTGAGCCGGAGGGCCTCCACGATCCGGTCCGCGACCGGGTCGGCGAGGCGCGCCTTCAGCAGGTCGAGGCACTCCCCGAACCGGCCGGTCGCGCGGTAGTCCGCCGCGAACCGGGCGAACGGCTCACGCAGCTCGGCCGGGCCACGCTCGCTGAGCTGTGCCACCGCCTCCGGCAGCGAGAGCCCGGCCCGCACGCCCGACGCGAGGTGGTCGACCACCTCGGGCCAGACCTCGCGCAGATCCCGCCGCCGCTTCCTGGCCCGCACCCGCACCAGCAGCTCGGGCGCGGCCGCCGCCATCAGCGCGAAGCAGGCGGCGATGGCGGGCGAGCGGGTCAGCGCCAGGCCGGCGAGCAGCACGACGACGCCCGCCGTCGCGCTGAGCCACCACAGCGCCGCCGGGGTCACCGACGGCGCACCGGCCTGGACGAGCAGGTCCTGGACGGCGGCGGAACGCCCGGCGCGACGGCGCACCCGGGCGGGCGCCTCCCAGCACGACAGCCACACGCACGCCAGGCCCGCCCCGAGCAGCAGCCCGACGACGACGCCCATCAGCGGCCCCCGGCCAGCAGCGCGCGGACGTCGACGCCGGCGCGCGCGAAGCGCTCCTCGCCGGGCGGGAAGCCGTCGCCGCGTACGAGGTCGCCGCCCTGCTCGGCGGGCAGCCGGTGGAAGAGGCCCGCGGTCTCGACCCGGTCCCCCTCGACGCGGCCCGTCACCGCCACGACCTCCCGCACCTGCCGGGCGCCGTCCGCGGCCACGTCGAGGTGCACCACCAGGTCGATCGCCGACGCGACGGTCGGCACGACGAAGCGGTCGGAGACGTTCTCGCCCGCGAGCAGGGGCAGGGTGCACATCTTCGTCACGGCCTCGCGCGCCGAGTTCGCGTGCACCGTGCACATCCCCGGGATCCCGGCGTTGAGCGCCACGAGCATGTCGAAGCTCTCGGCCTCGCGCACCTCGCCGATGACGATCCGGTCCGGCCGCATGCGAAGGGCCTCCTTGACGAGTCGGCGCAGCGGGATCTCGCCGGTACCCTCCAGGCTGGGCTGCCGGCACTGCATGGCCACGTGGTCGCGGGCGGCGAAGCGGACCTCGAACACCTCCTCGCAGGAGATCACCCGCTGCCCCGCGGGGATCGAGCCGGCGAGGGCGTTGAGCATCGTCGTCTTGCCCGCCTG